>Ga0206836_10137_pt3 | contig 17786 bp, 15 predicted proteins | sample Alteio_BWOrgCont_28_FD_152871 | JGI IMG/M metagenome (GOLD analysis project Ga0206836, IMG submission 152871) | Enriched cells from forest soil in Barre Woods Harvard Forest LTER site, Petersham, Massachusetts, United States -... | ecosystem: Environmental > Terrestrial > Soil > Temperate forest >...
ATTTGATCTGACTCCAGAAGCCTTTGCCGAGCAGTTAGAAATCAGTCAGAGTCAGCTCTCGAAATATGAAAGGGGATTGATTTCGCCTCCTGCAGAGGTGTTGCTTCGAATTAAGGAGAAGTTCAAAGTAAGCGTCGACTGGCTCCTTACTGGTGTGAAATGAACCAGTGAAATGAGGAAGCAAAGCGTCGGGTACTACGCGATCGCCTGTTCCAAGAGGTATCTCGCCCCGTTCGGATTCCGACGCTAGCAGGGTCGAAAGCTGGAACTGCATGGCCGACGAGTCACGTTTAAGAATCTTAGAGCCTTTCCCAAACACGAAGGCTTCTATTTGTCTTGAGGTCATCAAGGGCTTGGGTCGTGGAATCTCCCTGACCGTCATATTTACTGCCGGGAAAGGTGGTTAGCTCTCGAACGCAGGCCTCACGCCACGGAGCCGAACCAGGCAACAACACTCGACCTCTCAAATTCCGCTGTCTGGGCGTAAAGGCGCGAGATCTTGTCTGATCCTTTTGGTGCTTCGTATGCGCGGAAACGAAGTCGCTAAGGGAGAGGCCAATAACGCGGTTACTCAATCCCAGTGAATAAGCGTGTCGCAAGAGAGGAACTTCTCACGAAGTTCAACGCGCCAAACCGTTCAACCGCAGCACTGCTGAACACCTGAGCACGTCGCTAGCTACTCCTGAAAATACACTAAGATAAAGTGTGGCCGTCATGAACATACGCAGACCATAGAGGTGGGAACGCGAATGCGCATTGAAAAGAAATGCGGAAACGTGCTGATGAATGCCGTTCCGCTGCGCGTTCTTCTGTTAGTCCTTACATTCGCAGGATTGCTCCCGAACAGCACCGCAACCGCTCAGCAGGCAAACATACCGGAAAACCGCCAGGCTACGGCGACAGCGGAACAGGAAAAGAAGAAGAGCGTCGAAGGTATTCTGGCTACGATAACCCAATCGCGCTCTACTAACACCCGTGGCTATAGGCTTGTGATACGCGATGATGGCAGCGCCACAGCGGAGATCGGTGGCGCCAGCTTGGCCGTTCCTACCGAGCCATCGCCATCCCGACAGTTTCCTACTGGATCGATCGATACAAAGACGCTCCGGCGTCTGCTTACAGAGATTGGGGATGTCAGCAGGATCCCGACGGGAGGCTGCGCGAAATCGGTCTCCTTCGGAACCCGCACTCAGATTACATATGCAGGTAAGACCAGTGGAGATCTACAATGCATCCGACAGCAAGCCTCGAACGTTGATCAGGCGCCGCTCCAAGCATCTGAAGCCTTGGGCAAATTCGTGCAGACAACTTTAGGTCAATTGAAGATTAATGACAGAGGCATCGGATCGAAGAAGTAGAACCGACGAAGCCAATCAGACTTCCCGCCGCCTTCTTGTGTGGCTGCTTGTTAGGCGCTTCAAGTAGTCACGTCCTTCTTGTTTCTGAGAATCCCGAACTGCCGGGCATACTCACTTTCGAATGGATCCGCCGGTGGCATTTCCAACAGAGACTGATGAGATTCTCTTCGGCGTCGTGGCCGAGTCGGCTTCTCGGCGTCACGTGGTGAACTTCAATGTTGGCAAGTGAGCCACAAGCCTGGCAACGCCACCCATCGCGTTCCAAGACAGAGTTTCAGGATTTCCTGGCGGCCGGCACATCACTCTCCAGAGTCCGAATTCTGCATGGGCCCGTAAGTCTTCGTGAGAAATCTCATGGATCATCTTGCCGGCAAAGTTCCATTCAACGGTGTTGTTCTGAAGTGGAGTAGAACTTATCCTATTGATATAAAGTTACTTATGACTGGCGAGATATTGGCAATCAAAATGCGCTTCCTAGTGCCGCTGAGGGGATACAGGGTTAGGGGAGAACTGCGATATGAGGCGTGGAATAATGGGGCTGTCCAAGACTAAATTCGATGTATCGGTACTTTGCGCGATCGCAGCGATCGCGTTTGCACTTAGCCCAACCTTGGCCCGGGCCGATGAGATCGCTCTCGGTGGCAGCGCGAACGGTACCTTTTGCGCCAGCTTACCGTGTAGCGGCGGTCCAGACACACTTCTCGGCATGACTTTCACCGGCAACACTGGTTTCAACCAGACGACTTCAGGTGGAGTGGCCGCGCTTAACTTGGGCTCCTTCAGTCTGAATCAGACCAGCGGCATCTATAGCGGTTACTTCGCCCTCAACATTCTGTTTACGTCCCCTCTTACAAGCACGACCACGGACGTCGCAACAGTCTTCGGGAGCGTTACCGCACCTTTCAGCGGAGGAGTTTGGGTCTTCAACTTCTCTCCGGAAACCGTTGATTTCACGGACAGCAGTGGAAACCCAGAGGACTTCGATTTGGCGGTCAACTCGGTATCCGTCAATCCGGGGAGCACGGGAACGCCCCTGACCGCCTTTGTTTTCTATACCGGCGGATCTGGCGGCACGGTTCCTGAGCCCCCGACCATGGCCTTGGCTGGCTTGGGGATTGCTGGCGTGTTCTTGCTCAAGAAGCGGTTGCTACTCGCCTAATCGGCGTCTTCGAAATAGATGGACTTGATTCCTCAAACCCCGCACTGCAGGTTGCGGCGTTTTTCTTTGGGTGGAGTCTGGTACGTTATTCCGCCAAGGACTTGGACGCCCACGGCAACCCACGGGGAGCTAATGCGATATCTCGATCGAGAGGCCGATTGGGCAGTGAAGCGAAGCACAAGAAATTAGCCCATCTTTTCTCACACTAATGTAGCAAGCTCAGCCTAAGGTTTTTCCCTTCTGTGTGCGTCGTTTTGTCCCAAAATCCCCTTAGGCATCCATGAAAGCGTGTGATAGTCTAATACCGTCGAAGAGAACAGAAAACGAGAGTGTCGGGCACGACGGAGAGACGACTTGAGAGAAGCAAAGTCAGCGTTGATTGAGCAATATCGCAGCCATCCAAAGGACACCGGGTCACCCGAGGTTCAGATCGCATTGCTCAGCGAAAGAATCAACTACCTGACGTCGCATCTAAGGTCGCACGCGAAAGATCATGCTTCACGCCGCGGCTTGATTATGATGGTGAACAAGCGCAGGCGTTTGCTGGATTATTTGAATCGTCGTGATCCCGATCGGTATCGCGAGATTGTCGAGCGATTGAGTCTGCGAAAGTAGCGAGACCTGCTTTCTCGGATGTTTTGGTTCCCTGCTGCGAAGTCGGCGCTCAAAGCCAGTCCGTTTCGGCAGCTCTGAGGGTTGTTTCAAATCCGCCGCGTTCGCGCCCCTCGCAACCTCTTCCGTTTCTCTCCGGCATTTGAAATCTACTTAACATTTGCATTGAAAGCCGCATGAATGCGGCGAAAGGAATCGAAGTTATGTCGCAACCCGCTCCGCATCTGGTACAAGTTGAAGTTGGTGGCCGCCCGCTGACCTTTGAAACCGGAAAGCTGGCCAAACAGGCAAACGGCGCCGTTCTTGTCAAATATGGAGACACCCAGCTTCTTGTCACCGCCTGCATGAATTCGCATCCCAGCGACCGCGATTTTTTGCCTCTGACGGTCGACTATCGCGAGTACACCTACTCCGCCGGTAAAATTCCCGGAGGCTTCTTCAAGCGCGAAGGCCGCCCCTCCGAGCGCGAAATCCTTATTTCGCGGCTGATCGATCGTCCGCTCCGCCCCCTCTTTCCCGAGGGTTGGCGCAATGAAACGCAAATCGTCGGTCTGGTCTTGTCCGCCGATAGCGAAAACGATCCCGACGTGATCGCCGTTACCGGCGCTTCCGCCGCGGCTTTTATTTCCGACCTGCCCTTTACCAAGCCGATTGCCGCGGTACGCGTGGGGTTGCTCGAGGGGCGGTTCGTCGCGAATCCCACCACGGCCGAGCAGAAAAAGAGCCTGCTGAATATCGTCGTCACCGGAAGTGAAGAAGCCATCGTGATGATCGAAGCCGGGGGCCTCGAAGTATCGGAGGAGACCATTGCCGACGCCCTTAGTTTCGGCCACGATCAGATCAAGCGGATTATCGCCGCGATTCGCGAATTGCACGATCGCGTCCGGCCAAACAAGGTTGTCGTGCCGCCGCTAAAGTTCAACGAAGAGCTCGCCAAGGATATCGAGCGCCGCTATGGCGCGCGGTTGCACGATGCCTTGGACACCGCCAAATATCCCAAGAAGGAAAGCTACCGCCGAGTGGAGGAACTGCTGGAGGAAATCCTCGCCAGCGTCCCGGAAGAGGACGAGGAGTTACAGAAGCAGGCAAATCAGGCGTTTGAGCGTCTGCGCGAAAAGCTTTTCCGCGAAGACGTGCTTCGGCATCACCGCCGTCCCGATGGGCGAGCATTCGACCAGATTCGGCCGATCTCCTGCGAGGTAGGATTGCTGCCGCGCGTTCACGGGTCGGCCCTCTTCACGCGCGGTGAGACCCAGGCCTTAGCCACCCTAACCCTCGGCACCAAGGAAGACATGCAGCGTCTCGATCTGCTGTTCGAGGACGAAGCTTTCAAGCGTTTCATGCTGCACTACAATTTCCCACCGTTCTCCGTTGGAGAAGTGAAGATGCTCCGCGGGCCGGGTCGGCGCGAAATTGGCCACGGAGCTCTGGCCGAGCGGGCGCTCATGAATCTGCTTCCTTCAGAGGATGATTTCCCCTACGCCATGCGGCTCGTTTCAGACATTTTGGAATCCAACGGATCCTCCTCCATGGCCACTGTCTGCGGTGGTTCGCTCGCGCTGATGGATGCCGGCGTTCCCCTGCGCTCGGCATGCGCAGGCATCGCCATGGGACTTGTCATTGAGGGCGAAAAAGCTGCCGTGCTGACCGATATTGCTGGAGCGGAGGACCACTACGGCGATATGGATTTTAAGGTCGCGGGGACGCGAGCTGGCGTTACGGCCCTGCAGATGGATATTAAAGTTGGAGGCGTGAGCGTAGCGTTGATGCGCGAGGCCCTCGAGCAAGCCCGGAAAGCGCGTTTCGAGATCCTCGACATTATGGATCGTACGCTCACCGAACATCGAGGAACGATGTCGCCCTACGCGCCTCGTCTCTTCCAGTTGACCATTCCCACTGACAAGATTCGAGACCTCATCGGTCCCGGCGGGAAGAAGATCCGTTCCATCATCGAGGCAACCGGCGTGAAGATCGACGTCATGGACGACGGCAAAGTGCACGTCTTCGCTTCTGACGGAGGTTCGGCTGAATCGGCCCTGCGCATGATCCGCGAAGTCACCGCCACCGCCGAGGTGGGCAAGACGTACCTTGGCAAGGTCGTCCGCTTGGCGGATTTCGGCGCTTTCGTGGAGATCTTCCCCGGCACGGATGGACTGCTGCACATCAGCGAAATCGCCGAGCAGCGCATCCGCGATGTGCGCGACGAACTGAAACTCGGCGATCAGGTGCTCGTCAAGGTCCTGGCCATCGAGGGCAACAAGATTCGCCTCTCGCGCAAGGCCATCCTTCGCGAACAACGCGATAAGCAGAAGCGCGAGGCCGGCGCGTAGTAGCCCTCACGACGGTCCAGGTTGTTAAAAAAGGGAGGCGAATTCGCCTCCCTTTTTTTGCGGCAAGCTAGTTGCAGGCTAGCGAACCCGCTCGATACTCGCGCCCAGCCCGCTCAATTTCTCTTCAATCCGTTCGTAGCCCCGGTCAATGTGGTAGACGCGGTCCACGTAACTCTCGCCTTGCGCCACCAGAGCGGCGAGCACCAAGGAGGCGCTCGCACGTAAGTCAGAGGCGATCACGGAGCTCCCCTGCAGCGCCGTCGGCCCTCGCACGATCGCCTTGCGGCCGTCGATCGAAATATTCGCGCCCATGCGCACCATTTCGCTGGCGTGCATGAAGCGGTTCTCGAAGATCGTCTCGGTAATCACGGAAGCTCCGTCGGCTTGCGTCGCCAGGGCCATGAACTGAGCCTGCATGTCCGTGGGAAAGCCGGGATACTCCTCCGTCCTGAGGTCCGCGGCAATCAATTTCCGGGCACCGCAAACCCGCAGCGTTTGCTCGCCCGCCGGCTGAATATCGACTCCCGTTTCGCGAAGTTTGGCGACAATGGACGCAAGGTGCTCCGGCGCGCAGGCCGTGACCTCAACAGCGCCTCCGGTTATCGCGCCGGCCACCAGGAATGTACCCGCTTCGATGCGATCGGGAATGATACTGTGGCTCCCTCCGCCGAGTTCGGCAACGCCCCGCACGCGCAGCGACGACGTTCCGCAGCCTTCGATTCGCGCGCCCATTTTCGTGAGCAGGTCAATCAGGTCGCCCACTTCCGGCTCGCACGCTGCGTTTTCGATGAGAGTTTCGCCGGACGCCAGCGCCGCGGCCATGAGGATGTTCTCCGTGCCGGTGACCGTTATTTTTTCAAAGATAACGTGCCCGCCGGGCAATCGCCCGCCGCCAGGCGCTCTCGCCGCAACGTAACCGTGCTCGGTCGAAATTTCGGCACCCATCTGTTCGAGGGCCTTCAAGTGCAAATCGACGGGGCGCGCGCCAATGGCGCACCCTCCCGGAAGCGAGACGCGCGCGTAACCCAGCCGGCCCACAAGCGGCCCCAGCGTTAGAATGGACGCGCGCATGGTGCGCACAAGCTCATACGGCGCTTCGGCATCCGAAATGTTTCGCGCCTGAATCGTCAGATCGGTAGGCGGCACGTCGGGCATTTCCACCAGCGCATTCATGTGCGCCAAAAGCCGCGCCATGGTGATGATGTCGCGCACGCGAGGAATATTTTGCAGGTGCACAGGCTCGGAGGTGAGAAGCGCCGCGGCCATGGCAGGAAGAGCTGAATTCTTCGCGCCGCTGATGCGCACCGTGCCTTGCAGGCGATTTCCGCCTTCGATGCGAAAGCGGTCCATTATTCTCTCCGCTGGCTAGAGCTAGTCATTGCTCATGCTGAGGTCCACCATCCAGGCTATTGTAAACGCGCCCGAGCCGATCATCGCCGCCGTGCTGGGTCTAAATCAATCATACCGCGCATTTTGATGGAGCCCACTCTAGCTCTCGACGACTGCGTTATGAACGGCTGATTTGCACGCGGCCGATCAGGTGTGGTAGATGCCATTTGGGAATCCTAAAATTTGGCTTGACAGCCACTGATGAGGGGCCCGGGATATATTAAACAAACAGGTGGGAAGCGGACGAACTGATTCGCGCTCCGAGGTATTGGCGGAGTGCGTCTTGCCACGGCCTTAAAATGTTGAGGCCTCCGGTTTTCAATGCTCGATTCTCAAGCACCGAGTACTTCGGACGTGCCACCTTAGCCGGGAATTCGCCGGGGGCTGCGACCTTGAGTCGGACGGGTGTGTTCGTAAGCGCAAAGACCTCTTGCGCAAATTCATACCAGGAGCAACTACCTTCCGCGGTGGCGTGGTAAAGCCCGTAGCTATTCGAACGACTCAACTGAACGATTTGCTTTGCTAATTCCGTCGTGGATGTGGGTGAGACCATTTCGTCGTCCACGACGTGCACCTCTCCCCGTTCTTTCGCTAGTTTCAGCATGAGCTCAATGAAGTTCAGCCCGCCCTTAGCCCGGCATGGGCGCTTTCCGTAAAGACCGGAAGTGCGAATTACGAAGTGCTTATCCGTAGTGCACCGGACAAAGTGCTCTCCCGCCAGTTTGGTGATCCCATAAACGTTTAGCGGCCGCGGATTGTCATCTTCAACGTATGGACTGCCCTTATCTCCGTCGAATACATAATCTGTGCTGACGTGCATCAAGACGGCGCCCAGTTCGCGAGCTCCAAGGGCGAGGTTCCTCGGCCCAAGGGCATTAACAGAAAACGCCTTCCCAGGTTCACGCTCGCAATTTTCGACGTGATGCATCGCGGCGGTGTTTACGATAACCTCCGGCCGAATATCCGCGAGCCCCAGCGAGGCAGACTCAAGATCGGCGATCTCGATTTCTGCGTGCGTCAGCGCGCGGACCTCGTCACCATTTTCTGAGAAGGCGACTACGAGGTCACCGCCGAGTTGCCCGTTCGCGCCAATAACCGCAATTCTCATCGTCAGGACGCCTTCTCCATCGCCTGGATCTCCACTCCGTTTTCGATCACTTTGAAAGCCGCTGAGTTCGAGTCATTGAGTTGAAAGATGTCTTTATTCGAGATACCTGTTTGTCTTGGCAAGTGATTGCCAAACCAGAACAAATCTACAACGTCAACTTTGCAGCCTGGGTCAAGCAATTTTGGAATGAGACTCGAGCCATCGTATCCGGTACCGCCGGCAATCGGGATTCTCACTCTTCCTCCTACAGTGCGACTCAGTAAGCGAAATTCGACGATTCCGGTCGCGACAGCCACTGGACCAAAGTCTGCGCGTTCTTATCTTTATCCGAGAGCGAAACGTCCCGGATGGGCCACTCGATGCCGATCTCAGGGTCGTCCCAACGAATGCCGGATTCGGCTCTGCTGTTATAAATTCCGGTGCACTTGTACTGAATCTCCGCCACGTCGGAAAGTACACAGAAGCCGCGAGCGAATCCGGCTGGGGCCCAGACCTGCCGGCAATTTTCCTGGGAAGCCTCCACCCCCGCCCATTTCCCTAATGTGGGTGAGCCCTTGCGAATATCAACTGCCACGAGGAAAGCGCTCCCCAGAGAAACACGCATCAACTTGCCCATCGGAGGATCCCATTGGAAGTGCAAACCGCGCACGACGCCCTTCGCGGATCGCGAGTGGTTGTCCTGGACAAATTGGGTCGGCAAACCTTTTGCCTTGAATTGGTCCTCCCGGAACGTCTCCATAAAAAAGCCCCGGCCATCCCGAAAGACTTCAGGTACGATCACCACCACATCTTGCAAGAACCTCGACTCGACTTTGATTTCCACGCTGTCTTGCCTGCTGGCTACTGTTCGTCCGCGTTATGACGTTGGCAGGGATACCACGTTGCCCGGCGCCAATGATAGCATTCTCTCCGTTCGTCACCTTAAAGAGAATCGTCGATTCCTTGCTTTTCCTTGGCAAAATGCGTCGCCAGCGCGCGGCGCAAGTTGCCCGCACTCTGTTTCAGCCGGCGCCGCGCTTCCCCCGCGGATTCACCGGTTTCCAGCATGAGCAGCGCAACGCGAAGATTGCGGGATCGCGCCAGCGCGCGCTTTGCGTCCGCCGAGCTTGCTCCGGTGGCCTCCTCAAGGATGCGCAGGCCGCGTCTTCGCAGCTTTTCGTTGCTCATGCTGAGGTCCACCATCCAGTTATTGTAAACGCGCCCCAGCCGGATCATCGCCGCCGTGCTGAGCATGTTCAGTATCAGTTTCTGCGCTGTTCCAGCCTTCATCCGCGTCGAGCCGGCAATCACTTCCGGGCCGGTCCGCGGCGCAATCGTGATCTTCGCGATTCGCGCGGCGGGCGAGGTCCGATTCGATGTCACTGCCATGGTCATTGCGCCGCGCTTGCGCGCGTATCGCAATGCGCCCAGCACGTAGGGTGTGCCGCCGCTGGCCGTCACCCCGACCACCACGTCTCGCGCGCTAACTTTTCGGCCGGCCATGTCCCTGCCCCCTTGGAAGGGCGAATCTTCCTGATCTTCCGATGATCGAGTCATGGCGCGCCGTCCCCCAGCAATGACGGCCTGCACGAGCGATGAAGGAACGCCGAACGTCGGCGGACATTCGGCCGCATCGAGCGCTGCCAACCGGCCGCTGGTGCCTGCGCCAACGTAGATTAGCCGTCCGCCCCGTTCGATCGCTTGCACAATAACTGTGACCGCCTGCGCGATAGCCCCGATTTCTTTTGTTACCGCCCGAGCTACAGTCTGATCTTCGCGATTGATCGTTTGTAACAACTCGCGCGTCGTCAGCTGATCGAGCCTTTGCGACCGCGGATTGCGCAGCTCCGTGGCTGCCACGTTGTGAGAGGAAGGTTTCACCGCGCGGATTCTTGGCTGCCGGCCGGCGCCAGCGCCAGGCGCTCGACAATGGCGTTATGAACCGCAGGTTGCACGCGGCGGATCAGATCGTCTTCGAGATTGACGTGCACGCGAGCCGCGTTGGTCAGCAATACCACGAAAAGCTCCTTCGTTGGATCGATCCATATCGACGTGCCAGTGAATCCGGTGTGCCCGATGCTTTGCTTCGAAAAATATTGTCCGCTCGAAGAGCGCTCTGTGGGCACATTCCAGCCCAGGGTGCGCGTATTTGCCGCCAGCGGATTCGCCGACGTGAATTCCGCCACGGTCTTGCGCCACAGGATACGCTTATGCGCATAGATGCCGCCGTTCAGCAGCATCTGGCAGAAGATGGCCAAATCGGGGCCGGTGGAAAACATTCCCGCGTGTCCCGCGACTCCGCCCATTGCCCATGCGTTTTCGTCGTGCACCTCGCCGTGCACGAACTGCTTGCGTGCCACAGTTCGTTCGGTAGACGCAATCCTTGCGCGGAGAGATTTGCGCGGACGAAACATTGTGTTCGTCATCCCCAGCGGCGCAAAAATGCGCTCCTTAGCCAATTCATCCAGGCCCCGGCCCGTGAGACTCTCGATGATGGCTCCGAGCAGGATAAATCCAATATCCGAGTAGATCGTTTGTGAGCCGGGCTCGTAACTCAGCGGTTGCGCGACCGCGCGTGCAAGAATCTCCGCCCGGCCTTTCGACTTCAGGAAATAGCCCTCATGGGCGGGAAGTCCCGAGGCATGAGCGAGCAGATGCGCCACGGTCACGCGCGCCCGCTGTTCGGCGTTGGCCCCGCGCGCCCATTCCGGCAAGTAACGGCCGACCGGCGCACTGATGTCGAGTTGCCCTTGTTCGCAAAGCATCGCCGCAAGCGTCGTGGTAACCACGGGCTTGGTCAGCGAAGCCGTATCGTAAATCGTATCCGCATCCACCTTCGCGGCACCTGCGGCGCGACTGAGTTTTCCGCAGGCATAAACCGCCAGCCGCCCTCGATGGCCCACAGCGAGCACTCCGCCCGGGAATGCGCGTTCCGCGACGCCCTGCTCCAGCAATTTCACGGCGGGTCCGATTTTGGCCCGCGTCTCCGCGTTTGCAGCCTCGAGCTTCATCGGATTGGCCGCGACATCGATCCCTTCGCCAATGCGCGCCGCTCCGGGCACGCTTACGGGAATACGGCCTCGGACGGGCGTCTGGCCGAAGATCGCCCGCGCCGCGGCCTTTTGCGCGACGTCTGCAGTGCTGAAAACGCCTAGCCACGTTTTGGCCTCGGGAAAATGCCTGATCACGTATGGGCTGCCGAAGCACGCCACGATCGCGGGCTTCTCCATTGCCAACGCGCGGCGCACCGCCGCTGCTTGTTCCCCCGGCAGGGCCACGCTTCCTTTGCGGTCGGCCACGCGAACGAAAAGCGCCAGAATCACGGCATCGTACGATCGTAGCGAAGCCACGTCGAAATTGCCGATCGGCGCGAACCGTGTATCGAACCGCAAGCTTTCGAGCGAATCCACGTGTCGGCGAAGTTCAGCTTCCAGCACGCGTCCGGGGAAGGGATCGGGATCGCCCGCGATACTTACGAGCAACAGTTTCAGCGGACGCGCCGCATCCAACGGCAGAGTACCCGGCATATAGCGCAAAAGCGTGACGCCGCGACTGGCGATCTCGTCAGCGGCTCGCTCGAATTCCGCGCGGGCCAGCAATCTCGGCAAAGCCTCGAGATTCACAAATCGATTTCGATGCAGTCCCACGAGCGCCTTCGCTCGAAGAACCCGGACCACTGATTGATCGATTCGCTCGATCGGTAGCCGTCCCGACTTTGCGGCATCCCTCAGAGCCGCCAGCGCCGCGTCCGGCGCGCCAGCCTGCAAAAGCAAATCTGCGCCTGCGAGAATCGCCTGCACGGAAGCTTCGCCGGGCGCGTAGTGCCTCGCGACGCCTCCCATGTCGAGCGAGTCGGTGACCACTAAGCCCTCAAACCCCATTTCGCCGCGCAGCAGTCCGGAAAGAATCGATTGCGAGAGCGTCGCCGGCCTTCCCGGATCGTCCTCTAGTGCCGGAACGGCGAGATGCCCAGTCATCACCGTGCTTGCTCCAGCGGCGAATGCCGCTCGGAAGGGCACAAGCTCTACCCTACCGAGTTGCGCGCGATCGCTGGTCACAGCAGGAAGCTCGAGATGCGAGTCGATTACGGTGTCGCCGTGCCCGGGAAAATGTTTGACGGTCGCGAGTCCGCCATTCTCTTCCACGCCGTAAACGTAAGCTTTTACGAATGCGCCCACCCGCCGTGGATCTTCGCCAAACGATCGCACGTTGATGATGGGGTTATCGGGGTTGCTGTTGACGTCCGCCACGGGTGCGAAAATCCAGTGAACGCCCACGGCCCGCGCCTCGTTCGCGGTAATGCGTCCAACCGTGTACGCATCCTGCGGACGTCCCGCCGCGGCCACAGCCATCGCATGCGGAAAGGATGTGCCCTCCTCGAGCCGCATTGCTGTGCCGCGCTCGAAATCCGCCGCGAATAGCAGCGGAATCCGCGCGCTCTTCTGGAGAATATTGATCATTGTCGCCGTTGCATAAGGCTGCCCGCGTTGGATTCCGAAAGCTCCCACGCGTGTGCCCAGCATGAATCCGCCGGCGTGATTTTCCTCGATCGCGCGCTGCAACTCCTGGTACTCCCCACTTTCGGAGGAGATGAAGTCTCCATGGAACGGCAGCATCACGAGTTGGCCAAGCCTTTCCTCGAGGCTCATCTTTGCCAGCGTACGCTGGACCCATCGCTCTGCTTCGGATCGGCGAGGAAAGACTTTGCCAGCGGCGGAATGCTTTGACGGTCGGCGAGAGGGCGACATCAGCGGGTAAGCCGAAATAGAGAAGCTCTAAGGTGAATCATGAATAAGTTAGCGGCCGACTCTGTTTGCGGCATGCGCGGATTGCGGCAAAAGTTATGAGCCATCTCAGGCGACACTTTCGCGTCCAAGCAAAAGTATATCGCCGCGCTCGTTTAGCCCACAAGAAAAGCGCCAACCGCCGCGCTGAACTGATAAGCTTCTACGTATTCTGATTGCCCGGACCGCTTTTGCTAGAGATATCGTCCCCAAACGGGGCAGGCAGCCACACTCCTTCTTTGATCCTGTGGTGCGGTTCGCGGTAGGAGCGGACACTGGCCTCGTACTGGGCACAACCGAGACCTCGGGTTCGCTATTCACCAGCCGCAAGAAGTCACCGCGTTCTGCCCGCCTGTAACCGGAAGGATTTCATGGATTCCGGCTACTCAATTGGACGCCAGCATCGATGCTTCTGAAAATGAGGCGCAGTTGCGCCTCCCAATCCGGCAGTTTTACCCCAAACTCGCGGTTCAGGCGCTTGCTCGAAAGCACCGAGTAGAGCGGCCGGCGCGCTGGCGTGGGATACTCCTTCGTTGTGATGGGAACGATGCGCCGCGTCATCAGCGGCCGACCTCGCGTCGCGGCGGCAAGCCAAGCTTCGGGCCGCGATTGCCTCGCGGCCAGTTCCAGAATCGATTTTGCAAACTCGTACCAATTGGTTTCGCCGCCGGCGGTCATATGGTAGATGCCCTTGATTTCTGGCCACTGCCGGACGTTGGCTGCCGGCGTGCGAATCTGCTCCAGCACCTTCACCGTGGCGGCGGCAATTTCCTGGCTCGACGTTGGCGCCCCGATTTGGTCCTGGACAATCCTGAGCTCCTCTTTTTCCGTGGCCAGGCGAAGGATCGTCAGTAGAAAATTTCGCCCTTCTTTCGCATAAACCCAAGCCGTGCGAAAGATCAGATATGCCGGCTCGGCTTGTTGAATTGCCCTCTCTCCCTCGAGCTTCGTCCGTCCATACGCGCTTAATGGATTGGTAGGATCGTTTTCCTCGTAAGGCCGTCCCTTGGTCCCGTCGAATACGTAATCGGTCGAGTAGTGCACCAGCAGCGCGCCCAGCTTCTTGGCCTCCTCCGCCAGGACTCCCGGCGCAACGGCATTGATGGCCTGCGCAACCGCCTCTTCCGACTCGGCGCGGTCCACGGCCGTATATGCCGCCGCGTTCACGATTAAGTTCGGCCGCACGCCGCGAACCACCTGTCGGATTTCGTCTGGCTTGGTGAGATCAAGTTGTTGCCGGCCGAGCGCAGTCACTTCCCCCACTCGGTCGAGCAGCCGAGCCAATTCCCGGCCCACCTGCCCGGTTTTGCCCGTCAGAAGAATCTTCGGTCTCGAATTTTCCTGGCTCATTTTCGGTCAAACACCGGCAGCAGTTCGCGGCCTAATGCTGCAAGGGTTGGCGCTTTGCGGTCCTTATCGGACACGAGCGGAGCGGCAATGTTCCAGGCGATGCCGATTTCGGGGTCGCTCCACAGAATAGTGTGCTCGTCGCGCGCGTCGTAAAACTCGCTGCACTTGTACAAAAACTGCACGCGCTCCGTCAACGCCAGAAATCCGTGAGCGAAGCCGCGCGGAATATAGATCTGGTTCTGCGCTTCGGCCGAGAGCACAACGCTTGTCCATGTCCCAAACGTCGGCGAACCCACGCGAATATCCACGGCCACGTCCAACGCCTCTCCCTCCACCACTCGGCAGAGCTTGGCTTGAGCACGATGCAGTTGGTAATGCAGGCCGCGCAGCGTCCCTTTGGCCGAACAGGAGTGGTTGTCTTGAACGAACTGATCGGTCACTCCGGCCGCGGCGAATTTCGCCTGGTTGTAACTCTCCATGAAAAAACCGCGGGCGTCGCGAAAAATGTCTGGCCGAAGCTCCCACACTCCCGGCAGCGCTGTGGCGATTTTTTGCAAGCGAATGGCCCCCTCGTTGCAAATCGTTGCAAATCGTTCAGAAAGTAACCATGAAACTCTAACTGAATTCGAGGCATGCCCTCATCTAAATTTCTCTTAGAATCTGGATTCTGGAGCACTCTCTGGCGACTAGGTTATTTATCCTTACGGCCAAGAGTGATCAGCTGGACGCTGCCGGTCCGTGTTCTCCGGCTCGAGCAACCTCCAAATCCAATGTGAGTGTCGAGAAGGAGTTTCACGAGTTGAGAACTTCCCAATCCTTCTTATCATTCTTATCATTTGCAGGGGAGACAATGCCTCCTACAACGTGGGCAGTTCCTTGCATGGAGCCAAACTAGCTTTTTTGCTTTTGGGAAAGGTGGCACAAGAGCGAGTAGGCTGGAGAACGCCGACCAACAGAGCGGGTTGCAGTTAGATTGCCTGTCCGCGTGTGCTCGTCCGATACTTAAGGCGGCAAGTTTGCAGACGTGTCTAGCACTTTGAATGTTTGCCGGGACGGTTTGTATTTCGCCAGCAAAATGCGTCACAAGACAGCAGGCATCTCCGGCGGTTGCAGTCGGAAGCCCAGTTGCTCTCCTGATCGGCGGATACGATCATCCAAGCTGAGAAATTCTATATCGCGGATAGCAGAACGTACAGCCAACGCCGATGCCAAATGGATTGCGTCCAGTGTACGGATCGGTTCTGCGGGAAACGGGCGCCTCGCGCGATCGAGGATTTCTGAAGTTACCCGCCACAAATGCCAATGTGCCGCTGCGGCATTCAAGAACCTCCGGCGGTCTGCGGCTGTGGCTTCTTCGATCTCTCCAAGTCTGGCCGCGCGAATCAGTACACGATCACATTCAACGAGTGCAAGATCGGAGGCGGTCACCACCGCCGCGCAACGGAGCACATCCCGCACGCGATCTCCGGCCTCCTCTCCGAGAAGCCAAGCAAGTACGGCACTGGACTCTGCGTAAATGTTCAATGCGTACCACGTTCCTCGTCTAGAAGTTCAGTGCCTCGATGTCGCTTCATCAGAGGTGCAAGTTTTGGGTACAACCCCGCAGTGTTTGGAGTACCCAGGGTCAGTTCGCCCCTCCTCGCTAATACGACCACTGCCGAAGGTGCGCCATGCTTATCGACCCCTTGGCCGGGCGGGACAAGTTCCGCAACGACTTCACCGCGATCGGTCACCAAAACACCTTCGCCAGAACGAACCCGGCGAACATACTCACTCAAGCGATTTTTCAACTCACGGAGCCCTACGGTTTTCATCCCTAAAATGTAGCTTCATGAAGCTACATTGTCAAGGTAGCCTGTGGCTTACGATCAGCCGTCGTGACGCATTCATTGTGACAGACGGTCCCCCCTCACTCCTTCAGCTATTCGTAAGCCCGCGCCCGCCACTCCGTCGCCCGCCACTCCCTCGCCCAACAGGATTCCGTTGCTTAAGGATCTGAATCTGAAAATAGATATCGTGCAGCTTCTTCCAGAAGAGACGCAGGGCCTGCGGTGATTGCTTATGTGGTGAGCGCTTACAAGAAGGATGGTGCAAAATGCCTGTCGTGCCACCTCTGACATCTGCGTTTGGAACCTCCCGTTACATCCATCGTCAACGCAGATAGCCTCATGGCCCTTCTCTGCTTGGCAAACTCCAGTAACCAAACCAACGTGGCCGGCGCCTAATGGAAACGCGCTTCAAGCCTCCTCCGCTTCCCGGTTGTCGTGATACCACAGCAGCGCCCGCCGCAGGCCTTCCTCAAGTTGAATGGATGGGTTGTAATCCAGTTCCTTGCGAGCCTTCGCGATCACGGGGCAACGTCGGCCGGGGTTGTCTACAAGGTAGCTGGCGTCAGAGCTGGCATGGCGGACGACCTTGCCCGTATACCCGAATAGTTCGCGTGCCAAACGTGCGCACCGGTCGGCCAATTCGGATATCGAAATCTCCGGTTCTTCGACGCCGATGTTGTAGGATTCGCCTTTTTGTCCGCGAACCAAAATCTTGTAATACCCGGTGATCGCATCCGCCACGTAGCAGAACGTCCGTTTGGGCGCTCCGTCGGATAGCATGATCAGGTCTCGTCCGGCAAAAATGTCGCGCGCGAAATCTGGCAAAACTCGCCTATCCGTGATTTTCAACCCTGGTCCGTAGTTGTTGAACGGCCGCGCAATCTTGATCGGTAAGTCATATCGCTGGGCGAAGTTGACGCAAAGTGTTTCACCAAAGCGCTTCGCCTCGTCGTAGCAAGCGCGCGGTCCGGTGCAGGACACGTTTCCCCGGTACGTTTCCGGCGTGGGAATGTGCTCCGGCGTCGGGTCCCCGTAGATTTCGCTGCTGGAAAAGAACAACAGTCCGCCCACAAATTTCCCCCGCTTCTTCTGCAGGCGAAAATAGTCCAGTAGATTGCGAAGGCCATTTACGTTCGCATCCATGGTTTCGATCGGAAACTTCCGGTAATACGTGGGAGAGGCAATCGAAGCGGCATGAACAATAAAGTGAAAGTCGCCAGCATCCTCGGACATGGGTTCGAGAACGTTTCGTCTCACGACGGTAAGATTTTCGTCGCTTCTTAGCCTGTCCAGCCATTCAGGCACGCCGCGAATGAAATTGTCAAAAACCGTCAAGCGAATCTTCTTGTCGGCACTGGCAACGCGGTTCCACGCTAGAACGGACTGCACCAGGTAATAGCCCAGAAAACCGGCGCCGCCGACGACCAAAAGATTCCGGCCGGCCATTTGTCCAAATTCGTGACGTAAATTGCCGCAGATGTGAGCCAGGTCCTGAAGGATGACGTCGTCCGGGCCAGCCCTGTTCACCGCATTGCTGCCCCGCTCGCATACGTTCCTTGGAGGCTCAACTGAATCCGGCTGTTTTTTACGAGGCGTTGTGACGGGTAAGGTTGTCATGGCTCGCTCTGTTTCAGGCGTGGAACCGCGGAATCGAAATAAGAGTTTTGCTCCGCACGCAGACTATCGTTGCAAATCGTTGCAAATCGTTCAGAAAGTGACTGTGAAACTCTAACTGAATTCGAGGCAGTGCCCCTCATCTAAATTTTCTTCCAGGATCCAGGTTCTGGACCACACTCTGGCCAGTAGGTTATTAATCCTTAGGGCGCAAGAGTGATCGGCTGGATCGAACCGCGGGGACGCTGCCGGTCCGTCTTTATCCCTGGGACTT
>Ga0206836_10152_pt1 | contig 17776 bp, 23 predicted proteins | sample Alteio_BWOrgCont_28_FD_152871 | JGI IMG/M metagenome (GOLD analysis project Ga0206836, IMG submission 152871) | Enriched cells from forest soil in Barre Woods Harvard Forest LTER site, Petersham, Massachusetts, United States -... | ecosystem: Environmental > Terrestrial > Soil > Temperate forest >...
CATTGTCTTCGCACACCAAATCCTGTCGGTTTGCAAAAGACGTGCGTTTTTCGAGTGTTAAGGCATATGCGGAAATCCCCGTAGCTCCCTCATTTGCCATGCGGAGCACTTCGTTTTCGACAGGAACCGTACGAACAGAGCTTTTAAGACCATAAATAAGATCGACTTGAATATTTTCAAAACCCGCTTGCCGTGCCCACTGGATATTTTGAAGAGCAAGCTCGGGTGTGTGCTTTCTCCCCAGCAAAGATAGGGTTTGGGGACAAAGAGATTGTACCCCCAAGGTGATACGGTCAAACCCCTGTTCGCGATAAGCTGCCAAACGCGCCAGTCCATTGCTAAATGGGTTGGTTTCGATCGTGGTTTCTAAAATATGAAACCGACTGCGGAGCAAAGAGAGGAGAGGAGAAAAACGGGACGCAGGAAATAGGCCGGGAGTTCCCCCTCCAAAATAGACAGTGGCCTGCGTAAAGCTTTTCCCTACTTTCTTGAGTAAAAATTCGAGTTGCTGGCCTAAGGCCTCAAAATAACAGTCAACATTTTCTTTTGAATATCTTGTTGTTTTTACAAAGTCACAATACGGGCATAAATGCGGACAAAAAGGAATATGAAAATAAATTCCAATCGTATTATTTTCTATTTCGGACATATTACAGGAACCATATAACATATTATTATTTCTCTTTTATTTATGACCCCACCGGCCTTTAAAAAAGCCTTTGTTTTTTCATAAAATTGACGATAGAATAGTCATATTATGATGAATTTTACAAATAGCACTTTTTTTTACAAGGAGCGAGCCATTGTTCGGAGAATACGAGCATCTCATCATTGCAAAAAACTTCTTCTTGCTCGGGTCGGGCTTGCTGGGTGTCTTCGTGCTTCTTATCATTTATTTCAAAAACCTCGGATTACGCTTTAAACCCATATACACGCGCGAAACAGATCCAAAAGAATTAAGGCAGTTACACGAGCAAAGAGCGGATAACCTGCGTTGGGGCCAGATTCTTGATGAGAAAAATTTCTTTGTCCCTATGTATAAAGAAGAATGGGCTTTTTGGGATATTGGGACCTTTTCTGCGCGTCAAATAGGAGTTGAAAAACTCTTTTCGACGGTGCCGGGCGAACCCTGGTTTATATTCTCTAAAAGTAGACAGGATGCAGAAAACCTTATTGATCCCATTGTAAAAAAGGTTCTTACCAAATACAAAAAGAAATTTGATAATGCCATACCCATAGAACTGGTTACATTATCGACTCAAAATGAGCAAAAATTGTACACTTGGCTTAAAACGGAAACCCATATTCGTTCTGCTATTTTTACCTTTTTAGATGAAATTATCCATATTTGCCGCACAGCAGAAGTAGAACCTGACCTCAAAATCACCCATACTCATGAAATTTATTTCGAAATATCTATCCCTCATAATGAATTTTCGCTGTATGTACACGAAGAAATGCGCAAAAACTGGGGCTTAGAAGTATTTCATAATAAAAATAAAACAGTTCTTAAGTTATGGATCGCCTTCTCTCCCCAGGAAATCCCGAAGTCCATTGCAGAACACCATGAAATGCAAGACCACTATCGTTACTCTTTTTTGCATTTCAAAAAGACCGCCTCTACTTGATATTGCATAACCCTATGGAGGTGTGTACAACAAAGACATGGTGTTTTTACCAAGATGGAGGTGTGGGCGTTGGAAGAAAATCATTCCCTATTTGGACTCTTAGTGCTATCGCTGGGGAACGCAACACTCATAGGACTTGGTGTCGTGGAAGACCCTGACTCAGGTGTGATTTCAAAAAATCTCCCTGCGGCCAAGTACAACATCGAGCTCCTGGAAACCCTCCAAACCAAGACTCAGGGTAATTTGACGAAAACAGAAGAAGAAATGCTCGACGGGTTGTTATACGATCTCCGTCTTAAGTATGTAGAAGCAAAAAAGTAAGGATAGACTTATGTCAGATAAAAAACCAACTCATCCCTATCACGTCTGCCGGGTACGAAAAGCTCAAAGAAGAGCTCAAGCGCCTCAAAACGGTTGAACGCCCTAAAGTGATTGGAGAGATTGCAGAAGCCCGCGCCTTAGGAGACCTCTCCGAAAACGCCGAATACCATGCGGCTCGCGAAAAACAAGGATTTATTGAAGGCCGTATTATGGAACTGGAAGATAAACTCTCTCGGGTACAAATTATTGATCTCAAAAATCAAAAAATAAACAAAGTAGTTTTTGGAGCCTGCGTATCTCTCATGGATGTGAGCGACGAAGCTGCTGGAGAAGAAAAAAAATATCGCATCGTGGGAGACCTTGAAGCTGATATTAAAAATAATGCTATTTCTATTTCAAGTCCCCTTGCAAAATCCCTCATCAATAAGTCGGTGGGCGACGTCGTTACTGTAAATCTTCCTAAGGGCGAACGGTACTACGAAGTCAAAGAAATTCTTCCCTAAAATGGGTGCCTCCTCTCTGATGCGAACTTCCAAAAACATGCAGAGACGAGGCGCAAGGAGCGCCGTGTACATTACGCCATAGGCGGTACACAAGTGACGCAGCAACGAAGTATATGCATGTTTCTGAAAGTTCACTCTCGTATGATTGCTGTTAATAACGTACTACATAAGGAGTTGTCGTCGTGTTGAAACCGCATTTAAACTTGTATGCATTGGCTTTAGTAGGAGTTCTTTCACTTCCCTCCCCATTCATCTTTGCCGCTCCGTCTGCAGAACAGGGTGAAGAAGTTTACACTGAAAAACCCGCAACTACTCTCCCAAAAACGAGAACAGCCCCTCCTGCACCTGTGGCCGAAGAGCCCCCTGCAGCCCCATCTGTGGCAAGTCCTGCGCCAAACGCACCAAAAGCCACTGCGCCCACACCTCAGGCTCCTGCAGCGCCTGTCGAGGCTCCAGCCCCTGTAGAAACAGTGCCTGCCCCCGCAACAACGACAAATGCTCCAAGTACGCCCAGTGCACCTACTCCTTCTTCCGGCACAAGCGAATCCTCCTCAACACCCGATGAAGAGAAGGAAGACCTCACAGTAAAACAAAATCAACTTGTACAAGGCGATGAGGCTCCCTTTGCAATTCCAAAACAAAATGGAATTTTGTGGTTTGCAGGAATTTTTATTGTTTTTATTATTATTATTTTTGTCTTTATCTAAAAAACCTCCCAATTTTAAGGTGAGATTTCCATGACAAACATCACCATATTCGACAAAATTTTATCTGGTGAAATTCCCTGTAAAAAAGTTTACGAAGATGATTTTACATTGGCATTTGAAGACTTACATCCTGTGGCACCCGTTCATGTTCTCGTCATACCTAAAAAGAAGATGGAGAATATTTTTGAAGCCACAGAGCAAGATGCTCACATTTTAGGGCGAGTCCTTCTTACTGCTAAAAAAGTCGCAGAAATAAAAGGCATATCAGAAACAGGATGCCGCCTTGTTATGAATAATAAGGCCGATTCCGGTCAAAGCGTTTTTTACATGCACTGTCACGTGATTGGAGGTCACTCTTTACCATGGCCCCCTTAAACAACGAAGATTATATTGTCCTCGCCCGACGCACCCGCCCTCAAAGCTTTGCTGATTTAGTCGGCCAAGAAGCTGTTGCGAAATCTGTTGAGGGGATGATCTCCCGTCAGCAAATTCCCCATGCTTTTTTGTTCACAGGAACGCGGGGCACAGGAAAAACATCGAGTGCACGTATTTTGGCTAAATCTCTGTGTTGTGTGAATGGTCCCACGATAACACCATGCCAAACCTGCGTGCATTGTACCCATATTACCAGCTGCTCTCACGACGATATCTTTGAAATCGATGGGGCCTCCAATACGGGTGTAGATAATATTCGTGAATTGCGTGAATCTGCGAGATTTTACCCGCATTCAGCACGTTATAAAATATATATTATTGATGAAGTTCATATGTTGAGTACGGGAGCATTTAATGCTCTTCTTAAAACCCTGGAAGAGCCCCCTCCCCAGGTGATTTTTATTTTAGCCACCACCGAGCTTCAAAAAGTCCCTATTACGGTGCGTTCGCGGTGTATGATTTTTTCTTTTAAAAAAATTGCACCAGAAACCATATTGAACCACCTTAAAAATATTTTATTGCAAGAAAAAATTTCTTACGAAGAAGACGCGCTTCAAATTATCGCTCGAGAAGCCCGTGGTTCCCTCAGAGACTCCTTAAGCTTACTCGAACAAGCCATTGCGATTTGCGGTGGCACACACTTAAGTTTAGAGGGCACTCAAAAAGGACTGTGCGTACAGGGAGAAGAGCAAGCTCTACAATTGTTTGCTGCCATTTGCCAAAAGCAGATTCCACAGGCTCTCGACGTTTTAAAAGATGCAGATATTCAAAATGTAGATTTGGCTGTTTTACTTGAAAATACAGCACAGCTATTTCACCATGCCCTTTGTATTAAGCAGATTTCTAGTAAAGAAAGAGCGCTCCGGTTTACACAACTTCTGCCTGCAGAACTGGACTTTATTCAAACGCACGCCTCTTCCTTGTCTACAACGGCTCTGGGAGAAGTGTTTCGTACACTGCTCGAAACCGCTAAGGATGCCACGAAAAGTTCTGCGGCATTGTCATGGTGCGAAGTTGCAGCTATCGATTGTATTGCCCGCGCCGATTGGCTCTCTGCAGGCGAAACCTGGGAGCTATTACACTCACAAAATTCATCTCCTAAGCCCACCGAAAAAGTGGGAAATAAACCCGCCGAAAAACCCGTTGAAAGGGTGATCGCAAAACCCATAGAACAACCCACACCACCCGAAAAAAAAAATGAATTCCCGGGGCATTCCGACAGGGTAAATTTTGACCTCTATCAAAAATTCGTATCTATTGCAGAATCAAAAAGCAAAACACTTTCTGCCAAATTACGTTTAGCAAAAGTGGAAGAATTTAGTACAGAGGCCATCTATTTTTCTGATGTGGCCGAAAATGCAACATTCTTTATGTTGAGTCCCGATGATTTGCGCTTTTTTTGGGAGAGCTTAAAAGAAGCAGGACTGGAAAATATTCCTTTGAAAGGAAAGCATATTCCCCAAAGAACCATTCCTATCTCGCTTGCGGGCAAGGAAAAACTAGAAAAAGATAAAGATCGCAAACAGCGGGAGGAACGCATTCTGAAGACAGAATCCGTTCAAAATTTAATGAAAATAGCAACAGACGTACAAGTAATTCATGACGACGCATAAAATGCGACAGCCTTGTCTTGCAAAATACAAAGACTTTCGCTTACATTTTCAAACGGAGCTTGACTCGATTCTTCGTTTTTGTCAGGATGGGGCCGCGCAAGGAATTGTTCTTGGCGGAGAAGTTAAGGCCTTCATTCGCTGTTTATTTTAGAATTTTTTCCGAGCTATTTTTTTGTTTGGAGGAACAAATGCTATTTTACTCGACCCTTTCTGCAGCAGATGGCACGGTTGCCCTGCACCTTTTAAAATCAGATCTTCTTCCTAAGAAAATAGAAGAGGAAGATGAAGACGACGATTTCGACGACGACGAAGATGATGAAGACTTCGAAGACGACGATGCCGACGAAGACGATGATTTTGATGACGATGATGATTTCGATGATGAAGACGATGATTATGATGACGAAGAAGACGACTTCGATGACGAAGACGACGACTACGATGATGATGAAGATTTTGAAGACGAAGATGATGAAGATGACGATGACGATGATTTCGACGACGACGAAGAAGATGACTTCGACGACGACGAAGAATAGAATAATCGTCTTATCATTTCTGTGAGGTTTTTATGATGCCAGTCCAAAGGCCCCAACGACCAGCTCACACAGGAAAAGTTATGCATCCGTGCCACGTCATGGGTGCTTTCGTCATGTCTGCCGGAGCGATATGCATCGCCTTCCCCGCTGAAACACTCATTCACGGCAAGATTCAAAACGCTCTTAACGATCAAAATAGCCGGCTGCCAGGAGCACTTCTAAAACATCAAGAATTTGTGGTCGCCCTATTCGTAGCCATATTTTTTGGAGTCGTTTTGGTTGGTGCAAGTGTTGTGTGCTTAGCCGCAGGAGATATGATGGTCGAAAATAAACATAATCGTGAACACACGAATTAATCACAAATTAACTATATTTTGGATTTAATCTATTTCTTTTCTCTTCTTTAATTCTATAATAATCTTCTCTCTTATACTCATTCAAAGGTATTAAATCTTTTGTTTTGTTCTTTAGCTGTAAATAATCTCCGTAATCCATATCTCCCACACAGCATATTAAAATCAAAATATTATCCCAATCATATTTCTCTCTATTAAGATTACTTATAATATTTTTGTTTTCCAAAGCATTTAAAAAAACTTCTTCCGCAACACGAGGCATATATCTGAATAAAAAAATTATATTATTAAAAACAGAGGGGTTTATTTTTTTACCAAAATCGCTGTCTTTTTCAAAAACAAACAAGACTAATTTATTCATTATTTGTTGCTGCATAAAGTATGATTCATCTATATCTCCACCTAAAATATCACCCTTATATTCAGAACTCGATATAAATCTAAAAAATTCTTCTACCATGGAATAACACATTTTCTTATTATCAAAAAAACTTTTTATAACAAAATCTACCTTATCTGAATTCTGTGTTTTATTTAAAATATGGCGTAAATCACTGTATTTAAAAATTTTTGAAAATTGGGTTATAAATGCATGAACAAGATTTACATCTATATTTAGAGATCTCACACAAAAATCTATTAAGTGCCCCCTTCCCTCTTGTAATTTAATTCTAAGCCGACGGGATTCTAATATATGATTTACATATACAACCATATCGGAATCATTTATTTTTTGAGAGATTTTAAAAATGTCCTCTGCAGAAAGAAAATCTTTATTTTTATTTATATATATTTTCAGAGATTTGATATCTGAAGGCGCGTTTTCAACCAGATTTTCTTTCGGCTTGGTATTTTCATTTAAAAACATAGGAGATGACAGATCAATCACCGACCCAGAAGAGTTCACTTCATTTGAAGTAGAAGCAGTTCTAAATAATGCACTCCTGCCATTATTATTACTATTAAAAGATGGAAGAGATCTCGTTAGGTTTGAAGCATTAGGGCTTGAGTTTACTCTAAATAAACGCTCAAAGAGCGGGCGATTTCGATGGATAACTGAACTCCATACCCCGAACCACCTTTTCTCACATATCCAATAGCTTGGTTTCCATCCGATACTCCAGCGATATCGATGTGTGCGTAAGGTACATCCGCTACAAATTCTTTTAAAAATGCAGCCGCAGCCATGCTTCCTGCAAAACGACGACTGGTGTGCAAGTTGCACACATCCGAAATTGTACCTTTTACTTCACTTGCAACTTCTTCCCACACGGGAAAAGGATAGGCTCTTTCGCCGGTTTTGTGAGAAGCATCCATCACGCGTTTTTCGAGATCGTTATCGAAGGCAAATACGCCTGCGCCTACATGCCCTAGTGCCACTAGCATAGCTCCTGTAAGCGTTGAATATTCCACAATGCAATCGGGCTTTAAATCTTTTGCTGCGTAATGAAGAGCATCACTTAAAACCACACGTCCTTCGGCATCGGTATCAATAATCTCGATGGTTTTACCAGAATAAGAGGTAATGACATCACCTACGCGAAAGGCGTGGGCATCAACCATGTTTTCGCATAATGCGCCCACTGCATACACATGTACGGGCAAATTAAGCTTTGCAATGGCCAAAATAGACGTGAGGCACACTGCCGCTCCGGACATATCATACTTCATGCCTTCCTGGTTTGTAGAAGGTGTTTTTATGGAATATCCACCTGTATCCATGGTGAGGCCCTTGCCTACAAAGGCAATAGTTTTTTTAAAATGAGCAGGCTTGTATTCAACCACTACAAATTGAGGTTCTTGAGCCGAGCCACCAGCTACGGCTAACATGGCATTAAAGCCCATTTCTTTCAGCTTTTGTGCACCAAAGATTTGAACTTGAAGGCCTAATTTTTGCGCTTCTTCTAAAATGCAACCCGACACATATTTGGGAGTCACAATGTTAGGAGGACCATCCTGAAGCAAACGGCAAATACGAATAGAATCGTTTACGGGTTCATGGGTTTTAAGTTTTTCAGAAAAATCAGGAAACGCATTTATAAAAGTAACATGAAGGGGAGATTCTAAATTATTTTTTTCTTCCGCTGACATATTAGAATTCGGATAACGGTACGAGCCCATACCCATTCCTACGCGCGCTTGTAAATAGGCTTCACTATCCGCAAAAAGAGAAGCGCACGCGCCCACAAATAAAACTTCCTTTGCCTTAATAGATAAAGCCACTTCAGCGGCTTTGATTCCTATTTGGCGTGTACGGGCGGGAGCGTAATCTACTTTTTTACCTGCACCAATTAAAACAACGCGCTTTGATATTTTGCGGTTTGTAGACAACGAAACAGAGCTTTCCAACCACTTCCCTGTAAAATCTCCACAAGACACAAGATCTGTTATTGTTCCTTCAAATTCCACATCGAGCTGTTTTAATGCGTCGAGCACAATTTTTCCGTCCACAATAGCGGATTCATCTATGGCAATAACGGTTAAACATGCAGACGATTTAGGAAGTGAATTGGCAGAAGCTAAATGAATAGATTTTACTTGAGGAAGATGAAACATAGGGGTGAATTTCCTTCTTGATGAGTGTGATATGAGTTCTCGGGAATCCGCGTACGACCTACAAGGACTAACTTAAAAATTCTAGGGGAAATCGTAGCATATTCTATAAGATTTGAGAACGTGAAATAAGTTACGCTTACGTCGAGATCATGCAAGAAAGAATATACACGCGGTGAATGCATATTTTTCAACCCCCTCCCCCATTGAGCACCCCCAAAAAGAAAGATATGATCCCATAAATCCATATTAATTTTTAAAGGAGAACCCCCTTGAACAGTTTGTTTTGCCCCATCTTGTTTTTAAGTGCCTGTCTTTCAAATTTTGCTTTTGCTAACTGAAAAGAAAATACCCTACAAAAATTGAGCTATTAGATCCAAAATTAATCCCAAACAATCCAGATGTGGCTATTTCATTTGCTTTGCGAAAATCAGACACCAAATTTATTGAAGAGATGAATACATTTTTAGAAAAAATAGAAAAAAATGGAGAATTAGCGCAGTTAAAAAAAGAGTACTTTGAAGACGATATATGGATAGGCAAATTTCCACTTTAAAGTGGCAAAAGTTTTAATTGTATTTTGTATCTAGGGCAAGAAGTATGTTTTTTACGCGGGAAGTATCGATAACATGCTGGCGCGAGCAATAATGGCATTTTATAACGGGAGACTCGTTTTTAGCCACCATGTCTTCGAGATCACTTTTAGGAAATGTGGCTAAAGCTTCAGCAACCCGCTCTATAGTGCAAGGGCAAAAAAACTTGGGATTCAGACTCCGAACAGGCTTAAGCTCATGGGGCAGAAGCTTTGTTGCAAGAACGTCGGGATCATCATTTTGGTTATAAAGGTCTTCTAAAGGAGGAAGATTCAAAATATGCTGATGAAGCTCTTTAGAAACCTCTTCTGGAATTCCAGGAAGTTCTTGGAAGACAATACCAAAAGCTCTTAAAGTTTGTGTTTGAGGATCGATGAAGCTTTTAAAGCGCACATAAGTGTTCATTTGATAACTGGATGTTAAATGCTCATTCAAAGCTTCTTCGAGGCGATTCGTAACACTTGCTGTTACACCTTCCGCAAGCTGAGGCTTATTTTTTTGTGTGCGCACAGAACGAACTAAAATTTCTTCTTTTTCGAAATCGCCCACATCAATTTGTTTTACAACCGGAGAATCTTCTGCGCATTCAATATATCCGCGGATATTTCCTTCAAAGGTTGCTTCGCATCCAATGGTAAAATGTTCACCACAATGAAAGCGCAAATTAACTTGTTCGTTGTAATCAAGCAAAGAAGAAAGCAACAGACCACTTACTAAGGCGTCGCTTAAAAGAAGGGCGCGCTGGCTATTGAGTTGATGCAAACGCTGGGCTTCTTGCACCAAATGCGATGCATGCAGCATACGAAAGGAATAAAATACAGGCTTATCAACGGCAAAAAAAAGGTAGTCTTGAAACATGGGGGTAATTTCCACACTGAGAACATGGAGCCCATATCCGGGCTTGAACCGGAGACCTCTTCCTTACCAAGGAAGTGCTCTACCACTGAGCTACATGGGCAGCATAAAGAGCTTGCTTGAAAAAGAAAGACAAAAAATGGAGCGGGCGAAGGGGCACGATCCCTCAACATTCAGCTTGGAAGGCTGACGCTCTAGCCAATTGAGCTACGCCCGCAAATGGTGGGGAGGGGCAGATTCGAACTGCCGAAGTCGTAAGACAGCGGATTTACAGTCCGCCCCATTTAGCCACTCTGGAACCTCCCCGGACTAATCTGGAAACAATGGAGCTGGCTAAGGGAATTGAACCCCCAACCGCCTGATTACAAATCAGGTGCTCTACCAATTGAGCTAAGCCAGCCAAACGAGGCAAGTGTGTTCACTTACTAATCGTGATGCATTGGTTAAACCACAAGCGCCACCCTTGTCAAGAGAGGTTCTTAAGATTTTAACGATACCCCGAAAATTTAGGGAAGACATGGCACTTTTTGCTCTCTAGACTTTTGTCCCTGCGGCCCCTCACTCCCCTCAAGCACGGTAATATAATCCTATACACTTGCTCATCCCGTACCTCATTGTACTTTACAATAAAGGAAATCTTTCCTATGACGCTTCTCAAAAACTCTTTATTTAGTACCATTCTTGCCACCTTTATCTTTGGCAGTGGAACATCTTACGCCGCCTCTACAAACAGCGTCTCTTATTCAAACGAAGATGGTTTTAAGAGTGTTTTTATTTCTGGCGGATACGGGGCTCTTTTTGGAGGGGCGATGGGTGCTGCCACTATCCCCTTTATGCATAAATCCATGTCTCAAAATTTTCGCACGGTCGCAGCAGGAGCATCTCTAGGATTTATGGTAGGAAGTCTTTACGGAATTTATAACCTGACCCAACAAACTAAAAGCAATACCTATTTTAATTACGATCCTCCTACCGATAGCACAGAAGACTCTATTTATTACAGCATGCCCCCCACCATTCCGACCCAGGGAAGCATGCCACAAGAACCCCCTCGTATTGGTGCGCTATTTGTGGGAGAATTGAGCGACGTCCAACTGGGTATCCCCTATGTGTGGGTAGGTGGTGGTCAGATGGAGGTAATGGTTGCGCAGCTCACCTTTTAAAAGGCAGAGGGGCTTAAGGAGTTGAGATTATCTATACGAACGAACTTTCCAAACATGATTTTTTTTCAGAGCTCACCCCTTCAGAGACTCAATTTTTGGCCTCATGCGCAGAAGAAGTCGAGTTAAAAAAAGACAACATTCTTATTTATGACGCCAAGGTAGAAGACTTTTTCTATCTTATCCTGGCAGGGGAATTTAGAATTTCAAAAATTATCGATGGAAAAAATTATACTATTTCCACTCTTAAGCAAGGGGATATTTTAGGAGAGCTCGCGGTTTTAGATAATTTCCCTCGTACCGCGAACGCCACTGCCACTCAAAATTCAAAAGTATTGCGTTTTAATATTCAAAAAATAAAAGAAAACCGAGATTTTTTTAATATTTACTTTAAGATTTCAAAAAAAACCGCCCAAAATATTGCACAAAAACTCATTAAATCAAACGAATCTACCATAAAATCATTTCAAGAAAAAATTATTCTTGCCCAATTCTGCATCACAATTTTATATATTGGATCTATATCATTTTTATTCATTGGAATTGGTCATAGTGTTCTCAAAGACATGCCCGTATCCACTTATATCTCCTCTGCCTTAATTTTATTAATATTTTTTCTGGTCATTAATATGATCAAAAAAACAAAAAAGCCCTTAGAAGAGTTTGGTTTAACATTTAAAAACGCCTCAAAAAATATCTTTTATGCCATACTTTACTCTCTTCCTCTCATAATTTTAGCCATTATTTTAAAACTTGCACTTATTACATACGTTCCAGCTCTTCAAAAATTTCCTCTTTTTGATATGACCGCTATATTTACAAACACGCATCATTTTTCGTATATAAGCTACTTTTCTGCTATTGCTATATATACGTTATTTGCACCTATTCAAGTTATTTCTGCACAGTCTGGCATGCAAAAAGCCCTTCATGTTGTTATGAAAAACCCATTTGATGCAGACGGGCAAGAATCCACTCCGTGGAGAGTTATTTTTTTTACAAGCTTTTTATTTATAATCCCGCATGCCTATCTGGGTTATTTCTTCTCTATAGCCACATTTGTACCTTCTTTATTATGGTGCTGGCTATTTTTCAAACAAAAATCTGTGGTGGGCCCCATTGTATCCCACGTTCTTATCGGACTATTTGTTATTTTTATTCTGGGATTTGAAAACATGTTTTAAATTTTAAATAATCTTTACACTAAATTCTCGAAACCTAAAATAAAAATGACAAATGCCCCTATCAGAATATGAGACACAATCGGTCCTACAATTGATTTCTGTTTATAGAACAACCAACACCACAATAGGGATGGCACAAACGTTGCCACAGCGAAAAAATATCCCATATAAATATGGGGCAACATAAATAAAAAGCTTGTAAAGAAAATAACTCTCCAAGAGAATTTTTGTGCGACACCCGGCATTTCCGCTCTATCTAGTTTTTCCAAAACAAATTCAAGGGCCTTTTGAATTCCAGATTGGGTGGAAATAACTTGAATAGGGCACAGTAAAATATAAATTATAATAGAACAAACATAGTTTATATAGGAGAAATTGCTGTTTTTTCCAAAAGTTGCAGTAATATCAAACAAAGGAAATTTTTCTAATGAGGAGATATAGGTTATTGCACAATACTTCAAAAATACTGCAACTAATATCAAAGGCAACGAGTACAGAATAGAAGAATAAATATTACTTTTTGCATTTTCTAATGTAAATCCAAAGTCTTTTAGTGGCTTAGTAGATTTACGAATCATATTAAGAACAACAACAAACAACAAAAGAATCAAGACCGCAGAGCAGTATGTAGAACTCGGTGAATTTTGACGAGCGCTATCACTCAAACTAATAAAAATACTACATATTGTTCCAATATATAAAATAGAAATAGAAAATCTGGCAAGACTGCTTTTCTCTTCTAAAGCTTTTATTTTAAAATCGTTAGCATGAGTTAATTTTATAGCAATACTTTTAGAAACTTCTTTTGTAATTTTAAAGTATGTTTCAAAAAATTCTTTATTACTTCTTATTTTATCAATGTCAAATTCTAATACCTTTGATTTTTTTGTAGCAATTGCATTTGTGGTCCTTGCAAAGTCATCAAGGATAGAAAGCTCCCCCATAATATCGCCTTCTTTAAGGTAAGACAGAGTATAATCCTTTTTGTTTACTGTTTTCGTAATTTTAAATTCACCCTCTAAAATAAGGTAGAAAAAATCTTGAATAACGGCATCGTGAATAATGATTTCACCCTCATTCAAATCAACTTCCTGGGCACAAGAAGCTAAAATCTGAACCTCATCGGACGTGAGTTCTGAAAAAAAACTATTTTTACTGAGGGCCTCAATAAAATGATTGTTGTCTTGTTTCATTTAATAAATTACCTATTCTTCTTTCGTACTATTTTATGGGTTGAGGCTATATAAATTTTTACCACGAATAATTCGTAAATCTATTTTGCACCAAGGCTATAATTAAAGTCAAGGTGTGCAAAATTTGAAACATATACCGTTCGCCAATTTTTCTGGGGTTCCATCCCTTATTCAAAAAAAATCTTTGGCCTGACTTGCTGCATATCAGATTCTTTTTAGGCTATTTATTATTTTTATAAATGATTTAAAAGACTATTTTAAGATGGACTTAAGAGATGAGCTCAGATAGAATTTAGGCATAATAATTTCCTGATTTTTTTCTGTTTCTTTAATGAAAACCCATTCACCACGCTTAGATCCTTGCTTTAAAAATCCTTGCTACCTCCATTTTCTAAAGAGGTTTGAAAGCTGAGTAATTTCAGAGCGAGTATTTGATAAACCTATAAGAAACCTTGCTTCGTCCTTATTAAATTTACCATTTTTAGCATTTGTAAAAGCAAATTTTTGAATAATATCTTTAAACTGTTCTTCTTCATGAGAACTAAATGGAGCACTATCTTTCCCTTGTAGAGCAACATCAACCCACCGTCTAGTTACGAGTGATTGACCAAGAAGAATTACAGGAGACTCAGAATTTTCAATAACCTCTTTTGAAACAACTTTATAATGATGATCCAGTTTTTCTTGAATTTCATCCCAACTTTTTTTACGCCATAAGACTAATGCCATAGCAAGTCGTGCTTCATCAATAGATGAAAAACTTTGTTTAAATCTTTCTAATAAATTTAAATAAGAAATATTTTGTTGCTCATTATAAATGAGTAACAGCCCAACAAGAAAAATTACCTTTTTCATAGAAATTAATAATAGGCTCTCTTTTTCCAGACTCTAACATTTGAGCAAATAATCAAATTTTTCCAGAACCTAATTCATCTGTATAACCCGCCTCGCGTAAAAGTAACATTAAAAACTTATTTCGTGTATAAGTTTTTTTTGAAAACCACTCTTTAGCAAATTGCTTTACTTCGGAAGAAGAATTATTTTTAATCGATATTCTATCAATATAAATTTCAACAACTATTTCTCCATTATTTTTTTCATATAATGCATGCGCAAGAGCATTTGCAAAACACTCTCGAAGAGCTTTTAATGGATAAGGATTTTCATGAATCGCTGAAATAGAGCTGTTTTCCAGAATTGCACCTTTACTTTTTGTCCAAATTTGTATATGTTCAATAAAGTCATCATCTAAAAGCGTAAATGCACCTTGCTTAGTTACCTGCTCAATAATATCGCCATTTTTATCATAATAAGCGATTCTAATTGGGCAATTTCCAAAAAGTATATTCGCAGCCATCCTACCATAACAATTGATTTTTTTTAAAATCTCGTTGGCCGAATAGTTTGAAATCAGGATTTTTTATAATAAGAACGAGACAATGCCCTCTTTTAAAGGCACAACCATGCATTGACTCAATCGCCCAAAATGGATATAAATATTGATTAATATGATTTGAAACTTCTTGCTCTGTTTTTATAAGCCAATTTTCATCATGTCCACATAGCTCCCCTTTATCATCAATCCCTACAATCAAATAACTCGTACTTTGGTCTTCTCTATTAGCCAAAGAAGATATGCATTTGCCATGTCCCTGCTGCCAGACGGATTTTAATTCAATATTTTGATTCAAAACCTCCAAAACGTTTTCATTTTCTATTTTAATTCCTCTAATGCAATCATAAGAAAGCCTTTCCGATGACAGGGCGACGATATTTATAAAAAATACAATAGTATCAATATGTTAAATACAAAAAACGAGAGTATTTATTCTAAAAGAGCAAACTGAAGGTCGATGACAGGGCGACGACATCCCCAGCGCTCTCTTCTTAACAACCCCTTAAAAAATATCTCGCGAGAGAATAATCCTCAGCAACTTTATTTTCAAGTAAGATCAACAACTTAAATTCTTTAAAAGACATTGCTGCATGACTCCCATAAAAAGATTATAGTTTTTGCTCTCTCATGGCAGAGAAATCAAATTACCAGGTAATAAACTGGTCTTCATACAATAAAAGTCTTGAAATGCGGCGAAAGCATGGTTATCAGCAAAAGATGAGTAAATCACAAAAACAATAAAAAACGAGGCTATAGATATCCAGAAAAAAACATACTCTATGATATATAAAAACTGATTATGCATACTATTTTCCAAATATACACATCACCAAAAACTAGCCATACAAATTAAAAGAGCTCGCCCAACTGCTAACGCTACAAGAGTAGGTATATAAAAATGATTTTTTTTAATATCATCCATAGTAGTTATGTCAGTTATACCCTCTCGATTAAACTCAAATGTTTTTTTATATCTCTCAAGAATTGGTTTATAAACATAAATTTTTGCAATAGGGGGGTATATAATAAAAACAATTGAAAATAAAAACATACAAGACCAAAATACAAAATCATATATTGTGTAAAAAATTTCAATTTTCATATATTTTCTCACAAAAAGATATCACAAACCGCCCCATTTTCCGAGCCATATTGAAGCCTGATACAGTATTTCTGTCATGATTTTCTAAAATACGTTTACTAACACTCAAAGGCTTATCAAAATTATCTACACATAGAAATTAATACGTAATAAATTTTTCTAGGAAAATCAATACTCCATAAGGAACACCTATAACTACCATTGCCTGAAAAAAAATTGCAAGAGAAATAGCAACATATATTTCACTATTTTTTGCTAATTTTGCATCATAATCTATACTTATTCTGAATTTAAAATTTTTATAACAAAATTTTGTTTTATACAAAAGCCACAATCCAAGATTCAACGTAACTATTGTTGGTATATAGAAATTATCTTCTCTAATTTCTTTTGAACGACCCCAATCTATAATATTTTTATTGTTAAGCTTAAATACGCTTTTATATCTTTTTAAAAGGGGTATATAAACATAGTATTTTGATAGTGGCGGGTATATCACAAAAACAATTACAACAAGAATTAAAAAAGGCCATAAAAACAAAGAATTTAATTTATTATATAGCTCGATACTCATATATTCCTTCTATATAACATCTCAAGATTAATAACCATAGTACTTCCGAATATATCTTAACAAACAAAAAATTAATGCTGTAAAAACAAAGACCTGAAACAAAATAGCTACAGAAGTACAAATAGATATCTCTTTTTTTTCTGCTAAAGAAGGATCGTAATCAATATTTAATCTATATTTTAAATTTTTATAAAAAAACTCAGACTTATACAGAAGAGCAAGACCGACCATTATTGCTATAAAAATAGGAACCATAATATTGTTGGGCTTGATATCTCTAATTTTATCCCAATCTTTCACATTAGTAGTATTAACCTTAAATGAATCTTTATACCTTTTACGAATGGGAACATAAACATGGTCATCAGCAGAAGATGAGTAAATCACAAAAACAATAAAAAACGAGGCTATAGATATCCAGAAAAAAACATACTCTGTAATATATAAGAATTTAGCACTCATATACGCCCCCTCAACAAAACAGCATATGACACTTCGTCTTCAGACATCCATTTTGAAAAATCGTATACAACCCCTCCAATCATCTCTCCTAGTTCTTTGGTAACGGTACCTGCTAATATTCCAAGGGGAATTGCGACTACAAGACCAACCCCAGATAATGCCGAACTTGCTCCTACAATACTGCCAATACAAGTCCCAATCACTACTCCAGAAGTCTGAACCAAGGCTTCTCTAGCAGGATCTTCACCATTATCAATAGATTTTTGTATATTATAAGGAACTTCAACACCGTCTAATATAACAGCCGCACTACCCACTCCTTTGAGCACCTTAGAGAGAGAAATACCCCGCGCATATTTTGCAAGCTCTGTAGTGTTAATTGCTTTCCCTGCAGTACCAGAAACACTGATAATACTGGTTCGAAAACTTTGCCAGGCTTTTGATAAAATTTCAGAAATTCGAGCACCAATTTTTTTTAAATCTATAGAAAGAGTCTTTTTTAAACCCTCGTTAATTTTATTAACAATTGCTTCCCCTGTTTCTTTAGGGTTCTGTATTGCTTCAATACCTTTTATAGCCATTGAGTCTATAATATCAATCAT
>Ga0206836_10153_pt1 | contig 17652 bp, 25 predicted proteins | sample Alteio_BWOrgCont_28_FD_152871 | JGI IMG/M metagenome (GOLD analysis project Ga0206836, IMG submission 152871) | Enriched cells from forest soil in Barre Woods Harvard Forest LTER site, Petersham, Massachusetts, United States -... | ecosystem: Environmental > Terrestrial > Soil > Temperate forest >...
CCACGCCGCCAGCCTGATCAACCATGGAGGGGATACATCGAGGAAGGGGCGCCAGCGGTCGAGAAATTCTTGGCGGCGCCGGGCGTTTTCGACATCCCGCCACGGGTTCTGGTCGTGATTCATGTTACATCGTCTCCGGCGTGGCCGTGCTGTTATGTTTTGTGGCGGTGCCTCTGGCGATCATTTGCTTTATGAAATTCATTAGGTTCATCTGAGCGCGGCGGGGATTCTTTGGATGCGAGATATCGTTACCCCATTGTTATTCATCGCTGTTTTGATCGGATTTATCTACCAGTGGGACTTGGACCAAAAAACGCTGGCCGATCTGGCGTCGCTGAAGGCCTTTGAGGCCTCGCAAGAGCCGGATAAATCTGGAGTCAAGATTTCCGATGTCAGGCTGATGGACCTTAAGAAGATGTGTTCAGACCAATCTGACAAATTCTTCAAAGAGTCGGGACTAAGCAACGATGGATCAACCATGCATTCTTACGTTGCTCACTATAACCGCAATATGGACACATGCTTTACGGTAATTTCTAGCGTTAAGACTGGAGACGACAACTACCATTCAATAATGGTCGTTGATTCATTCGAGGGTGTACAATACGCACAATATTTCTCCAAATATTTCACAGGCGATAATAAGACAGTCGTAACGTTATGCTTATATGGCTTACCCCCGCGTGCTATTACTTGTTCATCTCTTGAAGAGTTTCTTGGTCTTATTGCCATCTATCTTGAAGGAAATAAATTATAGCCTTCTCGTGCGGCTTAATGAGGCCTAAAAGAGAGATAGCGAAGCGGGAGGACCAGTCCCGCTAGCGCCTGATCGGACGGCTCTCTGTCAACCGTGCAACGCATGTAGCACCGGAGACAACCTGCGGCCATGATAAAATTCCCCAGATTCTTTCGCGTTCCTTTGTCGGTCCGGCTCAAGATCGCGGTCGTCTCGTGGCTAGAAGACAGCATTCAGGCACTGATCACAGAACGTATCCTGCTGTTCAAAGCCCGACTGATCCGAGACGGCATAATCCAAGACATTCCCGTTGGCGGTCTCAGGGATTCATCGGCGGGTGATGCCCAGCTACCAGATCAGCTTGCTCTGAGAGGCGTGCGGACAGATTGAGTTGCGGATGTACGTAGAGCAGATCAGCGTGATGCGCCTGCCTTGCTTCATTCCAAAGGGTGGTGCTGATGATCTCATGTAAAATGTTGTCGGCTTGACCCGCGTACACGATTCTAGGGCCTGCGCTGCCTCCCCTGGCAAAGATATAGTTGCCACCTTGGGGTGTGATGGTTCCGGGGCCGTTGGGGTCAGTTAGGACGTAGGTGTATGTGTTCCCGCTGTCACCTATGAACGAAAATTGTGGCATGTTTCGCTCCCTGATTGGTGTGGCAACCTCAGGCTAGCGAACGGCGGGGCGGGAGTCTCGGCTACCGCCCCGCAGAAACGTCTGTTGCGGTGCGGGGCAGACCATCTGGGCAATCAGGGCGCCCTCAGTAGGCCAATCGGTACGCCGCCTCCTGGTGAGGTTTTGGGTCCTGTGGGACGGTGATGGACATTGCCGCGGCTTTTCGGTAACAAGAAGTATCGAATAAGGGAGGCACCTACCATGAAGAACAAGAAAATCACCCTAGTATCCTTGGCCAGCGCGATCGCGGCTATTGCCCCGTCGGCCCACGCCTCGACGCCTACGTCGACTGCGCCAGAAACCACACCGAGCCCCGACAAGAACAGCAAGACCCAACGGCACCCGAATGCCTTCTACAATCTCGGTGAAGACCTGATGGGGGTGGTCACATCAACTGCCGCGGACGGTACGCTGGTCGCTGATCACTATTCCCATTCATCTCATTCGTCGCACTCCTCGCATTATTCGTCACGATGACCGAGATTAGCCTGGCCTTTTCGCGAGAGGGCCAGCAAGAAGCCGCTCTGCGGCACGCTGCGTATCGATTGACGGGTATAGCGGTCTGCCAGATCGACATGCAGGAGGGGCATTGGGTATGCCGATTGACCCCTTCTGAGCGTGATCCGATGACACCGGACGCCCTCCGAGAGCGATTTTTGATGGTCCTAAACGATGAGAATTTGCGGGAGCAAATTGAAGAACGGACATCGAAGCTTCGCGACGTCATCGTAGCCCTTGCCTTCGGTGCGCTTGTTCCAAACCCGCCGTCGGCGGAATAGGCCAAATGTCTCGCTTTCTGGCGCCAGGAATCTTTCATCCGGGTCCGTCAAGCCATATGCAGTTGCTTCCACTCCGGTTTGAACGACTGGGCGCCGATCGAATAGTGGCGGCAAATCTCGTCGGCGACATGCTTCTTCTATCAGATGAAGAACTTCGCCGGTTGGTTGCCCTGGATATACATCCAGGCGACGGGATCTACGAGAGAGCCTGCGAAAAGCTTCTGGTTTGCAGGAGCGACGATCGAGCTTGGCTTCAAGTCCTTGCAATGCGCCTTCGGTCAAGGATGGCGTATCTGGCGTTCCCAACGGCCCTACATATTTTTGTCGTCACCTTGAGATGTGAACACTCCTGTCCTTACTGTCAGGTGTCACGCAGAAGTATGGATACCGAGGCCTTCGACATGACCGAGGGCTACGCCATGGCGGCCCTGGACATTGCTTTGTCAGCGCCCCCCTCGACCATCAAGATTGAGTTTCAGGGCGGCGAACCGCTCCTGAATTTCGGATTGATCCAATCAATTGTGGAGGCTGCCGAGAACAAAGCAGTTCGTCGAGACAAGAAGATCGAATTTGTCATAGCAACAAATCTTGCTCTCTTAACGGACGAGATACTTTTCTATTGTCGAGATCACTGCATTTCTATCTCGACTTCTCTCGACGGCCCAGCCGACCTGCACAACCGCAACAGGCCGAGACCGGGCGGAAACAGTCATCTATTGGCGGTCTCGGGAATTGAGCGTGCCCGGGCGGTACTTGGGCATGACCACGTTTCCGCCCTGATGACCACCACAGAGGCGAGCCTAGATCGGCCGGAAGAGATCATAGATGAATACATCCGCCAGGACCTGGGAGGAATATTTCTGCGTCCCCTGTCTCCTTACGGTTTTGCGGTCAAGACTAGGTGGTTTGACAAATACAGCACATCTCGATGGCTGGCATTTTACGAGCGAGGACTGAGGCATATCCTGAAACTCAACCGACAAGGACACTTCTTCCCGGAGTTCTATGCTTCGCTGCTGCTGAAGCGAATGCTAACCGACGAACCTAGCGGCTACGTTGACTTACGGAGCCCGGCAGGCATTGGCCTCGGTGCCCTCGTCTATAATTATGATGGCCGGGTTTTCGCTTCTGATGAAGGGCGGATGCTGGCTGAGATGGGCGACGATGCCTTCGAATTGGGGCACCTTAGAGACACAGATTATGCAAGCTTGGTGACATCAGATCGTTTAGTGGACTTGGTCGGCGGGACTCTGTCGCAGTGCGCTCCGGAGTGCTCTAGCTGTGCCTATGAGCCACATTGCGGTGCTGATCCGGTATACCACCACGCGACCCAGGGTGACCCCGTCGGGATCAAACCTCTATCTGGCTTTTGCGCCCGCCAAAAGGGCATTCTCGGGCTTCTGCTAACCATACTCGACGCCGGTGGTGAAGATGCACGAGTCCTCCAGCGCTGGGCTACGGCATGACACCATTGCCATTGACTGGTCGCGTCGAGACTAGAGGCCTCTCTGCAATCTCCACGAGAACCTTGCTTCGTCTGGCTAACCCAGAGGCGCCACCGAAGAGCGTGTACGATGCCGCTCTCTTGCGGACCCCCAACGACTACAGCGTAGCTCTCTCGGCCGGTTATGGGCAGGCCGTCTCGGTAATGAACCCGAGCGATGTGGTTGGGACCTTTGATCGAGTAGCGCTATTCGGACCCAAGTTCAGATGGCTGGGCAACGGAGACTTACTGGCAATTGAGCCAGCGTTGGGTCGTTACCGTGTCCTATGGAGGACTGCATCTCGACATAACGCCTTCCTCGTCACCGACCGGTGCGATCATCTATGCCTTATGTGCTCTCAACCCCCCAAAGATGTCGATGACAGTTGGATAATCGACGAGATCGGCGATTGCCTCAGCCTCCTTCCCGCGCATACTCAGACAGTTGGCTTTACCGGTGGTGAGCCCTTCCTCGACTGGCAGCGTTTCATCCCCCTTGTCGATAAAGCCCAACAGATGCTCCCTTCGGCGTCAGCTCATGTTCTGACAAATGGCCGCGCCTTTTCCCGCGCCGAGGTGGTAACTGCGTGGTCCGCGCTGGATAGAAGCAGGGCGTCTGTTGGAATCCCCATTTATTCGGCCGTAGACGCCATCCACAATCACATCGTTCAATCACAGAATGCGCTGGACGAGACGGTCCTGGGCATTCTGCGCCTGAAGGACAGAGGGAACCGAGTAGAAGTCCGGATTGTCCTTCATCAGTTAACCGTGCCCCGGTTGGTAGAGACGTGTGCGTGGCTTGCCCGGAATCTACCATTTCTCGACCATGTTGCGCTAATGGGCATGGAGGATACCGGCTTTGCATTGGCCAACCACAACGTTCTCTGGGCGGACCCGGTGGACTATGCTCAAACCCTAGCCAGCGCCGTAGCAATATTGGCCGGAACCCGCATTCGATTATCCGTCTACAATCTGCCTCTTTGCGTGTTGCCCGATTCAGTTCGGCCGTTTGCGGTTCAGTCGATTTCAGATTGGAAGAATGCGCATCACGATCTCTGCGCGCCATGTGACGAGCGAGGGCAATGTGCGGGTTTTTTTACATCAGGTAAAACGAAACTAAGTAGAGGCCTCTCCCCGATAGTGAGAAGTGGCGCGGGCAGTTGAGGGAATTCAGCGAGCAAATAAGATCCATCTTGGCTTGAAAGCGAGACCATGTAGATGGAGGCTGTGGGGCCTCTGGTAATCGGCAGACTGGGAGGCCATGCCCGCCCCTGCTAACGGGCCGCCCCGTAAGCAACCCTCCACCGGTCGGCGCCAGAAGGCGCGCAGCACACCGGTTCGCGGCCGTTGGGTCCGGATGATGATCATCGTTTTGACCAGCACGATCGTCTTTGCCGCGCTGCTCTTCCTGGATACCGGGGCGCTTCTGCACCTGCTCTGGATAGGCCTCAAGGGCGAGTTGGGCTTCGGCGCGCGGCTACCGCCCTGCACCGTCCCTCAACAGCGTATCCAGCACATCACGATATTCGTGCGTCGCAGTACGGGTGTGCGACAGCTTCCTGCGGCCAGCTTCACTATGGTGCATTCTTGTCTGGATGTAGGCCTCGAACGCTTTAGCCCAGTCCCAGTTCGCGGGCGTGCTCTGCGTGGTCATGCTCTTTCATTCCCATTTGCCGATTCACATCCAAACAAGCCCGCTGGCGGCGTCCCAACGGGCCTGCTCGGTTTGCACTACCCGTCGGCGGAACCACAGCCGGCAGAAGGATGATTGCGAGAGGGGGTTAGCCGGGTTTGGGTTGGGTATTGGGAGCGCCTTGGTCGCAGCTGAGCTCTAACTCGCAAAATGTCCCTGAAAATATTTCATATAATTGGTGTCTGATCTTGATGGCTATCGCACCCGGGTAGCATGTAGTTTGGCATACATCGGAATGGTATATATTGTCGGTAATCGCGGTATCATATACTGCGAATGCGCGCTTTCCATCATGTAGAGCAGATCGAATCTCCTGACACATAGCCGTAACAAAGCCGATCGCTTTATCTTTTATTTGTTGATCCGACACTCCTTCTTTTCCGCCGCGTAATCTAATTACTGACATTCCATTCTGAGACGCCTTTTCAAAAAGAGAAGGTTTTATTTTCTTGGTAACAAAATCAAAATGACGTTCCGGGACGAGGCGCACAAGGGTCTCGTCATTCCGAACCACGCCAGGTGATATATCCGGTTGCACACTCTCTTGCTCACAACAGCAGCATGGGAAGCGCTCGTGCACCCTTTGACACGCTCTAGCGGAAGGCTTCTCAGCCAACATCAAAGGAATGTCTGTGCAGCTCACGCTGGCGCTATGGCCTTCTCTGACGAGATAATTCCTTCGATCTGGCTAGGGAATGAAACTTGTCCGTCAGCGCTCGCGATTGGAAAACCATCAAGATAGACATCCAGCATGCCAGAGCGCTTGCCGTACGCATCAAGTAAGTTCGACCCGTCAAAATCGATTTCCGCGTAACCGCTTTCAGATTCCCAATATATCGCCACCCTCTCTGAAAGAAGCATTGGTCTTGGCAGTGGGGCAGTTGATGGGATCGCGTTGATCAAGGACTTTGCAGCATTGACTGCGGCCTCTATATTCCATGAGGGGTCGCCATTTGCCTCTCGCTCCACTGCGTCTCGATAACTGTCTAGTTCGCTCTCAAGCATCCAGAGCGCAACTTCCCGATCCGCGGAATTCACTCCAAAAGATATCATCCGCACGGATGATAGTGATCCGCTCTGATTGATGACGGAGACAGCCGTGTCGTCAGGCAGCCATTCGGTATTGTTCAAAGTGGGAGTTTCCTGACGATCATCTAACTGAATGATCAACGGACTTACGTCATCGCTAGCCCAGGTGGGCGGAAGCGGCAAAATTAGACCAATCAGGGTGATAGTTTCGGCAATCATAAGGGAGAAATCCCTGGGATAATGTCACACAGATCTTTCGTCAGAATTCCGGCAAACAGATCGTTGTTAGCAGCATGCATCCTCTCAAGCACGTCGGAAGCGGGGCGGTGAGGAAGCGCATCCACACCCTTTCCAAAAAGGGGGCCTCTTTCGGTTATTGGATTATTCAAGACCAATCGGAGGTTTATGATCAAATCCACCCAATTCGATTCTACATTCTCAGGCTTTGCCCCGACTGAGAAGTTGACGTTATCAATCCGACGGCCAGGCGGATCACTGGATTCGATCATAAACCCATAGAAACAATGACAAGGTCCCTTCTTACCCAAAAGATTGGGCGCGATAAACTCGCATCCCGGTCGGATTAATTCGTCGAAGGGCAGACTAGATTGATCACCCGTCAATGTGAATTTATTGGCCGCATTAATTACAAAGCCGCTGATACCGGCGTGCCTCAACACCACATCCGCTATCTGATTCAGGAGCCGCTCAGCCGTGGGCCAGTATTCCAACCATCGCTCATAACGCGCGGTTCTATATGTGACCGAATTTGGCGTGACGACCAGTTGCTTTAGAACAGTCCCATCGCGTGCCAACTCGTCAAATACAACTCCGCCAATCGATCGCACCGGAATTGGTGATGAACTGCCCATCTGGAACGTGACAGCTTGTTGATCGACTTTTCTGGGCAAATCTTTCGCGAGAGATGGTCCCAAAGCTGATATCTGCAACAGCGCGTCAGGCGACAAAATACCGGCGATCTCAAACCCGACGGTATAACCGACGATTGGGTTCGTCCCCTCGAATTTCCATCGGGTCGCCATTCAGGATACCTTATGAGGCACTTGCCGTCGCTTTCCGATTCGATAGGGATTTGATACCTTACCCTAAAACTCATCGCAACACACGCCTTGCGTATTATTGCCTGCCAACCCTCCGATATGCCGCCCAACACCGCTATGAACGCAACCTTTGCGTTTCGGCCCGCGACAGTGGCAGCGGGCCGTGTCCAAGAGCTACCCCTCCAACTCCCTCCCGCCAACAACCTGCCGCACTCCGTTCGTCCGCTGATACCGGAGCGCCATACTATCCAATATCCCACGCTGCGCCGTTGCCTGCAGGCAGACAGCCACCCAGGTAAAAGCCGCCCGCATCTGGCGGGTGACCGGCTTAGCTGGCCACCATTTCAGCCATTCTTATCAGCCCTGGCCGAGGCTCGGACCTTGGATCCCGTCGATCCCTTGATCTTCGGAGACGCTTGGGGCGGTTCCGCAATCCCGGCCTCGTGCGGTTTGCGCGGCGTGGGGGTCTGCGGCCGGTCGCCCTGATCAGTCAGGCGTCCTGGGATTTCGCCGTAATTCTCTTGAATAGCGGCTTCTTCTATTACCTCGGGCACGTTGGGATTGGCGCCTTCGGCCTCCGGGTTGGGAAGCTGGCCGGCATCGGGATGATCTTCGATCCCGATCAGCTCGCGTGCCCTCTCCCAATAATCCGCGTCGCGCCCATGCGGCCGTCCTTCGGATTCCCAGAGCTGATAGGCGCGCTCGCGAATCCGACGTTCCCGCTCCGGGTCGTGGTCCAACGGATTATCCGACATAATGGTCTTACCGATCCTTGGCCGGGGTTTTCACCGTCGGCGCCGGTTTGACCGGTGAGGGAGCGTTCGCGGGCGGTGTCCTGTTCTCGTCGCCCTGAGGTCCCAGGAACGGGCCTGGCAGGCTACCCTCGGGCAAATCGGCTCGCTGCCCCGGCATTCCGTCCGGTCCTTTGTATCGGAGACGCTCGGCGCTTACATCAGACGCCTCAGCGGCGCCGCGGGTTTCGCTTTCAGGCCCTACCGAGCGGGGGCCTTTCTCATCAGGCGCACCGGCCGCTTCGCTGGCCGGAGTCTCGCCTTTGATATCGTCCATAGGTGCCATGACCCTATTAATGATCAGCCGTGGCCAAGGTTCCCCGGCCGGGCGGTCGCCGAGATTGCGTTTGAGATCGGCGGCCTCAAACTCGCGTTGGGCGTCTGCGTGTGAAGATCGTCTCCATCAGGTTTTTCGCACCCTCGCCCCCTCCCAGATCGCTGATCAAAACGGGCCGTAACCCTTCTCCCTGAGGACCTGAATCTGCTCGTTGGTCACCACGCCAAAAAACCGTCCCTTGCGTCCGTTGAGCGTCGGATTACGAGCATCCAGCCAAGCCAAGGCCTCCTCAAAGGTCGGCAGATTCGCGAATTGCTCAACTTTTCCACTGGGCAGGATGATCTCCACGTAGAAACCGCTCATTGGCCCTCTCTTCTGTCGGGCTGCTTCTTCAACCGAACGCCTGGCCCCTCGCCATTTTGGTCGATGAAGACCAACCCAGCGGGTTCGAGGGCGCAGTGTATAACCTGCACCTGGTCCCTGCGCACGCCCTCCGACGCTAAGTCTCACGCCCCTTCACCCATCCATGGCATCCAGCCTGTCGAGCCACGCGACCGCCTCAGCACACCGGTTTGCGGCCGTTGGGTCCGGATGATGATCATCGTTTTGACCAGCACGATCGTCTGTATTCGTCCGGGGGACGACCGGCTTGCGGGCTAGGGTCGATCTGCGGCGAGGGTAATGACCTTATGCTTCCCAGACGCCGGTGGTTGAGCGGTGCGGTAGACTTTCCGACGCGCGTAGGGACGTCCAACCAAATTGGAAAGCTACCGAGATTTCATGTGGTGTCTTCGGCACTGTTTAGGGCACGCAGTGCCCGCTCCAGTGCAGACCGTGCTTTAGCCAATTCTAGGCTTGGCTGCGGGCGCTTCTTGCCGGCGAAGGCAAGGAAACTATCGAGTATCTCATCCGAATGCCGGACGAGCCGCACTAGATATTCTCCGTTGGGACCATTCTTGCCATCAAACCAATTGCGTACGGCGCGCTCGTTGGCTCCTACGGCGGCGGCGACAACCTTGACGGCGGAATGTCGGCCCCCGTAGGCCTGCCGCAGCGCGACAGCCATGCCTGCGGCGAATGTAGTCCCGCCAGGAGGACTACCTCCCGGTGGAAACATGTTTCCGCCAGTCGTCCGAAAGTTTCGGTCCTTCTTCGTAAAAGACATTCGTACCACTCCCCTTTTAACGTAAGGGCGTTCGCCCGTGGCCCTCTTCGAGGGTAACCAACGCAATTCGAAGAGGTCTTCGAGTGAAGGACGAAGGCAACGCAGTGTCTGAGACCACTGGAGCGCCTGTACGCGCCGCCGAATACGTCCGGATGTCTACCGACTACCAAAAATACTCAACAGAAAATCAAGCGAGGGTCATTCGCAGATATGCGGAGGCACAGGGCTTCGAAATTGTTCGAACCTATGCCGATGAGGGCAAGAGTGGATTGAGCCTTGATGGTCGGGATGCTTTTCAACATCTGATTGACGACGTCCAGGCGGGACAGGCCGATTTTTTGGCGATCCTGGTTTATGACGTAAGCCGTTGGGGGCGGTTCCAGGACGCCGACGAGAGCGCCTTTTACGAACATATCTGCAAGCGATCTGGAGTTATCGTTCATTTCTGCGCTGAGCAGTTCGAGAATGATGGCGGTCTTGCTGCCACCATGATCAAAGGCATGAAGCGGGTAATGGCCGGCGAATATAGCCGCGAATTGTCTGTAAAGGTCTTTATGGGACAGTGCCGCCTGATCGAACTGGGATTTCGCCAGGGCGGCATTGCCGGCTTCGGATTGCGGCGCTTGCTGGTCGACGAACACCGCAATGCCAAGATGGAATTGTCCCAAGGACAACATAAGAGCCTACAAACGGATCGTGTCGTGCTGGTGCCCGGGCCGCCGCATGAGGTGGGTACCGTCAGGCGAATCTACTCTTGGTTTCTTTCGGAAGGTCTGAGTGAGGCGCGAATAGCCGACCGACTGAATAGGGAAGGAACGACAAGCGGCTCTGGGCAGCCTTGGACGCGTTCGGTCGTTCTTGGAATCCTTACGAACGAAAAATATATAGGTGACAACGTCTTTAATCGCCGATCATTCAAGCTAAAGCAGCGTCGGGTGAATAACCCTCCGACTCGTTGGATATGCGCGCGCGACGTATTTGAACCGCTTATAGGCCGCGACTTGTTCGAGCGCGCACGTGCGGTCCTTGATGCCCGGCGCCGTCGGATGTCCGACGACGAGATGCTGGATGCTCTGAGGGCGTTGTTGCAACAGCAGGGAAGCCTGTCGGCCGTTATCATTGATGAAGCCGAAGGGATTCCATCCAGCGCGGCTTATCGGCAACGATTCGGCAGCCTTTCTCGGGCGTACAGATTGGTCGGTGCTCAACCGCATCGCGACGATGCCTACGTTGAGATTAACCGTATGCTGCGAGCAATGCATCCTCAGATTGTCGCAAAGACGATCGTGGATATTGAAACTGTCGGCGGACGAGTGCGGCGGGACAAACGTGACGGCCGGTTCTGGGTAAACGATGAACTGTCATTGGCTCTCATCCTGTCACGCTGCAACAAGACAACGTCAGGCTCTCTTCGATGGATTGTCCGATTTGATCCTGGCGAGCCGCCTGATCTCACAATTGCCGTTCGGATGGAACCAGATCACGCAACTATTCGAGATTACTACTTACTGCCACGCATAGATGCGCAGATGCCCCGCGTGCTCCTGCAAGAAGATAACGGCGTGTTCCTCGACGCATTTCGTTTCGATACCCTCGATTATTTTATGGAATTGACGGCAAGAACCCCAATCAGGAGAGCCGCATGAGCGAGTCCGAGACCGAGGTGTGCATGGTTCCGGTAGCCGATGTGACCGTTCTCAATCCACGCGTTCGAAACAAGAAGGTATTTGCCGAACTGGTGGCAAGTATCGACGCTGCGGGCCTCAAAAAACCGATTACCGTCCGCCGTCGTCCCGACAGAAGTGGTTACGATCTCGTGTGTGGGCAAGGTCGGCTGGAGGCGTTTGTCAAACTGGGCCAAAGCGAAATACCGGCCATCGTGATCGAGGCGACCGAAGAAGATTGTTATCTGATGAGCCTGGTGGAGAATCTTGCGCGCCGCCAGCATTCGCCCGTGGAACTGTTGCGCGAGATCGAGGTGCTGCGAGCGCGAGGATACAGCTACGTCGAAATGGCTCAAAAGACAGGCCTTAGTGCTGAATATATGAACGCGATTTGCGTGCTGCTGGCCCATGGCGAGCACCGTCTGCTGCGTGCCGTGGACAAAGGTATCATCCCTCACTCGATCGCCATCGAGATCGCAAAAGCGGAAGATGCAGAAGTACAGGCGGCGCTTACCGAGGCGTACGAGAACAAGACACTACCAGGAAACCAAGTTGTAGCAATCCGCCGGATCATCGAACAGCGACGCACCGATGGTAAGGGGCAGAACGCAAGACATCGGCCCGGACGCAGCTCCGCGAAGCCAGTCACGGGCGAGAGCTTAGTGCGTGCCTACAAGAAGGAGCTCGAACGTCAGCGTCGTCAGATACGCAAGGCAGATCTCGCCCAGAACCGATTTATCTTCGTGGTCAATGCCCTGCGGCAACTTCTGGCCGACCGGCAATTCGAATTGCTGCTGCGTGCCGAAGCACTCTCCTCCATGCCGCGTTCCCTTGCCGAACGTGTGGCGGCAGGCAGATGACCGCCCCGAAGAAAATAAAAGCGGCATTCGAGAAAGATGTCCGAGTCATACCGCTTGGCTCAATCGAGCCATCCCGCCCAATTGATGCCGCGCTTCGCAAGATCGTGAAATACCGGCGTATTGTGGCATCTATTTCGCGAGTGGGACTGGTGGAACCACTGGTCGTCATTCCGGCAGAAGGCGGGCTGTTCAGACTGCTGGATGGGCACGCGCGTCTGGCTGCGCTCGTCGATCTCGGCATCAAGGAGGCGCGGTGCCTGGTTGCGTTGGACGACGAGGCATTCACTTACAATAAGCGCATTTCTCACCTGGTAGCCATTCAGGAGCATTACATGATCCTGAAGGCTCTCGAGCGTGGTGCGTCGGAGCAGCGGATCGCAGACGCCCTCAACCTCGATGTGGCGGCCATAAAGCTCCGCCGAAATATGCTGAATGGAATCTGCCCTGAAGTGGTGGAGTTGCTTAAATCAAAGACCATGAACATCGGAGTTTTCAGCTCACTCAAGCGCATGAAACCACTACGCCAGATCGAGGCCACGGGACTAATGCTCGCCGCCGGCAACCTGAGCGCAAGTTATGCAAAAATCCTGCTTGCCGGCACCCGCCCGAGTGATCTCGTGAAGCCGGCGGAACGCAAGTCGGTTGGTGGTCTCACGCCAGACCAGATGGCCAGAATGCAACGCGAAATGGAAAGCGTCCAGGCTGATTTCAAAGCGGTGGAAAAGACTTTCGGGGATACTGTGCTCCAGCTGGTGGTAGCGACTGGCTACATTGGCTCCCTGATTCGTAATCCAGAAATCGAACAGTTCATGGACGCGAATTATCCGGAGATTCTGACCCAGTTCAAATTCATCGTTCAGGCCGCGTCGCTCGAAGCTTCATAGATGCATACCCCGCACAGGGGCGACCCCTATTGAGCCTTTCGGGGTTCCGTCGTATTCATTTTTGATCATATTGAAGACGAGTTCCCGGCGGGAGATCGCCCATGACCCAGACTACTCTGACCGTCCGCCTGAGCGGCGCACTGAGCGAATTCGTCCAGGCGAATGTCGGGGAAGACGGCGCCTACGAGAACGTCAGCGAATACATTCGAGACCTGATCCGCCGGGACAAAGAACGGATGGAGCAAACCGCTTTCGAGCGTTTAAGGGCGGAACTGGCGCATGCATTCGCCGCACCGGATGCCTCCTACGCGCCCCTGACCGCAGCCGACATCATCGCCCGCAACAAGCGCTGACTTCTCGTGACCGTCCGTGTTCAGGAGGCGGCCTCACACCGCCTCGACGAAATCTACCGCTACACCCGCGACCGTTGGGGCGAGGCGCAAGCACAACGCTACGTCGTCAGCCTGTTCGACGCCTTCGAGCGCATCGAGTCACACGGGCCACTATCCCGCCCGATCCCGGCCGCCTTTGGCGTGGATGGCTACGTCTTCCGCCACGAGCGGCACTTCGTCTATTGGCGCCGGCTGGCCAATGGCGACATCGGCATCGTGACAATCCTGCATGAGCGCATGCATCAGATCGAGCGTTTCCGCGAGGATTTCGGTCTGTAGCACGGAGCCCGGGGCTGTCTGGAGTTGTCGTCCTGGGTGATCGGAGGCAGCCAAGATCTACCAGCGCTGGTTCCCGGCCCTCTTCCTAATCGCCCCTTCACGGCCGCCCATGCCCAAATCCAAAATTTTTCCGGGAAACCACAGGGTGGCATACCCTCGACTTCGCCCAAACGGGGTCCCATCGACCTAGTCGCGCCCCAGTTTCGTGTTGACGCAGGCCGTCATGCGCCGGTCCCACTCGACCCAGTCCGGCTGGCTCTGGAGATATAGGTCACCCAAGAGAGCGAACGCATGCGCACCTTGATGAGGTTCCGGACCGATCGCCGCCTGGCAGTCCTGTCGGGCTTTGAAGACGGCGCAGCCGGGCAGGGTGAGGCAGAGGGCGATCAGCAATCGCACCCCGTTCCAGTGCGTTCGGCTGTGTCGGGGCATCACTGAAGCCCCATTGAAGCCCGGCGCCGAAAATTCCGTTTCGACTTGCGCCTAAATAAGCCCGTAAGTGTTTGATTTTCTTTTGGTGAGCCCGGTGGGAATCGAACCCACGACCCCAAGATTAAAAGTCTCGTGCTCTACCGACTGAGCTACAGGCTCTCACAGAGGCGCGCTTTGAACGCTATCCAAACCGCCGGGTCAAGCCATTCCAAGGCCCAGCCCAACCCGGCATCGCATTTCCGTTATGCAGCGTCCGCCGCCACCTGGAGTTTGACGATCTTATCCGGATCGCTCACCGACCCCGACCCGCCGCTGCCACGCTTGATGGCATCGACATGTTCCATGCCTTCCACGACCTGACCCCAGACCGTGTATTGCCCGTTCAGGTGCGGCGCCGGCTCGAACATGATGAAGAACTGGCTGTTGGCGCTGTTCGGATGCTGCGACCGCGCCATCCCGACAGTCCCGCGCGTAAACTTGGCCTCGTTCGAGAATTCCGCTCGGATATTCTCCAGGTCGCTGCCACCCGTGCCGGTCCCGGTCGGATCGCCACCTTGAGCCATGAAGCCCTCGATCACCCGGTGGAACACCGTGCCGTCGTAGAAGCCCCGGCGCACCAGCGTCTTGATCTGGTCCACATGCAAGGGTGCGATCTTGGGGAACAGCTCGATCACCACGCGTCCGTCCTTCAGGTCCAGGTACAGCGTGTTCTCCGGATCCAGATTCGATTCGCTCATCTCACATCTCCCGCACTGATCACTTCACATCCGCCGCGACACGCATATGCACAATACGGTCCGGCGTGCCCTCCACCTGCCCGTTGGAGCCGGTGCCATGCTTGATCTGGTCGACATACTCCATGCCGCTCACGACCCGTCCCCAGATCGTATAATTGCCATCCAGCGACGGGGCAGGGGCGAACATGATGAAGAACTGGCTGTTGCCGCTATCCGGAGACGACGACCGCGCCATGCCGCAAACGCCGCGCACAAAGTGCATCCGGCTGGCTTCCAGAGGCAGGTTGGGCTCCTTGCTGCCCCCCATCCCCGTCCCGGTCGGATCCCCGCCCTGAGCCATGAACCCATCGATCACCCGATGAAACGGCGTCCCGTCATAGAACCCAGCCCGCGCCAGCTTCTTGATCTGAGCCACCGTCTTAGGCGCCGCATCCGGCAGCAGCTTGATAACGACACGTCCCTGCTTCAGGTCCAGATACAGCGTGTTCTCAGGATCCTGAGCATCCTGCGCAAAACCCGGCCCAATCCCACTGGCTAAAACCGCCGAGGCGGCCATCAGAGTCCGGCGACGCATCCACATTCTCCCGTAAAAACAACTTAGCCGCGCAGCCGCTTCATCATCCGCTCATGCGTCAGCGGCGGCACGAATGACGTGATGTCACCCCCCAGCATGGCAACCTCTTTCACCAGCCGGGATGCGATGAATTGATGTGTCTCCGACGCCATCAAAAACACCGTCTCGACGTCCGGTGCCATGCGGTAGTTCATCCCGGCCATCTGAAACTCGTAGTCGAAATCAGAGACCGCCCGAAGACCCCGGACAATCATCGTGGCGCCGACCTTGCGGGCAAACTGCACCAGCAACGTATCGAACGGCAGAACCTCGATCACCATCCCATTCTTGGACGCGATCGCGTTGACCTCCGACTGCACCAGCTCGACGCGCTCTTCAATTGGGAACAGCGGGCCTTTCCCGGTATTGATCGCCACCCCGACAACCAGCTTATCCAGGATCCGCGCCGCTCGGCCGATCACGTCCAGATGCCCGTTGGTGACGGGGTCGAACGTCCCCGGATACAGCCCGATCCGCCGCGGGCCTGAAGACTCAGCCATCCGTTCCTTCCTCGGTTGCGGGCGCTTCGTCGTCCGGCCCGTTATCATCGGTTTCCGTCTCCAACACCGTGAAGACGCTGGTGACATGCTCACCCTTGTCGACACGGAACAAGGTCACACCCATGGTCGACCGGCCGGTGATCCGCACCTGATCCACCGGCACCCGGATCAACCGCCCGGCGTCGGTGACCATCATGATGTCGTCTCCGTCCCGCACGGGGAAGGTCGCCACCACCGTCTTGCCATTCCGCGGCGCCAGCGTGATGTTGCCAATGCCCTGACCGGCCCGCCCGGTGACCCGGTATTCATAGGCCGAGGTCCGCTTGCCAAAGCCCGCACCGGTGACGGTCAGCAGCATCTCTTCCTGCAATTCCATTTCGGCGATGCGCTCCGCCGACAGCGTCACCTCACCAATGCCTTCCTCGGCCTCGGTCTCCACCGCGGCCTCGGCCTCGGCATCACCATTGCTGCGCCGCTTCGCGTTGGCCTGCTTGACGAAGGCGCTACGCTCCTCCGGCATCGCTTCCACGTGCCGCAACACCGATAGGCTGATCACCTCATCGCCGTTCAGCAGCTTGATCCCGCGCACCCCGGAACTGTCACGACCGGCAAACACGCGCACCTGGTCGTCGGTCAACTGGAACCGGATGCACCGCCCATTCCGGGTCGCCAACAATACGTCATCGCCCTCACGGCAGGTGGCAACGCCAATCAGCCGATCGCCCTCATCCAATTTCATCGCGATAAGGCCCATCGCCCGCACATTGCGGAAGTCGGACAGCCTGTTCCGCCGCACATTCCCCGAAGCCGTCGCAAAGACCAGATGCAACGACTCCCACAGCGTCTCGTCCTGAGGCAGCGGCAGCACGGTCGTGATCGCATCCGACCCCAGCTCCGGCAGCAGATTCACCAGGGCGCGCCCTTTACCGACAGGCCCACCTTCAGGCAGCTTCCACACTTTTTCCCGGAACGCCTTGCCACCAGATGAGAAGAACAGCACCCACTGATGCGTATGCGCATTGAAACTGCGCGTAACGACGTCGTCTCCGCGCGTCGACGCGCCAGACCGCCCGCGGCCACCACGGTTCTGCGACCGGAATGTTTCCAGAGACGTCCGCTTGATGAACCCATCGCGCGTGATCGTCACCACCATCTGCCCAGGCTCGATCAGGCTTTCATCGTCCTGATCCGCCGGTGCATCGGTGATATCCGTCATCCGGGGCGAGGCAATCTCTTTCCGAGCGGCGGTGAGTTCCTCGGTCATGACTTCCATGCGCCGGATGCGCGAGCCAAGGATTGTCAGCAATTCCTGGATCTTTTCCGACACCTCGGCCATTTCCGCCTGGATCTTCTCCCGCTCCAGCCCGGTCAGCCGCTGCAGCCGCAGATCCAGGATGCCGCGCGCCTGCTCCTCGGTTAGCCGCACCGTCCCGTCCGGAGCAATCACATTCCCCGGCTCATCGACCAGAGCCAGCAGCGCCCCGACATCCCCCGCCGGCCAGTCCCGATCCATCAACGCCACCCGAGCAGCGGCGGCGTCAGGCGAAGCGCGGATCAGCCGGATGACCTCATCGATATTGGCCACCGCAATGGCCAGTCCG
>Ga0206836_10155_pt1 | contig 17609 bp, 13 predicted proteins | sample Alteio_BWOrgCont_28_FD_152871 | JGI IMG/M metagenome (GOLD analysis project Ga0206836, IMG submission 152871) | Enriched cells from forest soil in Barre Woods Harvard Forest LTER site, Petersham, Massachusetts, United States -... | ecosystem: Environmental > Terrestrial > Soil > Temperate forest >...
GTAAATTCGTGGCCAAAGAGGAGGCGTGTGCCGGCGGTTGCGAAGTATTTGGGTGAGACGCTCTTTTTGATGGCGAAGAACTTGGCGGTGGACATGTTGAAGTCGGTGGTGCCGGGGGCCCAGATGGCGGAGTTGGACTGGTCGATGCTGAGGGGGGTGGAGTTGGCAATGGCCGCGCTGCTGACGCCGGGGATCGCGGCGATGGCCTGCAGGAGGCGCTGCTGCGTGGCGCCGGCGGCCTGGTCCTGGTAATGGTAGCCGCCCATGGAGAGGTCGAGCTGGGCGAGGGTGACGTGCTGCGGCTGGAAGCCGAGCGGCATGTCGGTGGCGCGCTGCAGGCCGCGCAGTGCGACGGCGGCGGAGGTGACGAGCAGGCAGCAGAGGGCGATCTGCGCGACGAGCAGGATGTTGCGCAGCGAGAAGCGCGGGTCGCGGAAGCTGGCGTTGTTGGCGGACTTGATGGCTTCGCTGGGGTCGGTCTTCCATATCTGGCGGACGGGGATGAGGCCGAAGAGAAGGCCGGTGAGCAGAGAGAGGAGTACGGCGGCGACGTAGGTCTCGGCGCCGGGGGTTGCGAGCAGTTGGATGGGGATCTCGATGTTGGACGGACGCCAGTGGCTGAGCTGCTGCAGGAGCAGGGTGGATGCCATGGCGGCGATGGCGCCCCCGATGAGCGCCACGAGGACGGATTCGGTGAGGAGCTGGCGGACGATCTGCCAGCGGCTGGAGCCGATGGCGATGCGGATGCCGAGCTCGCGGGCGCGGTCGGCGGTGCGCGCGGCGAAGAGGCCGCCGAGGTTGGTGCAGGCGGCGAGCAGGACGAGCGCGGCGAAGAGGCTGACGGCGATGAGGAAGGCATGGATGGGTGTGCTCATGGCGTCGCCGAGCAGGCCGGGCCTGGCGGTGCGGAGGGTGATGCCCTTGTCGTCCTGCGGGTGATCCTTGGCGAGCTGGTCGGCGACGCGGGCGAGGTCAGCATCGGCCTGAGCGGGGGTGATGCCGGGGCGCATGCGGGCGACGACCCAGGCGTTGTTGGAGTTGCGCTGCAGGAGAGCATTTTCGGTAGTGGTGAGTCCTTCGAGCTCGGGCAGGTCGTGGTAAGGGACCCAGAGCTCGGGCCAGAGGAATTTTTCTGTGCCGATGAAGTCGCGGGGAGCTACGCCGAGAACGGTGAAGGGGAGCTTGTTGATGAAGACGGTCTTGCCGACGATGGCGGGGTCGCTGTTGAAGCGGAGCTGCCAGCAGGTGTAGCTGAGGACGGCGACGGGGCTTCCGTTGAACTTGACGTCGTCGGAGGGATGGAAGAAGTAGCCGAGCGCGGGCTGGATGCCGAGCATGTCAAAGTAGTTGCCGCTGGCCTCGTAGCCCCAGACGGGCTGTGCGGCGTTGCCGGCCTGGAGGCCGAAGCGGTTGAGGCGAGTGATGGCGATGTTGGAGAAGGCGGTGCTGCGGTCGCGGATGTCCTGGTAGTTGGGGTAGGAGACGTTGAGGTTGTCGGAGTGGCCCTGGACCTGGCGGAGCTGCTCGGGGTGTGGCAGGGGGAGGGGCTGCAGCAGCAGGGCGTTGACGACGCCGTAGACGATGACGTTGGCGGCGATGGTGAGCGTGAGCGTGAGGATTGTCGTCAGCGCGAAGCTGGGGGCTTTGCGGAGCTGGCGGAAGGTGTAGAGGACATCTTTCAAAAGACCGTGCATCGGCGCCTCACAGGTAACGTGCTTATGATATGCATCTATGGGGCCATCTTGCGGAAGAGATATCTTACTGAAATAACAGGCTGAAGCCAGCACGGAGAGGGACAGGGCCGCCCGGAAATGGACACGGCTGTCCATCTATGGACAACTGCTCTTTGCCGGCTTGTGGAGGGGCTTTTAGCCGGGGATGGCGCAGCCGGATTTGGCTAATGCGGCTTCGATGGCTGCGCCGATGCGGAGGATTTTTTCATCTTCGCCGCCGAGGGCGGCGACCATGAGGCCGACGGGTGCTTCGCCTGGGCGGTGGCAGGGGATGGAGAGCGCGCAGCCGTCGAGGAAGTTGAAGATGCTGGGGTTGCGGAGGATGTCGGCGTTGGAGGCGAGGTAGGCTTCGAGGCTGGCCTCGAGGTCGGCGATGCGTGGGGCGATGCGAGAGACGCAGGGCAGCAGAACGGCGTCGAAGTTGGCGAAGGCGGGGCCGGCCTCGGCGATGATTTGCTTGCGCGCGTCGAGGATGTTGCGATAGTCGGTCACGGTCATGTCCAGCGCCTTCAACATGCGCGAGCGGACGATGGGATCGTACTGGTTGCCGTGGCTGGCGATGAGGTCCTTGTGAACTTCGTAGCCTTCGTAGGTGGGGACGGTGCCTTTGCGATTGGCTTCGGGGATGCGGTTGAGGCTGGTGAAGTGGAAGTCCTGCAAATGCGCGCCGGCGGCGGAGAGCGACGCGAGCGCTGCTGCAAAGGCGGTGGCGACCTCGGGGTCGAGCGCTTCGAGGACGTAGCCCTGCATGACGCCGAGGCGAAGACCGCTGAGCTGTGCGGGCGCGAACGGCTGCGGCGCTTCGCCGGCGAGCACGGAATCGATGAGCGCGCAGCAGGCGACGGTGGGAGCGATGGGGCCGAGCGAATCCATGGTGGGGGAGAGCGGAAAGGCGCCGGTGGTGGGGACGCGGCGCTGGGTGGGCTTGAAACCGGTGGCGCCGCAGAGCGCGGCGGGGATGCGGATGGAGCCGCCGGTGTCCGAGCCGATGGCGGCGGCGGCCATGCCGTCAGTGACGGAGATGACGGCGCCGGAGGAGGAGCCGCCGGGGATTCTGCCAGCGGGAATTTTGGTTTCGGCGCTGCCGCCGGCGCGGTCGTATGGATTGCGCGGCGTGCCGTAGTGCGGATTGATGCCGAGGCCGGAGAAGGCGAACTCCGTCATGTTGGTGCGGCCGAAGGGGATGGCGCCGGCGGCACGCAGACGGGCGACGATGGGCGCGTCCTCTTTTGCGGGCGGTGCGTCGCGAAGCACGATGGAGCCGGCGGAGGTGGTTTCGCCGGCGACGTCGCAGAGGTCCTTGATGGAGATGGGAAGGCCGAGCAGCGGCTTGCTGACGCCGCTGCGGCGTTGGCGGTCGAGATCGTCGGCGGTGTTGCGCACGGCGTTGGCGTCGATGCGGAGGAAGGCGCGCGCGCCTTCGCCCGCGGGATCGGCGATGGCGGCGAGGCACTGCTCGACGAGGTCGCGGCTGGTGGTCTCGCCGCGGTTGAGCGCTTCAAGCTGCCGTGCGATGGGGCGCATCGTCATTTTGCGTGTGCCTTGTGTGCGGCGGACTTGTCTTCATCGTAGATGTGGATTTCAAGCAGGAGGCAACCGGTCACGGATTTGAATGGGCCGTGGTACGTGCCCGGCGGGCGGCAGGCGTAGGTGTGCGGCGGGAAGGAGGTGCCGCCGTTGCCGTGTTCGTCACTGCCGACGATGAGGTCGCCGGAGATGAGATAGACCTCTTCCCAGTAGTCGTGCACGAAGGGTGCGGTAGTGAAGGTGCCGGGGTCGAAGCGAAGATGGCGGGTGCGGAAGCCGCGCTTGTTGACCTCGTCGAGGTAGCCGGCGAGGATCTGCTGCTTGATGCCGGAGACGTAGCCGGGTGGGACGTGCCAGCCGGCATTCATGTCGATGGTGTAGAACTCTTTGTGCTCTTTTTCGATGGCCATAATTTTCCGTCAATTCCAATCAATCCTAAATTTTCAATCACTGTAGGGGAGGATGCGTGCTTCGTAGGAGTGGGTGAGGCGGCGGTTGCGGATGGGGTCTTCCAGCTCGATCTCAAATTTTTCCGCGCCGCCGATGGTGGTGAGTACGGGCAGAGTTCCGCAGTACATTGCGATGCCGATGGGGAGTGTGGCGGTGGATTTGAGATAGCGGCTGGTGAGGTCATTAGGCGCGAGCATTTTGGTGACCGGGCCCTGCTGGTAGAGCTCGCGCTCGGCGTTGCCCGCAGTGCGGCGCGTGGCGAAGGAGCGCAGGATGAGGCTGTCCCAGTGGGGTTTTACGTCTTCAAAGCGCCAGAGCGATGGCCCGACCGGCTTGGGACACATCTGCTTCGAGACGGTAACTCCATAGGCTTCGACCTTGCGATCGGTGTGGTCGGAGCCGACGCCGACGAAGAGTCCCTGCGGCAGCGAGAGCAGAACGAATTCGACTTCGCCGCTGCTGTCGGGGCCGGTGACGTCGAGGTGCTCGGCGGTGGTGAGCAGGTTTGCGCCGCAGCGATAGAAGCAGGGCACGGTGCGCGGGCGGGCGACGCCGATGGCTTGCAGCTCGGCGATGTGGTGCTCGACGGCAGCTGCGTCGCGGCCCGTCCAGCCGGCGATGATGAGGTCGCGGATGTCGGCTGTGATGGGCCGTTCGTCAACCAGAAACTCGAGCTTCGGCATGTAGTCACTCCTCAGTTATTGATACTAAGTCAGCCCCAGCCGGGGACGGTGAAGTCGGAGAGTGAGCCGTCCGGCGGTGGGAGCTTGCTCCAGGGGTCGCGGGTGTAGGTGCCGTAACGGCCTCGGTAGAAGAGCAGTGGGTCAGCGGCGTTGTGCAGGTGGACACTGGTCACTTCGCCGAGAAAGATAAGATGGTCGCCGCCTTCGATGACGTTGAACTTACCGCACTCTAGCTGCGCGAGGGAGCCGGTGAAGAGCGCACAGTTATTTTCGCCGACGGTGTAAGGGATGTTTTCCCACGACGCGGAGGATGGGCGAGCGAACATGTTGGAGAGCGATTCCTGCGTGTGGCTGAGGATGTTGATGGTGAAGTGACGCGTGGCTTCGAAGGCGGCGAGGACGTTGGCATTGCGCGCGAGCGAGAAGAGGATGAGCGGCGGCGCGAGCGAGACGGAGGAGAACGAGTTGACGGTGACGCCGATGTGCTCGTCCGCCGCGTTGCGCGTGGTGATGACGGCGACGCCGGTCGCGTAGCAGCCCAATACATTTCTCAACAGGCGGGGATCGGTTGGCGTCATCGTGTCCTTTGCTGCGCGATTACTTTCCCGGAGCGCCGGGGAGGCCGTAGCTTGACATCAGGCGATCGACCAGGCCGGTTGCGTTCTCCCAGTCGTAGGTGCGGAAGGAGTGGCCGCGCGTTACCATGTTCGCCCCAGCATAAAACATCTCATACTGCAGATGGCGCGAGCCGAATTCGGAGCCGACGGCGTCCCATGCGAGCTTGAAGAGCTTCACCCTTCCGAGTGAGTCGGTGGCGGGCGAGTGCTGCGTCTTTGCGATATATCCGGCGATCTCCGGGTTGGCGAAATCGGCGGCGGAGGAGGGCAGCATAATCATGCCGCCGCCGGCGAGCTCGCGGAGCGCCTGTACAAACTTCGGATAGAGCTGCTGGGTGAGCACCATCGCGGCGTAGAGGCGCTTTCTGTTGGGCACGAAGTATTTGCCGTACTTCTCTCCGGTGATCTCCATGGACTCGACCATGCCCTCGACCATGGAGACTTCCGCCGCCATCTGGCCGAGCGTCTCCTTGACCGGGGGGAAGGCGATGACGCCGTTGATTTCTGTGATCTTGCGGGCGAGGCCGAGCAGGAAGCGCATCTTCACCATGAGGCGTATCTGGCACTGGTAATTCTGATAGACGTGCGCCGGGGTCGAATGCCACTGCGCCGCCGCCATCTGTACGTTGTTGTGGACGAAGACGCGGGCCCACGGCACCTTCACCTCATCGAAGTAGAGGACGCTGTCGTTCTCGTCGAAGGAGGTGGAGAGGGGATTGTCGAATTTGGAGACGGCTGAGCCTTCAAAGGATTTGCGCGAGAGCGTCTTGAGGCGTTTGTCGGCGAGCGGAACCATGGCGGTGAAGCTGTACTTTTCGTCACCGGGTTTGAGCGGCTGGATCGAGGCGACGAGCACTTCGTTCGCCATGGGGCAGCCGGTCGCGAGCATCTTCGCTCCCTTGATGGTGATGCCTTCGCTGTCCTCATCGACGACGCCGGCGGCGACGAACTCCTCCGCCTGCTCGCCTGCGCCTTTGCTGCGGTCGGCCTGCGGACTGATGATGGCGTAGGTCAGGTAGAGATCGTTGTCGCGCGCGTATTCGTAATAGCCGGCGAGCGCGTTGGCGTATTTCTCGCCGTGATCCTTGAAGAGGTCAAGGCCCATGTACATGCCGGAGAGCGCGGAGGCGACGTGGTCCGGCGAGCGGCCCAAAAATCCGCAGGACAGATTTGCCCAGGCCTCCAGCGCGGATCGGCGCTCGACTAGTTCGGCATACGTGGCGGGCAACTGCCACATGCGATTGACGCGTTCTCCCGTCGCCGGAGACGCATAAGTCATCTTGTCGATGTTTTCCGGTTGCGCCTGATAGTCGTACATGGCGGCGGCAGAGCGGACGCTCTCACGAAACGCGGGGTGATCGACGTGGTTTTCTACGGCGACGCCATCCAGATAGATGTGCCTGCCATCACGCAGGCTTTCGAGATGCTGCTTTCCGTCCCTGGGCATAAATCTCCATTTCCTGCGCGCCGAGTGGAGGCGGAATCCGCAGAGCCTCGAACTTTCCGAGATGACAAGAACGATAAAGTGGCGGTGGGAGATAGTCAAGCTGGTTAATTAAGTAAATTCAGTATTTTTTCACAAATCCTTTGCTTTAGGAGCGTTTTCGTCTTACAGTGCTGGGATGGGCCGTTCCGTAAGAAGCAATATCGGTAAAAAGAGCACAGCCGCGGTAGCGCGATTCAGGATGCCCCCAAGTGTTTCAAGGAGCGAATTGCTGGATGAGAATGGCGCGTCCGATCGCCGCTTTCGGCAGTTGCTGTATGACTTTTCCGTGCTGGGGTCTTCGCTGGAGTCGGCGCGCTCGTATCTGGCATCGCAGGTAGGGCTTTCCTCGCCGCAGTACAACATCGCGATGATTGTCGCGCAGTATCAAGGAGCCATAGGGGTGAGCGGCAGCGAGGTGGCGCAGCATCTGCATGTAACGACTGCCTTCATTACCAGCGAAGCGGGAAAGCTGGAGCAGATGGGCTGGCTGGAAAAGCGCCCGAATCCGAGAGATGGCCGAGGCGTGCTGCTGCGTCTGACGCCACTGGGCGAAGCGAAGGTACGGCAGATCGGGCCCGAACGGCGTATGGTGAATGACCGCTTGTTCCGGCGGCTTTCAGGCAAGGACTTTCGCCATCTGGCGAAGACAGTTGCCGACCTGATCGACGATTTCGCTAGAACCGTGGATATGCTGAAGACAATGAGCCCAGCAGAGAAGCGCCGGCGCCCAGCGGGGAAGCATCGGGTGGAAAATCGACGAAGAAACAGGACATGACCTATGCGCTAGACCCCGGCGCGGGGCTTGTTCTTGCGGACGAAGTCGGTGTCCTGCTTCGGCTCCGCATCGCACTCGAGCGCGATGGTGGTGATGGGGGTGTCGGGGGCATCCATGGGCAGTCCGGTCAGGTGAACACTATAGGGGTCCTGCGCGAAGGTCACGTTCCGGTTGGTCTTCAGGATGCGCGCGGACTTGACCTTGGCCATCAGGCCGGAGATGGCGACATCCTCCCCGGGCCAGTAGTGCACATGCATGTAGAGCGTGTTGCCGGAGCGAGTGAAGCTGGCGTAGTTTGAGCGCCGGGGCTGACAGATATCGGTCTTGTAGATGGCTTCACTATTGATGTCCATCCAGTGGCCGACTTCGGTGAGGGCGCGGATGGATCCAGCAGGCACGGAGCCGTCGGGCTGCGGTCCAATGTTCAAGAGATAGTTTCCGCCGTCCTGGGAACAGGAGATCAGGTTGCGGATGATGGTTCTGGAGGACTTCCAGTTATTATCCGCGCGCTGAAATCCCCAGCTATCGTTGAGCGTCATGCAACTTTCCCAGGCACGGCCGCCAGCTTCGGCAACGATCTTCTGCTCCGGCGTTGAGAAGTCACCTTGCAACTGGTTGCGATTGTTGACGATGATGTCCGGCTGGAGATCGAAGACCATCTTGTTCATGCGCTCGGACTCCCAGCCCTGCGCATTCAGCGGCCAGGCAACGTCGTACCAGAGCACGTCGATCTTGCCGTAGTTGGTCATCAGCTCGCGGATGAGGCCGTGAGTGTACTCGACGAAACGCTTGCGCGCGGCTTCGTCGGTGGCGCAGCGGGCGCCATCGGGATGGTGCCAGTCCATCAACGAATAGTAGAAGCCCACGCGCAGACCCTCAGCGCGGGCGGCCTCGACATATTCGCGGACAAGGTCGCGACCGGGGCCTTGTTTGGCGGCGCAGTAGTCCGTCAGTTTAGTGTCGAAGTTGCAGAAGCCTTCGTGATGTTTCGTCGTCATGACCATGTACTTCATGCCGGCGGCTTTGGCGAGCTTTGCCCAGCCACGGGCGAAGCCGGGGGTTGGATTGAATTGCTGGGCGAGCGGCGTGTATTCCGCGATGGGAATCGCTTCGTCCTCCATGGCCCACTCGTGACGGCCGTGCTGGCTGTAAAGCCCGAAGTGGATGAACATGCCAAACTTCGCTTCATGCCACCAGCGCATGCGGCGAATCTGGTCGGGCGTGGGCGGGGCCGGCGCCGCGGCTGCTTGTGCGGCGGCCTGCATGAAAGAGCCCGTGCCAAGCGAGGCAGCGGCTGCGGCGCTGCCCAGTAACATGTTGCGTCGACTGAACTCAAAGGAATTCATATAAGGTCCGCCTTTCCACTGGCTGGAGGTTATTTCTACCGGCCCATCCTACAACCGCCGGGGGCAAAAAGGGTACCTTTATTCGGAGTTTGAACTAATTAGTAGAGCCATGTATCGTGTTGCGCATGATGAAACGACCGGATGAGGAGTCCGCGAAAAGCGGATGGACGCGGCGTGAATGGATGGGCCGGGTGCCGCTCCCCGCCCTCGCCGCTACGGTGATGGGCGCACGAGAGCTGCTCGCGCAAGCCCGCCCCGCGAACGCCAGTTACGATCTCGGCGTACGGGTCTACAACATTCGCAACTATGGCGCGAAGGGCGATGGCAAGGCGCTGGACACCGCCGCGGTCCAGGCAGCCATCGATGCCTGCATGCATGATGGGGGCGGCACGGTGCTGGTCCCAGCAGGGACCTTCCAGATCGGCAGCGTCGAACTGAAGAGCAATGTGACGCTGCACATCGCCGCCGCGGGAAAGCTGCTGGGCAGCGCAGACGGAAAGCAGTATCACGCGGTCGATGCGATTCCTCTGCGCGGGGACACGACGCTGGAGGACGGGAACTGGGCGTTGCTCTTTGCAGTGAATGCTAAGAATGTGGCGATCGAGGGGCCGGGCACGATCGACGGCCAGGGAGCGCAGTTTCACGCGGCTGTTCGCGGGGCTACGCCGCCGAGCGGCCTGGGTGGCAACAAGCGTCCGTACCATGTGCTGGTCTATCGATGCGAGGACCTCGCGATCCGGAACATCTCGCTGCTGGACTGCGCGTACCACAGCGTCCGCGTGATTCAGAGCCAGCGCGTTCATATAGAGGGCATCTACATTCACAATCGCGTCAACGGCAACAACGACGGGTTCCATTTCATCAGCGCTCAGTACGTTACGGTCAACAACTGCATCATCAAATCGCAGGACGATGCTTGCGCCATGTTCGGCTCCTGCAAATACATCACCATCACCAACTCGTCGTTCAGCACGCGCTGGTCGGTCTTTCGCTTTGGCGGTGGCACTGCGGAGAACATTACCGTCTCCAACTGCCTGCTCTACGAGGTCGATGGTTGTCCCTTCAAGTTCCAGGGCGATCCCGGCTCGCGCTTTGAAAATATCTCGTTCTCAAACATTGTGCTGAAGGATGTTACCGGGCCGATCAGCATCAGCATCGGCGGCCGGTTGAAGCCGCCCGACGACAAGATCCCAGTCGTTGCCCGGAATATCTCCTTCAGCAACATTCACGGAACGGTGACTACGAATCCGGCGCAGCTCTCCGAGTCGACGCTGACCAGCGATGCCAGGCCGGGGGAGGGGCACTCCTGCATCGTGTTGAACTGCGTCAACGATTCGGTGCTGGAGAATATTTCCTTCGACAACATCCACCTGACCTTTGGCGGGGGCGGCACTGCGGAGGATGCGGCGCGGCGCGATCTGCCGCAGGTCTTCGGGGAGTATTTCATGTTGGGCCCCATGCCCGCGTATGGCCTCTATGCGCGGAATGCGCGCGGCATCACGCTACAGAATGTGCGGTTCCAGGTAAGCACGCCAGACCTGCGGCCGGCGCTTATCTTCGACCACGTTCAGGACGCCGCCATCAACGGCTTGAGCGTCGAGGGCGATGTGTCGGCGGAGTCGGTATTGCGCTTTATCGACACCAAGGACGTTTTGTTGACGGCGCCGCGATTGCTGACACCCGCTGCAACCTTCCTACAGGTGGAAGGAGCTGCGAATGAGCGCATCACCCTCGATGGCGGAGACATTTCCAAAGCGCACACCCCTCTGGTCCTGAAAGATAAGGCGACCGCAAGCGCGGTTAAGATCAGGGGCTGATGGCTGTTCCATGCAGGCAACCCATTTTTTGACGGAGTATTTTCGAATGTCCAAACTGCAAGCTTTACGTGTTGGCTCCTTGTCGTTGGCGATCATCATCCTCTTCGCGGGAGCACAGCGCTGCGTGGCACAGACCAAAGCGGTGAAGTCCGTAGCTGCGCCGCCGCGTGTTTTCCTGCTGGATGCAAAGGAGATCGCTCGCATCAAGGCTGCTCCCGACGGCGACCCTCGACGGAAGGATGTGTTGCGGGCGGTTACCGCTGCTGCGGACAAGGCGATGCCCGATGGGCCCTTCTCCGTGATGCAGAAGGGCATTGTGCCTCCGAGCGGCAACAAGCATGACTACATGAGCCAGGCTCCGTATTGGTGGGCTGATCCGGCGAAGCCCGATGGGCTGCCGTATATCCGCCGCGACGGCGAGCGCAATCCTGAGCTGAAAAAGATTCCGGACCACGACAACATGGGCCGCATGGGAGAGGACGCACGCAACCTCGCGCTGGCCTATTACCTGACAGGCAACGCCGCGTATGGCGATCGCGCGTCGCTGCTGCTGCGGACGTGGTTTCTCGATCCGGCGACGCGGATGAACCCGAACCTTGAGTTTGGCCAAGGCATTCCCGGGATAAATACCGGGCGAGGGATTGGTTTGATTGAGTCGCGGTTCATCATCTCTGCCGTCGACGCAGTGGGGCTGCTTGCCGGATCGAAGAGCTGGAACGCGACCGATCAGGCGGGCATGAAGACATGGATCGGGCAGTTTCTAAATTGGATGCAGACCAACCCGATGGGCAAGGACGAGGACGCCGCAAAGAACAATCACGGCACATGGTACGACCTGCAGGTCACGGACTTCGCGCTCTTTCTCGGCAAGCGCGACCTGGCGGTCGCTACGCTCAATCGCGTGAAGACCAAACGCATTGCCGTGCAGATAGAGCCTGATGGGCGCCAGCCACTGGAGCTCGAGCGGACCGATGCCTATAGCTACAGCATTGGCAATCTGGATGGCCTGATGAAACTCGCATGGCTGGGAGAACAGGCCGGCGTCGATCTATGGAGCTTTCACACACAGGATGGGCGGAGTATTCGTGCCGCCCTGGACTTCCTGGTGCCTTATGCAACGGGCGCCAAGAAGTGGGATTACCAGCAGATCGGAGGCTTTCATGGCGCTGCATTGCTGTCTCAGTTGCAGCGCGCAGCGGCCAGATATCACGACCCCAAATACACCGCCGCCATTCGTCAGTTAGACACAGGCGGAGACGATATCGAGACCGTACTGCTGAGGCAAAACTAGCGCTTCAGGTTAGTGTGGCGCGGCGGACAGGCCGGTGTTGGTGCTGAACCAGAGGAACTTGATGGGAGCTGTGCCGGGCTGGTCGAAGTTGATGTTGGAGTGGGTGGTGAGGCCGTCCGGACGCAGGATATAGGCTTGACCCGCATGCTGCATGCGCACCTGCGGGCCGACGAAGGCGAGGCTCTTGCCCTCGATCTCGCACCAGACCTCTTCCTTGCCGGGAAGATGCGGGTGGGGCTCGCCGAGCTGCATGGGAGGAATCTCAACGGTGATGATGCTGCCTACGGAGGCGAGGCCACCGCCGTTCGTCCTGGCGAAGAAGCTGTGGGTGATGTGGGCCCAGTGGCCATTGGCTCCCTGCGCGTCAAAGGGCGAAGCGGGGGGCTTGGTGTTAAGGGGGAGCTTGGCTTCGTCGACGATCTTGAAGGTGGAGAGAGGCTTGAATCCCGGATAGGTGGGGTCCCCGATGAGGTAGGCGGCGAGCTGGGTTTCTCCGGTGTTGTGCAGGGTGAACTCGAGACCCTCGGGTAAGAGGAGAGCGCTTCCTTTGTGGAGAGGGGCCGTTTTGCCGCCTGCGGATACCTCCCCTTCGCCCTCCTCTACATAGAAAAAGAGCTGCACGTCTTTCAGCGTCGAGGGCACGGTGCGATCTCCCGCAGCGAGCGTGGCGTAGGAGAGGAAACTGGCTTGCTCAAGGACAGCGCCGGGGGTGGGCGGACTGAGGTTGTCGCCCGGAGTGAGGATGTCGCGCACGACCAGCGAGCCGAACATGGCGTGGGGCAGGGAGTCGCGCCAGTCGCCGAAGTACAGGTTGAGACGGGTGTCCACCGGGGCGAGCTTGTCGGGATAGATGATGTCCTTGGGGCCGTCGAAGTGGTTGCCGCCGGCGGCGTGGGTCCAGACCTGTGCGGGGATGGCAGTGGAGGGCGCAGTGCCGGTCTGCGCGTCAAGCGGCCGAGCGGCGACGGAGAGCAGCGCGATGACGGCTGCCGACAGGGCCCAAAGCTTCCGGCTGTTAGGGACGTTGCTCAAAGATGCCTCCAAAAGGTGTCTCCCAGGGCTGGCGCAATTATAGCTTTCATGGATGGGCCGAAATACCCGGAAGAGCGAGATATTCCGGATGGACGGTGACGTGCGCGTTCTTCTCGTTTTCCAGCAGCTCGGCGAACATGGCGTCGGTTTCTGCTTGTGGCGGGCGCACGTCGTTCCGCTCCTTCATGTTGCCATCTTCACGGCGATTTTTAGCGAAGGTGACGAGCTTGTCCCAGTTTGCCGGGGCGGGGAAGGTGTATGGGCCGGGAGATTTGCCGCCCATCTTTTTGTAGGGCCAGATCATCCAGCCGATGTTGTTCTTCTCCGCCAGGTTGATGTGGGCGATGAGCCAGTCGGGGGTGCGCTCGGCGTAAATCTCAGGAAAGAGGATGGGGACCTGATATTTCGTTCGGAAATCGGTGTATTGCTTGAGGAACTCGTCGTTCGGGGTGGCGTTGTAGCTGTGGTAGCTGTAGACGGTGTTGGAGTCGAAGGGCTTACCGAACTCGCTGAAGCGTCCGCGGGCAGGCTGCAGAATGAGCATGTGCTTGGTATCGACTTTGCGGATGGCTTCTGTCATGCGGCGATACTCGGGCTCGATCAGGTTCTCCATGTCGAGGTAGCCGGTCCAGAGCAGCGGCTCGTTCATCAGGTCGTAGGCCATGATGATGGGCTCATTGCGGTAGTGGCGCGCGATACGCTGCCATACTTCGTTTACCTGGGCCTGCACGCCTGCATCCTTGAGCAGCCAGGGATATCCGGGGCCATCGTCGCTGGCCTCCGCGGTGGCTCCGCCGATGCCGGACTCCATCATCAGGACGATGTAGATGTGGTCCTGGCGGCACCATTTCACGAGCTGGTCGACGAGCTTGAAGCCTTCATCGTCGTCGGTCTTGAAGTACTTGGTGTGGATGGGGACGCGGACGGAGTTGAAGCCGTCTTTCTGGATACGATCGATGTCGTCCTTGGAGATGAGGTTTGCGCGCCACTGGCGAAGAAATTCCTGTGCATGGGTGGGGCCGAGGAGGTCTTCAAAGGTCGCCTCGACCTCCTTCTGATAGGTATTGACCGGGCCGATCTGGAAGAGATAGCCCTCCAGCACCATCCAGTTGGCGATGTTGATGCCGCGGATCAGTAGGGGTTTGCCTGAGGCGTCGACGATCTCTGTTCCGTGGGTGTGCACATATTGCGCGCGGGCTGCCGGAGCGGCCAGCAGAAGCATGGAGCCGACGATTGCGAGGAACGTGAGGCGGCGAGGAGTCATCGAGCTTCTCCGGGGCTGGCGCATAGGATGTTTGTACAAGATGCGATTAATGTACGACATTTCGTCGTATGATGGACGGAAATCGAACACACCCCAGCAGTTGAGGCCCACGGTATACCACGCGGAGGAGCATCCCTTTGAAAGTTCGGCTAGCCGGAGTTATTGCAATTCTATCGTTCGCGCTTCCGCTTGCGGCGCAGGTGCCTGCATCGCAGTCCGATTGGACGAGCTATGGGCATGATGCGGGGCAGACGAAGTATTCGCCGCTGGCCCAGATCAATACCGGCAACGTAAGCCAGTTGAAGCCGGCGTGGGAGTATCACATGAAGCCAACGGTGCCGGTTGCGCCGGCTGCTACCGGGGCCGCTGCCGCTGCCGCCGCCGCGAAGCCGCTTTCGCAGGCGACGCCGCTGATTGTGAACGGCATGATGTACATGCCGACTCCGTATAACACGGTGATTGCGCTACGGCCGGAGACTGGCGAGCTGATCTGGACCTACAAGGTGGAGGTGAGCCGCCCGCAGAGCCGGTCGATAGCGTACTGGCCGGGCGACAAGATAACGCCCGCATCGATTTTGTTCGGGACCAACGATGGGCGATTGATCTCGCTGAACGCGAAGACCGGCAAGCCCACGCGTGGCTTCGGCGACAACGGCGCCATCGTGCTGAGAACGGGGATGAACGAGCACCTGAATGCAGCCGGGCAGCCGGACGATACGCAGCGGTACTACATGACGTCGGCGGGCTCCATCTACAAGAACATGATCATCACGGGCGCAGACCTGCAGGAGCATCCGGGGCGCGGGCCAGCGGGGGACATTCGGGCGTGGGACCTGCATACGGGCAAGTTGGTGTGGCGCTTCCATACGGTGCCGCGCGCGGGTGAGTTCGGCAACGATACCTGGCCGGCGGATGGCTGGCAGGCGCGCTCCGGCGCGAACATGTGGGGCTTCTCGGCGGTGGACGCGGCGCGGGGACTGGTCTTCATCCCCACGGGATCGCCGGCGTCTGACAACTATGGCGGTGACCGGGAGGGTCATAACCTTTTTGCCGACTCGCTGATTGCGCTGCACGCCGATACCGGCAAGATCGCATGGTTCTTCCAGGCGGTGCATCACGACATCTTCGACTACGACCTGGAGTCGGCGCCGGTATTAATCACCATCCATCGCAAGAATGGAGACATCCCGGCTGTAGCGGTGACGAGCAAGAGCGGGTTGATGTTCATCTTCGACCGCCGCAACGGGAACCAGATCTATGGAATAGAAGAGCTGCCGGTTCCGCAGAGCCTGATTCCGGGGGAGTATTCTTCACCGACGCAGCCGTTTCCTGTGAAGCCGGAGCAACTGGGGCGAGGCAGCTACTCACTGGAGGATGGAATCGCGAATGTGACGCCGGAGCAGCATGACTATTGCTCGAAGATGCTGACGGCTGAGGGCGGCGTGGATGGGTCGCCGGCGATGTTCTCGCCCTTCCAGCCGACGCTGTCGATTGTTTTTCCAAGTACGGTAGGCATCGTGAACTGGCATGGAATGTCGTACAACCCCAAGCTGGGCTACCTGTTTGTGAACACGAATGAGCTGGGCGGGATTGGGAAGATCGTTGCGACTCCGGAGGGTGACACTCCTTACGACCGTGCGAGCCCGTGGGGAACGTACGCGGAGTTCGAGTACGGTGCAAAGTTCTGGCCGTGCCAGAAGCCACCATGGGGACAGCTCTGGGCGATCGATGTAAATACCGGCGACGTGGCGTGGAAGAAGACCTTCGGCACGGTGCCGGAGCTGGACGCTCTGGGCATCCATGACACGGGGTCGCTGAACTACGGCGGATCGATCTCAACGGGCGGCGGACTGTTGTTCATCGCGGCTTCGAACGACCAGCACTTCCGCGCGTATGAGGCGGCGACGGGAAATATTCTGTGGGACATCAAGATGGACACCGGCGCCTATGTAACGCCTTCGACGTACCTGGGCAAGGATGGACGGCAGTATGTCGCGATTGTCTCCACGGGCGGAAGTTTTTTTGACCGGACGAGCGGGGATTCGGTGCTGGCGTTCGCACTGCCTTCTTCCAATAAGCCGGCCGCCGCAACACACGCCGCCGTAACAAACAAGGAGAAGAAATGACCATTAAGAACATCGCAGCCGCTTTACTCGCGGTTGCCGCATTTGCGCCGATGGCGCGCGCGCAGACGCTGGCGCCCGCACAGGAGCAAGGGACGCCGGTAGGCAGCAATGCGTATGTCGATATGTTCTTCGGCGACTGGCATGCTTCTCCGGCGAAGACCGCAGGGGGGATGACGGAGCATGCTGTCTTCACCAAGGGCGACCCGATGAAGCCTGCGGTGAAAGGCGCGATTCTTCGCTATGCCGATGCCTATGTCTATATGACGCTGGCGGGCGGCGCCTCGTCGCCGTCGACGACGCTCTCGGGTAAGCAGCAGGTCTACTACTTCACCTCCGGCACGGGAACGCTTTCTGCCGGCGGCGATGCGGCTCCGGTCTCCAGCGGGATCGCGGTGCTGGTGCCGGCGAACCTGGCGTTCACTCTCAAAAATACCGGGACGGCTCCGCTTGGCGCGTATGTGATCACGGAGCCCACGCCCGCGGGCTTTCAGCCGCGCACCAAACTGGTGGTCAAAGATGCGAGCGCGACTCCCATCAGCACGACGCAGGACGAGTGGTCGGGAATCGTGAAGCCGCTCTTTACGGCTGCCGACGGATTGGCTACGCTCTCGCGCGTGCAGACAGTCACGCTGGATGCGATGACCATCACGAGGCCTTATGTGGGGAAGAAGCCGAACACCGAGCAACTATGGATGGAGCTTTCCGGCACCAGCATCGTCTTTATCGGGCCGTACTTGCGGCGACAGACGCCGGGGATGGCGTTCGAGCATCCGCCGGACAATCTGGCTCCCACCTCCAGCGTCAACTATTCGGAAGACAGCCAGGTGAAGTATCTTGTCGTGGCGACAGACGGGCAGTAGTCACGCTGCTAGTTGGCCTGCACCAACTCGACGGTGACTCCGCCTTTTGAATCGGTATCCATGCCGGCGTAGCGAAGCGATTTTGCTCCAGCGTCCCATGAGCCGGACTGGCGAACCTGGAAGCCGGCCTTCTCATAGGCGGCGATGGCTTTGTCCAGATCGTCCACCGCGATGCCGATGTGCTGAATGCCTTCCTGATTGTGGTGGGCTTTCATGAAGTCGGCGTAGATATTGGGTGGCGTGGCAGAGGACGTAGGCGAGGTGACCCATTCGTTGGTGAACTGGCTATATTGCTGCGCGCCGGTGCCGAAGGCGAGAGTGAGCGGCTGGCCGCGATAGCGGAGGTCTGCGCGGGGCGGCTCGGTCTGCACGGTGAAGGACGGAAAGCCGAGCCTCTGCCAGAAGGCGGATACGGAGCCGCCGTCGCGAATCACGGCGCCGAAGTGCGTGACCTTCGGACCGCCTGTCGCCGGCGCTGTAGGGGACGCTCCACCGGGACGATAGACGAGGCCAAGGGAATATTTGCCGAACTGCTCGCTGTCGAACCAGGTGAAGGTGATGGGAGCGCCATCGCGCGTGGTGGTGAGCTGCTGCAGCACAGG
>Ga0206836_10158_pt1 | contig 17379 bp, 15 predicted proteins | sample Alteio_BWOrgCont_28_FD_152871 | JGI IMG/M metagenome (GOLD analysis project Ga0206836, IMG submission 152871) | Enriched cells from forest soil in Barre Woods Harvard Forest LTER site, Petersham, Massachusetts, United States -... | ecosystem: Environmental > Terrestrial > Soil > Temperate forest >...
TATAAAGGGCTCATTGTTCTTTCCATTCATGAAACGTTCCTTTAGAGCAGCCATAGCTGACAGGCTTCTTAGCCGTTGTTACTTCCGTATTGCATGAAGCGCATTTGTACGTTAAATCACCTTTGTTGCCAAGGTTTATCCACCTGTGAAAGGGCGACCTGGGGCAGCCACCCTTTCCCGGCGAAGAGAGCCTGTATTGTACTTCGGCACAATCTGCACAATAATATACATGAATTGGCATGCTACAAGTTTTAGGCTTTTACCATGTTCTTAAAGTCGTTGTCATCCCTGAACTTAATGAACTCGCAATCCGTAGCGGCCATCTGCTTAAGCGATGCATCCTGGCCTATGGCTGTTTGCAGGTTGCTGATAACCGAGGCTTTGTCGTTGCCGCGTGCAGCAATAATAGCTCTCAGGTAATAGGCAATGGCAGTCTTGTTTCCTGATGCGTCAAGTGCCGACTGTGCGCCTTGCATATTGCCACTCAGAAGCATAGCAAGGGCTGTATTGAATGAACTAATGCTGCTCATCTTGCTTGCAGCGTCGGTGTAATTACCTGACTTTATATCTATTAATCCCATATTATACGCTACTTCATTTCCGGCTGATGAAGCTTTGCTGAAATGGCTCATTGCACTCTTTGTATCGCCATTTAACAGTGCTATAGCGCCAAGGTTGTTTTCTACAATAGGATTGGAAGGTGAAAGTTGGGCAGCTTTATTCGCATCGGTTTGTGCAGATTCAGTTTCATTCTTTTCTATCTCTACAAAAGCAGCATTATTGAAACCTCTCCAGTCATTTGGGTAGAGCTTTTCAGCGGTTTTATATATGGCGTTTTTCTGAATTAAATCGCTATATAATGTGGCAGCATAAAGTATCTCGTTAGCTGAAAGGCTGTCAGGATGCGACATGGCCAATTGCTTAATCTGCTCATCGGTCCTGCTTTTCTTTTCAGCGTTCAGTATAATTACCGACCTTCTCAACTTAGGCAATATGTTATTAGCCAGTTCTGTGTAGGTTGCTGCCATGTCTTTTATTTCCTTCATCCGCTGGTCGTGGTCGGTATACATTGAGAGTACACGCAGTATCAGGTCTTTGTCTTTTATGGTTGAAGCCTCAACCATTGTGCGGAACCCATCCCAATCCATGCCGGTTTTGTCAATGCTGTAAAAGGTTTTCTCTGCTCCGAATTTTGTATCAAGCTTTTTGGTATGCATGGCTTTAAACATGCTTTCAAGCGATGTTATGGAGGCTTTTGCCCTGTCATCAGCTAAATGCGAGTTGAAAGCTGTTTCACCATCTGGTGACGCAAAAGCTGAAAGAGTGATATTGTTAAATGTATAGTCTTCTGCAATACCTTTTTTAATAAACTCCTCAAACTCCTTCATCTCCTTGCTTTTCATTTCCGATTGGCGCACATCGGAACGGCTTATCACAAAGAAGATATGCGATGTGTCCTTTTCCTGTGTTGTTTTGGTGAAGTTATCCTTAGCGAGTATTGGCCTTGCATCTTTCTGAACAAGTAAGGCGGTAGTTATAGTACCATCAGCTACCTTCACTGCAGGCAAGGCTTTCTTATTGTTTTCTATTACTGCGTCAATATCCAGTTCATCGGTTTTCATCTTTGGCGTATAAGCAACTTTATCTGAATAGCTAACGCTTCCGCCTTGGTCGTAGCTAACCTTTGTACCGCTTTGGGTAGCTCTCTCACCGACAAGAGTTATAGGCTTTAATGGCTGGGTTGTTCCGTCAGATAGCTTAAGGGTAGGAGTAACGGTTACTATAGCCTTTTTATTAAAGTATTTGGCCGGGTATTGTGCGCTTATAGTAATGGCTACACTGTCGCCGTCATCTTCCATAGGGTTTGGCTTTACAGTATATTTAATAAGTGAAGCATCTTTTAACATTTTCGATAATCCATTGCAGCCAACAGTGCAGATTGAGATTAGACCTATAGCAGACAGAATGTAGTGTTTATGTGTTTTCATTTTTATGAAGTTTAATTGTTAGGTGTCTTAATAGTTAAATAAGGCACTTGCTTTTTGAAATACGATTAAAAGTAAACCAACTTTCATCCCTAAATCAGCGCTTTTAATCAAGCAAGTGCCTATGCATTTATATCTTATTTAATTGATACTACCAGGTATTTGCTTTCGCTCCAGAATAATGATGCATCAGTAATAACCAATGAATCGCTCTTATCCGTACCTGTTATTTTATAAGAGTTATCTGGATGGCTTGTAATTACTTTAAGGAATTTGCCGTTTAATGGTATAGCATGAAGTACAACCATATCGCCCTGTGTGAAGTCTGACGTATTTAGCTCCGGGTTAAGCTCGGTAGTGCGGCCAATGCCCAGTACACCGCCTTTCTTATCTACCAGCCCTTTTGCTTTTAATTCCTTCATGGTACCAACAGTATAGTAAACAGTATTGACCTCAATTCTCATGGCATTAATTTCGGCCCGCTGCTTGTTTATTATACTCACACTATCATTAAATTGCTGGGTAAGTGTTGCTAAAGCCTGGTTGGCACTAGCCAGCTTCGACTGCAGCTCGGCTATTTCAGCATCTTTCTCCGACACTTCTTTGGTCAGTCGTGCTATCATCTTTTCAAGCCCTGCATTCTTATCTCCCGTCTTTTTAAGCTTTGATTCAAGCCGGTTTATTTCTCGCTTGTTCCGTATTATTAATTTGTCCAGCGATTTTATATCGGCTACTGTATTGGAACCTATAGGCTCACCCGTCCCTCTGCCTGATAATATTCTTTCCCTTGCTTTAATACTATCAAGGTTATCTTGTATTTCATTAAAGGCAGTTATATATGATGATATAGCTGAGTCTTTTTTCTGGCTTTGTGCTGCTAAAATGGAATCCTTTGCAGCCAATGCCTTAAGTTGTTGCTCCTGTTGGGAGCTATTGCACGATGCCAGCGCAAGCACGGCAGCAATGCAGAATATACGTTTCATAATGTATGAAGTTTAAAGAATACTAACTAAATAGATGACCATTAAACTCCTTATATAAAGGATATTTAATATGGAAACATCGCCCTGAAAGGGAGGTGTAACCTTAGTTAGCAGCTAAGCGGAGGCGAGTGGAGCGAAAAAGAAGAATAGAATATAGTGCGGGCCTGTATTTTCCAGGGCGATTCGGTGCAATACTCGGCCGGTGTAAAGCCATCGCTTTTAAGCTGGCCGTAATCTGTAATATCGCGTGATTGTAGTTTTATCGGAGCTACACTTATTTTGTCTTTGCCTGTTTCATTGTACCTCAGGATAAGTAAAGCGAAACCGCGGGAAGGAAAGCTATCTGCAGTGGTTGATTTATTTATTGAAGAGTGTAGAGTGAAAGTTGCAGTGGTATTATTCTCAGTGTATTGTGATTGTGTAGTTACCTCTGTAAAGGCCCTGTTTACAAGCGTTAGAAGAAGAACTAATACTATCCATTTGCAATGCCTTATCATAACTTACTGATGTGATTCTGAGTACAAAATAAACACATTATATGTAATGTGGTGCTTAAATGAAGTTAAAATTTGTTAACCGCACTGTTTCAGCGGTTTCTGATTATTAGTTAAATACCTCAAAAGTGTACCGCATCTGCATAAGTTGATCGAGTGAATTTTTGGTGAGGCTTTTATCGAGTGTTATATTCAGCTTCATATCATTATTGACAAGGTTACTGTCGAATGTTCCATATCGGGTGAAAGTAAGGGTTCCTTTGGAATATTCTATATGGTAGTGGTTACTATCAAGAGCATTGAAGCCTATTTTCGTGTTGTATAAATTAGAGTCAAGGTAAATGACATTAACTTTGAAAGGGGCAGTATCCCTTATTAACTCTGTTGTTCGTAACCTGCCTTCAATAAAGTACGCAACACCTTTTTCATGATGCTCCACAGGATGTAAACATGAAGTGGTAAGGAGCATCAATAGGGGAGTTATAACAAGCGAAATCTTTCTCATGTGGAGTAGTTGTTTCATACAAATGTATCAAAACAAAATCCCCGGATTGACCGGGGATTTTAAAGTTCTTAGTTTCAATCTATATTATATTCCTAACTTCTTCCTGATGTCGGCAGGAATGGCATTTTTGTTAACCATAATGCAGGTTGTCTTGTAAAGGAAATAAGGAACTGATACATAATCGTATCCTTTGCAATAGTTAGCAGTTCCCCATGAATTCTTTACAATATAGTACTGGTTACCATTCTGGTCCTTTGCTATGCCTGTAATCTGCATACCATGGTCGTCGGTAGTGGCAAGGTTATCGAAAGCCTTCTGGCGCATGTCCTGTGTAATTTTCTTTTCAGGCACCGGGTTTGTGAACATGGAATCTTTCTGGCTTTTTGTCATTGAACCTACTTCCATATCAGGAACTACCGCAAGGCTGCTGCTGCGAAGATCGCAGTAAGGTTCGCTTACATCGGCTCCCCATTCTACCGTGTAGCCATTCATAAGCGCGTTATCGGCAATCTTCTGGAACTCATCAAGCGGGACATTGTATGCTTCACCGTTTTCAAAGTTATCGGCCACTTCCAGAATGAACTTAGAATAGAAAGGGTGATGTGTGAAAGAAGTAATCTCTACATAGTCGTCAGGGTTAATGCCTAAGTATTTGGCAAATGTCATAGGTGTGTAGCTTTTGCCCCCATAGTTAAATTCAGTTGGAGGTGCGCCCATGTACCCGTCAAGCGCGCCCTGGAAAGCAGCGAACCAGTTTGAGTTAAGGTGGCCCTCAGGTAATTTAAGCATGGCATCGAGCATGGCTTTAAGCACACTGTTCATTTCGCTGAATTCAGGCTTGTCCATATCATCGGGCATACCCCTGTATACGGTTGCAGGCACAATACCGAAAAGCCTGACAGCATTAATTACATCGTGCGGTTCGCCACCATCATCGAACTGGGCCTTACCTGTATAACGAATGTAGTTCCTTGCTTTCAGCAGGTACATGCTATGGATAACAAATTCCTGTGAAAGTGGTATTTCGCCTTTGCCCATACGCAGCAGTTCCGATTCAAGGAACGACTGGGTAGAGAAGCACCAGCAGGTACCGCTGTGGAACTGATTTTTTACGCTGGTTGCGGCATTATCTTTTACAATAGTAAACTTATAGTTACTTCCGGGTTTATTGGTAGTTGGTATATCGGGTTGCTGAGCAAAAGCCGCTGAACCGATTAAGAGCAGGGCCAACGCGCTGCTCCATATTCTCTGTTTCATAAAGGTAATTTTTGGTTATGTATAGTTAAAAATTGATTACAAAGCAATGAACAACGATTTGCCGCTTCCCTTTTTTTGCTGGGGAGCAGCCAGCGAACGTGCAGCATTAGCAATATCTTCAGGGCTGAAGCCGCACTCTTTATATAATTCCGATTGTGTGCCCTGTTCCACAACCTTATCTGGTATTCCCAGGCGGATTACTTTAGCATTGTAGTTATTATCGGACATAAATTCAAGTACTGCACTGCCAAAACCACCCATAATGCAACCGTCTTCAACGGTAATTACTTTGTCGAAGCGGGTGAACACTTCGTGCAGCATTTGTGTGTCTATAGGTTTAACAAAACGCATATCGTAATGTGCGGCGTTAATGCCCTCATCAGTCAATGTCTTACACGCTTTAACGGCAAGATTGCCCGGGTGTCCTATGCTTAGTATTGCCACATCCTGGCCATCTTTTATTTTTCGACCCTTACCGATCTCAATTTCCTTAAACGGCTGCTTCCAGTCAATAATAACGCCATTGCCACGAGGGTAACGTATAGAGAATGGATTAGTAATAGTATCTAATTGTGCAGTGTACATCAGGTTGCGCAGTTCTACTTCATCCATAGGCGCTGACACAATCATGTTCGGCACACAGCGGAAATAAGCAAGGTCGTAGTTGCCATGGTGCGTTGCTCCGTCTGCCCCTGCAAGTCCTCCACGGTCGAGGCAGAAAATAACTTTCAGGTTCTGTATGGCTACATCATGTATCACCTGGTCGTATGCCCTTTGCATAAAGCTGGAGTATATGTTGCAGAATGGTATTAAGCCGCGTGTAGCCAATCCGGCCGAGAAAGTAACAGCGTGTTGTTCAGCAATGCCCACGTCAAAAGCGCGGTCGGGCATAGCTTTCATCATTATATTCAGCGAGCAGCCCGTGGGCATGGCAGGAGTAATACCCATAATGCGTGAGTTCAACTCAGCCAGTTCTACAATAGTGTGTCCGAATACATCCTGGTATTTTGGCGGTTGAGGCGCATCTGACTTGGTTTCAGTAACCTTGCCTGTTATCTTGTCGAATGTACCGGGAGCGTGCCAGAAAGTCTGGTTGCCTTCTTCCGAAAACTTGTAGCCTTTACCTTTCATGGTTAGGCAATGCAATATTTTCGGCCCGGGAATATCTTTAAGGTCCTTAAGTATGCGTGCAAGGTGGGTTACATCGTGTCCGTCAACCGGGCCAAAGTAGCGGAATTTCAACGATTCGAACAGGTTACTCTGGTGCAGTAAAGAAGTCTTAATCGCATTCTCAACCTTCGAAGCTATATCCTGTGCATTGGGGCCGAACTTGCTTATTTTACCCAGCAGTTTCCAAACCTCGTCTTTAACTTTATTATAAGCCGGCGATGCCGACATATCGGTAAGGTATGCACGCAAAGCGCCAACATTAGGGTCAATTGACATGCAGTTGTCGTTCAGCACAACAAGTATGTTTGACTTAGATATGCCTGCATTGTTCAGTCCCTCAAAAGCAAGGCCTGCCGTCATGGCTCCATCACCAATAACTGCAATATGTTTACGGTCGTCTTCTCCTTTGTAGTGCGATGCTACCGCCATTCCCAATGCAGCTGAAATAGAGGTAGAGGTATGCCCTACGCCAAAAGTATCGTATTCGCTTTCTTTACGGTTAGGGAAACCGCTTAGCCCTTTATAAAGTCTGTTGGTAGGGAAACGGTCCTTTCTGCCTGTAAGTATTTTGTGCCCATATGCCTGGTGGCCCGTATCCCATACCAGTTGGTCGTATGGAGTATTAAAAATATAGTGTAATGCCACGGTAAGCTCAACCACGCCAAGGCTTCCGCCAAAGTGGCCGCCTTTTTCCGAAACCACATCAATAATAAACTGCCTGAGCTCATTACAGACCTGCGGTAAATCGGTCTCTTTAAGTTTCCTTAGGTCGGCGGGGAGATTTATGGTTTCAAGAAGATTTTGTCCCTGGCTCATTAAAATAACAATTCGTTAACTATGATTTTACTAAGCATGCAAAGATAGGTTATTTGTCATAATTTCCCTATTTGTATTGTTAAAAGCTGTTAAATGGTGTATCTATCAGCATAAATGGCCATTATAATCAGTAGCTTTAATATTAATTCAGTTTGTTAGTTTTGCGCATATTATGAAAAGATTCATCCTGCTTTCCCTCCTTTGTTTTTGCTTTATCGGTCTTGCTTTCGGGCAGCATGATCAGAAGCTTTCAACAAAGAATAAGAAAGCCATTAAGTTTTATCAGCAAGGAGGCGATGCTTATACACTCGGTCATTATGACGATGCTATTCCGCTTATGCAACAGGCTATAAAGGAAGATACTTCATTTATAGAGGCCCATATAGTGCTTGCCGATTTATACGAGAAGACGGGAAAGCCCGAAGATGCGGTTTCGGAAGACAAAAAGGTTATCAATTTAAACCCCGCCTTTTTTCCCAGTACCTATTTTACCATTGGCAGGATAGATGTAAGCCTTGGCCATTATACCGAAGCCCTTAGGTTTTTACAGATATTCCAGCAGTTGGGCACAAGGGACCCCAATATGAACCTGCAAACACCTTTACTTATACAGGACTGCGATTACGGCGCATGGGGATTAAAACATCCCGTGCCTTTCAATCCCCAGAATATGGGCGATGCCATTAACACCCCTATGTGGGAGTATTTCCCTACCCTTACTGCCGACGGCCTTACCTTTATGTTTACCCGCCGCTTGCAAACCGATAATTACGACCAGGAAGATATTTATGTAAGCTATAAGGTAAATGGGCAATGGACGAAAGCCGTTAATCTTGGCTCTCCGCCTAATACTCCACAGTTTAATGAAGGAGCCCCAACCATTTCGGCTGACGGGCACTTGCTTATTTTTGCCAGCGAACGGCCGGGAGGATTTGGCAGCATGGACCTGTACTTTACCCTTAAGCGTGGCGACCAGTGGACAGAAGCGCGTAACCTGGGTAGGCCAGTTAATTCGGGAAACTGGGAATCGCAACCTTGCCTGGCTACAGACGGGCGCTCACTTTATTTTGTAAGGGCCGATAAGCGTTCCATTACAAGCAACATGGATATATTCCTCACTCACCTCGACGATTCGGGCTACTGGAGTTCGCCACAAAGGTTGGGCGATTCTATTAATACAGCAGCCGATGATTGCTACCCTTTTATTGCTGCCGATAACCAAACGCTCTATTTCTGTTCCGATGGCTGGCCGGGCATGGGTGGCATGGACATTTTCGTTTCCCGCAAAAAGGACGATGGTTCATGGGGCACACCTATGAACCTTGGTTACCCGATAAACAGCCCTAAGGATGAAACCAGTATTGTGGTTGACCCTGGCGGGCAGCTGGCTTACTTTTCATCGGACAGGCAAGGTGGATACGGCGGGCAGGATATTTACAGTTTCGCGCTGAATGATGCGGTGAAGCCTACGCCTGTTACCTATATGAAGGGCAAAGTATACGATGCCAAAACGAAGCTGCCTGTGCAGGCCGCCTTTAACCTTATTGATTTAAGCACAGGCAAGGTGGTTATACAATCCTATTCATCGGCGCACGACGGAACCTTTTTGGTGTGCATACCGCTGAACAAAAACTATGCGCTGAACGCCAATGCAAGGGGTTATCTCTTTTACTCAGAGACCTTTGCCATGAAGGATTCCAATGCCAGCAAAATACACCCGTTTATGATTAACGTGCCCTTGCAACCTATTGACACCGGCGCGAAAATTGTACTTAAAAACGTGTTCTTCGCTACCAATAAATATGATCTTGAACCGCAGTCGCAGATTGAACTTGACAAACTGGTGGGCTTTTTAAACGCTAACCCCACGGTGAAGATTGAGATAAGCGGGCATACCGATAACCAGGGCACTCCGCAGAGCAACATTATACTTTCTAAAAACCGTGCTAAAGCGGTTTACCAATACCTGGTAGACCATAATATAGCTGCAGACAGGCTTACCTACAAAGGCTACGGACAAACCCGACCCATTGCAGATAACAGTACCGAAGAAGGCCGCGCCCAGAACCGCAGAACAGAGATGAAGATTGTGGGAAAATAGTATTAAGTATTAAGGCTGGGGAACTTAAACCTGTTTGAAAATGAAAACTAAACTTATTGGCTTATCTGCTTTCTCAGGGATTTTAGTGATGCTTGCTTTGTATGGCTTGTCTAAATCATCGGGTAACGCATACTTGTATGGCTGGGCATTGGTAGTTGCACCCGCTGTGCTTTTCGGGCTTGCAATTATAACTGCTGTAAAGGATAGTAAATGGTACAGGAAAATCATCTTGCTTATTTTAACTGAGGTTGTTTATTTCATCGCATATTACATGTGCGTAAGAATTGTATCGTATCCTAATGTTCTTGATTCAGCTGACAGTAGCGGTTTTTATGGTTTCCTAGCTGCGAGCGAATTCGGCGCAATTGCTTTTATAATGCTTTTCCATTTTGTTTTATATAAAATAGACAGGTTTTTCCTTTCGCTGATTTGCGGAGTAATTATTTCATGTATTGCTATTGTACCTTCCTTTTTACTGAACCCCAATAAAGATTCTGCATGGGCGGGCCTGCTAATATTCCCATGCTGGCAAATGGGTGTTGGTATTGCATTGGCGGTGGGAGTAAAGAACCCTTCGGCTTCTTAATCTCGTTTCTGTTGCAAATTTTACTGTTTTTCGTTGATTACTTATCAATGGAAATAACAATAAAAAATAAGCGATTATCAATAAAAATAATATTGATATGTTTTTAGAGGCCCCTATTTAGAGGCTATCCATTGATATAACAATGGATTTACAATAAAGAACCCTTAATTTTTACTAATTCATCCTGTTTCTGAATACTTTCCAGGTGCGTATATACTCCTGTTGGTATTCACATCTCACAACCAGGTATCCACGGAGGTTTACTATTTCAAAGAACTATTACAAGCAATAGGGTTGAGTACGTATACAAAGTTAGTACCGCACACCTGCATTTAGAAAGGAAAAGTGATGATGTTTTCAACACCCCCTATTTGTTATACCCTGAATGGCAAAAAATTAAATCCTTATTTGCTGATATGCGTTGCTGCCAATGAAATAATTACAGGCGTAATGCGGGCAACTACTTCCTCTTTTCTTTTGGGGTCGAAATTCCTTTCGTGCATAATTTCATTGAGAATCTCTACGCATTTAGTTTTAAAATGTATAAGCCGCATTTCATGCGTTTCAGCGCCTTTATTTTGTGGTAACGAAGCAAGGTGTATTTCAACCCTTTTAAGAAATTCTGTATGGAGGGCTTCCATAATAAAATGTGATGATTGTCACAAAATTATAACTATTTTAGAATATTGCCTGAATAATAACTAAAATGATAACCTTTAATGAATGCGTTAACTTTGTGAGATGAATAGGATTAGTAAACATTGTATTTTCCTTTTACTGTTAACTGCCATAAATACAATAGGTTATGCCCAGTTTAATACATACCATCCGTTTCCTTCAGCAAATGCAAGTTGGGCCGAGACAACATGGTGGGAAACATTCTGCGATGGAAATTATGTAAGCGGCAGCAAAGATTTTGAATACCGGTTAGTGGGTGATACAATTATCAATTCAAAAGAGTACCATAAGTTGAATATTTCAGGCGGCAGCGAATGGCTGACTTGCAAATCGGCCCCTTCATTCACTCTGCAAAAGTACGATTCAATAGCCGGGTTTATACGAGAAGATGGTGCGCATAGAATTTATTACTGTAACCCCGGAAAGAAAATTGGCGATACTCTGCTTTACGACTTTAATTTAAAGGTTGGCGATATATTGCCCGATACATATATTAATAAAAGGAGTAAAGGCAACAGGGTGCTTAAAATAGATTCTGTTTTGGTTGGCAATACTTACCGGAAGGAATATGTTATTTCAGCCGATTCGGTAAAGCCATTTGCCCGGCTTATTGAAGGAGTAGGCAGTACCCTCGGCCTGCTTGAGCCTATAAAAGTACCTTTTGAAGCAGGGTGCAGCTTAAATTGTTATAGTAATGGTGATATTACTGCTAATCCCGGTTTAAATAATGCTTCTATGGCAAACTCAACGGCCTTGCTGAAAGTTTATGCCGATAAAGCATACGAGATGTTTACCATAACCTATAATTTACCTCAGGGCTATAAAGATGCTTTGTTAAAGATATACAACATAAGGGGCGAGCTTATGAACATAAAGCCTGTAAGTAAAGGGGAGAGCCCGGTTACAGATAATGTATATAATCTCCTTGACGGGATTTATTACTACACTCTTTCTGCTAATAATAAAGTGCTGGCAAGCTATAAGTTTATTGTGCTGAAGTAAGCACAATTTATTTATTGTGTTGAACCAAATTAAAATGCAGGTGTATAAAGTAATATATTGCAGTTCTTATCAGTTATATAGTATTAAAGCTGCACAATATTGAATTACTCCATACTTCAAAAAAAAGCCATTTTGTTTTTATTGGCAGTTGTTACCTGTAGTGTAACGTATGCCCAATGCACTATACAAGGCAATGTAACCGATAGTACAAAGGCCCCTGTTCCTTACGCCGCAGTAGGGCTGCTTAATGCTAAAGACTCAGTAGTGGTAAAAGGCACGCTTACCAATGATGCAGGCTTATATTCTTTTGCCAACGTAAAAGTTACAACGTATCTTATTAAAATTGACCAGCCCGGCTATGCTGTTAAGTACTATGGTCCGGTGAAGCCCGATAGCGGAGAGGCCAAGCAATTGCCTGATATAATGCTAAGAAGTTCATCTAAGAATCTTAATGAAGTTTCTGCCACTGCACAAAGGCGTGTAATGGAATTTAAAGGAGGCAATGTGGTGCTGAATGTTGCAAATAGTGTATTGGCACAGGGTAACAGCGTGTACGACCTGCTTGAACATACACCGGGTGTAGTAATAGACAATAACAGCATAATTCTGCAAGGGAACAGCCAGGTTACTATAATGATTGATGAAAAGCCAATGCAGGTGCCGGCGGCCCAGTTTATACAATTACTGAAAGGCATGCCTTCGGAAAATGTAGAACGGATAGAAGTGCTGAAGAACCCTCCGGCTAAGTATGATGCATCGGGCACAGGTGGTTTTATAAATATTGTCTCAAAAAAAGCTCATGTGTATGGCCTAAGCGGGTTAATATACGGAACTGCATCGCAGGGTTTTTACCTTAGCACTTATGGTGGAATACAGTTAAATTATAAAACCAGGCATTTTACTTTTTACGGAAACATTAACCCGGAATATAATAACGATGTAACACCCAACACGCTCGCAGAACATTTTTACTCCGCCACGGGCACTACAATATTTACAACAAACGATGTTAACCAGGATATAGGTACGGCGCTTGTTGCCAAGGCGGGTATTGACTGGAACATAGACAGTAAAAACAGCATTGGGATAAGGACCGATTATGAGGTGACCAATGACCAGGGCTCCGATAACAGCGTCTTGAGTGTAAGCGGGCTCAACAGTCTCGGGTTCGACCATAATGTAAATGCAATAACTAGTCCCGATAATAACCCCGGTATAAGTTATGTTGTTAACGCGGAACATAAGTTCGATACAGCAGGTTCAGCAATTTCCTTTTCCGGAACATGCGATATAAGCAACGATTATGACCAGAATAATACTTCGTCCTATTATTATGCGGCCGATAACTCTTCTGTGCTTTCACCTTTTATTACATATTATAACAATGCTTTTAACCTGAATATTTATAATTGCCGACTCGATTTAAAAAAGGTCTTTAAAAACTCGCTTGAGTTTGAAACGGGTGTTAAATTCCAATACATGGGATTGAGTAGTTTCAACCAATCATTGTTCTATGATTCAAAAACAGGGCAGGATACTGTTTATTCTATGTATTCAAATACTTTTACCGGAAGTGAAACAACAGAAGCCGGTTATGTTACCGTAATTAAAAAAACAAAATACCTTACTGCAGGTTTCGGGCTAAGGGGTGAGAATGATATTCTGGTGGAACAGTCCCCTGCATATGGCCTGGACCTTACGCGGCAGGTGTTCTGTCTCTTTCCGGGCATGTCTTTAGAATATTCTAAAAACCCGGATAATAATTTTCAGCTTACTTTCAACCGCCGTGTCGACCGCCCCGATTATGGGCAACTGAACCCGCACGTATCTATAAACGACCAATACAACTATTATTATGGTAATCCTTATTTACTGCCCCAATACAGCAATACGTTTGCGTTTACATACACCTTCAAGGGCTTTCTGTCAAGTTCTGTTTCCTATTCTCATATAAGCGATTATATGGGCGAATTCAATAACCAGGATAATACAACCTATATTGAATACCGCGGATGGACTAACATAAATGATAATGACATTTATGCCTATTCATTATATGGAAGCGGAGATGCTGCCAAATGGTGGTCAATTAGCCTTAATGGCACTGCGTCGTATATAACCTACGGCGGGGTATTGAATAACGTTGCATACACCACTAGCGGCTTTTCCTATTCAGGCGCAGTTGATAACGAATTTTTACTGCCCGGAAAATATAAACTGCAAGTCTTTGCTTTTTTTCACGGGCCGGGCGTAAATGGTATTATTCACAGTGATTTCTGGTGGAGGGGTAATATATTTATTAAAAGAAATTTCATTCACGACAAGCTGAACCTGACCATGGGTGTTACCGATATATTTCATACAGTGCTTCCCGGCTCGTACCAGCAAATACTCGGGTCTGACTGGACATACCATGAAATTGCCGATTCGCGCAGATTTAAAGTAAGCATAAGTTACAGCTTTGGTAAAAACCACATTGAAACCGATGAAGACGATATGCAGCCTAAAAAGGAATAGCTCATTTCGGCGGATTATTAAAATCTAATTTACCATAAGCGTTCATCTGGCTTATTATCCATTCTATGCGGCTTTGCACATAGGGTCCCGGGTTTACCGGCTGCCACTTTAGTGGCGATGGCAATATGGCTATTAATGCGGCGGCTTCATTGCGACTAAGGTCTTTGGCATGTTTATGAAAATAGGCTTCCGATGCGGCTTCAACTCCATAAATTCCTTTGCCCAGCTCCACTACATTAAGGTAGACTTCCATAATGCGTTTTTTACTCCAGAATAGTTCAATAAGCACGGTAAAGTAAGCCTCGAAACCTTTACGCACCCATGAACGGTTAACACTGAGGAAAACATTCTTTGCTGTTTGCTGGCTTATAGTACTGCCGCCTACAACTCGTTTGCTATGTTCGTCGTGGTGCCATGCTTCTTTAATCCGGTCCCAGTTAAAGCCATGATGCTTGAAGAAATCCTGGTCCTCGGAGCAAAATGCAGCCAGCGCCAGGTTAGGCGACATTTCATCCATCGATACCCATTTCTTGTCGAGCTTCATGGGTTGCCCTGCAAACTTCTGTTCAACACAACGGATTAGCATGAGCGGGGTGAAAGGAATAGGAACAAATCGGAAAATAATAACAGATAGAATGCTTAATACAAAATAGGCAAGAACAATGCGCTTTGTCCACTTCCATACTATTTTTAAAAAGTTCTTCATTCTGCAAATATAGGATGATGATGATTAAAACATTTACCACTAAGTACACTTAGTGAGACTAAGCTCCACTAAGAAATGCCTTAGTGTTCTTAGTGGTAGATATATAATCAAAGGGTTTCCAGGAAGCCAAATGTGCAATCCTCCAGTTTTTTTAGTTCGCTTTCATTAATACAATAAGGCGGCAAAAAATAAAGTACATTGCCTAATGGCCTTACAATTATTCCTTCTTTAAAAAAGAAAGCAGCTATGCGTTCTGATAAAGGATTGAGGTATGATGTACCTTCTTTTGTCTTCAGTTCCATCGCCAATATGGTACCTATGTTCCTGCAATCAGTGATAGCAGGGTGGTTTTCAAAGCGCTGTTTCATTTTTACAAAGAAAGCAGTTATATCCGCAATTTGTCTTTGTGTTTCAGGTTTTTCAAGCAAATCTAAACTGGCATTTGCAGCAGCACAGGCAAGCGGATTGGCTGTATAGGAATGCCCGTGATAAAATGTTTTTGTTTTATCGTCTGATATAAAAGCGTCGAATATTTGTTGTGTGCAGGTTGTGGCACCCAAGGGCATAAAACCACCTGTTATTCCCTTCGACAGGCAAATAATATCGGGCTGCTCGGTAATGTGGTTACATGCAAGGAATTTGCCTGTGCGATAGAAGCCCGTCATAACCTCATCAGCAATAGTCAGACAGTTATGTTGTTTGCAAAGCTTTAAAAGATTATTCAACGCTTCAGGTTCATACATCACCATTCCACCTGCACCTTGCACCAAGGGCTCAAATATAAATGCGCATATATCATTGCCTTTTAATGCAGTTTCTAATCGCTCTACGCTCTCCGCACTCGCTCTGCCCTTTGGGGCTGGGATATGAATAACGTCGAACAGTAACGGCTCAAAAGCTTTGTTAAATACATTTCGTGCAGCTACTGACATTCCCCCGAAAGTATCGCCGTGATAGCCATTATCTAATGCAATTATTTTGCTTTTGGGCTTGCCCGTATTTTGGTGGTACTGTAGTGTCATTTTAATAGCAACCTCTACCGCAGTCGAGCCATTATCGGAATAAAAAACTTTCGATTGGTTACCCGGCAGATGTTTTAAGAGCCTTTCCGCAAGAGTAACAGCAGGCTCGTGGGTAAAGTTTGAGAAAGCGACCTGTTCAAGAGTCAAAGCCTGTTTATGAATGGCATCGGCTATATATTTATTGGCATGCCCATGCAGGTTTACCCACCAGGAAGAAAAAGCATCTATATACTTGTTGCCTGCGTCATCGAACAGGTAAACACCATCGCCACGGGTAATGTGAATAGGCGAGGGGGCATACTTCAAATGAGTGAAGGGATGCCATGTAACCTGCTTATCGCGCTCGGGTATAGTAGTCATGGTGCAAAGCTACATATCTATGCCTTAAGTGGGCAAGGTGTTTTTTACTAATTTTATAAATTGAATTAAAGCAATAACTATGAGCAAGACTGCTATTAAAAAGGAAACACTCGATTTTTTAAAAACGCTTTCAAAGAATAATAACCGCGATTGGTTCAACGCGCATAAGGATAAATACATTGCAGCGCACGAAAACATGATTGCCTTTGCCGATGAGTTACTAGGGCAAATGCAAAAGCATGATAAGATTGAAGACACAACCGGTAAGAATAGTTTATTCAGAATATACAGGGATGTAAGGTTTTCAAAAGATAAAACCCCATATAGCTGCAGGTTTAGCGGTGGCTTTCAACGGGCTACTAAAAAACTGCGTGGCGGGTATTATTTTCACATTGAGCCCGGCAAATCGTTTATGGCAGGTGGTTTCTGGGGCCCTGAGCCGGCCGATTTGCAGCGTATAAGGCAGGATATTGACCAGAACCATAAAGATTGGAAGAAATTACTGGCTAATAGAAGCCTTACGGGCACGTTCGGTAAACTGGAAGGCGAGCAGATGAGTTCGGCACCGCGCGGTTATGCCAAAGACCATCCTGCAATAGAATTGCTTAGGTATAAGCAATATATATACAGGCACAGGTTTACCGATAAAGAAGTGCTGGATAAGGATTTTGTCCTTAAGCTGAATGATGCATTCAAGAAACTGCGACCTTTCCTCAACTATATGAGCGAGGTGCTAACTACCAATGCCAACGGAGAACCTATTGTTTAACCTTAACAGTAACCTCTACACTAAGGCCCGGTTTCAGGCTTTTGTATAGTTCACTCTTATTGTCGAGCATTATCTTCACAGGCATACGCTGAACTACTTTCACAAAGTTACCTGCAGCGTTATCGGGCGGTAAAAGCGAGAACATAGTTCCTGTAGCTCCGGCAAATGACGAGATAGTACCATTAATTATTTTACCATCGTAAGCGTCAATTTGCACTTCGGCGGTTTGGCCCGGTTTCATATTGTTAAGCTGGGTTTCTTTAAAGTTGGCATCTACCCACACACTGTCTTCTACAATGGCCAGTACAGGTGAACCTGCCTGCAGCAACTGCCCTAACTGAATAGAGCGTTTTGATGCAATACCGCTTACAGGTGCAGTAATTGTAGCGTATGTTATCTGCAGCTTAGCATAATCGAGTGCGCTTTGC
>Ga0206836_10159_pt1 | contig 17367 bp, 12 predicted proteins | sample Alteio_BWOrgCont_28_FD_152871 | JGI IMG/M metagenome (GOLD analysis project Ga0206836, IMG submission 152871) | Enriched cells from forest soil in Barre Woods Harvard Forest LTER site, Petersham, Massachusetts, United States -... | ecosystem: Environmental > Terrestrial > Soil > Temperate forest >...
GTTCAGAGTTTGCAAAAAATTTTGATTCTAAGTTTCTATGAACTGCTTCCAAATTTTGATTTTTTTGTAAAATACACTCTTTCTGATGATTCAGATATTGATGTTAGTTTTTTAAGAAGAAGTGCTCTTCTCTTAAAAAATATAGATGACTCTGATCTTGTTGAAAAACAAAATATTTTATGGGAAAAAAGCATTTATCATCCTAAAACAGATTCCCTCATTGGAGTTCTCATTTGTTGTGGTTCATGTGAACTTCTTCAAAGAGATATCGATATTCTTGAAACCGTGCATTCTATTGCAGAACCTCGTTTTAATAATATTATTTATATTCAAGATTATTTAAAAATAAAAATTAAAGAGCATGAGATGACTCTTTCTAAAAAACTTCATGGAGCTTGGGTTCCAGAGAAATTTTTTGCTCCTCAGGGATGTCAGGCACTGGGTTATTATCAATCCGGTACGAGTTCGGGTGGGGATTTTTATGTGTATCGCTTCGACAAAAAACGAAATGTTATACGAGCGTATATGGGAGATATGAGTGGGCATGGTATTTTAAGTTCATTTATGTCTGCTATTTGTTTGTCTCATATTGATGTTTTTGAAGAAGAAATAAAGAATTTGTCTGAGCAAGAGGTTGGTTATGAGAGATATGGTAAGCTTTTAAAAAATTTAAATTTTACGCTGTGGCATGCAGGCAAAGAGCAAGTGATGATGCCCTTTCAAATGGTAGAAATTAATATCACACAACGCACACTCTCTTTATGGAATGCAGGATTGTCTCCCCTGTTGGTGGGTATGGAAGCTTTTGACACGATTCAAAGCCGAGGAGCCCCCCTGGGATTGCAGGCGAACTATGAAGATCCGACTCCTGTTCGATTTACGATGTCTTCACAGAGTACTCTTCTTATGTTCACCAATGGGATTGTAAATACCGCCCAGGATGCGGGAGAAATATACTCAAAAAGGCGTTTAAAGCGCATTGCAGCTAAGTTTATGGGTGAAGATTGTGATGGCATACTGTGGGGGCTTTTGGCGGATTTTCAGGCGTGGTGCCAGGATAAACCGTGCGAAGATGATATCGCTCTTTTGATGATTCAAATTCACTGAGTGGAAACCCATTGACTTTAAATCGTCTTTTTTGTACTAAGACGTGACGCATGTTGTGAGGAGGGTTAGCTCAGTTGGTAGAGCAAGAGACTCTTAATCTCTTGGTCCAGGGTTCGAGTCCCTGACCCTTCACCATTTGGCAGTTTTGACGAAGTATCAGCCCCACTTAACACTTAAAATTCCAAATCCCCTATCGCATATTTCACATTCCAATATCCCATCTTAAAATTCACAAGAGCCTGTGCCCGTGATGTTTCTGCTTGTACCAACGTACTCTGAGCCGTAATCAAGTCTACAAAGCTCGCAGAACCGAGCCTGTAACGCCCTGCCATAACTTCATACGCCTTCTGTGCCGCATCTAAACCCTTTCGAGAGGTTTCTAATTGCTGCAGAGCTAATTTATAGCTGCTATAGGCTTGTCTGGCGTCGGAAATGACCTGATTTTTAAGGTCCTCATCATCAAGTTTGAGTTTATACGCTGTTGTGGCGAGCTCACTTCTATTTTCGTAAGTGACAAATCTGTCGAATATCTCCCACGTAAAGTTAATTCCATAAGTATATTTAATTTGATCTTTTAGCTGATTTCCCATGTTGTCTTGACTTGCAGGCACCACATTTACGCCATTGACGGTTTGTGTATTTAATATAGATCCCGCAGAAGTTGCATTTGCTACAAAATCAATTTTTGGTAAATATCCAGATGCCGCGTTGGTCATATCGTAGTTAGCAGCGGCCACGAGTTTGTCCGTTGCCTCCAAATCCAACCGTTTTTTTAATGCCATTTCTGCAAGATAATTTTCATCAGAAAAGCTTTTTTCTTCTGCATCAGGATCTAAAGTAGGTTCTACAAAATAATAGTGACTTCTGGTATCAATGCGTAACTTTTGCAATAAAATAAGTTGATCTGTTCGCGCGGTATTTTGTGCGGTTTGCAAAAAAGATTCTGCTTGACTTGTCTGTGCCTGCTGAAAATAAAGATCCGCAGTACTCGCTGCACCTAATCTCTTTTCTTCGCTCAAAAGTCGTTCTCTTGTTTGTGATTCCGTTAAATTTTTTTGAGCAATTTCTACAATTTTATTGTCTAAAATAACCTGCAAAAAACTTTGGGCAGCATCCAGTCCAATCTGCTGTTTAACGCGGGCTAACGTTAATTCGGAAGAGTCTTTTCTTAATAAGGATGATTGTAATGCTGCATAGTCTGAAAACCCATTAAATATATTAAAATCGCTTGTTACAGACAGGGTTGCTGATCTTCCTTTTCCTGTGATTAATGAAGGGGCACCTGCGGTATCATAAATTGTACCTGTGGAGTAATTATAGTTGTTTTGTGTCGTTAAGTTTGGAAGAAATTGGACATAACTTTTTAAAAGCGCTGAGCCATTCAATTCTACGTCACTTTTTGATTTTAAAACATTCGTAGCACTTTCAATGGCAATTTGAATGCTTTCTTCTAATTTTAATTCATGTTTTTGAGTGTCGGGCGCCGAGCTCAAGCTCAAAATTTCTAGGGAAGAATCTGTTGTTTGAGCATTTACGGAATGAACACAAAAAACAGAAAAAATGGAAATAAATCCTATTGTCCTTATCATGTGTTATTTGCTCTCCCGTATTATAGGCCGTACCAGGCTGCCTTCTGCTAGACCGCCGTCTCCTAAGCTGAGGGCAACAATATCATCTTTTTGAACACCAGAGCGGATGAAGATTCTTTTTCCGTCATTATTATCAATTTCTATAGGGCGATATTGTATTTTATTTGCGGTAGAAATAACGCCAACGTAAGGTTTTTTTTCTTTTAGAACAAGTGCTTCTACGGGGACAATTAAATGTGAAGGGGATTTGATTTGTATAGAAACCTGAACAAAGCTTCCTGCTACAATCGTATTTTTATCGTTTGGAATATCAATTTCCACAAGCATTAACTTTGCAGTGGGATCGAGCTCATTTGCAATTCTGTCCACGCGTCCTAGGACTTGAGTTTCTGGATGTTCGGGAAGTGATATTTTTACGGGGTCATCTTTTTTAACATAGGGTGCGTCCTGTTGATCTAGAAAAACATCCACTCTTAATCTTTTGACTTCAGACACGGTAACAACAGGAAGAGCGCTATTTTGCGAGGTTTCGGCATTTTGAACCAAGGCTCCAGGATCTGCAAAGCGCGCCGTAATTGTCCCTGCAAAGGGAGCTTTCAGCATTTCATAACCTTTGATAACTTTTTGTGCTTTGTGTTGAGATTCTGCAATTTGGGCATCAGATACTGCCTGTTCCCGTTCTTGCTCTGAAATAAGATCTTCTTTTTGCAAAATAACATCTCGCTTAGCAATGTCTCTTTTGTTCTCATAATTTGCAAGAGATGCGAGATAAGCTTCATCTGTTTCAGGAGATTCTATTTCTGCTAGAACCTGCCCTGCTGTTACAACATCACCTTTGTCAACTAATACGTTTTTTAAATAACCGCTTACTTTTGCGTATAAAGTCACGCTTTGATAGGGCCTTGTTTCTCCGTTAACAGAGATAGTGTGTTCTGGCAAAGTTTGAATGACTTTTGCAGCACTCACTATTTTGCCTTTATTTATTTCACTCAGTCGTTCTGCTTCTGCTTGTTTAAGAGAAGAATGTTTAAACCAAGTCATGAAGATAAACATACCTATAAATACAACCAAAACACCTAAAAAACTTCGTTTCATCTTTTTTTGAAAATCCATGGTTTATGCTTTCCCCTCTTTTTCCATTTTTAATTTTTCATCTAGAGTATGTTTTGTAGGCATACTTGTTCTTAACAAAGAATAAACAATAGGTACCACAATGAGAGTTACGAAAGTAGCAACAAGTAAGCCTCCAATAACAGCGCGCCCCAAAGGTGCTGTTTGTTCACCACCATCACCCATGGCCAGTGCCGCAGGAAGCATACCTATCATCATGGCAATGGCAGTCATAAGGACTGGCCGAATACGTGTTTTTCCTGCTTCTAGCGCAGCTTCAAGTGCAGATAAACCCTTTTCCACACGCACATCGTTTGCATAACTGACAAGTAATATGGAGTTAGAAGAGGCAATTCCCACGGCCATAATAGAACCCATAAAAGATTCTACATTGATGGTTGTTCCCGTAAGTAAAAGCATCCATAAAATTCCACAAAGTGCGCCGGGAACCGCTATCATTACAATAAAGGGATCGAGCCATGATTGAAATAAAATAACCATAAGTAAATAAACAAGAACAATTGCTAAAATTAAGCCTAGGCCTAATCTGCCAAATGCATGATTCATCACTTGACCTTGGCCATCAATCTGAATTTTCATGCCAGGAGGAAGCTTTCCAAGCTCTTCAATCTTTTTTTCGATATCGGAAGTAACGGAGCCTAAATCACGGCCTTCTGCACTGGCAATAATATCAACAACCCGTTGTGCATTTGTGTGAGCAGAGGCGCCCATAGTTTGAATGGTAGACACTGTGGCAAGATTTCCAAGCGGTTCTGTTCCTGATGTGGGAAGGAGTTGAGTCGGTTCATTTGTAACAGCAGAAGTAAGAGTTGATTTTAATAAACTCCCTGAACCTGTGATGGGAGTTTGTAAAATATCGCGTACATTTGTGAGTGATGTGAGAGGGGTTTTTACCACCACGCTATAATTTATATTATTTTCGGGGTTTAAGAAATAAGAGGGTGAAACCTGTATGCTAGATGACAATGAAATAATCATGCTGTTTGCCACATCGCTTTGGCTAATTCCTACCTGTGCCGCTTTGATTCTATCCACATTTACCATGAGTCCAGGATAATCAAAAATTTGTTTTAACGCGATATCTTCCACCCCTGGAATATATCTTAATTTTTCCATTAAAATTTTTGCAAATTCATGGGATTTATCAACATCAGGATATTGAAATTGAATATCAATAGGTGCACTTGAGCCGAAATTTAATACTTGACTGATAATATCTGCTGGCTGAAAATATGCAAATGCAGCTGGATATAATAAGGCGATCTCTTTTCGGATTTTTTTCATATAATCTACAGTCGGGGCATGGTCTGGATTTAATGCAATGGATAATTCTGCATCTAAATCCCCCACGTTATCGGAAGGTACAAATGCGAGGTTATAACTTGTAGGAAGACCAATTTCAGAGTTAAGCGTCATAAGCTCTTTTGCAGGGATAATTTTTCGTATGAGGTTTTCAATATCTGCAAGCTGTTTTTCTGTTTCTTCAATACGCGTGCCTGCAGCGGCGCGGTAGTGAAGTTTCATGAGTCCGGAATCTGTGTTTGGAAAAAAATCCCGTCCTACAATAAAAGGAATAAGTGAACTCACAAGGAGGAATGCAGCACATACCCAAAGAATAAAGCTTCTATTTTTTAAGCAGGCGTCTAACAAATAAGTGTATTTTTCTCTAAATAATTCAAACCCATGATTAAATTTGTCTATAAACTGAAAAGTACTTTGATGTCCATGCTTTTCTCCAGGAAGGAGCATACGTGAAAGCAGAGGAACAAGAGTTCTAGATAATACATAGGACGCAAGCATAGAGGATACAACGGCAAATGCTAAGGGAAAAAATAAAAAGCGGGCTGGTCCATTCAGTAAAACAACGGGAAAAAAGACGATACAAATAACGAGAGTGGCCATAAGAGCCGGTAGTGCGATTTGGCTTGATCCTTCAAGAATAGAAACGGTCAGGGGCTTTCCTGTTGCTCGAATACGGTGAATATTTTCGACAGCAACGGTGGCGTCATCGACAAGCATTCCAATGGCAAGAGAGAGCCCCCCCAGTGTCATAATATTAATGCTGTTATCAGTTAAATAAAGAACAATAATAGAGGTAAAAATAGCCGTGGGTATGGAAGTACACACAATAATAACGCTTCGCCAGCTCCCTAAAAACACAAAAATCATGAGAGAAACAAGTATAGCAGAAATAAATCCTTCTCGTAATACGTTCGAAATTGCAGCATGTACAAAAACAGATTGGTCAAAATCTATGCGCATATTAAAACCCGCAGGGGCAAGGGCTTTTAAATCTGGAATCTTTTTCTTCACAGCATTAACAACGTCTACTGTAGATGCTCCTGCTTTTTTCAAAATATTTAAATAGGTAGAGCGTTTTCCATTTACACGGACAATATTTGTTTGGTCTGCAAAAGCATCCGATACATTTGCAACATCCCCTATGGTTAAAGCGGCTCCGTTAGAAATGCGAATGGGGATGTTTTTAAATTCATCTACTTTTGTAGGGCTTGAATTAAGTAGAATATTATATTCATAGTTTCCAATGCGGGCATTACCTGCAGGTAAAATAATATTTGAGGCTTGAAGAGCACTTAAGATGTCTTGTGGTGAAACTGCTTTGGCTTGCAATTTAAAGGGGTCAACATCCACATTAATTTGCCTTTGCTTGCCTCCATAGGGAGCAGGAATGGCAATGCCATAAATGGTATAAAGCTGGAGTCGTATAAAGTTGAGCGAGTAGTCGAAGAGCTCTTCTTCTTTTAACGTATCGCTAAAGATGGTCATTTGTGCCACAGGCACATCAGATGCATCAAACTTTAGAATTACAGGTGGCATTATGCCTGGAGGCATTGCCCGCATAGCGGTTGTGGAAATTGCTGAAATCTCGGCAACGGCTTCCCCAATATCTGTGCCGCTTTTAAAGTAAACTCGTTGCAATCCCAGCCCTTGAATGGACGTGGATTCGAGTTTTGAAATTCCCTCCACGGTGGACATGTAGGCGCGTTCTGCAAGAAATACGATGCGGCGTTCCATATCCGTAGGAGAAAGTCCTGCATAATTCCACACAACTCCTACTACTGGGATATTGATGGCTGGAAAAATATCCACTATCATTTTTTGAAGAGAAAGAAGGCCTAACAAAAGTATTAAAATAACGCTGACGGCAATGGTATATGGCCGCCGGAGGGCGAGTTCTACAATCCACATATAAAAAAATCCTATTCACATAAAAAGGGCAAGTTAGACGTCTATGCTATCAGAAGATATGGAAGGGCGGTAGTAGGGTTATATTGTATGGTGTTGTGTTGCCTGTGGCACTTTATGTCATCCTGCGGCGGTGCTATGTCATCCCGCGGCTTGACCGCGGGATCTATGTATTCTTTTAAAGGTTTTTCGCCTGCCCGGCGGGGGATCTTGGTTCTCGAATCGACGCCTCGGTTGAGAGAAAGGACGCTGCGGGGGAGGATTTTTTTGTGGGTGGCGCTTGTCCGCGACGGCTGCCACCACGTTGCGGTTCCCCGCACTTCGTCCTTACCCCGTGGCAGACGCTACCAAGTCGCCCCCCACAAAAAATCCACCTCCTCGCTCCCCCTTTCCTCACCAAGGCTCTACCGATTTCCCCAGATAAAATGAAGAATTAAATACAAAGACAGAAATCCTCAATTTCGCATTTTGTATTTTTGCCTTTTATTTTATTTTCACATCATGGGAAATCAAAAGGAGTCGGGGGTGGGGAGGAGAGAGTGCGAGGCGAGAGTTTTGGGGGGCCGTCTTCGAACGATTTTGCCGCCGTTCGCGGAACAAAAAGTAGACAAATGGCACAGCGGCAACCTAGTAAGAGACGGAGCCCCCAAAAGTCGCAGCCGCAGCACGTCTCCGCCCAAGCCCGGCGTCGTGTTGAGCACCAAGATCCCCCGCCGGGCAGGCGAAAACTTTTTTAATAAAAAGCTTGCCACAGGCGAAAATAAAACCCCGCCGGGCAGGAGAAAAGCTTTTTCAGAAAAAAGCTAGTGCCGCAGGCACAACAAAAAAACCAAACTTAAAAAGTCATCCCTGCAGTTACTTTAAGTGAACCTATTATTCCATAATTTGTAAGAAGAAGTTCTACTCCCCCACCCAAATCATAGTTTTTAGGAAAACGATACGACCATCCACCTTCACCACCTACACCAAGGTAAAACGAACTATCACCTACGTGATTATTATGATCGGTGTAGTAATTATGATTTACAAAACCAATAGAGGCTTGAGGGCCGCCATAAAAACCAGAAAAGGTAGAGGGATGTTGCCAATAAAGTGCACGTGGTGAAATAAGAAGTCCTTCTTCAATAAAGCTCACCCCAACTCCTGCGCTCCAATCGGGAACTTTAAAAAAGTTCATGCGATCGTATTCGAGTGTCAGTAAGCCACTTCCCCAAGTGATACCACCTATGGAAATACCCAAGCGATTCACTGCTCCTGACGAAGAAGGTGAACTCGTTTTTTTTGTCCCTTTTTTACTAGAAGGCTCGTCTGCAAGTTCGCTTTTAACGCTATTTCCCTGAGAGTGGCGTGGTGATGCTGACCATGCGGCTTGAGCTGTAAGAATACTCATTCCAGTAAGTGCAATATATTTTATAAAATTCTTTTTAGACACGGCGAATCTCCTTAGCAAATTGTTCAAATCCAGAAGCACAAAAGGCGTATGACTTTTGACTCCCATCACGAAGGAACTTAACAGAAAATTCATTTTTTTGGAAATCTTCGTCCCCGCGAAATGCTACGGTTTGTGCGCCTTGCTTGGAAGCTGCCTGAATTTGTTTTCCAAATTTTGTCGCCGTAAGTGTGGTTTCTACCCGCAATCCTGCTGTGCGTAAACTTTGGGCAAGGGCGAGGGCTGTTGCCCTATCTTGTTCTCCGAAACGCAATACGCTCACATCAACTTGCTTTGTTAACTGAGGAGTAAGGCCGTGTGTTTCCATAAAATTGGTAATGGCCACATCACCCATACCATAGCCAATACCGGGAAGTTCTTCTCCCCCAAAGGCTCCGACTAAATTATCATAACGGCCTCCTCCAAAAAGAGCGCGGCGGTTGTCGGGATGAGTGTCGAAGGCCTCGAGAACCATCCCTGTATAATAGTCGAATCCACGCATAATTTGAGGAGAAAATATCACCTGTGCCATGGGAAAAAGTGATTTTACTAAGTCCATGCGTTCTTTGATTTCGTAGACCGCAGGGGTGCGATCTTGCAATAGGGAGATGGCTTCATCAATAGAAGACTGTAAGAAGTTATCTAAAGTAGAAAGCTGTGTGGCAGTGAGATTCAATTGGGTGCCGGCTTCGTAAAAAGCTTCCGCAGTCATTTTGTCTTTTTTATCGAGCAAGCGCAAAAGAGGTGCGCCCAGATTTTGATTGACGCCTAATATTTGGTAAAGGAATGTATTTACGACTGCCCTGTGGTTGATACGGATTTCAAAATCAGAGGGTTGGGCTCCAAAGCTCGCGAGAAGATCGATACATGTGCATAAAATTTCAACGTCTTCGTCTACGGGAAGCCCTCCAAAAACATCTACGTTGAGTTGATCGAATTCACGTAGTCGTCCCCGTTGGGGCCGCTCAAAGCGCATGCATGTGGGAATGCTATACCAACGTATAGGCTTAGGTAGTTCCCGGTTACGACTGGCGACCATACGGGCCAGTGTAGGGGTCATCTCAGGACGAATAGCTAAGTTGCGCTCGCCTCGATCGGTGAACGAATAGAGTTGATCTCGTACGATTTCTTCGCTCGATTTTGCAGCATAAAGATCGAGGTGTTCTACAATGGGCCCATCGTATTCTTCATAGCCATATGACTGAAGAACTTGGTGAATTTTTTGGCGAATAAATTGTCGCATTCTTTGATCTTCGGGAAAAAAATCTCGTGTGCCACGGTAACCTTGAGTGCTTAGGGGGGCTCCCTCTTTACGAGGAGAAACGGTTGATGTCATGTTAGAATCCTTGATACAAGTCAGAACGAACACGTTGGGTTTCGACTGTAACGTGAATTGGGCCAAAAGAGAACATGTCTCATAAGGGTTATTTCTAAAATGAATGAATATTGTAAAAAGTGGGGATTAGACCCCAATAAGCTTCCTAAACATGTGGGAATTGTGATGGATGGAAATGGCCGCTGGGCCTCTCAAAAAAAACGTCCTCGCCTCTTTGGACACAACGAAGGTGTAAAGCGGGTTGAGGAAATAACAGAGTTTTCAGGAAATATAGGTATTGAAGCCCTGACGTTGTTTGCCTTTTCGGATGAAAATTGGCGACGACCCGAAGAAGAAGTCAGCGGTTTAATGGGTCTTCTGCGGTGGTTTATTCGCAAAGAGAGCAAGCGGATTTTTGAAAATAATGTTCGTTTTCGTGTTATAGGGGATAGACAAAAGCTTTCCCTCGATATTCTCGATCTTATCGTAAATTTAGAGCAAAAAACATCTTCAAATACAGGCATGCATTTATGTGTGGCTTTAAGCTATGGTGGGCATGGAGAAATTTTAAGAGCGGTCAAAAAAATTGTAGCAAAGGTAGAAGTGGGAGAGGTATTTGTAAACGATATCGATAGTTCCCTTTTTGAATCCTGCCTCGATACCGCAGGCCTTCCTGCACTCGATATGTTTATACGCACTAGTGGGGAATTTCGGGTGAGCAACTTCTTGTTGTGGCAATTAGCATATGCGGAAATGTTTTTTGAACCTGCTCCTTGGCCTGATTTCAATATGGAAAAATATGTACATTTGCTAAATGAATTTTCCTGTCGTCAACGCCGATTCGGACTCACTCCCGAGCAAAAAATTCCTCCTACCTTCAATGCTTCAAAATGTGGACTTTTATAATGGACGTGCTTCAGGCTATTTTTTCGAACACCATCGTTGCTTTTATTTTGCTAGTGGGTGTCATTGTTTTTGTTCATGAACTAGGCCATTTTCTTGCAGGAAAACTTTTTGGAATTCGTGTTGAAGAATTTAGCATAGGTTTTGGACCTTCTGCCCTGAGTTTTAGGCGTGGAGATACTGATTATCGGCTCAACTGGCTTCCTTTAGGAGGCTATGTGCGTTTTTACGGTGCCGACTTAGAAGGTGAAATTCCCGAACATATGAGGGCTTTTTCCTTTCGTCATGCGGCGGTTTATAAAAGAGCAATGGTTTCTTTTGCAGGCCCTTTTTTTAATTTTATGCTTAGTTTTATTGTTATGTGTGGACTTATTTGGTATGGGCTTCCCGTATCTCAAACCGTAGTTTCTGTCATGCCTTCGTCTGTGGCAGAGAGCTCTGGCTTAAAAACTGGAGACAAGGTTGTTGCCATTCATGGTGAAAAAATAAAGGATTGGAGCGAACTTTCTAAAATTCTTTCCCGTTCTCCCGATGTGCCTTTAGATGTAAGTGTAGTGCGTGATGGAGCTCCACGTACTGTTTTTGTAACGCCTGAGCGTAAAGAATATGTCGATTTGTTTGGTGAAACCCAGGTGCGCGGAGTGGTAGGAGTTTCTCCCGCATTTAGTTCGGCACAGATTGTGGTTTTTCCTGGGGATTTTTTATATGCTGCCGGATTCCGGTCTCTAGATAAAATTATTTCAGTAGATGGCCAAAATATTTCTTATTTGTATGAATTTCATAAAATTCTTTCTCAAAAAACGGGAGCGAATTCTGAAAAACAGCTCGCCCTTAAAATAAGAAAAATTGCAGCCACTCCATCGTTACAAAAAAGTCTAGGTATTTTCCCTTTAAAAGTATCACTCGAGCATCCTGCAGTTGGAAAAGAGCCTGCTCAGCGCGAAATTATTATGCTCGACTTCACATCGCCGGCCTTACGCCGGTGGGCTGCTGGCAAAATTTTTCGAGCAGAGTCCTTTGAAAAAACAATTCTATCCAGTGATACAACGGTTTTGCAGTTTCAAAGTGATGATTCTCTTTTAGGAAAGGATATGGCAGCAGAGGATAGACTTCGTGTGGATGAAAGCCGTGCCGCATGGCAACACTGTGGTTTAAAACCGGGCGATACTATTCTAGATATTAGTGGTGAAGGCTCTATTGTGCATGTGACTCAAATTTATTCTTGGTTGTCGCAATTTTCTGCAGAAGCCTCTCAGGTTAAGAAAAATACAATCACTGCAGCCCTGAAAATTAAAAATCCCCAAGGAACTGTTTCTACGCTCTCTTGTACACTTCCCTTAAGTCCTATTCAGGATCGATTGGGCCGAGATAGCTATGCATTATTATTTCCGGTTAAATTTGTTTCTTTGCCTAAAGAATTTCCTCAAATTACCACCCATCCTGAAAGTCCCCAGGAGCTTATTTTTTTAGCGGGGAGTGCTGTAAAAGATCAAATGACCCTTTTGTATAAGGGTTTAAAAAGCATGCTATCAGGTGATTTACCACTTTCAAACTTAGGTGGTCCCATTGCTATTGCGGGAATTGCGGGGGATGCGGCGAAAGCAGGCGTGTTATCGTTTTTTCTCATGATGTCACTGCTGAGTGTTAATATTGGTATGGTCAATTTATTACCATTTCCTGCTTTGGATGGGGGGCATTTAATGCTTCAATTTATAGAGTCGTTATACGGTAAGCCACTGCCTCTTGGGATTCAGATGGCGGTTCAGCGGGTAGGCGTGTTTTTGATTTTAGTGCTTTTTTTATTTGTATTTTATACGGATATTATGAGGCTTTTTAATTTATGACGGCGAAAATTGATTTTCCATGTGCAATTATTTTAACGCATAAACATGGGGCGGGTGTCGCTATTTTGTACAATGAGCAAGAGCTTATTCAAGTTTCTCAAGGGGCAGCAGATTCTTCCTTTTGGTCCTGTGCTTCTCATAAAACTGCGGAAAGTTTGTGTGATCTTTTTTATGCATTACTTTTAGGAAGGGAATGCGGTGTGGCAGAGTTGAAGTCTATTGCCATGGGTGTTGGCCCAGGATCGTTTACAGGCTTACGATTGGGATGTGCTTTTGCCAACGGAATGGCATTGGCGTTGCCTCTTCAACTTCTCTCTTTTCAAACCCAGTATGATGAGCAGAATAGGGAAGAGTGGATTGGGTATGGAGATATTCAGCATGCGGCGTTGGCTTTGTGCGCAGCGCGCTTTGAACTGCTTGACAAGGACGGAGAACGGAACTTTTTTGTACCAGCCTATGGTCGGTTGCCTACTCCCGTATTAAAACTTACTTTAGAGGGATAAATCGTGAATCATCCTGTAGTTGAAGAAAATAAATCTTCTGCGGCACACTCTCACGCGGGAGAAAAGCCGAAAAAAAAGAAGGCTGCCATTTATATCGTTCCTAATTTAATAACATGTATGTCTTTATTTTTTGGACTTCTTGCAATTAAGTATTCTATAGACGGCAGAATGACTGGTGAGGGCGTATTCTTTTTATACGCAGCCTATTCTATTTTAGCCGCAGCCGTGTGCGATACCCTTGATGGAAGTGTTGCCAGATTAACCCATTCCCAAAGCTCATTTGGTGTCCAGCTCGATTCTTTGTGCGATGTGGTGTCTTTTGGTATTGTGCCCGCGGTTGTTATTTATAATTTTGCTTTATATGATTTAAAGCGCATTGGATTTTGTGTCGCCTTTATATATGTCGCTTGTGGTGCTTTACGACTAGCACGGTTTAATATTCAAAGCTCTTTAGGGCGTGCGAATGGTCATTTTACGGGCATTCCTATCCCTATGGCTGCGGCACCTTTGGCTGTGTGTATTATGGCGCACGAAGAGCTTCGTACATGGACGTCGGCTACATATAGTCCATGGGAGATGTCTTTTGCTGCAGCTCTTACAAACCCTCAGGTGGTAAGTATAAGTTTATTGATTATTATGTTTTTATTGGCGTTAGGAATGATCTCGACTTTTGAGTACCGTAGCCATAAATCCTTCCGTCTGCCAAGCAAGCGTCCTTTTCGATTTTTTGCTGGAATTTTAATTGTTATGGCGTTGTTTTTAAACTTACAATTTGTGGTTTCATTAGCTATTTTGCTGCTTATTTATTGTCTGCATGGGCCCGTTCTCTGGCTGTTTACTCGTAAAGATAGGGCCGAGGAAGAAGAAGAAATGTTTGAGACGGAATCGCAAGATTAGCTGGGAATCGGGTGTTTCGTTATATTAACTACGTACTTTTGCAAGGCATATTTGATAAATTTTGTTAACTTCGGTGTAGTTCGTGTGGAGCTCGTATTTTAGTATATTATTTACTAAAAATTGAGCATCTCGTTGTCCTAATATAGACATCATAGGTTTTTCATCATTTACGGTGATCGATTCTTTTCCGAGATCAATATTATGCTTCTTAAATACATCTTGAAGACTATTTAAGGGTGTTTCAAAATATATAGAAACCAATATTAATAAAAATGCTTTTACTCTAGTAGGTAGGCTGGAAAAAAAGCAACCACTAATATCTCCTTTTTGTACAGATTGACCATTAGAATATGGCATTATATTGCTGCAAGCGCTTTTGAATTCATCCAAAACTGAGGGAAGATTATTTGAAGATGATTCAGAAAAAAATGCATTGACGGCGGTAAATATGAGTTGATTGAGAGTTGCTTGTACTGACGCGCCAGCCCTTGCTGGCTTAATGACGGCAGTCATCTCTGGTTGATGGACTTCATCATTTACCAGCGACATTATATCTTGTGAAATTATGGAGCTTAAATAATAAATTTCAACATAGTTTATACTATCTGAATCCCATTCTTCTTTAATACGCGAAATATAGTCTTCTTGCTTAAAAAGAGAGCCTGGCTTTGTGAAATAAGCGGGAAACGATTTCGGAGCGTTGTTGGAAGACAAAGGAAAAAGGGGGTAAGTTTCATTGCTTGGAAACGAAGAGGTATTCATTTGATCCATAGGGATATCTTGTTGGGGACCCTTTGGAAAGGACGTTTGGCGTTGCGCGCCCGGCGAAGGAAATCCTGCACTCATTTTTTAAACTCCTTAAATTACAAAAATAAAAAATCAAAAGGCATGCTGCCACAGTTTTATCACCATAAAAACAGATTTCGAGAGTGTCATAATATATGACAAATCTAGCTTAACCCGCATCAATAATAGATGTTTTTAATTTTTTCTCAAAATGTCTGTTGACGAATCGTATGTGCCCATTTAAAAGAAATATTCCTTTAAATGAGGCTTTTTTATGTTAAAACGTTTATTTATGTTTTTTTGTTTTATATTCACTACTTATGCCTATGGGCGGGTACAGGAAGAAGATTCGGGCAAAGGTGCGGATTTTAAGATTTCTCAAAAAGATCTTGATACCTACGAGAAAAATAAGCGTCGTTCCCTTCTGCGCCGCGCCAAAGAAATTTTAGAACTCAATGAACAGGGAGAAGGGGGTGAGCGGAGTTCTACTACTTCTCCCTTTAATCCCATGGCAAAGAATAAGATATTAACCCAGTTTTCTCAAATAAAAGAAGAAGTGCTTGCCGATATTCAGTCTGGAAATGAACGGCATACATGGACAAGTGCTGAGTATAGCCCATGGAAAATGTCTTTTGCTACGGCTCTTACAAATCCGCAGGATTAGTTGGAAACTGAGTATTTCATTAAGTTAAGTACATAGTTTTTTAAGAGCTATTTGGTAAATTTCGTCAACTTCTGGGTATTGTGTGTTTAGCGCATACCCTAGTATATTATCTACTAAAAATTGAGCATCGTTTTGTCCTAATATAGACACAATAGGTGTTTCATCATTTACAGTAGTCGATTTTTTCTCGAGATCAATATTGTGCTTTTTAAATACATCTTGAAGGCTAAGAGATGTTTCAAAATATATAGAAACCAATATTAATAAAAATGCTTTTACTCCAGTAGGTAAAATGTAAAATGACTCACCACTGATATTTTGACTCTCTGTAGATTCATTAGGAGAGTACGTTATCCTATTACTGCCAGAACTCATAAAATGATCAAGAACAGTGGGAAGAATATCTAAAGGTGATTTTTTAGAAACAAATGCACTGACGGCAGTAAACATGAGGTGATTAATGGCTGTTTTTACTGACTTACCGCTGAGGCTTGTAGCTGACTGACTGGCTTTCGCTGACTTGGTGAGGGTTTTTACCCCTGGCTGACTGACTTCAGCTTTTACTAATGATATTACCTCTGCCGAAATTATGGAGCTTAAATAATAAATTTCAATACCGTCTATGTTGTGTGAAGCCCATTGATCTTTAATCTTTGAAATATATTGTTCTTGATTAAAAAGAGAGTTAGGTGTCGTAAAAAAAGCTGGGAGTGATTTCGGGGCATCACTGGAAGACGAAGAAAAAAGAGAGTGAGTTTCTTTATCACTCGGAGATGAAGAAGTATCCATAGGGATATCTTGTTGGGGACCCTTTGGAAAGGACGTTTGGCGTTGCGCGCTCGGCGAAGGAAATCCTGCACTCATTTTTTAAACTCCTTAAATTACAAAAATAAAAAATCAAAAGGCACGCTGCCACAGTTTTATCACCATAAAAACAGATTTCGAGAGTGTCATAATATATGACAAATCTAGCTTAACCTCTATCAATAATAGAGGTTTTGATTTTTTTCTTAAAATGTCTGTTGACGAATCATTTCACCCCATTTAAAAGAAACACTCCTTTAAACGAGGTGTTTTTATGTTAAAATGGTTATTTGTGTTTTTGTGTTTTATATTCACTACTTATGTTTATGGGCAGGTGCAGGAGGAAGATTCGGACAGAGGTGCGAATCTTAACGTCTCTCAAAAAGATCTCGATACTTACGAGCAAAACAAACGTCGTTCCCTCTTGCGCCGTGCCAAAGAAATTTTGGAACTCAATGAACAGGGAGAGAAGGGTGAGCGAGGCTCTGCGGCTTCTCCATTCAACCCCATGGCAAAGAACAAGATATTAACCCAGTTTTCTCAGATAAAAGAAGAAGTGCTTGCCGATATTCGCTCTGGAAACGAGCGTGTTTCTATTGATATTTATCTGATTCTAGATGGTTTTGTAGGGGAAGAAAGCGCTTCTTTGCGTTCTCTGCTTTCGATTGTTGATCAGGCTCAATTTCAAAAGAATTTTGCAGATTTTATGAGCATGCCCAATGCTCAGAAGCTTTCGGATGCCCTACGAGAAAATAAAGCATCGCCTCAGACCGAATTTCGTATCCGTAAAGAAAACATTGCGGCAGCAGAAACCTGCCAATTTCGCGTGGATGGTATGGTCCTCTCGAGTACTTCTTATTTTCATGGTCCTGCGGGCATTCCCTTTTATGTGGCCTATTACTGTAGCAATGGCACGTTTGAAGTAAAAAAAGTTTCGGCAGCTGCTGCACAAAAATCATACGATGTGGTGTTTACCGATCCGCAAACAATCATTTATAACCCTAGCTTGCTCGTAAAAGGCGTCCCTCAAGCCACTTCAAACCTTAAAAATTCTGATTCATCTCTTAGCCTACAAAATCAATCAGCCTCCGAAACTTTTTTTCCTTCTTTTTTTATATCTACAGGCTTAGGCTACGTGCAATATGCCGGGGATGTAAAAGATAATAAAGTTAAAAATACAAATCTTTC
>Ga0206836_10055_pt1 | contig 17347 bp, 10 predicted proteins | sample Alteio_BWOrgCont_28_FD_152871 | JGI IMG/M metagenome (GOLD analysis project Ga0206836, IMG submission 152871) | Enriched cells from forest soil in Barre Woods Harvard Forest LTER site, Petersham, Massachusetts, United States -... | ecosystem: Environmental > Terrestrial > Soil > Temperate forest >...
GCTCGCTCATCGACGAGCAGCCGGACACCATCCCGAGGATGGCCGCCCACATCAGGTACACTCCGAATTTCTTTCGCACCTTGAACCTTCCTTTTCTGCTCGCCACCACATCCCCACAAATGGCAGTGGCCTTCGTAAATCGTAAAGGCAAATACAGAACCTAAAGCCGATTTAATTTAAAACGGGAAGTGCCGTGAACTATGATTCGCACCAGATTCGATCCTCCGCCGCCCTTTCCCATAGAGACAAACGTCGTCCACGAGGCACCGCCCCACGCAATTGCTCGCCAATATACTGGTTCTTTCGGACAGGTTGCAATATCCGTGCGCCCTATAAACCGTTAGCTCTTAATCACCTCTTTTCGTATTGTGATCAGTCAAAAGTAGCCATTTTAATGGGCTTTTGGGACTATCGGGGCGTCGCGGACGTCGATCTTAACTTGGTTGAAAAGAACGAAGTTTGGCGATTTGGAGGGGGCGACCCGAAGGTCAGCGGGATATTTCAGTTGTTGCCATCATGTCCATCGCGTATGACGGCGACATTACGAGAGGCGGTGGAATAGACACATAGAGCGCCCCAGAGATCGACGACGATCGGTATCGCAGCGCCTCGAGCGGTGGGATCTTGCGCCGCTGTTCGGAGCAGCCTGCGCAGGCTGCTAGAATGTCCTCTTACTATGCTTTCATTAGCGCGCGGCAAAGAAGGTAAGTTCAAGCTCGTCTCGGGCTACAAACCCGAGGGCGATCAACCCGCCGCGATCGAGGCCATCGCGCGCAATCTCTCCGAGGGTGTGCCCAACCAGGTGCTCCTCGGCGTCACCGGCTCCGGCAAAACCTTCACGATGGCGAATGTGATCGCGCAGCTCAATCGCCCCGCCCTGGTGATCGCGCCGAACAAAACGCTGGCGGCGCAACTCTACAACGAATTCAAGAGCCTTTTTCCCGAAAACGCGGTCCGCTATTTCGTTTCGTACTACGATTACTACCAACCGGAGGCGTACGTCCCCTCGACCGACACGTTTATCGAGAAGGACGCGAGCATCAACGACGAAATCGACAAACTGCGCCATTCCGCAACCAAAGCGCTGCTCGAGCGCAACGACGTTCTGATCGTCGCTTCGGTCTCGTGCATTTATGGCCTCGGCGAGCCGGAGGTTTACTTCGAGCAGGTCGTTTTCCTCGAAGAGCAGCAACATATCGATCGGGACCGAGTTTTGCGCAAATTGGTGGATATCCAATATCAACGGAACGACTACGATTTTCATCGCGGGACGTTTCGGGTGCGCGGCGACACGGTCGAGATCTTTCCCGCATACGAAGAAAATCGGGCGGTGCGTATCGAGATCTTCGGTGACGAGGTCGAGGCGCTCTATGAGATCGATCCGCTGCGCGGAAAGATCGTGCGCAAGCTGCAGAGCGTCGCCATCTATCCCGCCTCGCATTACGTGACGACCTCTGATCGACTGGAGACGGCAGTCGTTAATATTCGCGAGGAGCTGAAAGAGCGCCTCGAACACTTTCGGAAGGAGAACCGACTGCTCGAGGCGCAGCGGCTCGAGCAGCGAACCCTTTACGATCTCGAGTTGCTCGCCGAGATGGGCTTTTGCCCCGGAATCGAGAACTATTCACGTCACCTGACCGGACGCTCGCCGGGCCAGGCGCCGCCGACCCTTTTGGAGTATTTCGCGAAGGATTACATATGCTTCGTGGACGAAAGCCACGTGACGATTCCTCAGCTTGGCGGAATGTATCGCGGCGATCGATCGCGCAAGGAGACGCTGGTCGATTTCGGCTTCCGCTTGCCCTCGGCGCTCGACAATCGACCGCTGAATTTCGAGGAATGGGAAGGGCTGGTGAAACAGCTGGTGTACGTTTCCGCCACGCCGGGCGATTACGAGCTGCGGAAATCTGGCGGTCTCGTGGTCGAGCAACTGATTCGCCCGACGGGCCTGATCGATCCACAAATAGAGGTGCGCAAGGCCGGCACCCAAGTCGATGATCTGCTCGAGCAGGTACGCCTGCGCGTCGCTGCCAATGAACGCATCCTCGTGACGTGCCTGACCAAGAAGATGGCCGAGGACTTGACCGACTACTATCACGACCTCGGCGTGCGCGTGCGTTACCTTCACTCCGATATCGAGACAATCGAGCGGGTCGAGATCATCCGCAGTCTGCGCAAGGGCGACTTCGATGTTTTGGTCGGGATTAACCTGCTGCGCGAGGGACTCGATCTCCCCGAGGTCTCGCTTGTCGCCATTCTGGACGCCGACAAGGAAGGCTTTCTGCGGTCTGCCCGATCGCTAATTCAGACTATCGGCCGCGCGGCGCGAAATCTGAACGGGAAAGTCATCATGTACGCCGATGTCATCACGCCCTCGATGCGCTCTGCGATGGGTGAGACCGATCGCAGGCGCGCCAAGCAGGTGGCGTACAACGAAGAGCACGGCATCACACCGGCGACGATCATCAAGGCGATCGATGCGTCACTGGTCGAGATGTACTCGCCGGAGTGGGCTGTCGTCCCTGAAATCGAGGAGCCCAGGAAGTCGGAAAAGGACGAACTCATCCCAGCGCATGAACTGCCGGACCGCATCAGCGAACTACGACACGAGATGATGGAAGCGGCAGAAAAGCTCGATTACGAACGTGCCGCTTCGTTGCGCGATCAGATCAAGCGGCTGGAGCGCCACATGTTCGGGATGGACTCCGCCAGGCCCGCACCGTCATCGTCGCCTCCCGGCGCGGCCCATAGCCGTGAGAATGACGAAGTGCACGGCCGGCTCGACCGCCGCAAGTCCAAGGGCGTCGGCGAAAAGGATTCAGCGCCGCCGGCGCGCGGACGTGCGCCCGGCCTGAAGTCTGCCGGTGCGTCGAAACCCCGCCCGGGGACGCGTCAAACGAAACTGAAACTGGTTCCGGACGACCGCAAATAATTCGCCAAAATCGAGTCGCTGTGGATAAAAACGCAGCCCGAACCGATCTCCGCGCATCCCGGTTCGTTGACTGCATCAAGCCGCGACGGTAATCTGAAATCGCCTTTAAAACGCTCCTGCGAGGGCGAAAAGGTACATGAAATGAAGCATCTCAGAGTTTCCACCAGCCACTTGTGTAGGCTGGTATTTTTTTGCCCGGAAGTACCCAGTTGCATTGGCCTCAGACGCTACCCATCGCCCAATTTTGCCGCGTTGCCACGATGACGACGATTTCGGAAACCGCGCTCGATGCGGAGGCTATCGCGCGAAGCGTAAAGCGCATCGCGCGAGAGATCGTCGAGCATCGCGATAGCGAATCGAGTCCTCTGATCCTGGTGGGAATCGTTCGGCGCGGAGCGAGTCTGGCTCAGCGCCTCGCGCTGGAAGCTCAAGCGGCCGGCGTCACCAATACCGCCGTTGGCACTCTCGACATTTCGTCGTATCGCGATGACGGGCGCGGCGCGCCGGGCGACCCGCGGCTGCTCGGTCGCGACATTCCATTTTCGATCGACGGCGCTCACGTGATCCTGGTTGACGATGTGCTTTATACCGGACGCACTGTGAGGGCGGCATTAACTGCGCTCGCTGATTTGGGACGCCCGGATTCGATTCAATTGGCGGTGCTGATCGATCGAGGACAGCGGGAACTCCCGATACGTGCCGATTACGTCGGCAAGAATATCAGCGCGCCACTTGATCAGCGCGTATATGTTCGCCTCAGCGAAATCGATGGAATCGATGCGGTCGTAATTGGCGGAGGCAAGCCATAGCTGGATGGCGCGTCTGCCGAAATACGACATCGTCTCGATCGAGGATCTTGAGATCGACGAGATCGAGCGAATCTTCAAAATCGCCGATTCCTTTCTCGATGGGATCGCGACCGGCACCCCGTGTACGACGGCGGCTGGGCTGATCATGGCCACGCTCTTTTACGAGCCTTCGACGCGCACACGCCTCAGCTTCGAGTCCGCGATGCATCGGCTGGGCGGCGCGGTGATCAGCTCCGCCGACATGCAGGCGAGTTCAGCGGCCAAGGGCGAGAGCCTCGCGGATACCGTGCGCGTGGTCTCGGCCTATGCCGATCTGATCGTCGTACGCCATCCGTACGATGGCGCGGCGCGGGTGGCGGCGGAATATGCAACCGTGCCGGTAATCAACGCGGGTGACGGCAGCCGTGAACATCCAACGCAGACGTTATGCGATCTCTATATTTTGCGGCGCAAGAAAGGCCGGCTGAAGGGACTCACGGTCGCGCTCTGCGGCGATCTGAAATTCGGCCGCACCGTTCATTCGCTGATTTACGCGCTCGCACGTTTCGGCGCCAACATAGTCGCCGTGCCGTATGGGGGCATGGATGTGCCGGACTACGTGCTGGAGCGGGTGGCGGCGGAGCGCAATTATAACTTTTCAACTATTTCGCTCAACGAGCTCAAGTCGCAGCAAGGCGGCCTCGACGCGCTGTATCTGACGCCCAACGCGCCTCATCAAATGGCGCTCTTTACCGGCGAAATGCCGCTGGAAGCGGTTCCGAACGTACGGCCGCCCACTGCGCTCGATGCGTTTTACGTCACGCGTCTGCAACGCGAGCGGCTGGCCGAGAAGGACCGTTCCGACGCGGGCTATGCCCATTTCGATGCGCGCGCATTGCGCAGCAGCCGCGCCCATGACGCGGTCGTAATGCATCCGCTGCCGCGCACTGACGAACTCGCATACGAGCTCGACTCGGATCCGCGCGCGGTTTACTTCGAACAGGCGGCAGCAGGGGTTCCGGTGCGGATGGCGCTGATCGCATGGCTGCTTGAACGCGCGCACGGTGGCGTCTCGCGGCCGGCCCCATCCGAGCCGCCGATCCAGTTCAAGGGCGCACCCACGCCGCGATGCTTGAATCCTACTTGCATCACCCGCAACGAGAGCGCCTACCTCCAGCCGCGCTTTCGGCTCGCGCATACGACCAGCCGATCGATGTTGGTGCTGCGCTGCGATTTTTGTGAGCGCGATCTGCGTGTCGAATTCGTCGGTCACGCGAGTTCCCATCGCTACTATCGCTTCGACGAAAACCTCCGCGGTTACGTCCGCCAATGGATAGAAGAGGGCTCGCTAGCAATTTTCGAGACTGTCAAGCAGGCCGAGGAAGGCGGCTATGAGCCGTATCGGCGCGGGCCACAGCGCGAGATCATGAATGCGGCAGAGATCAGCGCCGCTTGCGCCGCCATCGCCACGCAGATCGTCGCAGACGTTTCCGATCCTGCGAGGCTGGCCTTTGTCGGCGTGATTTCGCGCGGGGCGATGCTGGCCATGCGACTGCGCAATCTGATTGAAGGGCAAACTGGAGTCCGCGCGCCTTGCGCCGCACTCGATGTGTACGCTGGGGGCGCCGCTATCCAGGCAATCGATGGTCCCGAGTTCGATGTCGATGGGCGCACCATCGTACTGGTGGACGACGTGATCAATTCCGGCTGGACGGTGCAGCGCGCGATGACGACGCTATGGCAACGCGGCCGGCCCGCAGCGGTGAAGCTCGCGGTGCTGATCGATCGCGGCCATCGGGCGCTGCCGATTCGGCCAAACTACGTCGGCAAGAGCATCCCGACCGCCCGCGCCGACCGCGTGCAGGTGCGCCTCGGTCCAATCCCGTCGGAGACCGATTTGCGCAAATCCGCGGACCGCGTCGTGCTCTATGCGATGGTCGAATCGATCAAGGAACAGGAGCGGCCGGAATGAGGCCTCTCTTATTGCGCGGCGGGCGCGTAATCGATCCGGCAACCGGAATCGACGATAACTACGATGTCCTCGTGATCGACGGCGAAATCGATGCCCTCGAACCATCCGGTGCGCTCGAGTTCCCCGACGACGCCGAAACCCTCGATTGCGACGGTCTCTGGGTGCTGCCCGGACTTATCGACGTTCACGTGCATTTGCGCGATCCGGGCTTTCCGCAAAAGGAAACTATCGCGACCGGATTGCGCGCAGCCGCGGCCGGCGGATTCACCACTGTGGCGGCGATGGCGAACACGTCGCCGGTCGATGACACGCCCGAAATTGCCCGCTACATGATCGAGCGTGCGCGTGAAGTCCATGCCACTCGCTTGATCCCGGTTTCGGCCGTGACGATGGGACTTGCGGGCCGCAAATTGGTCGATTTCGGCGCGATGACGGCGGCCGGCGCGCGCCTTTTTTCCGATGACGGCATTCCGATCGACGACGAAGCGGTCTTGGTTGAAGCCTTCCGCACAGCCGCGCAAAGTGGCTTTGCGATTTCGCTGCACGAAGAAGATCGTTCACTCACCGGGCATGGCGCGTGCCATGCGGGCGAGGTCTCCAAGCGCCTTGGCGTCGCCGGTATTCCGGCGGCGGCTGAAACGCGCCGAGTGCGCCGCGACCTCGCGATCGCCGTCGGCGCGGGTGCGCCGGTGCACATCGCACACATTTCCACAGCGGAGAGCATCGACCTTGTACGAGCCGCACGGCAGCGCGGCGCGAACGTCACCTGCGAGGCCACGCCACATCACTTCATGCTCGACGACGCCGCATTCGCGCGGTTCGGCCCAAATGCGAAGATGGCACCGCCGCTGCGGTCGGTGACAGATGTTGAAGCAATTCAACACGGATTGGCCGACGGGACTATTGATATGATCGCGACCGATCACGCGCCGCACGATCCAGGTTCGAAGCATCTCGATCGACTTTCAGCGCTGTTTGTTGGCGATCACGAAGCCGCACGTTTATCCGACTCCGACGCCGAAGCGTTGACGTCCGCGGCCAACGGCATCGTCGGTCTCGAGACCTCGCTCGGCCTCGCGCTCGAACTGGTAAATCGCGGTATAATCGATGCCCCGCGGATGGTTACATTGATGTCGATGAATCCTGCCCGGTTGCTTCGCCTCGACGCGCAAGGCACGCTGGCGCCCGGTGCCTGTGCCGACATCACCGTGATCGATGCGGATTTCGAATGGACGGTTGATCCGGCGAAGTTCATCTCGATGAGCCGCAACACTCCGTTTACCGGGCGCAAACTGAAGGGCAGGGCGGTATACACGATCGTGGCGGGCGCGATCGTACACCGCGCAAACGTCGGCGGCGGCGAGAAACCGGCGGCTGACTGAGACGAGAATGCAGGCATCCAAGGAAGCAATATTGGCTCTAGCCGATGGCAGGATTTTCCGCGGCCGCGGCTTTGGCGCGGTGGGTGAAACCGTTGGCGAGGTCGTGTTTAACACCGCTATGACCGGCTACCAGGAAGTGCTGACCGATCCGTCCTATAAGGGGCAAATGGTCTGCATGACGTATCCCGAAATCGGTAATGTCGGCATCAACGCTGACGACCAGGAATCGACGCGCGTCTATGTAGAGGGTTTTATCGTTCGCGAATATGTCTCGCAGCCATCGAACTGGCGCTCCGAGATGGCTCTGGGCGAATACCTTGAAGCTGCGGGTGTGGTCGGTATCGAGGGCATCGATACGCGCGCGTTGGTGCGGCACATCCGCACGGCCGGCGCACAGGAAGCAGTGATATCGAGCGTCAATCTGAATGCCGATGAACTGGTCGCAAAGGCGAAAGCGGCTCCTGGCCTGATCGGTCGCGACCTAGTCAAAGAGGTCACTACAGCGACCGCCTACGATTGGGAAGTTGCGGAGTGGGATCTGGCCGACGGATATCGCCACCCGTCACAGGAACAATTGCGCGATTGCCCGCTCATCGTCACGATCGATTACGGCGTGAAGCGCAACATCCTGCGACGCCTAATCGCCAGCGGATTTCGTGTGAAGGTGATGCCGGCCGCCGCTACCGCCGCGCAAGTTCTCGCGCTCAACCCCGATGGGATTTTTCTTTCCAATGGACCAGCGGATCCCGCGGGAGTTCCGTACGCAAGCGAGACAGTGCGCGATCTGCTCGGCAAGAAACCTATTTTCGGCATCTGTCTGGGTCACCAGATTTTGGGTCTCGCGCTCGGCGGACGAACCTACAAGCTCGGCTTCGGCCATCATGGGGCCAATCATCCGGTGATGGATTTGCGGACACGGCGAGTGGAAATCACCTCGCAGAATCATGGTTTCGCCGTCGATGCGGAATCGCTCGCGGGTAAGGCAGAACTCTCGCATCTGAATCTCAACGATCAGACCATCGAAGGCCTGCACGGGCTCGGAGTGCCGTTTTTTTCAGTGCAGTATCATCCAGAGGCTTCACCGGGACCGCACGACTCGAGTTACCTTTTCGATCGATTTCGCCGCCTTGTGAATGAATTTCCACGATACGGTAATGAGGCGCTCGACCGCGTCCTCGCCACAGAAGGCGAAGCGGGCGGCCCTGCGTGAATCCGCCAAACGAAAGAAACAATAAATTGAACGAACCTGCGAAGTAACCGAAGTGCCGCTGCGCAAAGATCTCAAATCCATTCTGCTGATAGGCTCCGGCCCGATCGTTATCGGACAGGCCTGCGAGTTCGATTATTCAGGAACACAGGCGCTTAAAGCTCTGCGCGAAGAAGGGTTGCGGCTGATTCTGGTGAACTCCAACCCCGCCACGATCATGACCGACCCGGAATTGGCCGACCGCACCTATATCGAGCCAATGACGGCGGCGACGATCGCCAAAATCATCGAAAAGGAGCGCCCCGACGCACTGCTGCCGACAGTCGGCGGGCAGACGGCGCTCAATCTCGCGATCGAGTTGGCGGAAAGCGGTGTTCTCGAAAAGTTCGGCGTCGAACTAATCGGTGCGAACCTTGGCGCCATCAAGAAGGCCGAGGATCGCGATCTCTTCAAGCAAGCGATGATCAAAATCGGGCTCGAAGTGCCGGCTTCCGACGTCGCTCATTCGCTGGAGGAGGCCGATCGGATTCGCGAGCGTATCGGGCTGCCGATAATCATTCGTCCCTCGCGCACCTTGGGCGGCACCGGCGGTTCAATCGCGCGGGAGCTCGATGATTTTCGCGCCAAGGTGCGTTGGGGACTAGAAATGTCGCCAAACCACCAGGTGCTCATCGAACAATCGGTGGAAGGATGGAAGGAATTCGAGCTCGAGGTGATGCGCGACACCGCCGACAACGTCGTGATCATTTGCTCGATCGAAAATCTCGATCCGATGGGCGTGCACACTGGTGACTCGATTACGGTTGCACCGGCGCAGACCCTGACCGACAAGGAATACCAGATCATGCGCGACGCCGCCCTGCGCATCATCCGGGAAATCGGCGTCGATACTGGCGGCTCGAACATCCAGTTTGCGATCGATCCAGCAACCGGACGCATGGTCATCATCGAGATGAATCCGCGCGTCTCGCGCAGTTCGGCACTGGCCTCGAAGGCGACTGGCTTTCCGATTGCGAAAATCGCGGCGCGGCTCGCGGTCGGTTACCGGCTGGACGAGATTCCCAACGACATCACCAAAATGACGCCGGCTTGCTTCGAACCGACCATCGACTATGTGGTCACCAAGATTCCCCGCTTCACCTTCGAGAAGTTTCGCGGGGCGGTGGACGAGCTTGGCCCACAAATGAAGTCGGTCGGTGAGGTCATGGCGATCGGACGCACCTTCAAGGAGTCGCTGCAGAAGGCGCTGCGCTCGCTCGAACTCGGCTCGTACGGTCTCGAAAGTCGCGTGCTTGGCCTCACTCGCGAGGAGGTCTTCGCAACCCTGCGTGCGCGACTGTCAGTTCCCAACAGCCATCGGCTTCACTACCTGGCGGATGCGCTGCGCATCGGCGTGGCACCTGCCGAGGTCCATCGGCTGACCCGGATCGATCCGTGGTTCATCAATGCGATTGCCGAAATTGTCGCGACCGAATCCAGGATTGCCGCGACGCCGCTTGAAGCCGATTCACTGCATGAGTTCAAGGCGATGGGCTTTTCCGATCGGCGCATCGCCGAAATTCGTGGCACTACCGAAAGCGAAATCGCGCGGCGCCGCAAAGATTTCGGCGTCCGACCTGTGTATAAAGCGGTTGATACTTGCGGTGCCGAATTTCAGGCCTTTACGCCGTATCTTTATTCGACTTACGAGGGCGAGGACGAGGCGGAGCCTGACCAGCGCCGCAAAATCGTCATCCTCGGCGGCGGTCCGAACCGCATCGGCCAAGGTATCGAGTTCGACTATTGCTGTGTTCACGCTAGCCTCGCCCTTAAGGACGACGGCTTCGAAACCATCATGGTCAACTGTAATCCGGAGACGGTCTCGACCGATTACGACATTTCCGATCGGCTCTACTTCGAGCCGCTTACGTTAGAGGACGTGATCGCTATCGTCGAGCGCGAAAAGCCGGAGGGCGTTATCGTCCAGTTTGGCGGGCAGACGCCGCTCAAGCTGGCCGTATCCCTCGCGCAGGCGGGCGTCCCGATTCTGGGCACGCCGCCGGACGCGATCGATCGCGCGGAAGATCGCGAGCGTTTCAACGAACTGGTGGAAAAGCTTGGCTTGCGTCAGCCCCGCGGAATTCTCGCGCGCAGCGCCGCCGAGGCAATCAGCGGCGCTACCGAGATCGGCTATCCCGTGCTGATTCGCCCCTCTTACGTTCTCGGCGGACGCGCGATGGAGATCATCGCGGACGAAATTGGACTCAAGCGCTATCTCGAACAAGCATTGCACGCCTCCGAACAACGTCCGCTGTTGGTTGACCGCTATCTCGACGGGGCAATAGAAGTTGATGTCGATGCGATTTCCGACGGCGACCACGTCGTTATCGGCGGCGTGATGGAGCACATCGAACACGCCGGCATCCATTCGGGCGACAGCGCCTGCGTGCTTCCGCCGCGCACACTCAACGCGAGCATCCAGCAGCAATTGATCGATCAGACGCGGATGCTCACGCGTGAACTTGGCGTGGTTGGACTGATCAATGTTCAGTTCGCCATCTACGACGGCGAGATCTACATTCTCGAAGTGAACCCGCGCGCCTCGCGCACAATTCCCTTCGTCAGCAAGGCAATCGGCGTCCCTCTCGCGAAACTCGCCGCGCGCGTGATGGCGGGCAAGAAGCTTGCAGAACTCGGCTTCACGGAAGAGCGAATTCCGAATCACGTCGCGGTCAAGGAATCAGTCTTTCCGTTCGTTCGCTTTCCGGGTGTGGACACGCTGCTCGGTCCGGAAATGAAATCGACCGGCGAGGTCATGGGCATTGACGTCAGCTTCGCAGCCGCCTTCGCCAAGGCGGAATTGGCGGCGTCGACCGATCTGCCGGCCAACGGGCTGGTATTTCTCAGCGTTCGCGATGCCGACAAGGAATTGCTCGAACCCATTGCGCGGGGTCTGTCCGCGATGGGCTTTGAACTCGTTGCGACAAGCGGCACCGCTCGCCATATCAATCAACTCGGAATCGAATGCGCTGCGGTCAACAAGGTAGCGCAGGGCAGTCCGCACGTCGTCGATCTGATGCGGCAGGGCAGAGTGGCGCTCGTAATCAACACGCCGGATCAGGAAGGCACCAGCGATTCCTTCTCGATTCGGCGAACCGCGCTCGAATTGCGGCTGCCGTTTTTCACGACGATGGCTGGTGCCGGTGCCGCAGTCGAGGCGATCCGATCGCTCAAATCCTCTCCGTTGGGCATCCGAGCGCTCCAGGATTACCACTCGAACTAACCAGTACTACTTGCCGATAGTGGCAACTTCGCGACATCCCCGACCTCCAGCCGCGTCGCCCATTTTGGAACGCGCCGGCACGAACGCGCAGCCGCTCGCGCAGGTATCGGTGTTGCAGACCAGCATCGCCCATTCGCGCGGCATTGGTGAAAAAAGAGCGATCGCGCTGCACGATCGCAACATCGATAACCTCGCCGACGCACTCCTGCACTTACCGTATCGCTACATCGATTTGCGCGAGCGCCACCGTGTCGCGGAGTTGCGACCGGGTATGGATGCGGTCCTCGAAGGACGCCTCGAAGGCCTGAACCTGCGCCCGCGCAGATACGGTAATTTTCGCAGTGCGAGCTCCGCAAAACTGGTCGATTCGGAGAATCGGCGGATCAGGATTGTTTGGTTCAATCTGCCTTCCTACACGCAATTTCCAGTCGGCCAGCCGGTCCTGTTGTGCGGGAAGGTGAGCGTCGGCGCCAATGGTGAACTCGAGATCGTGCACCCGGAAGTTCATCGACTCGCGGCCGACGAGCTGCCGCCGATTCGCCCGGTTTACAGCCTGCCGAAAGAAGTACCGCAGCGCCTGTTTGCCGCCGTTGTGACCGATGCACTCGCGCAGCTTCAGCGCGGCGATCGTGGTGCGGAATTGGCCGCGATGCCGATCGAATTATGCCGGGAAAGCGGCTCTGCGACCGTCGCCGAGGCGCTCAGCTATCTCCATCGGCCCCCTCTGGATGCCGATATCGGACGCCTCCAGAATGGCGACACAGCTGCGCATCAGGCGCTGGCCTTGGATGAGATGTTCGCCTTTCAACTCGCGCTTTGCCGCGATCGCGCGCGGACGAGGCGGCGAACAGGCGCGGCGTTCGGCCGTCCACAACTGTTGACCGAGACTTTTCTCGGTGCGCTTCCGTTCATGCCGACCGCCGCTCAACTTCGCGCGATTGACGAGATTGCGCGCGATCTCGCAGCGCCAACGCAAATGAATCGCCTGCTGATAGGCGACGTTGGCAGCGGCAAGACTCTGATCGCCTTCTGGGCCGCGGTGCGCGCGGCTGAGTGCGGCTATCAGACCGCGCTGATGGCGCCGACCGAACTCCTCGCTGAACAACACCACCGCAATTTTCAACGATTGTGCGGACGGCTCGGCCTCATGAGCACACTCCTTACCGGCAAGCTCGCTGGCAACGAACGCGCACGAAATCTGCGCGCGATCGAACGCGGCGATTTCAAGGTGATCTTTGGCACCCAGGCGCTGATCCAGGAAGGGGTGCGAATGCAAAACCTGGGGCTCGCCGTGATCGACGAACAACATCGCTTTGGCGTTTTCGATCGGGCGCGTCTGATTGCGCTGGGGTCGCAGGCCAACGTGATGCTGATGACCGCCACACCGATTCCGCGTAGCCTGGCGCAGACGCTGTTTCGTAACCTCGACGTCTCCGCCCTCGACGAGATGCCACCGGGGCGGACGCCGATCGCGACACAGATATTTGAGGACGCGGCAATGAATGAAGTCGATGCGATTGTGCGCGCCGAAATCGACCATGGTCATCGCGCTTACTACGTCTTGCCGTTGATCGACGATGAAGACGATAGCGAGCGCGCTTCACTTGTCGCGATGGCCAAGCGGCTGGAAGTATCGCTGCAGGGTTGCCGGATTGGGATCCTGCACGGCCGCATGCGCCCGACCGAAAAAGAGCGGGCGATGCGCGAGTTTCGCGACGGCGCACTCGACGTGATTGTCTCTACGACCGTGGTCGAAGTCGGCATCGACGTCCCCGAAGCGACCGTGATGGTGATTGTCGCGGCAGAACGCTATGGACTGGCGCAATTGCATCAGTTGCGCGGTCGTGTGGGTCGCGGCGCGGCGCCTTCGCGATGTTGCCTGGTAGTGTCTGCCGGCGCCGGTGTGCCTGCGCTCGAACGCCTGGCGGTTCTCGTTCGCAGCGCCAGCGGAGCGGACGTCGCGCATGCTGATCTGCGCTTGCGCGGTCCCGGCGATCTATTCGGCGCGCGTCAAACCGGCGCATTGCCACTTCGATTCGCGCGCTTTATCCGCGATTGGAGAATGATTGAATCGGCGGCCGAACTGGCCGAGCGTTGGCTCATCCGCGATCCCAACCTCGATACTGCCAGTTCGGCAGGCGCGCGTGCGGCGCTCGCCCGAATGATGGATTCCGGTTTCAGCCTCGGCGATATAGGCTAGAGCCTACGGGGCAAGCGAGGAGCCGCCGAACCATTGCCGCTTACGCGCAATGATTCGGGGCATTTGACGATTTCCAATGCGTGCGAAAACAAACGGCTCGAAGCCAAAAGGGAAAATTACGGTCCGGCGCGAAGTCTCAGCCGGCGGACTGATCTGGCGGCGACGTGAAGGCACGGTTGAAGTAGTGCTGGTCAGGCCCGCTGGTAAGCAAACCTGGGTGCTGCCCAAAGGACACCTTGAGCCGGGCGAGGGCGTAATCGAAGCGGCAGCGCGCGAAGCTACTGAAGAGAGCGGTCTCGAAGTGGTTGCCGGCGATCCGCTAGGCGAGGTTTCCTACGTTTACTCGTGGCGCGACGGGCCGGCCGATTCTGCGGTCAGGATCTTCAAGCGCGTCCACTTCTACCTGATGCAGTGCACGGGTGGGGATCCGTCCGCCCACGATGGCGAAATCGATGAAGTCGCGTGGCTCGGAATCAACGATGCGATCGATCGCGCCAGTCACAAGAGCGAGCGCGACTTGATCGTCAAGGCTCGCTCCATTCTCGCATCTTAGTCGCGGTCTTCCGCCGCGAATTCTCGCCCTCGGAACGTAAGGGCTCCAAATCTGCTAGTTAGCTCGGGCAACGGACGAGGCAGCGCAGCACCCCTTTGAGACGGGTGCACTTTGCGCTGTGATCGCTTGCGAGCGTCCCGACGGCGCAACCGGCCTGATCACGCTTGCACTCCAGACCGCCGGCGCCAGCTTATCGAATTGCCGAGCGCCGTCACCGATTGCGATGAACACATTTGAATCCTTGACCTGCACCTTGTGCGCCATGTCCGGCGTCGAAATCTTGTTCAGTATCGAAGTGTAGGTCGTACCGAATTGTGCTGCAGTATCCTCGTTGCGAAAGGCGACGATCCACAAAATAGTTAGCGCCTGGTCCTTTTGCAGCACAATCATGCGGTCGCCCGTCCACCGCTCGGCCAGCGCCGATTCCGGCACGCTCGCGCCCAGGTTGCGCTGAATGATCAGCTTGATCAGCATCGCACCATAAGTGTCGTCGTCGGCCTTGCTCCAATCCTTCAACACGTTCTGATAGCCGTTAAGATCGATATCGACGAGTTGCGTGCGATGTTCGTAGTAGAGCTCGGGCTGCAATATCTGGAGAGTCGCGCGCGGTGGATCCGCGTAGATCGCATCAACTGCCGCCCACCCGCCGCGCCGGTAGGCTTCGGACACGAAGCGGACGCCGTCGGCGTACTGGAAGATCATCGGCGCGCTGAGTCCCGAAGGTACGCCGGCCGATTGCGCGGCAAAGGCTCGCGGCAAGTCGTCCATTCGTCCCACAATTGAACTGAGCGATGTGCTGTCGAGATTGCCCAGCATGTAACCGTAACCCGAGATTGTCGCGTCGCCTTCGGCCACCGCCTTGAGCGCAAGATCGCGATCATCGTTGTCCTTGACCTGGTCAATCATCTGCTCAATGTGAAAATGCTGGTCCTGCAGCGCATGAGTGAGTTCGTGCGCAAGCAGCATCTCACCGACCAGGTCGCGATGAGTAATCATCCCGGCAGCGCTGCTCCAGACGCTCGCATCGACGGCGCCCTCGACCAGCACCATCTCCTTCTCATGCGGATCGTAAAAGCCCGCGATCTGACTGCGCAGCAGTTTCAACGTCTCGCTCTTGAGATCCATTCCGCGCGGATAAACCCCGGTCATCGCGCCGGTCAGACCACCAATGCGTATTTCCTCTTCGGTGTGATCCCGGGCAATTTCCTTACGCATCATTTCGAGCGCCTCGTCGCGGGTCTTGAGCACCAGCGGAACTTGCGAGATGAAATTGAGATCTCGGAAGCTCTGGATTCCAGTCTCGACTTCCTGCGCTTTGGTCTGATTTACGGCGCCATCGTGAACTACGGTATAGGCGCATCCGCAAAGCACGAGCATCAGCAACAGAGCGACCGGCGTCGTCGCGGCTCCGCGCAGTGTCGTGCGTTGAAATTGGTTCGAGCGGATCATCACCTGATGATTCTATCGGTAAAATCCGCGCGTCGCACCGCAATCGTTGCACTCGGGCATCGATCTAAAGGACCTGGCGGCATGACGCTACTCAGTTATGATCACGGCGGCATAACCGGCCATCGCAACCTGTGCGGCACGGCTCGCAGCCTCATCGTGGTTCATAAATGCGCCCATGCGGACGCGATAGTAGAGATTCGTGCCGGCCTCCGCAGTCTCGATATGAACATCGGAATACCGTGCAGCGAGTCGTTGCTGCACGCGGCGAGCATTATCGGAATCGGCGAAGGAACCGACCTGGACGAAGTAGCGCTCGCCGATAGCCGGCCCGCCCGCCGGAGTCGCAAGTACGTCCATCCGGACGTGCGCCGTGCCCGGGCCGATCACGCCAAGGACACGCGCGGCCTTGCGCGAGAGATCGATTTGGCGCCCCTTCACGTATGGACCGTGATCGTTGATGGTGACCTCGACCGAGCGATTATTAGAGAGATTGGTAACCAGCAAATGCGTCCCGAGTGGAAACAGGGTGGACGCCGCCGTGAGATCTTCCTGGTCGTAAACCGCGCCGCTGGAAGTCCGATGGCCGTGGAAGCCGGGCCCATACCACGAGGCGACGCCCTCGACTGAGGGCGACATTGGTGGCGCAGGCTGTACGGGAATTTGCGGCTGTGGTGACGACACCGGCGCCCGCGCCGCACATCCAGCAAACGCAGAGCAGACCACGACCGCGATGAAGATCGCAATCGTGAAGCGCAGTGCGTCCGTCACCGCGAACACGTCAACGCGCACGCCAAAGTTGCTGCGCCCCCGTTCCTGCACCACCACCCTCCGCAGGCCGATTATACGGTGCGAAGGGATTGCGATGAAGCAACCGTCAACAGGTTTCGCCGCGCCGCGCGATGGCTGTGAATTCAGCTTGCTGCGTGCGGTTCGGACGCCGCGCAAAGCCGTGATAGATTCAGAGCGGACACCCGGCTCATTCCAATGTTGCGCAACCGAGAAGACCTCGAAGAGATCGAAGCGCGAACGCTCGCGCCGTATGCGATGCTCGCGCGCAACAGCCGCGGACGGCGCGTCGAGGAGCCGCCGCATCCGATGCGCACCGCGTTCCAGCGCGATCGCGATCGCATCATCCATTCGGCCTCGTTCCGACGGCTCGAATACAAGACCCAGGTCTTCGTCAATCACGAGGGCGACTACTATCGGACGCGCCTGACCCACACGATCGAGGCCGCGCAGGTGACGCGCACAGTGGCGGCGGCGCTTGGGCTCAATCGCGACCTGGCGGAAGCGGTTGCCCTCGCGCACGACCTGGGCCATACGCCTTTTGGCCATGCGGGTGAGCGCGTCCTGAACGACCTGATGGCGCCGCACGGAGGCTTCGATCACAACGCGCAGAGCCTGCGCACGATCGATTGGATCGAGGTGCGTTACCCCAACTTCCGCGGTCTCAACCTGAGCTTCGAAGTGCGCGAGGGCATCATCAAGCATTCGCATTTCAAGGGGCGTGCGGCCGCGCGTGAATTCGATCAGGAGCAGTACCCGTGCCTCGAGGCGCAGATCGTCGATCTGGCCGACGAGATCGCCTATCTCGCCCACGAC
>Ga0206836_10160_pt1 | contig 17289 bp, 30 predicted proteins | sample Alteio_BWOrgCont_28_FD_152871 | JGI IMG/M metagenome (GOLD analysis project Ga0206836, IMG submission 152871) | Enriched cells from forest soil in Barre Woods Harvard Forest LTER site, Petersham, Massachusetts, United States -... | ecosystem: Environmental > Terrestrial > Soil > Temperate forest >...
GGCTCGCAACGACCTGGCCGACGCGGCCGGCGAAGGCCGAAACACCCTTGCGATTGAAGTCGCCTTCGAGACCGTGGCCGATCGCCTCGTGCAGCAAAATGCCCGGCCATCCGTTGCCGAGCACGACTACCATCTCACCGGCGGGCGCGTCGTCCGCACCGAGGTTGACGATCGCCTGGCGCGCGGCTTCGCGCGTGTAATGCTTCCAGCGTTCTTCTTCCAGAAAATACTTCCACTCAACCCGGCCGCCGCCGCCGAAACTGCCGACCTGACGGCCCTTGTCGTCCTCGGCAATTACCGTGACGTTGAGGCGGCAGAGCGGCTGCATATCGGCCGCGACGCGCCCTTCACTGTTGACGATCATCACGATTTTGCGCTCGGCGGAAAACGACGCCATCACGTTGCGGATGCGCGGGTCGTAGGCGCGCGCGAGTTCGTCGATATCGCGAAGCAGTTTTGCACGATCCTCGATCGGCACGTCGAGCGGGGTGCTTTCGAGCTCGTACAATCGATGCTGCGGCACCGGACCGCCGACCTGCACGGCAGGATGCGCCTCGGAGCGGCTATCGGCGATCGCGCGAGCGGCTTCGGCCGCGATTCGCATCCGATCGAAAGTCACTTCGTCCGAGTAGGCGTAACCAGTGCGATCCTCGGCGCAGACGCGCACACCAACGCCGTGGGAAACGGACTTGCTGGTGTGATTGACCATCGACTCTTCGAGCCCGAGGCCCTCGGCGCTACGATACTCGAAGTAGAGGTCGGCGTAATCGGCCTTGCGTTCGAGCGCATTGCCGAGAATGCGCTCGAGGCCGTGGTTGTTCATGCCGAATCGATTGAGGAAAAATTGCTCTGGCCGGACCAGATCATTCGCCATCGGTGTCACCTGTCCCTAGAGCTATTCTAGCAGAGCGCGGGCCGCCGCCGAACCCGGTTCGGGGCGGCGGCGAAGCGCACAAAGAAAAAACGCGCTTCCACCGAGGTGGAAGCGCGTTTTGATGATCGGGGATTGCGGGTCGCGGCACACAGCCGCGGACCGCTCGCGAGTTGCAGCGCCCAGCGTCAGCCGGCAGCCGCAACGCGTTGCGCAGGCTCGCGACCGCCGTCGCGGCGAGCGGCGACCTTTTTCTTGGGCGTCTTGCGGGTCGCGGACTTTTCGGAAGTGCCGGTGAACTCGATGATCGACAGCGGCGCGGCATCGCCGCGGCGCACACCGTATTTCACCACGCGAGTGTAGCCGCCCGCGCGATCCTTGAAGCGCGGGGCGATTTCGTCGAACAGCTTCTTGACCGCATCGCGCGACTGGATAAACGCGAAGGCGAGCCGGCGCGCCGAGAGGTCGCCGCGCTTGCCGAGCGTGACCATCCGATCCGCATAGCGGCGGAGCTCCTTGGCCTTGGCATCGGTCGTTTTGATCCGCTCGTGTTCAATCAGGCTCAAGACGAGATTGCGGAACAACGCCTTGCGATGAGACGAAGTGCGGTTAAGCTTGCGGCCCTGGTTAAGATGACGCATCGGTAAAAACTCCCACGCGAAACAAACGGATCAAGCGGATTCGCGCCGCTCCTGCTCTTCCCACATGCGGTCGAGTTCGCTGCGCGACGGCAGATTTTCCAGCCGCATGCCGAGCGACAAACCCATGTCGGTCAATACTTCCTTGATTTCGTTGAGCGACTTGCGGCCGAAATTCTTGATCTTCAGCATGTCCTGCTCGGTGCGTTGCACGAGCTCGCCAATATACTTGATGTCGGCGTTCTGCAGTCCATTGAAGGCGCGCACCGAAATCGGCAAGCCCTCGACCGGGCGGTAGAGGTATTCGTTGAAGACCGGACGAACCTCGTCACTATCGCCTACTACGGGCGCCTCGGCCTCTTCCTCGACGCCGGCGAAAATCGACATCTGATCGCGCAACACGCGCGAGGCGTAGGTCAATCCTTCGCGCGGCGAGATTGAGCCGTCGGTCCAGATTTCGAGCGCCAGCCGATCGTAGTCGGTACGCTGACCGACGCGGGCGTTGGTCACGACGAAGTTGACCTTCTTGATCGGGGCGAAAATCGCGTCGAGCCGGATAGTGCCGATCGGCTCGTCGTCCTCGGAGCGCTCGCCCGGTACATAGCCGCGGCCGCGCTTGATGACCAATTCCATGTCGAGGTCGGCGCCCTTGTCGAGCGACGCGATATGGCGATCGGGAGTCAGGATTTCAAGACTCGCCCCACCGGTGATATCGCGCGCGGAGACCAGCGCTTCGCCCTTGGCCTTCAAGGTGGCGGTGATCTGCTCGCCCTCGTGAAGTTTCAGGCGAACTTCCTTGAGGTTGAGGAGGATATCGGTGACATCCTCTTTCACGCCCGGGATGGTGGAGAATTCGTGCAGCACGCCCTTGATGCGCACCGCCGTGATGGCATAGCCGGGCAGCGAGGAAAGCAATACCCGCCGCAGCGCATTGCCGACAGTGATCCCGTAGCCACGCTCAAGCGGCTCGGCGAAGAAGCGCCCGTAGGTGGGAGTCAGCTCCTTGTCGTCGAATTCAACCGCTTTCGGTTTGATCAGGTCACGCCAATCATTCTGCATAGTTGTGTTCTTCTACCGCGAAAAATTTGTTGTCAGGCGAATCGATCAAACAGCAACCTCATTACGCTATTAGTTTCAATGTGCCTCGCAGACTCGTTTGATCGCCCGGCCAACTGGCTATGCCAGTTAGCGTGAGTAATGCTCGACGATGAGCTTTTCGCTGATCGGCATCGTGAGATCCGAGCGCGCCGGCAAGGAGCGCAGCGACCCGCGGAACTGCTCGCGCTCGAGCGACATCCACGAGGGCACGCCGCGGCGCTGAGCGAGCTCGATGGCCTCGACGATCACCTTCTTCTGCCGGCTCTTCTCATTGATGCTCACGACCTGGCCGACTTCCAGCAAGTACGATGGAATCGTGACGACCTTGCCGGCCACTTCGATGTGACCGTGCAGGACGAGCTGGCGCGCCTGGGCGAGCGAACTCGAAAAGCCGAGCCGATAAACCACGTTATCGAGCCGCCGTTCGAGCAGCACCAGCAGGTTCTCACCGGTGATTCCGGGCATCCGCTCGGCGACTTCGAAGTACTGCGAGAACTGCTTTTCGAGCAGCCCGTAAATCCGCTTGACCTTCTGCTTTTCACGCAAGCGGATCGCGAACTCCGAGAAGCGGGTACGCGCCTGTCCGTGCGCCCCCGGCGGATAATTACGCCGCTCGATCGCGCACTTGTCGGTATAGCAACGCTCGCCCTTCAGGAAGAGCTTCAAGCCTTCGCGCCGGCACATCCGGCAAACTGGTCCAAGATTTCTAGCCACGATATTCCTCTGCTTGCGCCTGCATCAGACCCGGCGCCGTTTTGGCGGACGGCATCCGTTGTGCGGTATCGGGGTCACGTCCTTGATCGAAATTACCGCGAGTCCGGTGGCCTGAAGCGCGCGGACCGCGGATTCGCGGCCGCCACCGGGGCCCTTGACGTGCACGATAACGCTGCGCATTCCGTATTCCGAGCATTTGCGCGCGGCAGCTTCCGCCGCCATCTGTGCGGCGAACGGAGTACCTTTGCGCGATCCTTTGAAGCCGACCGAACCGGCGCTCGACCACGCTACGACTAGACCCAGCGGATCGGTAATCGTCACGATCGTATTGTTGAAGGTCGCATGCACATGGGCGACGCCTTCGGGTACGGCGCGACGCGTGCGGCGTTTGCGCGGGGCGGCGGCTGGAGCCGCGCCCGCTGCCGGCCCAGCTCCGGTCGCGGCGGCGGCCGCCGGTGCACTCGCCGCGGGGGCGGTTTCCGCACTGGCTGTGGTCGGCGCAGCGCCTTTGGTCTCTTTCTCTTCTTCTGCCATCAGTTTCTAATTCCCGCTCTAATTCCTGTCTAAATAAAGCACCGGCGCGAAGGGTCTCTTCGACCAACTCCGCGCGGCGAAGCGAACGATCAACTACTTGGGCGGCGCTTGCTTTTTGCCGGCGACCAACTTCCGAGGACCCTTACGGGTGCGCGCATTGGTATGCGTGCGCTGGCCCCTGACCGGCAACCCGCGGCGATGACGAATGCCGCGATAGCAGCCAAGATCCATCAGGCGTTTAATCGCCTGCTGCTGCTCGCGCCGCAGATCGCCTTCGACCTTGTAATCCTGATCGATCACCTGGCGAATCCGAACCTGATCGTCCGCCGTCAGATCGTCGCTCTTGATCGAAGGATCGACGTTGGCCTTGGCGAGAATCTGGTTTGCGGCGGTCCGCCCGATCCCGAAGATGTAGGTAAGCGCGATCTCAATGCGCTTGTTTCTCGGCAGCTCGATACCGGCTACTCGTGCCATCGAACGATCCTCCCGCTATCCCTGACGCTGCTTGTGGCGCGGATTGACACACAAAATCCGGATAACGCCTTCGCGGCGCACCACTTTACAATTTTTACAAATCTTTTTGACTGACGCGCGAACTTTCATGTTACCAGCCCTGATCTCCGATTCACTCCCCTAGCGCATCCGATAGGTAATCCGGCCGCGGGTGAGGTCATAAGGTGACAGCTCAACCGTGACCTTGTCGCCGGGGAGAATCTTGATGTAATGCATTCTCATTTTGCCCGAAATATGCGCCAGCACGCGGTGCCCGTTTTCAAGCGTAACGCGAAAAACCGCGTTGGGCAGCGCCTCGAGCACCGTTCCGCTCACTTCAATTGCGTCGCCCTTAGACATTGCCCAACTCGCTCAGAATTTCCGGTCCGGCAGCGGTAATCGCGATCGAATGCTCGAAATGCGCGGAGAGCTTGCCATCGGCAGTCACCGCCGTCCAGCCGTCGTCGAGAATTTCCAGGTCCGCCGTACCTTCGTTGATCATCGGTTCGATCGCGAGCACCATTCCTTCCTGCAAGCGCGGATTCGGCATCCCCGGCCTGAAGTAATTCGGCACCTGGGGATCCTCGTGCAGCTTGCGGCCAATGCCATGACCGGCAAAATCGGTTACCACCGCGAAGCCGGCGCTTTCCGCGGTGCGCTGCACGGCGCGGGCGATATCGCTAATCCGATTACCCACGCGCGCCTGATCGATTCCGGCATATAGCGAATCACGCGTAACGCGCATCAGGCGCGTCGCGCTCTCCGAAACTTTGCCAACAGCGACCGTACGCGCCGCATCGCCATAGTAGCCCTGGTAAACGACGCCAAAGTCCAACCCGACGATATCGCCGGCCTTGAGCCTGCGCCCAGCTTTCGGGATGCCATGGACGATCTCTTCATTGATCGACACGCACAGACTATGGCGATAAACCACCGCTCCCGGCTGATAACCCTTGAAAGCCGGTCGCGCACCCTTCTTGAGGGTTAGTTCTTCCGCAAGCCGATCCAATTCCAATGTCGTCACGCCTGCCCTTGCCGCCGCGACCAACTGATCGAGCACTTCGGCAACGATGCGGCTCGCCGTGCGCATCACAGCGATTTCGCCCGGGCTCTTGAGCGTGATCAAACCTTCCCCTTTGCCGACGCTGCCTTCGCATCGCGGCCCAGCGCCTCCAGAATCCGTTTTCCGATCTCTTCCGCACGCCCAACGCCATTGATCGGCGCCAGCAACCCCAGACGCTGGTAATGTTCCAACAGCGGCCGTGTTGAAGCTGCATACACCTGCAGGCGCATGCGCACGGTGTCCTCGGCGTCGTCGTCGCGCTGATACAATTCGCCGTTACACGAGTTGCACAGATTCATATTGCGCGGCGGATCATAAATCACGTGAAACATCGCACCACAATCGCGACAAGTTCGCCGCCCCGAGATGCGCTTGATCAACTCCTCGTCGGGCGCAGTGATCGCGACCACCCGGTCCAGCTTTTCGCTTCGCGCCTCCAGCATCTTCGTCAGCGTCTCCGCCTGCGAGACCGTGCGCGGAAACCCGTCGAGGATAAAGCCCTTAAGCGCATCAGGTTGCTGCAATCGCGCGTCCACTAACTTAAGCACCAATTCGTCCGGAACCAGGGCGCCCTTGTCCATGAAGCCCTTGGCCTCGAGACCCAGCGCCGACTTGTCGCGCACGGCGGCGCGGAGCAAATCCCCGCTGGCCACCTGTGGCACGCCCAGTTCTGCTTCCAGCATCCGTGCCTGGGTGCCCTTGCCGACCCCCGGTGGTCCCAAAAGTACTAGCCGCACTGCCGCATTCCTTCCATGGGGAGCTTAGCGCCCACGCCCACCGCCCTTGCGCTTCATAAAGGACTCGTAGTTGCGCGACAGCAGATGGGTTTCGATTTGCGCCACCGTATCGAGCGCCACGCCAACGACAATCAACAATGCGGTTCCGCCGAAATAAAACGGAACGTTGAACCGCGCAATCAGGATTGTCGGCAGCACGCACACTGCACTGACGTAAATCGCGCCACCGAGCGTGATTCGCGACAGCACGCGATCTATATAATCGGCCGTATGCCGCCCCGGCCGTATTCCCGGAATAAACCCGCCGTACTTTTTCAGGTTATCGGCGACATCGACCGGATTGAACGTCACGGCCGTGTAGAAGTAACAAAAGAAGATTATCAGCGCGACGTAAACCACATTGTATATCAAACTGCCCGGCGTAATATAGGCCGCGAGCCATTTCAACGCCGGCACTACAGTTGCGATCGTGGCCGGAAAAATCAGGATCGACGAGGCAAAAATCGGAGGTATAACCCCCGACGTATTCACCTTCAGCGGAAGATGAGACGCCTGCCCGCCATAAACCCGCCGTCCGACCACGCGTCGCGCGTATTGCACCGGAATCCGCCGCTGTCCACTCTCGACGAAAACAATTACCGCCATCACGCCGAAGGCCAACGCCAGAATCAGGATGAGCAGAAAGATGCTCATCTCGCCCTCACGTACGAACTGCACCGTGGTGCCAATCGCGCTGGGCAGCCGGGCGATTATGCCCGACATGATGATCAGCGAAATGCCGTTACCGACGCCGCGCTCGGTGATCTGCTCGCCAATCCACATCACGAACATGGTACCCGCGGTGACCGTGATCACGGTCATCGCGATAAAGCCCAGGCCCGGGTTATAGACCACCGTGCCGCCGCCGGGCGCCTGAATCCGCTCCAGCGAGTAGGCGATCATCGTGCCCTGCACCAGCGCAAGGCCAACTGTGCCATAGCGCGTGTACTGCGCTATCTTGCGCCGTCCGGCCTCACCCTCTTTGTAGAGCTCATCTAGGTAAGGCCAGCCGATTTTGAGCAGATCGAGAATGATCGCTACCGAGATATAGGGCATGATGCCGAGCGCGAAGATCGAAAAACGCTCCAGCGCACCGCCCGAAAACAGATTCACCCAACCAAACAGGGTGCTCGAAGCGGCGTCGAAGAACGAGGCCAACGCCTGCCCGTCGATCCCGGGAGTCGGAATCGCCACACCAACCCGATACACCACCAGCATCGCGGCCGTGAATAGCAGCCGCCGGCGCAGTTCCGGGATGCGCGAGGCGTTTGAAAACCCTTCGAGCATTCAGTGCGTCTCAGCTTTCGATCAAATCAGCGCTGCCGCCGGCCGCCGCGATCTTCTCGCGCGCATTGCCGGAAAAAGCGTGGGCCCGAATCGACAGCTTGATTTTCAGGTCGCCGCCGCCGAGAACCTTGATTTTCCGACCGGCGCGCACCAGTCCACGATCAACCAGAATCGCCGGATCGATGGTCTCGCCCTCGGCGAAACCGACCAGCTTGCTCAAGTTGACCTCGGTGAAGCGCTCGCGCGCCTGTTCGTTTTTCTGCAATCGGCGAAAGCCGCGCTTCGGAATCCGGCGCGAGAGCGGCATCTGACCGCCTTCGTAACGTACCGGCGTGTTGCCGCCTGAACGCGATCCGCGCCCCTTATGCCCGCGGCCCGCAGTCTTGCCATGACCAGATCCGATGCCGCGACCGATACGCTTCTTGCGATGGGTCGAGCCGGCGGCCGGCTTGATATCCTTGAGGTTCATCGTGCAGTCGTCCGCCTATTCCTTTACTTCGTCAACCAGATGCGCCACGCGCCGCACCATGCCCAGAACCTCGGGGGTCGCCTTCAATACTCGCGAACTGCCGAGCTTGCCCAAGCCCAAGCCTTTGAGCGTTTCGCGCACGCGAATTTTGGTCCCAATCGGGCTCCGCACCAATTTTATGTGAATTGTTTCGGCCATCTGCGTCCTCCGCCTGAACCTAGGCCGCCGGCGGCTGCTCGACCGCGCGCAGACGCATCACGTCTTCACGGCTGCGCAACTCGGATAGCGCCTCGAGCGTCGCCTTCACCAGGTTATGTGGATTGGACGAGCCCAGCCGCTTCGTCAGGATATTGCGAATACCCGCCAACTCGACCACCGCGCGCACGCCGCCCGCCGCGATCACGCCGGTGCCCTCGGCCGCGGGGCGCAACACCACCTTGCCCGCTCCGAAATGGCCCAGCACCTGATGTGGTATGGTGCCGTCGCGCAAGGGTACCCGTATCAGGCTTTTTTTGGCCCGATCGACCCCTTTGCGAATCGCTTCCGGTACTTCGTTGGCCTTACCCAGTCCGTAGCCCACCAAGCCATTTTGATCGCCAGCCACTACCAGCGCACTGAAACTGAAGCGCCGGCCGCCCTTGACGACCTTGGCCACACGGTTGATGTGGACCACCTTCTCTTTGATATCCATCCCTTGCGGGTCAATTCGTTGTGCCACGGCGTCCTTCCTGCCAGTTGTCAGACCCTAGAATCTGAGTCCGGCTTCGCGCGCCGCTTCCGCCAGCGCCTTCACTCTTCCGTGATATAGAAAGCCATTGCGGTCGAATACCACCTGGCTTATCCCATGTTCGCGACAGCGATCGGCGATCGCCTTGCCCACCGCTTTGGCCGCCGCCACGCTGCGCTGTCCAGCGCCGCCTTCCCGCAATTCCTTGACCGCGGTCGAGGCGGACGCCAGCGTCGATCCCGACTGATCGGAAATCACCTGCACGTAGATATGATGCAGGGAGCGGTACACGGAAAGCCGCGGCCGCTCGTTGGTGCCGCGCACCTTCTTTCTCACGCGCCCCTGGCGCAATTTGCGTTTTTCTGATCGCTCGACAGACATCGCTACTCCAATCCGTCCCTCAACCGGAACTCGATCCGGCGGCCGCCTTACCGGCCTTACGTCGAATCGTTTCGGTCTGGTATTTGATACCTTTGCCTTTGTACGGCTCCGGAGGGCGCAACCCTCTGATTTCCGCAGCGACCGACCCCAGCAATTGGCGATCGGCGCTTTCCAGCGTCAGCGTGACCTGGCGCTCAACCTTGGCCGAAACCTCCGGCGGCAGTTGATAAACGATCGGATGCGAATAGCCCAGGGTCAGGTTGATCAGGTTGCCCTTGACGTCGGCGCGATAGCCCACGCCGTTGATCTCGAGCACCGTCTTAAAGCCCTTGCTCACGCCCTCGGCCATGTTGGCCACGAGCTTGCGCATCAGACCGTGCACTGCACGTTCGTTGGCACTGTCGCCCGGACGTTTCACCACTATCTGCGAGTCGGAAATATCAATCACGAAACCCGGATGTACCCGCGTCTCGAGTTTCCCTTTGGGCCCTTCGAGTTTGAGACTGTTCTCGCCGAGAGTCGCCTTGACGCCCTTTTCGAGTGCGATCGGCAATTTTCCTATGCGCGACATAATCGCCTACCAAATCCTCAGTAGTATCTCGCCACCGATCTTGCGGCGTCGCGCTTCGCGGTCGGTCATCATGCCGAGCGGGGTCGAGACCACATGCAGCCCCATCGCACCCTTCACTCGCGGCATCTCTTTGGCCCCGGCGTAACGGCGCAGACTGGGCTTGCTGACCCGCTGCAGCCCGCGAATAACCGGCTCTCGCGTGGGCGAATAGCGCAAACCCAACAGCAGTTTTTTCTTGTAACCTTCACCGGCAGTTTCGATTCCGGCGAGGAAGCCCTCGGCCAACAACACCCAGCAAATCGCTTCACGCACGCGCGAATGCGGTAATTCGACCTGGTTGTACCGCGCATGCATCGCGTTACGAATCCGGGTCAACAATTCCGCGATCGGATCAGTCTGCGACATTAATTCTTCCCCGGACTTTCCAGAAATATTCCACGGATCCCGTCCTACCAGCTCGCCTTGACCACGCCCGGGAGTGAACCCTTGAGCGCATATTTCCGCAGGCATAGCCGGCACATCTTGAAGCGTCGATAAAAGGCCCGCGAGCGTCCGCACAGCGGGCATCGATTATACGCGCGAACCTTGAACTTTGGCGTACGGGTCGCCTTGACCCGCAGGCTTGTCTTGGCCATCTAAACCGTCCCCTACGCCGCTTGCACGGCGCCTTCGCGATCGGCGGCAGTGCGAAACGGCATCCCCAACGCCTTGAGCAGGGTCTGCCCCTCGAAATCGCTGGTTGCCGTAGTACCGATTGAAATCGTCATCCCCTTGACCTTTTCGACCTTGTCTAGATTGAGCTCGGGGAAAATCGTATGCTCGCGCAGGCCGAGCGAATAATTACCGCGTCCGTCGAACGATTTATCGCTGATACCGCGGAAATCGCGCACGCGCGGTAACGCAATATTGACCAGGCGATCGAAAAACTCCCACATACGCTCACGGCGCAGCGTGACCATCACACCGATCGGCATGCCTTCGCGCAGCTTGAAGTTGGAAATTGCCTTGCGCGCCTTGGTCGTGACGACCTTCTGACCCACGATCAACTGCAATTCCTCGGCTGCCGAATCGAGAATCTTGACGTTTTCGCGAGCCTCGCTCAGCGACATATTGATCACGATCTTGGCGAGCGTCGGCACTCGCATCCGATTCGTGATTTTGAGGTCGCGCATCAGCGCCGGCACGATCTCCTGTTCGAAACGCAGACGCAATCGCGCGGGCAGCTTCTCTTCGGGCGGGCTCGCGGCCTCTTCGGCAGCAGCCGCCGCTTGCTCAGCCGCTGCCGCTTCCTGGGCGCGCGCCTTGCGGCCGCCCTTTTCGCCCTGGGCTTTTTCGCCCGAGCCTTTTTCGCGCTTGCCCTTTTGGCCTTTTTCTTCGTCAGCCATCAGTCGTTCCCCACTGCTTCGCCACAACGCCGGCATACCCGCGCGGCGGTGCCGTCGGCGGCCGCCTTGATTCCGGTCCGGACCGGCGCGTTGCAGCGATCACAGAAGATCATCACGTTGGAAATCTGAATCGGCGCCTCTTTTTCGATAATGCCACCGGGACTGCCGGCGCCACGCGGTTTGGTATGGCGTTTGACCGTGTTGAGGCGCTCGACCACGAGCTTGCCCGAATCCGGCAGCACGCGCAGGACCTTGCCGGTCTTGCCGCGATCGCGCCCCGTCACCACCATCACGGTGTCGTTCTTGCGAATTCTGAACTTCGCCGTATGCCTGTGCGCGGCCATTACAACACCTCGGGGGCGAGCGAAATTATCTTAAGGAAACGCTTCGCCCGCAGTTCGCGCGCGACCGGTCCGAAGATACGCGTGCCGACCGGTTCGCCCTGACCGTCGAGCAACACCGCAGAGTTGTCGTCGAAGCGGATATAGCTGCCGTCGTCCCGGCTCACTTCTTTATGCGTACGTACGATGACGGCCTTGCTCACGTCGCCCTTCTTGACCTTGCCGTTGGGGATCGCTTCCTTGACCGACACCACGATCACATCGCCGACCGTCGCGTAGCGCCGGCGCGATCCGCCGAGCACTTTGATACACATCACTTTGCGCGCGCCGGAATTATCGGCGACCGTCAATACTGTTTGCGTCTGCACCATGGCGTGTCCCCTACCGCGCCGCCTGTTGGAGGACCCGGCTGACGCGCCATCGCTTGAGCTTCGAGAGCGGCCGCGATTCTATGATCAGCACCCGATCGCCCTCATGGCATTGGGCCTGCTCGTCATGCGCCATCAAGCGCGTACGCTGTTTCAAGCGTTTGCCATACAAGCGATGCTCGACCAGACGCTCGACCTGCACCACCACCGTCTTATTCATCTTGGCCGAGACCACCATGCCCTCGCGCCGCTTCGTCCGCTGCCGCATCGCTATCCTTTCCTCGCATCCGCCGCGATGGTCTGTGCGCTCGACGAGTGCTCCCGAATCAATGTCAGGATACGCGCCAGGTCGCGTCGCGCGGTGATATAATTTGCCCGGCTCTCAAGCTGATTAGTGCGCAGCTTGAGCCGCAGCTTGAAAACCTCTTCGCGCGCCTCGCGTTCCTTTACGCGCAGATCGGGCACGGCCAGTTGCCGCAATTCGCTAAGCTCCAAAAGCCTCAGCCTCCCGTTCCACGACGATGGTCTTGACCGGCAGCTTATGTGCCGCCAGACGCATCGCTTCCAAAGCAGTCACCCGGTCCACGCCTTCCATCTCGAACAGAATCCGGCCCGGACGTACCCGTGCAACCCATCCCTCAGGTGCGCCCTTGCCCTTGCCCATGCGGGTTTCCGCCGGCTTCTTGGTGAAAGGCTTATCCGGAAAAACGCGAATCCATACGCGGCCGCCGCGCTTGATATGACGCGTCAACGCGATTCGAGCAGCCTCGAGCGCACGCGTGTCCACCCGGCAGGTCTCGACGCTTTTCAGGCCAAAGTCCCCAAAGGCGAGCTCAACGCCACGATTTTCGGCGCCGCGCACGCGGCCCTTCATCAATTTGCGATATTTTACTTTTTTCGGTGAGAGCATCGTCCCAAACCGCTAATTCACGCTGTTACTACTCGGCTGTTCTGTCTTTCTAGTCGCCGATCTCTGTTGCCACTTATCCGATTGTTGACCCGTTACTGCTGCTGCGCAGCGGCACCGGCGCGCTTGGACGCCTCGGCCTGTCGCGTGAGAATCTCGCCGCGGAAGATCCACACCTTGACGCCGATCTGCCCGTAAGTCGTGTGCGCTTCGGCAAAGCCGTAAGCAACATCGGCGCGCAGAGTCTGCAAGGGCACACGGCCTTCGCGATACCATTCCGATCGCGCGATTTCAGTGCCGCCGAGCCGTCCCGCCACGTGCACCTTTACTCCGAGCGCGCCCATGCGCATCGCGCGCAGCACCGCTTCCTTCATCGCGCGCCGGAAGGCCACGCGGCGCTCAAGCTGTAGCGCGATATTCTCGGCCACCAACTGCGGATCGAGATCGGGGCGGCGAACCTCGTGGATATTGATGAAGGCGTCCTTCCCTTTCATCATTTTCTGTATATCGGTCTTGAGCTTGTCGATCTCGACGCCCTTTTTGCCGATCACGATTCCCGGACGCGCGGTGAAGATGTTGATCTTGGCCTTATTCGCCATCCGCTCGATTTCAACGCGCGAAATGCCGGCATGGTAAAGCCGCTTCTTGATAAAATCGCGCAGCTTCAGATCTTCATGCAGCAGCGCCGCGTAGTCGCGGTTGGCAAACCATTTCGAATCCCAACCTTCGATAATGCCGAGGCGCAAGCCACGCGGATGTGTCTTCTGGCCCATAGAATCCTCAGGACGCCTGCTCGTCCACGATTACCGTCAAATGGCTGGTACGCTTCAAAATCGGCGTCGAATGCATATGCGCGCGCATCATCGAGCGCTTCCAGGTCGGCCCGGTATCGGCCACCGCGCGTTTGACGAATAGCCGATCTTCGTCGATGTTCTGCTGGTCGCGCGCATTGGCAATCGCGGCAAGCAGCACCTTGGATACGATCTTCGCGCCCTTCTTTGGCGTGAACTCAAGAATCGACAGAGCCTGATCGACTTTCTTACCCGCCACCAGCTCGCAGATAAGCCTCAGCTTCTGCGGTGAAATTCTGACAAAACGATTGCGCGCCACTGCTTCCATCGCGAACTGTCCTCCGCCCTCAGGCGCCGCGTCCCGCTCCGCCCGACGCGCGCACCTCGCCCTTGCGGTCGCCCGCATGGCCATGGTAGGTGCGCGTCGGCGAGAACTCGCCGAGCTTGTGCCCGACCATGTTTTCGGTGCAGTAAACCGGGATAAACTTATGCCCGTTATGCACCGCGAAAGTCAGGCCGATCATGTCCGGCGTGATCATCGAGCGGCGCGACCACGTGCGGATAATCCGCTTGTCGCCAGCCGCCGAGGCCACATCCACCTTTTTCTGTAGATGGCTATCGACGAAGGGACCTTTTTTCAACGATCTCATCTAATTCTCTCAGCCCCGCTTTCCGCGCGGACGCTTGCTCACGATAAAGCGATCCGACACCTTCTTGCCGCGGGTCTTATACCCTTTGGCCGGCGTGCCCCACGGCGATTGCGGATGATTACCCTTTGAACGGCCCTCACCACCGCCGTGCGGATGGTCAACCGGATTCATCGCAACGCCACGCACGTGCGGGCGCTTACCGGCCCATCGACTGCGTCCGGCCTTGCCGATGGAGATATTCTCGTGGTCGATATTGCCGACCTGGCCGACCGTCGCGCGACATTCGGCCTGCACCATACGCTGCTCGCCTGAAGGCAGTTTGAGCAGCGCGAACTTGCCCTCTTTCGCCATCAACTGCGCCTGCGTACCGGCGCCGCGCGCCAGTTGCGCACCCGCCCCCGGCTTCATTTCGATCGCATGGACGAAGGTGCCGAGCGGGATATTCTTCAGTGCCAGGGCATTGCCGGGCTTGATATCGGCCTCCGCGCCGCATTCCACGTGATCGCCGACCTTGAGTCCGTTCGGCGCCAAAATGTAATTCTTGGCTCCGTCGGCATAATGCAGCAAGGCGATGTTGGCCGAGCGATTAGGATCGTACTCAAGTGCCGCGACCACCGCCAGAATGCCGTCGCGGGTGCGCTTGAAATCGATCACGCGCAGCCGCCGCTTATGTCCGCCGCCGCGATGGCGCATGGTCATGCGGCCGCGATTATTGCGCCCACCCGATTTTTTGACCGGCTTCAGCAGCGCCTTTTCCGGCTTCTTCTTGCTCAACTCCGAGAAGTCGGCAATCTGCATGAAGCGCTGGCCGGGCGTGCGCGGATTCAGTTGAATTACTGCCATCTAACTGTCACGTCGATCAGACGCCCTCGAAAAATTCGATCTTGTCGCCGTCCTTGAGCGTTACGTAGGCCTTTTTCCAATCCGGCTTGCGCCCAACCACGCGGCCGCGGCGGCGTTCCTTGCCGAGAAAATTCGAGGTCCGCACGCGCAACACCGTAACCTTGAACTGATCCTCGACGACCAGCCGGATCTTGTCCTTGGTCGCTTCCGGCCGCACCCGAAACACCACTTGATTGGCCTTTTCGGTCACGATCGTGCCCTTTTCTGTAATCAGCGGGGCAATTATCAATCCTTCGGCACTCATTTGTCGCCGCCCCCGAGCCGCGCCTCGATCGCCTTGGCGGTTTTCGTCGTCATCAGCAATTCGTCGTAGTTGAGCACGTCATAGACGTTGAGCCCGGCGAGCGGCAGTAACTTGTAGGCTGCGAGGTTGCGCGCCGCCCGAAAGAAATTGGCGTCTTCGTCACCGAAAACGATCAGAGCGTGCTTGAGCCCGAGCGCTTCCAATGCCGCCTTGGCATTCTTGGTCTTGGCCTCGGCCAATTCGAACGACTCGACCAACACCAGCTTGCCGTTCAACGCGCGATCCGAAATTGCCAGACTCAGCGCCTGCCGCCACGCCTTCTTGGGCATTTTGTACGAGTAGTCGCGCGGCAGCGGTCCGAAGATAGTACCGCCGTGCCGCCAAATGGGCGATCGTGTTGACCCGGCGCGCGCGCGTCCGGTGCCCTTTTGCCGCCACGGCTTTTTGCCGCCGCCGGCGATCAGCCCGCGGGTCTTGGTCGAAGCAGTTCCGGCGCGACGCTTCGCCAACTGCATCCGCACCGCCTCGTGCAGCAACGACTTATGTCCGCTGCGGCCGAACACGGCCCCCGACAACTCGAACTCCCCATTGCGTTCGCGACTCGCCGAAAAGAGCGGAACTTTCACCGATTCGATCACTGATTTCGCCCGCGACGAACCAGTATGCTGCGCTTCATCCATCGGCCTTCGCCTCCAGCGCAACCCGGCGCGTCTTCGCCGCATGCCGTACGATCACCAAGCCGCCATCCGCACCGGGAACGCATCCGGATACCACGATGGCGTTATCGTCGGTCAATATTTCGACCACTCGCAGATTAACCGTGGTGGCCTTTTCGTTGCCCATCTGACCGGCCATCCGCAGACCCTTGCGCACACGGCCGGGATAAGACCGGTTACCGATCGATCCGCCATGCCTGAAGTATTCGTGAGTGCCGTGCGAACCCGGGAAGCCGGCGAAATGATGGCGCTTGATAACGCCCGCATAGCCGTGCCCCTTGGAAATCCCCGAGACGTCGACCTGGTCGCCGAGGGTGAAGACATCAGCCGCACTTAGCGCCTGCCCGAGCTTCAACTCGCCGTCACCACGTTTGGTGAATTCCCTCGTAGCGATGCCGGGAGCGACCTCGGCCTTTTGAAAATGGCCACGATCCGCTGCGGTCGTACGTGAGAGCTTGCGCTTGCCGAAGGTCATCTGCACCGCTTCGTAACCGTCAGTGGGCGAGCTTTTAATCTGTGTCACGGCGCACGGTCCAAGCTGGATAACGGTGACCGCCTGAACCCGTCCCGACGTGTCTCCAACCTGGGTCATGCCCAGCTTTTTGCCAATCAATCCAGTTAACACGGCACTACTCAAGCTTGATTTCAACGTCGACGCCCGCAGCGAGGTCGAGTTTGCCCAGCGCGTCGATAGTTTGCTGGGTGGGCTCGAGAACGTCGAGCAATCGTTTATGGGTTCGAATCTCAAAATGCTCGCGCGACTTCTTGTCGACATGCGGCGAGCGATTCACGGTGAAACGCTCGATCCGGGTCGGCAGCGGAATCGGCCCAGCCACCCTTCCGCCCGTGCGCCGTATCGTATCGACGATTTCGCGCACCGACTGATCGAGCAGCCGATGGTCGTACGCCTTGAGGCGTATCCGAATTTTATCGTTCATCCTGTCAGCCACGTCCCAGACTCTCGCTCACGTTCGTCCGAACTCTTGCAGTCGCCGGATCCATTTCATGATCGAGGCCCCTGACGGGGCCCCGATTTACACACATAATCTGTTCGATCTACTTCAAAACCTTCGATACCACGCCAGCGCCCACAGTGCGGCCGCCTTCGCGGATAGCGAAGCGCAGTCCTTGCTCGAGTGCGACCGGGGTGATCAACTCGCCGACAATGTTGATGTTGTCGCCGGGCATGACCATCTCGGTACCTTCGGGCAACGTCACTACGCCGGTCACATCGGTTGTACGCAGATAGAACTGCGGACGATAGTTGCTGAAGAACGGGGTATGGCGTCCGCCCTCTTCCTTGGTCAGGACGTAAACCGAGCCCTCGAAGCCGGTGTGCGGCGTGATCGAGCCGGGCAACGCC
>Ga0206836_10107_pt3 | contig 17126 bp, 4 predicted proteins | sample Alteio_BWOrgCont_28_FD_152871 | JGI IMG/M metagenome (GOLD analysis project Ga0206836, IMG submission 152871) | Enriched cells from forest soil in Barre Woods Harvard Forest LTER site, Petersham, Massachusetts, United States -... | ecosystem: Environmental > Terrestrial > Soil > Temperate forest >...
ACACGTAGTGCCGTTTACTTTGGTAAAATCTCCGCCAACATAAAGTGTAGTGCCACTTACAGCCATACTGGTTAAAGAACGAATTGCTGCTGAAGCTTAACTTATTTATGGTTGCAAGCATTTCCTTTTCAAGATATTTTAGCTGTGTTGGGGTAAGGCGCTGGCCAACCTTACGCTGGTATAACGATAAGCGGTTGTTAAAGTGTTTTATAGTATCTTCTTCGGTAATTTTAGCTGCCAGCTTTTTAGTTTCATTATGTATGCTGTTGGATGCAGCTATATCGCCGGGTTCATGGTTCTGTAGTCGCAGTATTTCAAGTTTCAGCTCAGAAAGCTCGTATTCGTCGGCCAGCCGGCCCGCTTTCTCAAGTAACTCCTTTCGTGCAATACTCAATCCTTTAGATGAAAGTATCTCAGCCTGGTGCAGCATGTTAAGAACCCGGCCATAGACAGAACCCCTTAGATGAAAATTATGCAGGGAGTCAAGAATTAAGTAATAAAGGTTGTGCTTGTTGATTTTTAACTGCGAAATGAACTTTTTATCTTTTATTCTTTTCGCTATTACCTCGTCATTTATCGGGTCGTTATCATTTATAACATTGTAGAGCTTCAGCAGGTTATTGCCCGTTTTATGTTTTGAAAGTGAAATGGCAATATACCTTTTCTCATTTTTTTTGAGCGATTTTATCAGTTTAACAAGGTTGGTATTTTCCATTGGATTATTAACCTTAAACGTAAACAAATATAATATTTATATCATATGTAACCACTTATTAACACATAGGTTATGCTATTTTAATGTGCTTTTAACATTTAGATTATTAACTGATGGCGTAAACTTGGTTAGAAATTAAAATTAGGGTGGGGTAGATTTGAGTCCCGAAAACAATCATAACCTGGCATAATGAATAAGAATACATTACTTACGTTATTTACTTCAAAGGTAAATGCGATTATAAGGTATATTCTACCTGTATTAGCCCAACGGTTCCTTATTGCAAAACAACCAATTTTTAACGTAACTAATCTAAATCGGTTAATCTCTTTTAAAGCTAGCCGCCTTGCAGTAGTTTTATTTATAGTCTTTTTTTCTACGCAGAAGGGTAGTGCTCAGTGGATTGCCCCGGGTGGCGGGACTAATAATATAACATATGCCTTATGCACTGACGGTACAAACCTTTATGTGGGTACGAACCCTAACCCGTTTGACAATACTAATAACTATTTAATAAAATGGAACGGTACCACATTTACAAATCTAGGGTATGTTAACGGTTCAATATGTGCCCTGGCTTACATAGGTGGTAATGTTTATGTGGGCGGTTCATTTACAAAGGCAAACGGCACTGCAGGATATAACAATATCGGAGCTTATAATGTAGGCAGCGGTACCTGGTCAACCATGGGTACCGGAGCAAATAGTTTTGTAACCAGTATGGCTGTAAGTGGCACTACACTTTATGTTGGCGGAGATTTTACCAAAGTAAACGGCACTACGTGTAATTATGTAGCATCGTGGAGTGCAGGTTCATGGTCTACACTTTTTGCAGCAACTCCCGGTGTAAATGGAGATGTTTGGGCACTAAGTGTTTTAGGAACGAATCTATACATAGGAGGGCAGTTTTCCTCGACAACCAGCGGCCTTGGGGTAAACAATATTGTAGAATGGAATGGTGCGTCATGGTCAGCCCTGGGTTTAGGTTGTACGGGATCGGTATTGGTTAATAATATAGCCACAACCCCCGACCAGTTGGCTGTAAATCCCGACCCTACAGTAATGGCCCTTACAAATGATGGTACTAATCTTTATGTGGGGGGCGATTTTACAACCGCAGGTGGAACCGGCGGCTTTAACAATATAGCAAAATGGAATGGATCCACCTGGTCGAAACTTGGGGCAGGTATGAGCGCTCCAGGTTGTAGCCTTGGAGATCCTAATGGAGACAATGCCAATGTATATGCGCTTACAATGTATAATGGTAACCTTATTGCAGGTGGCGATTTTGGAACGGCCGGCACCTATAATACTGCTTATGGAATAGCCCAGTGGAATGGCTCAGCCTGGATAGGCTTTAGCAGTGGTTGCGGCGACAATATTAATAGTGACGTGTTTGCGCTGTGTGTGTCAAATGGTATGCTTTATGCAGGCGGGCAGTTTCCCGACCCTGCATTTTATCTGGCCGAGTATACCGGTGCAGGGCCAAACATGACCGTAAGCGCTTCGCCAAACGACACCATATGCAATGGTGGTACTGTACCCATAACCGCCACCGGAGCAACAACATATTCATGGAGTCCATCTACCGGACTTAGCGCTACAACAGGTGCATCAGTAAATGCATCACCAGCGGTAACTACTACTTACACAGTTACCGGTACAACAGCAGGATGCAGCGGTTCGCAAACTATTACAGTTGTTGTTAATCCTAAACCTACTATTACTGTTACAAATTCTTCACCCACCATATGTTCAGGCAGTGGAGGCTCTTCAACGCTTGTAGCCAGTGGTGCAACAACCTATACATGGTCGCCGGGTACAGGCCTCAGTGCTACTACCGGAGCATCAGTGACTTCATCGCCGGGTACTACGCAGACATATACTGTTACAGGAACCGATAATCATGGCTGTACAAATACTAAAGTAGTAACTGTGACTATTAATCCAACGCCAACCGTTACAGCTATAGCTGTTTCTCCTACAATATGTTCAAGTGGTTCTACAGTTATTAATGCAAGCGGAGCAGCAACATATACATGGTCACCTGGCACCGGCCTTAGCGCTACTACCGGCGCTTCGGTTACAGCTAACCCCGGAACGACATTAACCTATACCGTAACCGGAACAACATCCGGTTGTTCAAGCACAGCCACAGTAATGGTTACTGTTAATCCCACACCAACGGTTACGGCCAACGCAACAACACCAACCATTTGTTCGGGCAGCTCAACCACATTAAATGCAGGTGGAGCAACCACCTATACATGGAGCCCGGGAACCGGATTGAGCGCCACCACCGGGTCTTCGGTTACAGCTAACCCCGGTACTACAACCAGCTATACTGTTACGGGCAATACATCTGGCTGTATAAGTACGGCAATTGTCCTTGTAACTGTTAACCCTACACCAACTGTAACTGCAACTGCGGTTACACCAACTATTTGTTCAGGTAATTCAACTACAATTAATGCAGGCGGAGCAGCAACATATACATGGAGCCCGGGAACGGGCCTTAGCGCTACAACCGGCTCATCAGTTACAGCTAACCCAGGTTCAACCACTACCTATACAGTAACAGGAACAACTGCAGGATGTACCAGTACGGCTACTGTAACCCTTACAGTGAATCCTACACCAACAGTAACCGCTTCGGCTATTACGCCGACTTTATGCGCCGGTAGTTCTACAACAATTAATGCTGGTGGTGCTACAACATATACATGGAGCCCGGGCACAGGCTTAAGTGCTACTACAGGTGCTTCAGTTACAGCTACTCCCGGAACCACAACCACATATACAGTAACGGGAACCACAGGCGGATGTATAAGTACGGCTACTGTTAGTGTAACAGTAAATCCATTACCTTCTGTTACAGTTACCCCTCCTTCTGCCGGCCTTTGCCCCGGAGGAAATGTAGTACTTACTGCCGGTGGTGCATCATCATATACTTGGGGACCTTCTACCGGGCTTAGCGCTACTACGGGCTCATCTGTAACATCTACCCCTCCGGGAACAACAACATATACAGTAACAGGCACCGACTTAAACGGTTGCACCAATACAGAAACAGTTACCGTAACTGTTAACCCGGCCTTAGTAGTATCAGTAACACCATCATCGCCCACTATTTGCGGAGGAGACAGCGTAACCCTTACGGCCAGTGGAGCAACAACCTATTTGTGGAGCCCGCCAGGGGGATTAAGTTGTACGAGTTGCAGTAACCCGACAGCTATTCCGGGCTCCACAACTACTTATACTGTAACAGGAACTTCAGGAGGATGTACCGGAAAAGATAGTGTAACTGTATCTGTAAACCCTCTGCCGTCTGTAAATATTACTATAACCGGTATTTCACCCGCTATTTGTGGCGGAGATACAATCGGCCTTATTGCCCACGGAGGTTCTACTTATACATGGAGTCCTGCTTTAGGCCTTAGTGCAACCACCGGAAGCTATGTTATTGCAAGCCCTCCTTCTACCACAACATATACGGTTACAGGAACGGATGTAAATGGCTGTAAGAACACAGGAACTATGACTATAACAGTATTCCCTACGCCTACAGTTACAGTTGTGCCTTCTTCTCCGTCTGTTTGTTCCGGTAGTAATGTAACGTTAACTGCTGGTGGAGCTACTAGTTACTCTTGGCTGCCTAATGACAGCCTGAGTTGCACTGCTTGCCCTAATCCTGTTGCAGATCCTACAGTAACTACTACATATACAGTAACAGGTATAAGTGCAGGAGGATGTAAATCTACCGATAGTGTAACTGTAACAGTATTACCTAACCCGATACTATCAATATTACCATTATCACCAACAATATGTAAAGGAGACTCTCTGAATTTAACCGTCAGTGGAGCATCAACCTACTTGTGGAGCCCGCCAGGGGGATTAAGTTGTACGAGTTGCAGTAACCCGACAGCTATTCCGGGCTCCACAATAACTTATACGGTTACGGGTACTTCAGCTGGCTGTAGCGTAAATGACAGTGTGACAATTACCGTTAATCCATTACCGGCAATTATTGCCAACGCTTCTTCAACTTCAGTTTGCACAGGAGGTTCAACTACATTAACTGCAACAGGTGGCACTTCTTACACCTGGAGCCCTGCAACAGGACTAAGCGCCACCACTGGTGCATCAGTAAATGCAAATCCTACTGTGGCAACAACATATACTGTTACCGGTACAAACGCGAACGGTTGCACAAGTATTGATAGCGTAACTATATCCATCAATCCTTCGCCGACTGTAACATTAATACCTGCTCCTTCAAACAATATTTGCTCAGGTACTTCAGTAACTATTAATGCATCGGGCGCTGCAACGTATTCGTGGAGCCCTGCAGCTGGATTAAGCGCCACTACCGGTGCGTCAGTAAATGCTAACCCGGCCACAACCATTACATATACTGTAGTTGGAACGAATGGGTCAGGATGTAATGATACGGCACAAATTACTATTAACGTAACACCAACGCCAACGCTTACCATAACACCAGGCAGCCCGGGTATATGCCCCGGTGACTCGGTAAAGTTAACAGCGAGCGGGGCAACAACCTATTTGTGGAGTCCGCCAGGGGGATTAAGTTGTACGAGTTGCAGTAACCCGACAGCTATTCCGGGCTCCACAACTACTTATACCGTAACAGGTACCAACGGCGCGTGCAGCGCGACCGATTCAGTAACAATTAATGTAGGTGTTCTTGTTGTAACAGCTACCGTAGGTAGCCCTACAATCTGCTCAGGCACATCAACAACTGTAACTGCTGCCGGAGCTTTGACTTACACATGGAGTCCTGCTACAGGATTAAGTGCCACTACAGGTGTTTCTGTAAATGCGAACCCTGCTGTTACTACAACGTACAGCCTTATGGGTACTTCAGGCAGCGGATGTTTAGATAGCACAACATTTACTATTACCGTAAATCCTACGCCAACTATTACAGTGGTTCCGCCGACGGCTTTAGTTTGTAAAGGTGGTTCAGTACCACTTACAGCGAGCGGGGCAACAACCTATTTGTGGAGTCCGCCAGGGGGATTAAGTTGTACGAGTTGCAGTAACCCGACAGCCAATCCGGGCTCCACAACTACATATACCGTAACGGGTACTTCATCAGGATGCACATCCAACGACAGTATTACTGTTACACTTGATTTACCAATTGTAACACCTACCGCCGGTTCTCCTTCCATATGTGCAGGAAGCAGCACAACACTTAGTGCCAGCGGAGCAGTAACCTATTTGTGGAGTCCGCCAGGGGGATTAAGTTGTACGAGTTGCAGTAACCCGACAGCCAATCCGGGCTCCACAACTATATATACCTTAATTGGTACCGATACTGCAGGATGTAATGACACTACAAACATTACCATTACCGTTAACCCATTACCAGTGGTAAGCGTTTCAGCTACCGATACAGCTATATGCAGTGGTTCATCTACTTCATTAACTGCTTCAGGAGCATCAAATTACTTGTGGAGCCCGCCAGGGGGATTAAGTTGTACGAGTTGCAGTAACCCGACAGCTATTCCGGGCTCCACAACTACATATACAGTAATTGGTACCAGTGCAGCCGGTTGTAATGATACTGTGCCATTTACCGTAACAGTTAATGTTACACCGGCGGTTACCATTTCTGTTTCAGGCAACGATACTATTTGCCCGGGCCAATCGGCAACACTTACAGCCAATAGTACTGCCACCGGTTATGTATGGAGTACAGGAGCTACTACAAGCACCATTAATGTTAATCCCACTATTCCTACAACATATACAGTTGTGGCTTCTAACGGAAAATGCGCTGACTCTGCAATAACATCAATATACTTATATCCGCCATTAAAGGTTACCATGACTAATGATTCTGTTTGCGCAGGTAAAACTACTACGGTTAGTGTTAGTGCAAGCGGAGGAAAACAATCATATAGTTATGTTTGGAATAATGGCCTCGGTTCAGGAGCTGGTCCGTATAATGTAAATCCATCTTCTTCTACTTATTATGTATGCACAGTAAGCGACGGCTGCGGCGAAATTGTAAAAGATTCTATGCAGGTATTTACATATCCTTCACCTAAAGTGTTGTTTACAGCAACCCCGGATACTATATTAGGCGGACAATATGTGACCTTCATTAATTTAAGTACCGGTGCCACTTCATTCTTCTGGAACTTTGGTGACGGAACAAACGCAACTGACAGTGCTGCTTACCATCAATATGGTCCGGCAGGCACTTACGTTGTTTACCTGGTTGGAAGCAATGGCAAAGGATGCGCTGATACGGCATGGGATACCGTATATGTAACTGAAGGCATTGTTATACCAAATGTATTTACCCCTAATGGCGATGGTTACAATGATGTGTTTCATGTAAAAGCCGGCGGTTACCAGACTTATTTTATTGAAATATTTAATCGTTGGGGACAGAAAGTATTTGAAGCCGATTCGCCTAATATTGACTGGACAGGCAAGAGTATGGCAGGTGTTGAAGAATCTGACGGAACCTATTATTACATAATTAAAGTTACCGACTACAAGAACCAATTATTTAACTACGATGGTTATTTACAATTAATCAGAGGTAAATAAACATCTAAAAAAATCAAAAACCATACAGCAATGCAGGTAAAACGACTTTTCTTATTATCATCTTTAACACTACTTATCGGCACGTTTAGTGGAAAAGGTCAGAATACGGACAGTAGGGTAAAATGGACTCTTAAAGATGCTACATCTCAAAGGGTATTTGTAGAAAACCGAGGGCAGTTTACTGCACCTGCTAAAGAGAATGAAGCAGCCATTTTATATGCATTTGATGAAGGTGGACAGAAAATTTATTTTACAACAAAAGGCATTATTTATTCTTTCACAGAAAAGAAGTTAAAGAATAAAAAAAATGCGAATACGTTTTCAGCACGAAGCGAAGAAGAGGAAGAAGCAAAGGGTAATCTGGAGGTAAAGAGCGATTTAGTAACCATGACCTGGCTTGGCGCTAACCCAAATGTTTCTGTAGAAGCTGACGATATTACACCCGATTATTATAGCTATACTTTAAAGGAAAAGGATGGAGAATGGAAGAATGTAAATTACATAAAGGCCTATAAGAAACTGGTTTATAAAAACCTTTATCCCGGAATAGATGTTGTATATACTTTTCATGAAGGCGAGGGAATAGAGTACTCTTTAATACTTCACCCGGGAGCTGATATCTCGTTAGTAAAGATGAAGTATTCTGATAATTATGAAGCTTCTATCTGGAATGGTAAGGTCAACATTGTTATGTCAGTCGGTAATATAGTTGACAATACCCCTGAAACATTTTATTCTTCTGATAAATCAGATGCTATTGTTTCTTCTTTTAAGAAAGTAGATAATACAATTATGTTTGAACTTGGCGACTACGACCATTCAAAAGAAATAACTATAGATCCATGGACAATTACACCTGCTTTCTCTAATTCAAACAGAATATGGAATTGTCAAACCGATGGAAGTGGTAATGTTTATCTGTATGGTGGCGATTCACCACTCACGCTGAAAAAATTTACTTCTGGCGGAACACTAATCTGGACATATAATACCCCTTGGGATTCTTCAACATATTGGCTAGGTACTTTAGTGACCGACAAAGCAGGTAATTCGTATGTTACATCGGGTTCAAACGGAGAAGTATCAAAAGTAAGTTCTGCCGGAGCCCTGGTTTGGCATAATAACCCCAATGGTGGATTCGGACCTGTTTATGAATATTGGCATGAAGCGCTTAATTGTGACCAAACTCAACTTGTAATCGGTGGAATGTACGGCGCGGTGTCTCCCAGTCAAGGTGCTATTATGAATATAAATTTGACGAATGGGGCAATAGCGAATAAAATAATTGTCGGCGAAATGTCAGGATTAAGTATTGACGAATGCCGTTCTATATGTTTTTCTCCTAACGGCAATTTTTATTTTATGACGCTTGATTCAATAGGATCATTAAACGCTGCATTAACAACTTACGGTTTTAAGTCAAATAGTACCTATAATTTTTCTTATGGTAGTCCTAGTTATTCAATTGTAGGTAACCTGGGCTTAAATGCCATGAAGGCAACAAAGAGTTTTATTTATACCGTTAATGGAGCTAATGTGGCTAAGCGCAGTATAGGTAATGGCGCTATTTTAGCCACAGCGGCAATTCCCGGTGGTTCTGCTTCAAGTAGCCTTGGTACCAACTCGCCAAATAATAATGGTATAGATATTGATAGCTGCGGAAATGTTTATGTGGGCTCGGGTAATTCGGTTACTGAGTTCGATGCTAACCTCACTAAAATAACTTCGACTACTACACCTTCTACTGTTTACGATGTGGCAGTTAATAACAACGGTGAAGTAATTGCATGTGGTAATAATTTTGCAATGTCAATTAATTTCTCTGCATGTTTACCACCTGCGCCTATTTGTCATTTATGCACTAACCCGACTATTTCAAAAAGCAGCACTAACAATCTTTGTAATGGAGCCAGCACAGGAACGGCAAGTGTAACAGCAGGGGGAGGAGGGCCATATTATTATAGTTGGTCTCCTAATACCACCGATACTACATCTTCAGCCAGTGGACTTGCAGCCGGCATATATACAATTACGGTTACCAACTCGGGCGGATGCAGCCTTACCGATACAGTTAAAATAACGCAGCCAACAGTAATTACAGGAAATGTGAGTACCGCGCCTTCATGCTCGGGTAATAATGGAACAGCAACAGTAGTGGCAGGTGGCGGTACAGGGCCGTATAAGTATAGCTGGGCGCCATCGGGTGGAACCAATGCAACGGCAACAGGGTTGGCCGCCGGAAGTTATACTGTAACAATTACTGATAAGTTAGGTTGCACAAAAACTGAAACCGCTACGGTTTCATCTTCAACAGGAAGCTCACCCACAGTGGTTATGTCGAATACGAATGCATCATGCAGTGCATGTAATGGTACTGCAACGGCTACTCCTTCGCCTTCCGGCACATATAATTACGTATGGTCGAATGGAGATACCACGCAAACAATAAGTAATCTTTGTTCAGGCTCTTATACGGTTACAGTAACTGCAACGGGTACTACAACTTCTACATTCTATACCGAAGACTTTACAACAGGTGGTACCGGATGGACATTAAACACATTAGGTTCAGGAACAAATGGCCCTAATGCCAATGCCTGGATAGTGGATAACAAATCAGCCCTTTGCAATGCAGGAAATTATCTGCATGTTGAATGTACGGGTTCACATCCGCCATTTTATACTTGTACTTCCGGCGCTCATTACGACCCTGGAAACCCTATTTTCGATAATTCTGCAACAGATAAGTATGCGTATTCACCGGTGGTTTCCACAGTTGGTGCAACAAATATGACACTGACATTTACATATCAATGTAACGGCGCTAGCGGTAGTGACTATGGTGTGGTAAGTCTTTATAACGGAACTACGTGGACGGACCTTCCGACCCAATATAGCGGAGTAACTTCTTGCACAAAGGCAAGTATTCCTATACCTGCTGCATATAATGGCCTGAGTAACTTCCAGTACGGATTTCGCTGGATAAATAGCAATACAGGGGCCGGCACTGATGCTCCTTTTGCTATTGACAGTATAGCCATAACAGGTACCGTAAAAGCCGCGGGCTGCCCAACTGTTGAGACCATTAATCTTACATCTACAGGTTCATTCAGCCTTACTACTACACCTACCAGTACTACATGCGGTTCAAACAATGGCTCAGCAACTGCTAACCCTGTTCCGGCCGGTGCATATACTTACAAATGGTCTGACGGACAAACAACACAAACAGCAACAGGCCTTGCAGCGGGAACATATACAGTAATTGCTACTTCGGGCGGATGCTCAGATACAACAACAGTAACTATAAGTAGTACAGGTGGACCCTCAGCTACCTCAACTATAACTAATCCATTATGCAATGGAGGAACAGGTACAGCAGTGGCAAATGCTTCAGGTGGAACAGGCCCTTATACATATAGTTGGGCGCCAAGCGGCGGAACCAATGCTACTGCAACAGGATTAACAGCAGGCACATACACCTGCACAGTAACCGATTCAAAAGGATGTTCGACACTTGATACAGTTAAAGTTACTCAGCCCGGAGCTATTACCGGAAGTATAACGCCAACCAGTGCAACCTGCGGAAACAGTAATGGCAGCGCAGTAATTACAGCCACCGGTGGTACAGGGTCCTTAACATATTCATGGTCGCCTTCAGGAGGAACCAATGCGATAGCATCGGGATTAGCAGCAGGCTCGTATACCTGTACGGTTACTGATGCAAACGGATGTACACATACCATAAATACAACAATAAGCAATGCCGGAGGGCCCACGGTTACATCAACGCTCACAAACCCTTTATGTAACGGAGGCACTGGCTCAGCAACAGCAAATGCATCAGGAGGAAGCAGCCCATATACCTATTCATGGTCACCCAGTGGAGGAACGAATGCAACAGCCAGTGGATTATCAGCCGGTACTTATATATGTACAGTAACCGATAAGAATGGCTGTACATCTACCGATACCGTAACTGTAGTTGTCCCTGTGGCCATAACCGGTAGTGTAACGGGCACAACATCTGCAAGCTGCGGCAGTTCAAACGGCAGTGCGACTATTAGCGCAAGTGGAGGAACAGGAGCATTAACCTATAGCTGGGCACCGAGTGGTGGCACTAATTCAACAGCAAATAACCTTGCAGCAGGTACATATACATGCACTGTAACCGATGCAAATGGATGCACTAAAACAATAACAGCTGCTATAAGTAATACAGGGGGCCCAAGCGTAACATCAGTATCTACTAATCCATTATGTAACGGAGGAACGGGTTCGGCCACAGTAACAGCCAGCGGAGGAACAGGCCCATATACTTATAGCTGGTCACCAAGCGGAGGAACCAATGCAACAGCCACAGGACTAACGGCGGGTACATATACTTGTACAGTAACCGATGCAAGCGGTTGTATTACTAATGATACCGTTGTAGTAACCCAGCCTTTAGCCATTACAGGTTCTGCGGCCATAACCAATGCAACATGCGGAAACAGTGATGGAGGCGCAACCGTAACAGCCAGCGGAGGTACAGGAGCTTTAACCTATAACTGGTCGCCGAGCGGAGGAGCCAGTGCAACGGCAAGTAACCTTGCTGCAGGCAGCTATACCTGTACGGTAACCGATGCCAATGGATGCAGCCACCAAGTAATAGCTTCTGTCAGTAACATAGGGGCGCCAACAGTTACATCGAGCGATATGAATGAACAATGTTTTGGCGGCAGTACAGGAAGCGCTACTGTAAATGCAACAGGCGGAACAGGGCCATATACATATAGCTGGGCACCCAGCGGAGGAACCAATGCAACAGCTACTGGATTACCTGTAGGTACATATACATGTACAGTAACCGATTCTAAAGGATGTATAACCATAGACACCGTAACAGTTAATCAGCCAACGGATATTAAATCAACCATTACAGCAGTAAATGCAATGTGCGGAAAACCGGGCAGTGCTTCAGTAACAGCCAGTGGCGGAACAGGGCCATATACATATAGCTGGAGCCCTTCAGGCGGAACAAATACAACAGCAGCAAACTTAACCGCAGGAACATATAGTTGCACGGTAACCGATGCCAACGGCTGTTCAAATACACAAACGACAACTATAACAGGCAGTTCAGGCCCTAAAGCGACAATAACCAGCGATACAACAATTGAAGTAGGGGACAGTGCCAAGATAGCGGCCACGGGTGGAGGAACATACCTGTGGATACCCGCAACAGGATTAAGTTGCACAAATTGCCCGAATCCAACAGCGACCCCATCGGTAACCACCCAATATTGTGTACTGGTAACCGATACAAGCGGCTGTTCCGATAGCTTATGCACGACAGTAACTATTGATTACCCGTGCGGAACAATATATGTGCCAACTGCTTTCTCGCCCAATGGGGATAGGGAAAACGACCTGGAATGCGTATATGGCGGCTGTGTTAAAGTTATAGATTTTGTGATATATGACCGTTGGGGCAATAAGGTTTTTGAAACCAACGACCCTAATAATGTTTGCTGGGACGGAAAGTATAAGGGAACCCTTATGAATACAGGGGTATTTGTATATTATTTGCAGGTTGAACAGTCGAATGGAAATAAAGTGACCCAAAAAGGTAACATTACATTGGTAAGATGATTAACTTTGTGAATAGCATAAAAATATCGCGCATGAAAAAGACTACAATTTTAGCAGCCCTTATCCTGACAAGCGGTATGCTGTGTAGAACGGCGGAAGCACAGGATATACATTTTTCACAGTTTTACATGGCCCCCTTGCAGCAGAATCCTGCGTTGGCAGGCGCCGACCATGATATGCAGGCCATCCTCAATTATAAGAACCAATGGGGTAGTGTGGCTTCACCTTATAAAACCATTGCGTTTTCGTATGACATGAGGCTTACCAAACCAAGGGGAAATAAAAAAGGGTATTGGTCCGGAGGTATTGAATTTTATAGCGACAATGCAGGAGATGCCAACCTTACAACAACACAGGTTAACGTGGCGCTGGCCTACCATGTTCTTACCGGGCAATATAGCGCCTTGGGTGCAGGTATAATGGGAGGCTATGTTCAGCGGAGTATTAGTTATTCTTCTTTAACATGGGGCAACCAATACGACGGAACCACCATGCAATATAACTCGGCTTTACCATCGGGTGAACCTGCCGGCGCTTCCAATTCTCTGTCATTCATTGATGGAGCGGCGGGTGTGGCATGGACCTATGATAATACATCGGGAGGCATTAATGTTACCGATAACCACGAACTGAAAGCTGATGTGGGTTTTGCCATGTTCCATGTAACCCAACCTAACTATTCATTTTATGGAGATGCTGAAAAACTTTATATACGTTACACCTTTTACGCTAACACTTTAATAAGTTTAAGCAATTCAAATCTTGCTCTTGCACCGGGCCTTATCTATTATAGCCAGGGTAGTGCGAATGAGTTCTACGTAGGTACACTGGTAAGGTTTAAACTGCACCAGGATTCTAAATACACCGGCCTTATGAAGAGTGCTGCACTTTCTTTGGGCGGATATTATCGCGCCGGCGATGCGATAATTGCTGATATGTTACTTGAATATGCTAATTATGCTATGGGTGTAAGTTACGACTTCAATGTTTCCGGCCTTACTGCGGCCAGTCACGGCATGGGAGGACTTGAGCTTTCACTGCGTTTTGTAATGCCTAGCCCATTCTTCCAGGGTGGCAGTTCTACAAAATCAATGTTCTAGAATTAATTGAAAAGGAAGCAAAAAAGAAAAATTAACTAAAACAGATAATAGAAATAAAATAACCGCTACTCAACCAGCCCCCTGATTGCATAGCGTTAATGATAACCAACCAAGGCTTTTGGCCTTGCATTAACGTAACTACGACAGGAGGATGGAAAATAGATATTACAGGAATTTACTTATGCTAATCTGCGTAAGTTTTTTATTAACAGCACAAATCGTTAATGGCCAAAGTTGGCAAAAAGTAGGGGCCGCAGGTTCTCCCGGGGGAGTAATCTATGCAATGACCACATACGGTGGCAACCTTGTGTTTTCCGGAGACAATAATGGAACAGGCCCTGGTTATGTTTATCAATATAATGGTACAACAGTATCGCAGTTTACTGCCCAATCATATGCTTTATCTACCGGCCCTTATTGTTTTGCATTGACTGTTTATAATGGTGTGTTATATATGGGAGGAACCTTTTCTTCTGCAAGTGGTAGCACATCATGCGCAAATGTTGCTTATTGGAATACCGGCACCTCTAAATGGAGCCCTTTAGCGGCAGGTGGAACGTCGGGAGGAACAAATAATTATGGAGTTCTTGCAATGACTGTTTGGAATAATAAATTAGTAGTCGGTGGAGATTTTACGAAAGTAAATGGCGGGTTGACGACGGCAAATTATGTGGCAACATTTGACGGAACTACCTGGGGAACATTAAGCGGACTTAATGGAGATGTAATGGCACTAACAGTGTGGAACGGTAATTTATATGCAGGTGGGTCATTTACTTCACCGGGAACCGGTATTGCTGAATGGAATGGGTCATCATGGGTAGCTTTATCGGGTGGCAGTATTTCCGGTTCTAATGGAACCTCAGGAAACCCAACCACAGTTCAGGCTCTGGCAGCAGTGAATGGTTCTCCCGGTTATCTGTGCCTTGGGGGCGATTTTACCAAGGCAGGCACAGTGTCAGCGGCAAATATTGCTACCTGGAATGGAACTAGCTATAGCGCAATGGGTACAGGTATGACAGTTAATAATGGTGATGGAGCTGATGTGTATGGATTATTATCAAATAATGGAGATATTCTTGCAGTTGGCGACTTTCAAAAGGCCGGGGGTACTACAGTAAATTTCGTTGCTTATTGGAATGGTTCATGGAGTGCAATGGCAAGCGGTTTTAATAGCGATGCCCACTCATTATGGATATGGAACAGCGATTTATTTGCAGGAGGAATCATGAATAATTTCCCAACGCAGCCTTATATTGAACAATGGACTTCAAATACGATATTGCCAATAAAACTTCTTTCATTTAATGCTGTTTATAATAATGATGCAGAATCTGTTGATATAGGCTGGAGTACGGCTACAGAAACAAACAATAAAGAATTTACTGTTGAGAAGAGTATAGATGGTGAAAACTGGAATGCTATCGAGGAAGTACCCGGAGCGGGTAATAGTTCAGTTGAAAGGGATTATGCTGCAACTGATGAATCGCCTTTTGGGGGTATTTCATATTACCGCCTTAAACAAACAGACTATGATGGTAATTCTACATACTCTGATGTACAGACGGTAAATATAGATGCCAGCTTTAATAAATTGGCCGTTATTCCCAATCCGGCCTATAATAATGTTACTATTTCTTTTGGTGCTTCGTCTTCCGGAGTAGCCATAATTAACCTTTATGACTGCACCGGCAGGCTTGTGAACACCACCCAAATAAATACAGTAAAAGGTGTAAATGCAACAGAAATCAATGTTTCGGGATACAATAGCGGTGTTTATATATTAACAGTCAGCACACAGCAAAAACAATACACTTCTAAAATTCTTATAGGCAGGTAGCCTGGTTTCTTAATTATACCTGTATTTATCAGATAAGAATAAGATAACATCCCCCTGTATTCCAATAATGATAGGGTGTCTGGCAATTTACTGATTAAAGTCAATAAGAAATTTGTAACTTTTTTCCTGTTTTAATGTAAAAGGGGTATAAAAAATATACCTACTTTTGGCTTCAACACATACTTAAAACTTTATTTTACTAGCTTTCGTAAGTGTCACCATATGGCGTTAAATAACTATTATATAAAACAAGCATGAATAAATTTACAAGAATTCTTTCCGGGGTTTTAACAATTGCATTAATTACTTTTACAGCAAAATCTTATGCAGCTAGTGGTGGTGGTAACATTAATAATGTTGCGGGCTGTCCAACCATTACAGTTACACTAAAAAAACAAATAAATTGTACATGTTTTGGACTTAGCAATGGCGAAGCAATAGTAAGCGCTTCCGGCGGGGTTTCACCTTATACCTATTCATGGGCGCCAAGCGGCGGAACAAAAGATACAGCGTCAAACCTTGCGGCAGGCACGTATACAGTTACTGCCAAGGACTTTAACGGATGTACGGGTACTTTAAAAGTTACCATAACGCAGCCGGCTGCATTAACTGCTAAAATACTTGGGGTGGTTAATATCTCATGCTTTGGTGCGTCATCTGGTACAATTTTAAGCTCAGGGCAAGGCGGCACTTCTCCATATACATATAGCTGGGCTCCTTCAGGAGGTACAGGTAGCAAGGCAAGTAACCTGGCTGCAGGCACGTATACTGTAACTATTAACGATAAAAATGGTTGCGGGCCGGTTACGAATACGGCGACAATTACTCAGCCTGCCAGTGCTTTAACGGCTACTGTAACTACAACTCCTGAAAGTTGTAATGCTGGTAATAATGGCACAGCTTTAGTAACCGCTGCAGGTGGAAGCCCTTCATACACTTATTTATGGAATACAGGGAAAACAACCTCGAGTATAAATTCATTAACTGCAGCAACATATACGGTAACTGTAAAAGATAAAAACGCATGTACAGATGTGGTTTCCGGTACAGTTGCACAGCCTTCGGCTATTACAATAGCAACATCAGGAATAGTAGACCCCACATGTGGTTCAAGCAATGGAAAAATAATAACCAAGGTTACCGGTGGAACAGCCCCCTACACTTATTCATGGGCTCCAAGTGGCGGAACTAAAGATACAGCAAAATCACTGGCTGCCGGAATATACACGCTTACTGTAACTGA
>Ga0206836_10163_pt1 | contig 17119 bp, 9 predicted proteins | sample Alteio_BWOrgCont_28_FD_152871 | JGI IMG/M metagenome (GOLD analysis project Ga0206836, IMG submission 152871) | Enriched cells from forest soil in Barre Woods Harvard Forest LTER site, Petersham, Massachusetts, United States -... | ecosystem: Environmental > Terrestrial > Soil > Temperate forest >...
GTTTTTGAATGGGACAAAACCAAAAGTCTCTTTACTGAAACCAGTTTCAAAAGTGTGGCGGGATGGGAAGGGGATTCGATTTTGTTACCGACCCCTACGGCTGTTCCAGTTGAAGTGGCGAAAGCTGGCAAGCCAGCTCCCATTCAGATAGCGCCAAATGGCTGGTGGGAAGTGCCCTTTGACGCGAACAAATCCTATCTGGTTTTAAAGACCCAATTGGTTCCGCAGCTCATTCAAAAGAATCAAATTGCCGCACTGGGCCAAAAGGCCAACGCCTTCTTCAAAGAAGCCCAGAAAAACGGCGTGAAGGGTAAAGACTTTTCGGTCATGCGTTCGGGCTATTACACGGCGGTCGCTTCCGCTCTGCTTGATATGAACAAGGCTAAAGACGCGGCCTATTACCTTAAGATAGCCTTGTCTTATCAGTCGGATAACGCGGAGGCGGTAGCGTTGAAGGCAAAGATTCCCACTCAGTAAGCGATTTGATAGGTAAGCGAAAATATAATAAAAAAGCCGTAAAACCAATGTAGGTTTTACGGCTTTTGATTGTAAAAAATGGTGCCCGAGGGGGGACTCGAACCCCCACGGGTTTCCCCATACGCACCTCAAGCGTACGTGTCTGCCATTTCACCACCCGGGCCTTTTTAGGGCGTTATCGCCCCTAGAAGAAGGCGTATTATACTTCTCGACTTTTGATTGTCAATCAAAGCGCCTTTGCGCGGTAAATAGGGTGAATCTTTGAAGAAGAGCATTTTTTCGTTACTTTTACTCGGCCTGTTTTTTTACGGCGTGAAGGTTTCAGCCTTTCTTCCATCGCTCCAAATGCTCAAAGATTCCCAGTGGGATTTTTCGCTCTTTCCTGTTTTGGGGCATCAAAAACTGGACGCGATTTTATCGTTAGTTTTTATTGGTTTTGGCCTGTTGGGTTGGATGGGGTGGATACGCAGAACCCTTTTGAGCGCGCTCGACGGCACTTCAGGGAGTTTGGCGGTTTTAGCGATAACGGTTAGTTTCTTTTCTTTTTATTGTTTCTCTCTAGGTGTTAATCAGCTTTTAACCCACTCTTTAGTGGAACTCTTTTTCTTAGTTGGTTTTTTTCCAGGTTTTTTAAAAGTCTGGGAAATTCGAAAATCCTTTCAGCTTAAGTTGACTTGGGAACCATTGGGGTTGGTGCTTTTGGTTTGGGCTTTCGAGTATTTGTCACCACCCATTATTTGGGACTCTGTTCTTGATCATTTTCGCTTTGCCGAAGAAGTCGTCAGGCTTCATCAAATACCCTTTCATTGGACCAACCATACGGGTGATATGCCGAAGTTTGCTGAAACTCTCTTAGCGGGTTTTTGGGCAATGGGTGGAGAAACTTTAGCCAAACTACTCAGCGGGTTAGCCGCGTCGCTCACCGCCTATTTGTTTTGGGTGATCGCTAAGGAGAAAGGTTTTTCCAATCGGGTGGGGCAATGGGTGTTCTGGACCTGTCCTTTGTTTTTAGCGCTTTTTGCCTGGGGTTATGTGGAAGGTTTCTTGGCCTTTTACGAAACATTGGCGCTTTATTGTTTGTGGAAGTTTTACGAAAAGCCAAAAGTTAAGGTTTGGGTTTATCTCTGCGCCTTCTTTTTGGGCGTGGCCTTTTCCATCAAATACACGGCGGTACTGGCTATCATCGCTTGCGACGTGCTTTTGATTTATCACAACTTCAAACATAAAAGCTGGCGCGCGCGTTTTTGGTCATTTGCCTTCTTTCTGGTTTTACCTATGGCGCCCTGGGTATTTCGAAATGGACTGGCTAACGGCAATCCCTTGTATCCGTTGGTGACCCATTGGCTTGGCGGACCTCCGGGTTATAACGCCCATATGGAATCCAGCTTGCTGGAAGATACGGGTAAACCCGCTGAATTATCGGTCATCGGCTGGCTTTCGCTTTTATGGAATAATTTTTTTACGTTGAACAACGGCGTGGGTGCGGCCTGGACGCCTTTGGTTTTGATGAGCTTGCCCTGGTGGGGAAAAGTGTTAAAAGACCGCTTTGCGGTTTTCTTGTTAACCTTTTCAGCGGTCTTTTTGACGGGTTGGATTTTGTTTTGCACGAGTCTGCGCCACGCTTCGGGCGGAGTTTTGGTATTGGTATTGATCACAGCTATGGTGTGGGATAAAGCCCTGAAAACAGACAGTCAATGGGCCAAAGTAATCTTTGGTTTCGGATGCGTTTTGTCGCTGTGGCTTTGCGTGAGCGCCCAGTTAACAACTACTGCCCCTTATGCTTCGTCCTTGGGTTTAGAAGATCCGCTCAAACGACTTGGAAGAAACTATGGTTTTAATCTGGATACCTATGCAGCCTACCGAGACATCGAAAATAACTCCGGTCCCTATGACAAAGTGGTGGCTTTGGGAGTGTTTCAAACCTATACGCTTCAACGCACCTCGTTTGTAGACTTTTATTGGAAAAAACCAATTCTGTTGAGCTGGGCTAGCGATTGTAAAACAGCCGAAGAATTGGCCGCTCGGTTTAAAAAAGAAGGCGCGCTCTTTGTGCTTTATCAGAGGGAAGAGGCCATCCATTCCTTTGGCCGTAACAAGAATTACAAACTGGAAGGTATGACCGAAAAAGAATATCTGAGGTTCTGGAACTATTTCATGGAGCCCTTGGCTGAATATGAAAATACTTTTGTCTATCGTGTAAGACAAACCCCCTTGGATAAGCCCCCGGTGCTTCAAGAGGTGCCGGGGCTACAAGAACCCGGTTTTTATGAGATTCAAAAGTCAGACTTTAAGGGTGATAAGGAAAAGGCCTATCAATTGGCGGTGGATTGGACGGCAAAGTATCCCTTTATCGCGGAAGGTTGGCGGCAGCGGGCCCAAGTGGCAGGTAATATAAGTCCCGAAGACGCTTTTCTTTCGGCTAATCGAGCTAATCAGCTGGGTCTGCAAGATATTAGTCTATGTCGCATTTTGAGCCTAGGGTATTTAAACCAAAACCAACAAAAAAAAGCCGAGATTTGGGATAACTTGGCGCTATACCGAGAGACTGTTGAGAGTGCAAAGGTTGAAGGGGCGTTGGGTTTTTATCGAAATGGGAAATCGAATTAATAAATAAACTATTTTGAGATTTAAATTACTTAGGACCAGTTAACTTTTTAATGTACATCGCGCTGACTTCGCCGAGTTTCTTTCTGATATCTTCTGAACTGGGATTTGTTTCTAAAATTTGCTGGAAAATTTCCATGGCCGCTTTCAGGTAGCCTTGCTGGACACAGGCGCTGGCGAGAACCAAAGGGTCTTCGGTTAAAGAAGCGGCGGATGAGAGAGGTTCGTTGAAAACTTCGGAGAAAGTTGCCAGTGAATCTCCTTCACCCCAGAAGTCAGAATTTTTCAAAAGAATGGGGTTTTCCACTTCCGCCACGGATCCGTATTTGCCTTTCAAGTCTTTTTGTCCAATTCTCGCTAAAGCTTTTTCCAAAGTAGGGGTATTGGCAGGACTGAGGACAAGAGCCTTTTCCAAACAAGCAACCGCTTGTTCAAATTGTTTTTTTCGTTCCAGTAACAGAGCATAACGGTAGAGGGCTTCAGCGGCGCCGTTTGAATCGCCCAGTGTCTCAAGCGACTCAATCAATTTAACGTGGGTGGATTCTTTATCCGGTTCCAACCGGATCATCAATTTTGAGTATTTGGCGACCAGCTCGGCGTTGTTGCTACTGACCGCTTTTTGCAGGATTGTTGTCATGTTGGGGATGGCTTTGTCGATATCCTTAGCCCGGATGCAAAAGTCAATCCAGGCTTCCTGAACCTCGGGGTTTTCGTTGTCCGTTTCCAGGGCTTTTTGAAAAGTCGCCCGGGCTTTTTCCAACCGGCCCAGTTTATCCAGCGATTGGCCCAAATGGACCAGCGCGCCTAGGTGATTGGTTTTAAACCGAAGCAATGCCTCAAACTCAAGGACAGCTTCCTCAAATTTCTCCCGTTTGAAGTAAATCAAGCCGGCGATATAGTGAGCTTCCACGCTTTTGAGTTCGATGGCTTTTTGAGCCAAATCAAAGGCCTGGTTGAGATTGCCTTTGGCATAGGATTCCTCTGCCAAATTCAAATATTCCTTTTTGGCCTCGCTTAGGGAACCTTGCTTGAGATAAACTTGGGCCAAGTGCAAACGGACAGCGGGATTTTCGGGTTCGATATCCGTGATTTTGGTGAACATATGCTTAGCTTTTTCGAGCATGTTGTTTTTAAAAAAAGCGTCGCCCAGCGTTTGGTAAGCTTGAATCGACACCGGTATTTGATTGATTTTGTTGTCGAGCAAAATCGATTGGGCCCGGACGACAGGGTCCTCCGGCCGGAACTTTAAAATCTTGCCAATCAACTCAATAGCGGGTTCGAGCTTTTCCGAGGCCAATGCCTCGTTAATCTTTGTATAGCCCTGAGCGTAATTAATTTGAGCTTGAGTTTCTGATGGAAGTTTGCCAGCGTCCAGTTCGCTTATTTTTTTGAAGATTTGGATCGCTTTGTCGGTTTGGCCGTCGCTTAAAAAGGTGGAAGCGACTTTGCTGTATGATTCATAGGCCAATTGGTGGAAATCTTTTTGGAAGTAGATTTCACCCAAAGTTTGAAGGATGTCCATATCATTGGGGTCGATAGCCAGGATTTTTTTGTATTCATCCAACGCCCTGTCCAAATTTCCACTTTCGAAAAGCACATGGGCTATATTAAGAAGATCGTTTTTGCTTTCGTTGGCTAACTTTTCCATATGACCTTTTAAAATCGGGGGCTACCCGAATCCTTTATATCAGGGGCTAATAGTATTGGTTGTTATTATACGCCCACCCTCTATTTGCCGCCATTTCCAATGCAGTATCATCCTTGATAAGCGACGAAACATCTTATTTTTACGACGCTAAATCGGCGCCTGGCAGGGTAAAAAAGAAGGTCGACCCCTTCTCAAACTCCGATTCTACCCAAATACGGCCATGGTGATTTGTCACAATTTCTTGTGCGATGGATAGTCCGATCCCACTTCCCTGATATTTTTGCTGAGTATGCAAACGTTGGAAAGTTTGAAAAATTTTTTGATAGTGTTCCAACTGGATGCCGATACCGTTGTCTTTGACGACAAAAAGCCAGTTTTTACCCTGAGGTTTGGCTGAGACCTCAATTTGAGGAGTCTGTTCGGATCGGAATTTTAACGCATTGCCGATCAGGTTTTGGAAAAGCTGGGTCATTTGGATGGGGCGGGCTGCGACTGTAGGCAAATAACCGATATCCAAAATGGCGTCGGTTTCTTCGATGGTCGATTTCAAATTTTTTAAAACCAGGATCATGACTTCGTTGAGGTTGGTCGGCTGAGGCACGACTTTCTGGGTTTTGAGGAGGGAATACTGCAGTAAGTCCTTAATCAGTTGCCGCATCCGTTGGACGCTTTCTACGATGAAGCGAATTTGTTCATCGGCATTTTTATCCAGTTTTCCCCGGTATTCGCGTTCCAGCAGTTGGGTATAAGTTGTAATCGTCCGGAGGGGCTCCTGAAGGTCATGGGAGGCGATATGGGCGAAATTCTCCAGTGTCTTATTGGTTTGTTCCAACTGCTGGCGCGCGTCGAGGCTTTCCAATAATGTCTGGTGAAATTGGCGATGAATGTAAACGCAAAGAAGGGAAATAACTCCCAGACAAGCCAGTGGAAGGAAATAAAGCGCTAAGGCGTGAGTGATTGGGTCTTGAATGGCCGTTACAGGAAAATGAGTGAAAGGCCGGATCAAGATGATGGTGATGGAGGTTCCGACTCCCAGGTTGATCCAGAAAAATCCTTTTCGAGGTCCGGAGAGAAAGATGCCCAGGACGACAAAGACGGTCATGTAAATGACTGAAATGGGAAATAAGTTTTCCGATATAAAGAGCATTAATTGAACAACCCGAAGAAAATACGCGAAAAGAAAAATTCTACGGGCCAATTTAAATTTTCCTTTTTTGACTAGCCGGAGGGAACAAAAACCGACCAGCAGCAGGGTCAGGCTTACACCCATGGCAATGAGGGACTGTGATTGCCCTTTGCGGCAATAGGCAATCAAACTGGTCGCTAAAAAAAGTCCAGCTCCCAAGATCGCTATTTGTATGACGGTGGTGATGACTTTGGTTTGGAACGCTGATTCCGCATCAGGGGACTGAGTGGGTGGAGTGTTTACTGGCACTGGAACCTCGAAGAGTATAAAACGACTTTTATGGCGATTTTGAACGAGATTAATCTAATTTTTTTTGGAATCGAACTATCTGGATTCCATGAACCTTTTCATGTAGATGGCGTTGATTTCAATAAGTTTCTTTCGAATCTCCGCCAGTCCGGGGTTCATTTCCAGCATCTGCTGATAAATTTCAATAGCCGCTTTCAAAAAGTCGTGTTGGATGCACATTTCAGCCAGGGCCATTTGGACGCTCAAAGTATTAGAAGAACCTAGTTGAGGCGAGGTTGTTGTAACAGACGCTTTCGACCAAGACTCCGGTGGTCTGGCTTTAACTGCTTGAAAAATCGCGTCCGAATCTGAACTTTCCGGAAGGACGGTCTTTTCAATATTCGATTTGAGTGCCGGAAAGGACTTAATCCTCAATTCTTTTTCCCGCATCCAAGCCAAAGCCTTTTCCAATACTTCCGCGTTGGAGGGAGTTAGGACAAGCGCTTTTTCCAGGCATTGGGTCGCGTCAGAAAACTGGTTCTGTTTCTCATAAACTGAGGCCAAGGCGCAGAAAGCGTCGGCCGCGCCGTAAAGATCTCCGAGCGTTTGGAGCGCTTCGATTAATTTAATGTGCGCGAAAACAAGGGTTGGTTCCAATTGGATCATCATTTTTGAATATTTTACGACTTGTTCGGTATTGTTATTCATAACGGCTTTATCCAGCATGATGGTCAGGTTGGGAACGGCGGTTTCTTTATCTTTGGATTTAACACAAAACTCAATCCAGGCTTCTTGAACTTGGGGGTTGTCACCGTCTAATTTCAAAGTTTTGTGAAAAGCTTCCGTGGCTTTGTCTAATCGGCCCACCAAAGCATAAGACTTTCCCAGATGAAGCAACGCACTCAAATGATTAACTTTAATCCGAAGCAGTTTTTCAAACTCAATAATCGCCTCGGCCCATTTTTTTCCTTTAAAATAAATCATTCCGGAAACATAGTGGGCTTCCACACTTTTTAGTTCTATGGCTTTTTGGGCAAATTCGAAGGCCTGGTCTAAATCACCTTTGGTTAAATAGTCTTCAGCCAAACCCAAGTATTCTTTTTTGGCCTCGCTTTGGGCGCCCTGCTTGTGATAAAGCTGGGCCAAATGCAAACGAGTAGCCGTGTTTTGGGAATCGAGTTCTCTGACTTTTTCGAACACATTCTGCGCTTTATCGAGCATGTTATTTTTTAAAAAAGCGGTACCAAGCATTTGATGTTGTTGAACTGAAACGGGTATTAGGGCGATTTTGTTGTCAAGCTCCATGGATAAGGACCGAACCATGGGGTCATCTGGACGAAATTTCGAAATCTTACCTATTAGCTCGATAGCGGTTTCAAACTTTTCTTCTTTTAACGATTGGTCAATTTTTACATAACCTTGAATGAAATTGATTTGTCCTCTAGCTTCATCCGAAAGTTTTGAAGTGCTCAGCGTGATTATTTTTTTATAAACCAGAAGCGCTTTATCGGCTTGGCCGTGGCTTAGGAAACCAGAAGCGGCTTTATTGTAAGATTCGTAGGCGAATTGAATGGAGTTTTTTTTAAGATAAATGTCACCCAGAGTTTTATGGGTGTTCATGTCGTCGGGGTCTGCGGCTAGAATCTTTTTATATTCGACGAGGGCTTTATCCCACTGTCCATTGTGAAAGAACATATGGGCTAACTTCACAATATCTTTTTTGTCGTCGCTGGATAATTTACTCATACACAGACTTTCTTTTACCTGAATTTCTCAGACGACCTTTCCCGCAACGCCGTCGAGTCATTGTTGGCTATTAATTATACACCGACGGTTTTATCGTCTCTTTTTAAAATGTAATAGAATTCCTTTGAATACTAGTCGGATTATCCCTGCCTCAAATGGTTTCTTGGATGATGGCGGTCTAAAGTCGGGCCAATCATAATCAAGTTTGCCGGCTTGGCTTGGAGGCGATGTATGCGCTTACAAAGGCCTAATGGGATTTATTGTCTATAATTTTATTTTTTGCCATAAAGCAGGGGATTAAGCTGGGAGCCGCATTCGCTGTCAATTTTGATGTTTTGAATCCTCTTTTGTTCCCTTAACTCATAAAGACGAGGGACTACCAAGTTTTTCATCATCATGGGCGAGACGGGGTTGATATAGATTTTGGTACCACCCTCAAAACCCGCCAAATTGTTGGTTCTCCACTTAATCAAAATGTGCCAGGGCATGACGACTTTGGCGTCGCGGGGGGTGTAGTACCACTCCTCATTACAAGGCACCTGATTGCCTGTGGCAGCATGGCAGGCGTGGATGAGGTCGGAGACTCCCCGGACTTCCTCGGAGCTATGGTCTTCGGGGCGGACTTGCCTGCTTTTGGAATAAATAACCAAAGTGGGGAAGCGGTGGCCCAATTCGGCGACGGCGATAGCGTGATCGTTTTCAGCGACAACCAGTTTTTGCTCGATGGAAAAGTTAATGATGGCCTCATTGTAGATGTTGGGGTTTTGACCCACGATCTCGAATTCGGATTCAATCGAAGTGCCCCATTCATCGATACCCACTAACTGCCGGTGGAGATGTTCCAAAGAAGCCCCGGCGGGTTGCAGCCAGTTTTGAAAGACCGTGACATAACGCACAAAGTGATTGTTGTCGTAAATGTCGATGAGGGCGTCAATGGTGTAGCGGAAATATTGATAGTGCTCTTCGCTAGTCAGTTCGCCGGAGGAAACTAAATCCGTATCGAATTGGGCGCCGGGCTGAAAGTGCTTCTGGGCAATAATGAGTTCGTGTCCGCCGGCGAAAAAAGACTCGGCCAACCGAAGTTTCTCAACCTGAGGCATTTGGTCAAGCTCCTCAGGTGTTTTGCCGATCAGTTTGAGTTTGGTGGTGATGATTTTCAAAACATGCTCGAGACCGAGAGGGCGAGCCAGGTATTCTTTTTGCCACTGCGCCTGATAAGTTGAAATTTGGAATCCGTGGTTTTTAAGCCAGTAATCCAGCGTGACAATTTCAAAGAGATTGGCTACCCGGCGGAAAACAGCGGCGGTGTCAGAAAGTTGATCGGGGCTTAAGTGACTTAGTTTTTGGTACTGGCCGTCGTGGTGAATCAGTCGATTTTTTTCCGGCGGAGTTTTTAAATAGTTGGCCTGGCAGAAATCACAGTAGTTTTCAGGGCTGGCGGTTTGCAGGGGTTTAGGTTGGTGAATGGTTTTGTTAAGGGGGCGGTGAGCCCGGTCGGGCACGGTCCAGACCTCCGTACCGGTCAGAGGATTAATGTGCTTTAACGTGCCGTCGGGCATGGTGCGGTAAATGTTTTTAAATGGTGGCATGATGTTTCGTTCGATTTATTAGTGAAATCAGTGATTTTTAGTATTATATGGGCGGTGCGCCCCCGAGTTATTTAAAAAACGAAATGAGTTTGTCCTTGGCCGAACTTTTATCTATTAAAAATCTTGAAGTCTCTTTGAAGAACTCGGTGAATGACCAGCAGGGCAAGGTTTTAAGGGGCATTAGCCTCAAACTGGAACAGGGTCAACGGGTGGCCTTGGTGGGCGAATCGGGGTGCGGCAAAAGCATGACGGCACTTTCAATTTTGAACCTGTTACCCCAGCCGCCCATGGAGCTAACCGCAGGATCCATCCAATTTAAAGATAAAGATATAAGCCATTTCACCCGCCCAGAATGGGAAGCCATTCGAGGCAAAGACATTGGTATTGTTTTTCAGGACCCGATTACCTCGTTGAACCCGGTTTTTACCGTTGGCGTACAAATTGAAGAAACTCTTCAAAAGCACATGGCTTTATCTAAAAGCGAATCTCGAGCGAAGGCCTTAACCTTGCTGACCGAAGTGGGATTAGCTGACCCGCCGCGAGTGATGGAGCAATATCCGCATCAACTATCGGGTGGAATGTGTCAAAGAGTAATGATTGCCATAGCGGTAGCTTGCGGCCCGGCTTTGTTAATTGCGGATGAACCCACAACCGCGCTGGACGTAACCGTACAGGCGCAAATTTTGGAACTGATTTTTAAACGGACTCAGCAAAATAAAATGGCGGTGCTGTTGATTACCCATGACCTTCGGATTGTGAAAGGACATGCGGACAGGGTGGTCATTCTTTACGCGGGCGAAGTTATGGAAGAGGGGTCGCCAGCCGATATTTTTGAGCATCCGCAACATCCTTATACGGAAGGTCTATTGGCTTCGATGCCCCAGTTTGAACAGCGGGGTCAAGATTTGGCCAGTATTGTGGGTGTGGTGCCTTCGCCGTTTGAAAGGTTACCCGCCTGTGTTTTCGCAAACCGTTGCTCGAAAGCGCAAGACAAGTGCCGAAAAGAAAAGCCAGAGTTTGTCGTAAATAAAAAGGGACATGGGGTGCGATGCTTTTATCCGTCCGAAAAATAATTAAAGAGTTTTCTGTTCAGCGAGGGTTGTTGGGAACCCCGACCGCTTTTTTAAAAGCGGTGAATGAAGTTTCGTTTGATGTGGAAGCGGGGGAAGTGGTGGGAGTGGTAGGGGAATCGGGTTGTGGTAAAAGCACCATAGGGAAATGTATTGTGGGCTTGCATGAGCCAACGCAGGGACAGGTGTTGTGGAATGATAAGGATGCTGTTTTGCTGAAAAAAGAAGAAAAAAGAGCCCTTCGTCGAGAGTTTCAAATGGTCTTTCAGAATCCATTTTCCTCCTTAAATCCCCGGCAAAAAATAAAGGATGTCTTATTGGAACCGCTTGAGGTGCATCATCTTTTAAAACAATCAGAACGATTGTCTTTCGTTAAAGAGCTGCTGACGCAGGTGGGATTGACGGCGGCGGATTTACAAAAATACCCCCATGAGTTTTCGGGCGGTCAAAGGCAAAGAATAGGCATTGCCAGGGCTATGGCTTGTCAGCCCCGATTGATGGTTTTAGATGAACCTGTTTCGTCTTTGGATGTGTCGGTACAGGCTTCGATTTTGAACCTCTTGGTGAAACTCAATCAGGCCCAAAAGATCAGTTATTTGTTTATTTCGCACGATTTACAGGTGGTCGGCTATATCAGCCACCGGGTTTTGGTGATGTATTTAGGGAGGGTGGTAGAAGAGGGCAAAGTGGAGCAGGTGCTTCAAAAGCCGAAACACCCCTATACGCAAGTCTTGTTGAAGGCCAGTCTTGGTTCTGCGGTGGCGTTAAAAGGTGAACCGCCAAATCCGGTCAATGCGCCGAAGGGCTGTCCTTTTTCGGCTCGTTGCCCTTATGTGGAAGATCGCTGTTTGGCTGAAAAACAAGATTTACAAGAGATAGAAGGCCGCTGGCGGGTAGCTTGCTGGAAGTGGCATAAAATATAGTCTTTTAGAGTGCTATGGTTCTTGAGTGATAGTGGTTATAATTGCTAGGTGATCAGTTTGTCCTGCAAGATAACCCTCACTCGCGAACATCAAAAATCCTAAGAGGTAATCCCATGAAAGTCTTGATTGTTAACCCGCCTACTTGTACCGGCATGAAGTACATCCGTGAAGGACGATGCGAACAACGTTTAAATTCATTTCAATATGTGATGGTACCTATTTCGCTTCCGATGATTGGCGGGGCGCTCGAAGCAAAAAAACACGACGTGAAAATTTTGGACTGTATGGCTAACGATATCGATATTGAAGGTCTGAAAAAAGGAATCGTTGAATTTAATCCTGGCCTAGTTTTGTTTAACATGTCGACTGCCACTTCGGCCAGTGATGTTGAAGTCATCAACATGATGCGACCCGTTTCGAAAGCTCACTTTACTGTTATTGGAAATCACGCCACTTCATTGCCAGAAGAAGTGTTGACGGCTTCTGCTTTGGATTCCGTTATCCGCCGCGAACCCGAATTGACTGCTCAAGACTTAGTTGACGCGGTTGAGCACAACCGTCCTCTGGAAGATGTTTTGGGGATTACTTTTAAGTCGAAAGCTGGCGCTTTAGTATCCAACGAAGAACGTCCTTTTAATGAAAATCTCGATGATTTACCCTTTGCAGCTCGACATTTGTTGGATAACGCAAAGTACACATTACCTGTTATTAATGAGCCTTATACGCTCATTATTACGAGTCGTGGTTGCCCCCACTCCTGCATCTATTGCACGGCCTATCAGTATTACGGAAAAAAGGTAAGACTACGTAGCGCAGTTAATGTCGTGGATGAAATGCAAGAGTGTTTCGAGAAACACAGTCTTCGTAACTTCACAATGTGGTCCGATACATTCAATCAAAACAAAAAGTTTGTGATGGATGTTTGCGAAGAAATTAAAAAACGCGGCCTGCACGAAAAAATTCGTTGGATGTCAAACAGCCGCGTCGATCAAATGGACGCTGAAGTTTTGAAAGAAATGCGTTCGGCGAACTGCATCGGAATTTCTTATGGTGTTGAATCGGGCGTCGAAGAAATTTTAAAGAATATGAAAAAAGGTGCTACCGCTGAACAGGCGCGTGTTGCGGTTCGGTTAACCAAAGAGGCTGGCATCGAAGTTTTGACTCACATCATTTTTGGTCTGCCCGGCGAAACGATGGAGACGATTAAAGAAACCATTAAGTATGTAAAAGAATTGGATCCAGATTACGCTCAGTTTTATTGCGCGATTCCTTTCCCGAAAACCGAATTAGAAGAAATGGGAAAGAAGAATGGCTGGATTACCACGGATGATTACGCCAAATATGAGCTGAATCAGCCTATTTTGCACTTACCCACGTTGTCTGTGGAAGAGCTCCAAAAAGCTCGTGATATGGCCTATCGCCAGTTCTATTTACGCCCCAGCTATGTGTTCAAAAGGCTCAAAAAGATCAAGAATTTTAAGGATTTATTGATCAATTACCGCCAAGCGAAAGACTTTATTTCGAGCTGGATTTCACCAACTTCGACTGAAAAAACCTCTGTTTCTCAGCCTGAAAATCACCAGGAACAGGCAGCTTCTGCAGCTCGGTAAGAAAGATGAAAAATACTTAATTATTAGTTGACACAACGTGGCTGGTTGAGTATAAATACATCCCCCAGCCACTAAGGCTTGTGGCTAGGTTCTTTGACGAGTTAAAATCATTAGACAATCGGCCGTTCTGTTGGTTTCGATTGCGGTGCTCATCGCAGCGGTGGGTTTTTGTGTCTCTAAACACCCCTGGGGTAAGCATCGAATGGATGCTTGTCTGTTTTTGGTCTTTGAAAACTAAATAGTGCATACGAAACAAGTTTGGGTGCTAGTCAAAAGTAGTTTGAGTTTGTTTTAGTAGAGCCGAAAAGCTTTCTTATGGAGAGTTTGATTCTGGCTCAGGACAAACGTTGGCGGTGCGTCTTAGACATGCAAGTCGAGCGTGAAAGCCCGCAAGGGTGAGTAAAGCGGCGAACGGGTGAGTAATACTTGGGTAACGTACCTTTTAGATTGGGATAACGCGCCGAAAGGCGTGCTAATACCAGATATGACCACGATCTCTACGGAGATTGGGGTAAAAGATGGCGCAAGCTATCACTAAAAGATCGGCTCAAGCACCATTAGCTAGTTGGCGGGGTAATGGCCCACCAAGGCTACGATGGTTAGCCGGCCTGAGAGGGTGATCGGCCACACTGGGACTGAGATACGGCCCAGACTCCTACGGGAGGCAGCAGTTTGGAATATTCCACAATGGGCGCAAGCCTGATGGAGCGACACCGCGTGAAGGATGAAGGTCTTCGGATCGTAAACTTCTTTAGACCTAGATGAAGATTGCAAGGTAAATAATCTTGCAATTTGACAGTATAGGTAGAATAAGCCACGGCTAACTCTGTGCCAGCAGCCGCGGTAATACAGAGGTGGCAAACGTTGTCCGGATTTATTGGGTGTAAAGGGCATGTAGGTGGTCTTATAAGTCAAAGGTGAAATGGCCCGGCTCAACCAGGTCATTGCCTTTGAAACTGCAAGACTTGAGTTCGGAAGAGGAAAGCGGAATTCCCAGTGTAGCGGTGAAATGCGTAGATATTGGGAGGAACACCGGTGGCGAAGGCGGCTTTCTGGTCCGAAACTGACACTGAGATGCGAAAGCCAGGGGAGCAAACGGGATTAGATACCCCGGTAGTCCTGGCCGTAAACGATGAGTACTAGGTGTTAGAGGTATCCACTCCTCTAGTGCCGCAGCTAACGCATTAAGTACTCCACCTGGGGACTACGACCGCAAGGTTGAAACTCAAAGAAATTGACGGGGGCCCGCACAAGCAGTGGAGCATGTGGTTCAATTCGACGCAACGCGCAGAACCTTACCTGGGTTTGACATCCTCTGACCGCCTATGAAAATAGGTTTCCTCGCAAGAGGCAGAGAGACAGGTGCTGCATGGCTGTCGTCAGCTCGTGTCGTGAGATGTTGGGTTAAGTCCCGCAACGAGCGCAACCCCTATTTTTAGTTGCCATCAGGTTAAGCTGGGCACTCTAGAGAGACCGCCGGTGACAAACCGGAGGAAGGTGGGGATGACGTCAAGTCCTCATGGCCTTTATATCCAGGGCTACACACGTGCTACAATGGCGTATACAAAGGGTTGCGAACCCGCGAGGGGGAGCCAATCCCAAAAAGTACGCCCCAGTTCAGATTGGAGTCTGCAACTCGACTCCATGAAGCCGGAATTGCTAGTAATCGTGGATCAGAACGCCACGGTGAATACGTTCCCGGGCCTTGTACACACCGCCCGTCAAGTCACGAAAGTCAATTGCACCAGAAGCGATTGCGCTAACCCGCAAGGGAGGCAGATTGCGAAGGTATGGTTGGTGATTGGGACTAAGTCGTAACAAGGTAGCCGTATCGGAAGGTGCGGCTGGATCACCTCCTTTCTATGGAGACCATGGTAGAGGAACCCTTTTTGAGGGAACGCTCATACCGTAACTCCAAGTGGATACTCAAACAAGTTATGCGCTATTTAGTTTTAAGAGACCAAATTCGGATTTTGTTCTTTCGAATGGAAGTTAAACTTTTGGGTGTTGAGTGAAGCCCTTCGGTAACTGGATTGGGCCTATAGCTCAGTTGGTTAGAGCGCACCCCTGATAAGGGTGAGGTGACTGGTTCGACTCCAGTTAGGCCCACCATATTTGGTGCGGGCTGGCTGGCAGTTAAACGCGGAGGGGATGTAGCTCAGTTGGGAGAGCACCTGCTTTGCAAGCAGGGGGTCAGCGGTTCGATCCCGCTCATCTCCACCAACAATTGATCGACCAAAGGTTGAAGGTTTCGTGAATTTTTTGAGTTTCGAAAAATTCACGAAGCTTTGCTGTCTTTGACGGCGGCTTCGTTGAATCGGATTGATTCAGTCCGTTCTTTGGAACGGGATTTGTTCTTTGAAAAACGATAGAAAACTACTATTTAAGCTGAACCGAGTGCGTATAAGATTCTTAATAGCGGTGGCGAAGAAGCATGTGATCAAGCTACTAAGAGTGTATGGAGGATGCCTTGGCGTCAGATGGCGACGAAGGACGTGATAGCCTGCGAAAAGTTCCGTGGAGCCGGCAATAGGCATTGAAGCGGAAATGTCCGAATCGGGGAACCGTATTGGGTAAACCCCAATAATTCCTAACTGAATTCATAGGTTAGGGTAAGCCGACCTGGAGAAGTGAAACATCTCAGTATCCAGAGGAAAAGAAATCGAACAGATTCCCCAAGTAGCGGCGAGCGAAAGGGGAACAGCTCAAACCTTGTGTGTGTAAGCCTGTGAGCGTTGCATACGAGGGGTTGTAGGGCTTGCATGATCGTTTTACAGAGCGGTCGTGGAGTTACAAAAGAATCAGATAACCGAAGGGCCTGGGACGGTCCGACACAGAGGGTGAAATCCCCGTAGGTAAAATCTAATTCTCTCCAAGCAAGTTCCTGAGTACCACGAGACACGTGAAACCTTGTGGGAACCTGGGCAGACCACTGTCCAAAGCTAAATACAAGCTGACGACCGATAGTGAAACAGTACCGTGAGGGAAAGGTGAAAAGCACCCCTAATGGGGAGTGAAACAGTACCTGAAACCATACACTTACAATCAGTTGAAGCACTATTTTAGGAGGTTTATAGCTTACGGGTTATAAACGCCTATCAGTGTAACAGCGTGCCTTTTGCATAATGATCCGGAGAGTTATTAAATGAAGCGAGGTTAAGCCCCGTTTGAGGGGTGGAGCCGTAGCGAAAGCGAGTCTTAAAAGGGCGATTCAGTTTCATTTATTAGACCCGAAGCGGGACGATCTAGCCATGACCAGGGTGAAGCCTTGTTAACACGAGGTGGAGGCCCGAACCGATGTATGTTGAAAAATGCTCGGATGAGTTGTGGATAGGGGTGAAAAGCCAATCGAGTTCCGTGATAGCTGGTTCTCCTCGAAATATCTTTAGGGATAGCCTTGGGAAGTAGTTAGTGGTGGTAGAGCACTGATTGGGCTAGGGGCCTTAACGGGTTACCAAATCCTTTCAAACTCCAAATGCCATTAATGTAATCCCAGGAGTCAGTCTGTCAGCGCTAAGGTTGACGGTCGAAAGGGAATCAACCCAGCCCATCAGCTAAGGTCCCCAAGTACATGCTAAGTGGTAAAGGATGTGGAGTCGCATAAACAACCAGGATGTTGGCTTAGAAGCAGCCATCATTTAAAGAGTGCGTAACAGCTCACTGTTCGAGCGATTCTGCGCCGACAATTTAACGGGGCTCAAGCATGTCACCGAAGCTGTGGATTTGTATCCTCTTCGGAGGGTACATCTGGTAGAGGAGCGTTCTGTGTTAGGATGAAGGCTGATCGTAAGGACAGCTGGACGAGACAGAAGTGATCATTCCGGATTAAGTAGCGTAAAAGCGTGTGAAAAACATGCTCGCCGTAAATCTAAGGTTTCCTAGAGCAAGGGTAATCCTCTCAGGGTAAGTCGGTCCCTAAGTCGAGGCCGAAAGGCGTAGATAATGGACATCAGGTTAAAATTCCTGAACCGCCAAAACACGTTATCACCAATGGAGAGACGCAGAAAGATAGGAGAACCCGGCCGATGGTCGTGCCGG
>Ga0206836_10164_pt1 | contig 16910 bp, 15 predicted proteins | sample Alteio_BWOrgCont_28_FD_152871 | JGI IMG/M metagenome (GOLD analysis project Ga0206836, IMG submission 152871) | Enriched cells from forest soil in Barre Woods Harvard Forest LTER site, Petersham, Massachusetts, United States -... | ecosystem: Environmental > Terrestrial > Soil > Temperate forest >...
GGTTGGGCAGAATGATCGGATCGGGTTGGCTGACGCCGTCCCTCGGCAGTTGATCCAGGGTGGTGGTGCGGACAGCCATGGTTAGCGGTTGCGCGCCAGGTCCCGCAGCCATTTGCGGTGGTGGCGGAAGCTCCAGCCGGGGGTGACCTTTCCATGCAGCATCGCGTCCATGCTGCCTCGGATCCAGAGGGCGGCGTAGACGTGCACGATCCAGACGGTGATGGCGATGATCGCGGCGACGCTGTGGATCAGGACCGCCCAGCGTTTCAATTCGATTGTCGTGTAGTCGAAGAAGTATTGGTCCCAGATGACGATGCCGGTGGCGAACAGGATCAGGATCAGCCAGGTCATCGACCAGAAGACGAATTTCTGGCCGGCGTTGTTGCGGCCGACCTCGGGGACGCCTTCTTCCTGGTTGGCCAGTACCTTGTTGATCTTCAGCAGCCAGGCAAGGTCATCCCAGGACGGGAAGTTGTGGCTGACAAAGCGGATGAACAGTACGGCGAAGCCGACCAGCAGGACGGACCCGATCCAGGGATGGATCGCCCTGGTGGCCTCGCCGCCGCCGAACAGGTTGGACAGGAAGAACAAGCCTGGGTCGAACATCGACAGGCCCGACAGCGCCAGCAGGATGAAGCAGAGGGCAACGATCCAGTGGTTGATGCGCTGTGCCGCGGTGTAGCGGGTGATGGTGGCCCTCGCTTCCAGGGGCGCGTCAGTCATGGCCGTGATCCAGCATGGCCTTGCCTTTGGCTTCGTCCTCGGGCTGCACCTCGTTCGGGCCGGCGATGATCCAGTGCAGGAAGCCGGCGACGGCAGTGGCGGCGAGTCCGGCCAGGGCGACGGGTTTGAAGAGGCCCTTCCAGAGCCACACCAAGGAGCTGATATGCGGCTTATCGGGCAGGCCGGCATAGAGCGAGGGGCGGTCGGCGTGGTGCAGCACATACATTACATGGGTGCCGCCGACTTCTTGCGGATCATAGAGACCGGCGTTGGCGAAGCCGCGTTCCTTGAGGTCGACGATGCGTTCCTGCGCCCACTCAGTCATATCGTCTTTGGAACCGAACATGATCGCGCCGGTCGGGCAGGATTTGGCGCAGGCCGGCTCCAATCCGACCGAGACGCGGTCCGAGCAGAGCGAGCATTTGTACGATTTGTGGTCGATCGGGCTGACGCGGGGGATGTCGAACGGGCAGCCTTTGACGCAATAGCCGCAGCCGATGCAGTTCTCGCTGATGAAGTCGACGATGCCGTTGGCGTATTGGACGATGGCGCCTGGCGCGGGACAGGCCTTCAGGCAACCGGGATCGCTGCAATGCATGCAGCCATCCTTGCGGATCAGCCATTCCAGGTTGCCGGCCTCGTTCTCCCACTCGGTGAACCGCATGATCGTCCAGGCGCTGGGGGCGAGGTCCAGAGGGTTATCGTAGCTGCCCTCGAAATACCCCATCTCCGGCCGCAGATCGTTCCATTCCATACAAGCCGATTGGCAGGCTTTGCAGCCGATGCAGCGGGTGACGTCGATCAGCTTGGCGACCTGCTCCTCCTGGCGGACCGAGGGTGGATCGCCAACAGTGGCGGAGAGGCGGACGATGTCGAGGGATTGCAGATTGGGCATCGTTACACCGATGGTTCCGCGGGGGCCACGGTCTTCTCGATATTGACCAGGAACGCCTTGAATTCCGGCGTTTCGGTGTTGGCGTCGCCGACAAAGGGCGTGAGGGTGTTGGCGCCGTAGCCTTTGCGCGCCCAGCCGGTGAAGCCCCAGTGGATGGGCAGGCCGATGACATGTTGCGGCTTGCCGTCGACGATCAGCGGCTTGATCCGCTTGGTGACGTAGGCCTTGCAGACGACGGCGCCTCGGTTGGAGGTGACCCTCACCCACTCGCCCTGGCCGATGCCTTTTTCGTTGGCAAGGACTTCGCCGATTTCGATGAATTCCTCGGGCTGCAGGATGGCGTTGATCCGAGCGTGCTTGGTCCAGAAGTGGAAGTGTTCGGTGAGGCGGTAGGTGGTGCCGACATAAGGGAAGTTGGCGGCGGTGCCGAATTGCTTGCGGTCGTAATCGAAGACGCGGGCGACCGGGTTGTTGTTGACCTTCGGGTGCAGCTGGTTGGGGACGGGACTTTCCATCGGTTCGTAATGTTCTGGGAACGGTCCTTCGCGCATCTGGTCGAGGGCGAACAGGCGTCCCATGCCCTCGGCCTGCATGATGAAGGGACCGACGCCGGCCTTGGGGTCGGAGGTCGGGACAAAATCGGGGACGTCGATGCCATCCCATTTCGTTCCGTCCCACCAGATCACCGGCTTGTCCGGGTTCCAGGGTTTTCCCCCCATGTCGGCCGACGCTCGGTTGTACAGGATACGGCGATTGGCGGGCCAGGCGAAGGCCCAGTTGGGGGCGATGCCTTGTTCCCTCGGGTCCGTCGCGTCCCGGCGGCCCATGATGTTGCCTTTTTCGGTCCAGGCGCCGGAGTAGATCCAGCAGCCGCTGGTGGTGGTGCCGTCGTCGCGCAGCTGAGCGAAGCCGTCCAGTTGCTGACCGGCCTTGAGTAGAACAGTGCCGTCGGAGTCCTTGATGTCGACCAGGGCCTGGCCGTTCATTTCCTTTGCAATTTCTTCCGGGGTTGGGTCGGTCGGGTCCAGGTAGGTCCAGGACAGGTTCAGGATCGGGGCGGGGAAGGCGCCGCCATCCTTGCGATACATGTCCTGCATGCGGCGCAGGATGCCGGTCATGATGCGCAGGTCGCTGGTGGCCTCGCCCGGTCCGTCGGCGGCTTTCCAATGCCATTGGACCCAGCGGGCGGAGTTGGTCAGGCTGCCATCTTCCTCGGCGAAGCAGGTGGTGGGCAGCATGAACACCTCGGTCTGGATCTTTTCCGGATCCGTAGGGTTCTTGAGGCCGTGGTTCTGCCAGAAATACGCTGTTTCCGTTTCCAACGGATCCATGGTGACGAGGAATTTCAGCTTGCCGAGGGATTCCCGAAGTTTGGCCTTGTTGGGGAAGGATTGCAGCGGGTTGAAGCCCTGGCAGATATAGCCGTTCATCTCGCCGTTGTGCATCATCTCGAACGCGCGCAGCACGTCATAATTCGGCACGTCGAGCTTGGGCAGCCAATCATAGGCCCAGTCGTTCTGCGCCGTGGCGGCGGCGCCGTAGATCGATTTCTGCAGGCTGACGAAGAACTTTTTATAATTCTGCCAGTAGCTGACCGAACCGGGGCGGATCGGCTTGAACTGGTAGGCCTGCATGTAGTTGGCGAAGTCGGGTTGGCTGTCCTTGGGCAGCGTCAGATAGCCTGGCATTGCGTTGGACAGCAGGCCGATATCGGTCAGGCCCTGGATGTTGGAATGGCCGCGCAGCGCGTTCATGCCGCCACCGGCCATGCCGATATTGCCCAGCAGCAACTGCACCATCGCCATGGTGCGGATGTTCTGGCTGCCGACCGAGTGTTGCGTCCAGCCCAGTGCAAACAGGCTGGTCAGCACCTTTTCAGGTGCTGCGGTGGAGGCGATCAACTCGCAGACCTGAAGGAATTTGTCCTGGGGCGTGCCGCAGATGCTGGACACGACCTCCGGTGTGTAGCGGGAGACGTGCTGTTTCATCAGATTCAGCACGCAGCGCGGATGTTGCAGCGTGGGATCGATCTTGGCGAAGCCGTCCTCGCCCATCTCGTAGTCCCAGCTTGAACGGTCGTAGTCTTGCTTGTCCTCGTCCCAGCCGCTGAATAGGCCGTCCTGGAAGCCGTAGCCGTCCTTCACGATCAGCGCGGCGTTGGTGTAGTTGCGGACGTAATCGTGCTGGATGGCGTCCTTTTCCAGCAGGTAGCGGATGACGCCAGACAGGAACGCGATGTCGGTGCCGGGGCGGATCGGCGCGTAGTAATCGGCCACTGACGCGGTGCGGGTGAACCTCGGGTCGACGACGATCAGCTTGGCCTTGTTGAGCAGCTTGGCCTCGATGACCCATTTGAAGCCGCAGGGATGCGCCTCGGCCGCGTTGCCGCCCATGACGATGATCACGTTGGCATTCTTGATGTCCTGCCACGTATTGGTCATCGCGCCTCGACCGAATGATGGAGCCAGACTGGCTACCGTCGGTCCGTGTCAAACCCTCGCCTGGTTGTCGAAAACGACCATCCCGAAGGAGCGGACGATCTTCCAGGTGAGGAAGGCGGTTTCGTTGGAAGCGGCGGAGGCGGCCAGCATGCCGGTGGAGGTCCAGCGATTGACGGTGGTGCCGGCGGCGTTCTTGGCGATGAAGTTCTTGTCCCGGTCGTCCTTCATCAGTTTGGCGATACGGTCGAGCGCGTAGTCCCAGGAGACGCGCTTGAACTCGGTGCCGCCGGGCGCGCGGTACATGGGGTATTTCACCCGTGTGGGCGCGTGCACGATGTCGAGGAGGGCCGCACCTTTGGGGCAGAGCGTGCCTCGGTTGACCGGGTGGTCGGGATCGCCCTCGATATGGACGACGCTGGCGGTGGCGTTCTTGGCGTTATCGCCCAAGGTGTAGATCAGGATGCCGCAGGCGACGGAGCAATAGGTGCAGGTGTTGCGGGTTTCCGTGGTGCGGGTCAGCTTGAAGGGTCGGACAGCGGCGGCGAGGGCCTGGCCGGCGGTGCCGAAGCCGAGGGCACCAATGCCGGAAGCGGCGAGCGCTGCGCCGCTGAGTTTGAAAAAGCCGCGCCGACTGAGCTCCATGAGACCCCCTTCCGGGTTCCGAATAGAGAGTGTGGGGTTTGTTTCAAAATTTCAATTCGAAAAAATCATGTTGCAGTGCGTTTTAGGGAAGATTGTAAAAACGGAGGTTTGTGGGTCCAAGGCGATTGGCCTGGAGCACCGTCGTTTATGCTGCTTTGCTTCGCCCTTCGTGGTGAATCCAAAGCGGCGCGCAATCCGCGGGACTGCCTCACCGGTTGCGCCGAAGCCACGACACGGCCTGAAATTTTTTTACCACGAAGGGCGAAGGACAGTTGAAGGGGGCGGACCCTTTAGCGGGAGGCTTGCCCTGAGGCTCTATGCCAGTGGTCCTGTGCTTCGACCGCTTTGCTCGGTCGCGTGCTGCAATAGGGATGACCCCTCCTCCCCCCCCGCATGTCCCGATCTGTGCGATAAAGCACATACCAACGCTTCGGCAATCTGGAAACGAATCAAATTGGTGGGCCGCCGGTATGGGAACGCTTGCCGGGATTCGTTATTTCAAATGATCCAGGTTGAGCCAGTCCTCGCTTTGCATCTCATCTAAACGAGAGGCGGTGCGTTCGAACATCTTGGCGTTTTCTCCGCGCTGATACAGCTTGTCGGGGGTGGCTTCGGCGGAGGCGACCAGTTTGACGCGCTGATCGTAGAGCGTATCGACCAGCACGATGAAGCGGCGGGCGCTGTCGTAATTGTCCGGCGACAGGCGCGGGATGGCATCAATGATCAGCGTGTGGAAGCTGCGGGCGACGGCCAGGTAGTCGCCGGCGCCGAGCGGCTGGTTGCAGAGGAAATCGAAGCTGCATCGGGCAACGCCGTCGGCGGTGGTTTCGATGGTCAGAGTGCGGCCCATGACGGTCAGAGTCGTGGGTTGGGGTGGCTTGCCACCGGTCAGACGGTCGAACGCGGCGTCGAGTTCGCGTGTTGCCATCGCGTCGGCGGGCACGTGCCAGGTGCGCAGGCCGCGCAGCCTCTCACGCCGGTAGTCGCGGGCGCCGTTCATCTCGATCACGTCCAGGCGCTGCTTGATCAGGGCAATGAAGGGCAGGAAGGCGTCTCGGCCGGGTTGGCCCTTGAAGAGGTCGTCGGGGGCGGTGTTGGAGGTGGTGACGACGACGACGCCTCGGTCGAACAGGGCCTGGAACAGGCGGCCCAGGATCATGGCGTCGGCGATGTCGTTCACCTGGAATTCATCGAAGCACAGCAGCGCGGCTTCGCCAGAGATGCGATCGGCGAGCGGCGGGATCGGGTCAGACACGCTGGGGTGGGTCTTCTTATATTCGTGTACCCTGGCGTGGACGGTCTGCATGAATTTGTGGAAGTGGATGCGCTGCTTGCGCGGAACCTCGGCGGTGTCGAAGAACAGGTCCATCAGCATGGATTTGCCACGACCGACCTCGCCGACGAGATAGAGGCCGGTGGGGACGTATTCCTCGGCGTGGCGGCGGCGAAGCAGGCGCTTCATGAAGCCGGCGGCTTCGCCGGCTATGGCCAGTTTGGGGTCGTAGCCGCGCAGACGCTCCCACAGGTCCTGCAGGCGTTCGACGGCATGAAGCTGCGACGGGTCGGCCTCCAGCGCGCCATCGGCGACCATGGCGTTATAGCTCGGCAGCGGGCCAGTTGCCTGCCGTGTGGGGGATGGCACTTGTGTATCCATGCAGGGGGTGGAGATAGCGTGTCCTCTGGCGAACGCCTAGAGGGTTGCGTTTCCTGTTAGCGGCGATCTGCTTTACGGTTCCGCTTTAGTTCGAAGATACAGGGGTGCAGACCGCCGTGACGCCGCCTTTTCTTGTTCTGCCTCAGGTGATCGAACTGGTCCGCGAGGCGGGCGTCTCCTTGGCTGCGGAGTTCAGCCGTCCCGGCGGGCCTCGGGCGGCTGGGACGGAGACGGCGCCGATCGATACCGAGATCGAACTGTTCCTGCGCGGCCATCTCACCGCCCTGCTGCCCGCTCGGTTTGTCGGCGAGGAAGCCGGGGTGCTGGCGGCGGAGGCGAACGGGTATTGCTGGGTGGTCGATCCACATGACGGCACGCGGGCGTTCCTGGAGGGGCGGCGGGGCAGTGCGATCTCGGTGGCGCTGTTGTGGTATGGGGAGCCGGTGCTGGGGGTGGTTTATGCGCCGCTGAGTCCGGATCGGGGGCCGGATCTGATCGCCTGGGCCCAGGGTGCGCCGATCACGCGCAACGGGGTGCCGGTGGGGGTGGATCTGGCACAGCGGAAGCTGGCGGAAGGCGAAGTGGTGTTCCTGAACCATGGCGCCTGGCAGCGGCCGGTCTGGAATGGGTTGGCCTGTGCGCCGGCACGCTTCATGCCTCTGCCGTCGATTGCGTATCGGCTGGCGCGGGTGGCGGTCGGGGATGGGATTGCGACGGTGACGCTGCGGCCGGTGAACGCGCACGACATTGCCGCGGGGCACGCGCTGCTGACGGCGGCGGGGGGCGTGCTGGTGGCCGAGGATGGGGAGACGGTGGCGTATGACTCGCATGGCGTCAGCCGGCCGTTTGCCTGTTTCGGTGGGGCACCGGCGGCCGTGGCAACGTTGCGGGCTCGGACGTGGCGGGGGGCGACAGAGCCTCGGCGGGCGTTTCGGGTGACGCTGGACTGGCCGCGCGTGGCGGAGGGGCGGCGGTTTGATCGGGCGCTGGGGTGTCTGCTGGGGTTGGCGATTGGGGACTCGCTGGGGTCTCAGGTGGAGTTCCAGACGCCGGAGGCGATTGCCGCGTCCCATCCAACTGGCGTGCGGTGCTTGGCGCCGAGCGAGGTGTGGCGGACTCAGGCGGGGCAGCCGACGGATGATACGGAGTTGGCGCTGACCTTGGCGCGCAGCTTGGTGGCGAGCGGTGGGTATGACGCGGGCCATGTGCTGGCGGCGTATCGCGCCTGGGCTGCGTCGCAGCCTTTTGATATTGGTAATGCGACGGCACGGGCGTTCCAGGATGGCAACCCGGATCACGAGACGGAGGCGAACGGATCGCTGATGCGGGTGGCGCCGATAGGGGTTTGGGCGGCCGATCCGACGATGGCGGCGGAGGTCGCGAGCCGGGATTCGGCGCTGTCGCATCCTAATGCGGTTTGTCGCGCGGCCTGTTCGGCCTTTGCGGCGGCGATTTCGGCGGCTCTGGCGGGTGCGGATCGGGCGGGGATGCGCGAGGCGGCTCTGGTGCATGCGGATGGGCTGGCGGTGGTGGAGGAGGCGATACGCGCGTCTCGGCCCCCGGCGCCGACGCGGCATGGGACCGGTTGGGTGCTGCTGGCGTTGCGGAATGCGTTTGCGCATCTGAATGCCGGGTCCTCGGTGGAGGCGGCGTTGATCGAGACCGTGTCGATGGGCGGGGATACGGATACCAATGCGGCGATTGCCGGGGCTCTGTTGGGGGCGGCTGAGGGGCGGACGACGCTGCCCGCGCGTTGGGTGATGCCGGTGCTCACCTGTCAAGCGGAGGCAGGGTTGCAGGTTCAGCGACCCAGGCCTGATGTGTATTGGGCCGATGATATCATCGACCTGACGGAGGCGTTGCTGCTATGCGGCGGCCATCATGATTGATCTCGATTACGCAAAGCTGTTGGCGACTCCGGTTGCGAAGGACCCGTTCACGCATGTGGTGGTGCCGCAATTCGTGCCGCCGGCCTCTCTGGAGCGGGTGCTGGCGGATCTGCCGCCGTTGAACAAACGCGGGTCGTTCCCGCCGGATTCGGTGCGGCTGGGACCGGCGGCTAGGGATTTGATGCAGGCGATGGAAGGGCCGGAGTTGCGCGGCGCTATCGCGGGGATGTTCGGGCTGGATCTGGCGGGGGCACCGACGATGGTGACTCTGCGTGGATGGACCAGTGAGCGGGATGGGCGGATCCATTGTGACTCGCTGGCGAAGCGGGTGACGGTGCTGCTGTATTTGAACCGGCCTGGCGGTGAGGCTTGGGCTCGGCAGGAAGGCTGCCTGCGGCTGCTGCGAGGGCCGGGCGATCTGGAGGACTATGCGGTGGAGGTGCCTCCGGTGGATGGCACGCTGCTGGTGTTTCCGAATGGGCCGACGACCTGGCATGGGCATCGGCAGTTTGTGGGGCCTCGGTACTCGATCCAGTTGAATTACATGACGACGGACGATAAGGCGCGGAGTGAGATGCGGCGGCATCGGATTTCGGCGTTTGTTAAGCGGTTGACGCGGGCGGCTTAGGGTCGGTGTCGGGGTCTTTGTATGCGGATTCTAGCGGATTTTTCACCACGAAGGCACGAAGCCGCGAAGGTTTTGTTGGAAAGTTTCCGGTTTAGGATTGGGATGGACGGTGCCGCAGATTGGGTGCTTGCCTTGCCATTCGGGGGGACGGGGGTAGTCTAGGCGGCAAGAACGCAGGGAGCGGCGCCGTGATTACCAAATTCGATAGTCTGTTTGCTGGTCATACCGACGTGGAAAACATCGGGTATGGCGGGATTCCGATCAACGATCGGCTTTATGACAATAAGCATTTGTCCTCGGCGCTGTGGAAGGCGCAGGCCATTGCGCAGAAGATGGACGGGTTGGGGTTCAATACGTTCTGGATGGCGGAGCATCATTTCCAGCGCGAGGGGACTGAGTGCATCCCGAACGTGCTGTTGATGGCACTGCATCTGACGCACATGACCAAGGACCTGAAGATCGGCTGCGGGTTCAATGTGACGCCGATGTGGCATCCTCTGCGGTTGGCCGAGGATTATGCGATGGCGGATATCCTGTCGCATGGACGCGTCGTGTTCGGCGTGGCGCGTGGGTATCATACGCGGGAGGTGGAGACGTTCGGGTCTCCATTGATGGACCAGGAGGCGAACCGGGAACTGTTCGAGGAACAGGTCGACATTATTTTCAAGTCGTTCAATAGCGAGAGCTTTAGTCACAAGGGCAAGTATTACACGCTGCCGCCTGAAGTGCCGTATCGTGGCTATACGTTGAAGGATATCACGCTGGTGCCTCGGCCCGAGCGGTTGCCGGTGGAGTGCTGGCAGCCGATCCAGGGGGGGACGGAGCGGGGCTTGGCATTCATGGCAAAGCACGGCATCCAGGGCATGGTCGGTGGCGGATCAGCCGAGGGTGGGGCAATGCACAACGTGGTGCTGAAATGGCAGAAGGTGCACCGCGATATCGGGATCGAGACGGAGTTGGGGGAACGGCTGTGCTTCGGCTACCATTTCTACATGGGCGACAGTAAGACGCAGTGCCTGCGCGACGCTGCCAAATATTACGAAGAAAACATGAAGATGTTCGGTGAACTGCGGTTGAACAAGGCGCTGAGCGAGGAGCAGATCGAGATGATGCGTGATCCTTTGCGTGCGCCAGGGGCAAAGCTGCCTCGGATCGAGGACGCGGTAAAGGCAGGCGGCTTCCTGACCGGGTCGGCCGATGAGATCATCGAGCACCTGAAAAAACTGGAAAAGGCGTATCCGGGGCTGGATCGGGTGTCCATCAGTCCATCGCTGGGCGTGCCTCAGTCGGTGATCCTGGAGCAGGTCGAACGGTTTGCGAAGGAAGTGATGCCGGCGTTCAAGGGGCGGGTGGAAGTGAAGTCGCCCGCGCTGGCGAAGTAGCTTGTTGGTCTACCTGGCAGGTCCGACGGTGTTTGCGCCGGATCCGGCGTTGGTCTTCGATCGGATGAAGGCGATCTGTGGCGCGCACGGTCTGACCGGTGTTGCGCCTTTGGACAACCAGATCGATCTGTCGGGCGTGGCACCGGGGAAGGCGCTGTGCGAGCGCATCGTTCGGGCGGATATCGATCTGATGCGCCGGGCGGATGCCGGGGTGTTCTGCCTCGACGGGTTTCGGCGCGGGCCGGAGATGGATCCTGGCACGGCGTTCGAGGTTGGGTTTATGGCCGCGCTGGGTAAGCCTATGGCGGGGTGGACGCGTGATCCCCTGCCCTATCCTCGGCGCGTGGAGGCGTATTTCCGGGATGTGTTCGGCGAGGGGTTGGTGGTGACGCCGGCTGGGGCGGTGGGCGCAACGTCCGGCGCGGCGCGCGATCCGGATGGCGTGCTGGTGCACTCCGAGGGCTGCGTGCAGAACGCCATGGTGCATGTCGGGATCGAGATGTCGGGCGGTGTGGTGGCGGCCGATCCGGACTGGGAGGCGGCGTTTACCGCGGCGATCTCAGCGTTGAAGCGGTTGCTCGGAGACTGAAGGGCCTCCGAGCGGGAGGTGGCTAGTGGATTTCGCCGGAGCGCTTCAGGGCTTCGCGCAGCTTGGCGGGGGTGAAGCCTGGTTCCTTGCAGATGTCCAGGATCACCTTCTCGCGCCTTGTGCACAGGTCGATCGCGGCGGGAAGCTTGCGGACACAATCGGCGGGGATGACAACAGAACCGTGGAAATCGGCGTGGATGACGTCGTCATGCGCGGCCTGCATGCCGAAGATGTTCACCGGCTTGCCGAAATCGACCATGTGGACATGGGCGTGGCTGGGGCCGACGCGGCCGCCGATCATCTGGAATCCGGGCGCCCACATGTCCAGGTCCCGGAACGATCCGTTGGTAACGCAACCAATGCAGCCCAGGGCCTTGTGGATGGTGGACTGGACCTCGCCCCAATAGGCGCCGAAGCCGGCGGGATGGTCGATGTCCTGCAGCACCGCGATCGTCGGCAGCCCCTGGCGCGCGACGTAGTCGTACCAGTCCTCCCTGGCGGTTACCTTGGAGCGCGGGGGTTCGGTCGCTCGGATCATGCCGACGCGGGCGAGGCCGACGATGGGCTTCGCTTTCGGGTCGACGCAGACCATGGGCTCGACGGTGAAGCCGATGGCGCGGCGGTCGGGGACGATGAGTTCCAGGCCGTTGCAGATGGTGGGGGTGTCCCACTGGGCCAGCACGTCTAGATCGGCTTGGTTGAACGGGAAGTCGGTCATAGTCGGGTGCCTTTTCTGGTGGGGACGTTGGTTGGTCTTTCGCGCTTTTTTCTCACGGTGTCGAGGGTGGAGAGGTTGAAGTGGAGACCGATACGTGATACATATCGCGTATGATCCGATCATTCGCCGATAAGCGCACCGCGGCCATCTGGGCCGATGAGATGCCAAAGCGATTTCCGAGCGATCTGGGTAAAGTCTGCCGCCGGAAACTAAAAATGCTGGCGGCTGCGACAAGGTTGGAGGATCTGCGTGTACCACCGGCCAATCGGCTGGAAGCGCTGACAGGTGATCGGTCGGGCCAGCACAGCATTCGCGTCAATGACCAGTGGCGGCTGTGCTTCGTCTGGCGCGACGGTGATGCGTTCGAGGTTGAGATTGTGGACTACCACAGGGGATGACGATGGCCATTCTGACTGAGGATGTTGCGGGGATGGATTTCTCCGATGTTGCGACGGGTCAGCGGGTTGGTCCGGTGACGCCTGGGGAAGTGCTGCGGGAGGAATTCATGGTGCCACTGGGGCTGTCGGGACGAGCCTTGGCCAAAGAGCTTGGGGTGCCGTCGAACCGGATCACTGAAATCGTCGCGGGTAGTCGAGCCATTACAGCCATGACGGCGATCATGCTGGGCGAGCGGTTGGGAACGTCGGCAGAATTCTGGATGAACCTGCAGGTGGCACATGACCTCGAAGTGGCGCGCAGCACGCGGCGGGCAGCTTGAGGACGGGGGTTGGCCCGTCCTCATACCGTTACTTTTATCGAACGTACTTGTAGTCGAACGCGTTGCCCAGCGGTTCGATCAGACCAACCGTTGGGCTGGGGAAGTGGATTGGCAGGATATAGGTACCGGTACCAGCGACTTCCTTGAAGAATTTCCAGCGGCTTTCGATGCCCTCGTCCTTGTTCCAGTCGAAAATGGTGTACCAGTCCGGCATGCGGGTCTGTAGCGCGTGATGCATCAGGTCGCCGGTAATGGAGGCTCGCTTTCCACCAGATTTGATGTTGACGCAGCAATGGCAGGGGGCGTGGCCGGGCGTCGGGGTCAGCCAGACCATGTCGTCGAGCATGTAATCGTCATCGACCAGCAGCGCCTGGCCGGCCTCGACGATCGGCAGGCAGTTATAGGTCCAGACATTGCCGGGCGGATTCTTGCCTTCCTTGGTGGCCTGTTCCCAGGCGGCGTATTCTTTCTTGTGGAAGACGTATTTGGCGTTGGGGAAGGTCGGGACCCAGCGACCATTCCGTAAAACCGTGTTCCAGCCGCAATGATCGATGTGCAGATGGGTGCAGAACACGTAGTCGATCTTGTCGAACGCCAGGCCCGCGGCCTTGAATTCGTCCAGGTAGCGCTGCTTGGGGAAATCCATTGGCGCGGGGTAGCCCTTGTCCTCACCCGTGCAGGTGTCGACCAGGATCGTGTGGTGTTTCGTCTTCACGATGAACGTTTGATAGGTGATGTTCATCAGGCCGGTGGCGGCGTCGATCACCTCGGGATCAAGGGTGGCGAGGTGGTGTTTCGCCAGTTCCTCGGTATACGAGGGGAACATGTCGGCGGGTTTGCGCCACGGCCCCTCACGCTCGATGATGCTGGTGATCGTTACGTCGCCGAAGTGCAGCGTTTTCATGCGGTGAGTGCTCCGGATCAGATATCGAGGCGATAGAAGCGCGCGGCGGTGCCGCTGAACAGAGCCGTTTTCTCCGCGGCCGAGGCTCCTGCGGTCAGGCGCTTGCAAGCGTTCCAGTAGGCGGCGTAGCTGTAGCTGCCCTTGTCGACGGGGAAGTTACTTTCGAACATGCAGCGATCGGCGCCGAACGCCTCGATGCAGGTCTCGACATAGGGTTTCCAGGCGTCGGCCAGGGCCTGCGATGTCGGCGGGTCGGCCTTTTCGTGGAAATCCCAGCCGTTGATGCGCATGGCCAGACCGCCGACCTTGACGACGACGTTCGGGCAGGTCGCAAGCTCCTTGATCGAGGCTGACCAGATCTTGAAAATTTCATCCCGCCTTCCGGCATAACCGCCGATCGCCAGCGGGCCGCCGACATGGTTCAGGCAGATGCCGGTGTTGGGGAACGCGCGTGCCAACGCGGTCAGGTCGCCGATTTGGGGGTGGAACAGCCAGGAATCGAAGGTCAGATTCAAGGGTGCCAGGCAGGCGAAGCCTTCTCGAAATGTCTTGTCGAACATCAGCCCCTGAGGCGGCGTGTAGGCCGGGTTCAGAAGGACGGGATCGGGGTCGTAGGTAGTGATGTGGCGGATGCCCCGGAATCGGCCGCCGCCGGCCTGGATATGTGCCTCCAGCACGTCGCGGGAGGCTGTGCCGTTGCGCAGATCGACATGGCCGACGATGCCGGCGCAGATTTTGGCGGCGCCGTACTGGCCGGATTCGCTCATGGCAGCGACACCGTTGACGAATTCGGTCTCGCCGACCGGTTTGAACGCCTCCGGGCCGTGCGCGCGGTGGAAGGCGCGGCATTGCACGAAGACGGTGGCGACGATGTTGTGACCGGCATTGGTGTCGGCGAGCAGGTCGTCCAGCATGTAGCGCCAGCCGGGACGGTCCCACAGATGGTGGTGCGGGTCGACGATGGGCAAAGCGGGGTCGATGGCGTCCTCTTTGCGCCGAGCGAGCCAGTCGTCGCGGACCGGAATGTAGGGACTGTGGGCGGTCGTGGTGCTCATGGACGGTTCCCCGATTGGTGTTGCGCCGAATGTTTCACCGGAGGGCGCGGATGCCAAGGGGGAGAGCGATTGGGAGGGCAATGCCGACTGGGTTTCCCCCGATAAGGCGCGCCGAAACATCTTACGCTTAATCAATTCTTAATCTGTCCGACCCAACATCTCCGTTCTTCGCGGCTGGAGAAAAACGTGTCCGGACTGCAATCGTCGGCACTCCCGCAGACGTCTGCAACGCGCGGACCCTGGCGGTCGGTTCCAGCCCTTGTGCTGATCTGGACCGCCATCGCCAGCGCCATCGTCCTGGGGTCCGTTCTGTTGACGCTCAACCTGCGTGCGCGCGACCTCAACAACGCAACGGACAATCTGGCGACCGACGCCCTGATGCTGTCGGCGCACCTGGAAAACGCCTTCACGATGCTGGAGGCGGTGCAGGAAGGTATCCTGGAACAGCTTCACGGCGAGGGAATCGGCACCGAGAACCAGTTTGTCGCCGCGGCCTCGGGCTTGCCGATGCACCGGACCCTGCTCGCCCGGATCGCCGCGATCCCCTATGTCGGCGGCATCACCATCGTCGAACGGCGCGGCATCCTGGTGAACTCGACCTATTACTGGCCGATGCCATTTCGGGACTTGTCGGACCGCGAGTATTTTTCCGTCCTCAGCGCCGGCGATCTCAATCAGCGCTATGTAACGAAACCATTGCAGAATCGGGCGAACGGGCAATGGACAGTCTATGTCGGCCGCCGGATCGAGGGCATCAACGGCATTTTCCTTGGCATATTGCTGGGAGAAATCAATTTCGATCACTTCCGGAGATTCTTTGCCGAGGCAGCACCGCAGCCGGACGCGGTCGTCTCCATGTTCGACCTGAACGGCGTCCTGCTGGTCCGGCAGCCGGCGGTCACCGGCATCGTCGGAACGTCGCCGCCGACCGGCGCTTTTCAGTTGTTGCAGAACGGGTCCGATCACGGAACGCTTCGCTCTGTCAGCCCGATCGACGGGAAGGACCGGGTGGCAGCCGTCCACCGCCTGGCCCATTATCCGATGGTCGTCAGCATGAGCCGAGCGGTGGACGCCGTGCTGGAGACGTGGAGAGCGCAGGTGCGCTACATCATCGTCATTGCGAGCCTGCTGGAGATTGCGCTGGCCGGCATCATGCTGCTGGGCCTACGCCACATGAAGGGACGTCAGCATCTGGCGGAGCTGGAAGCGTCCCTGGTCAGGGCCGAGATGGAACGCGCGCTGGCGGAAGAGAGCGACCGCAACGAACGGGCCCTGGCGGCGGAGTATGCTCGCTTCAACGTCGCCGTGAATGCGATGAACCAAGGGCTTTGCGTGTTCGACCAGGGCGATCGGTTGATCATCTCCAATCCTCGCTTCGCCAAGATTTTCGCATTGCCGCCCGAGGGCCTGGCGAGCGGCACGCCCCTGTCCGTCCTGGTACGGCGCGCGGTGATGGCTCGGTCGGTGTCGCTGGCCGATATACGCGACCTCAGGACCGTCATGTCCCTGACGTTGGATGCCCCGTCCACGGAAAATTCGCCCGTCCTGTGGGATATCTCCGATGGGCGGACATTGTCGGTCAGGCTGAACCGCATGCCGGACCAGGGCCGTCTGGTGACCTTCACCGACGTCACGGAACGGCGGCGCACCGAGGCTCAGATCGTCCACATGGCCAGGCATGACGGGCTGACCGGGCTGGCCAACCGGATGCTGTTCAACGAACGGCTGTCGATCGCCGTCAATCTCGCCGCGCGCGGGACGCCGCATAGCGTGTTGTGCCTCGACCTGGACCACTTCAAGACCGTCAACGACACGCTGGGTCATCCGGTCGGCGACGCGCTGCTGCAGGCCGTCACGGCCCGCCTGCGCCGTTGCTGCCGGGACATCGACCTGATCGCCCGCCTGGGCGGCGACGAGTTCGCGATCATCATGCCGCTGTCGCGCAACACACAGGAAGCGGGTGTTTTGGCGGAGCGGTTGATCGGCGAGCTCTGCCTGCCGTTCGATTTGCTGGGGCATCAGATCGTCATCGGTTGCAGCATCGGGATCGCTTTCACACCCGTCGACAGCACCGATGCCGATACGCTGCTGAAATGTGCCGACCTCGCGCTGTACAGGGCCAAGGCCGACGGCCGCAACTGCTTCCGGTTCTTCGAGCCAGCGATGGACGCGGCGCTGCAGAAACGCCAGGCGTTGGAATCGGAATTGCGGCAGGCGTTCCTCAATAAGGAGTTCGCGCTTACAGGCCAACCCGGTACGGGGCCGCGCTTTGTGGTCGACCGTCATAAACATAGCACACGGGCGCAACTGAGGGTCCGAGAGGTGAGCGATCGGCATACTGGGATCGCCACTGCGATGGAACTCAAACCAGGCGGCATTAACGTTGACCTGTTTGCCGCGATTGTCCGGCCAACCCTGATCTCGCTCTACTGCGCCCAATAGAACGCTGATCCAGGCGGATTGTCGCCGATTTTGGGTGCTGACTTCCGCTTACATCAGCAGGTCTCGGCGTGAATCCGCGCCCAATGAGGAGGCACGCCCTCACAACGGTCAATGTCAACGCCGCTTGATGTCATTCACCCGGCGAGCCACCCCTACCGGAATGAAATCAGAACAATCTACCCAAACATCACTACACTCCGAACCGTTTCCCCCCGCTTCAACGCAGCGAA
>Ga0206836_10157_pt1 | contig 16892 bp, 16 predicted proteins | sample Alteio_BWOrgCont_28_FD_152871 | JGI IMG/M metagenome (GOLD analysis project Ga0206836, IMG submission 152871) | Enriched cells from forest soil in Barre Woods Harvard Forest LTER site, Petersham, Massachusetts, United States -... | ecosystem: Environmental > Terrestrial > Soil > Temperate forest >...
ATTCTTCACTATCTCCAAGTCTTGGGCGAGGCGGCCTATAAGGTTCCTCAAGATTTCCGCAAAAAGTATCCTGAAATACCCTGGGGTTCCCTCCAAAGTTTGCGTCATATATTGGTTCATGATTATTTTCAGGTTGATCTTAAAGTTGTTTGGGGGATGGTGGAAAAAGATTTGCCTGATTTGAAGGGTAAACTCCAGGATATTCAGCTTCCTGGCGCCCAGGAGGCGCATGGGGTTTACAAAGCCCGGAAGTCACGTTCCATTTCCCGGAAACGAAAGAAAAAATGAAACTATTTATCGCGGGGCATAAGGGCATGGTGGGTTCGGCCTTGGTGAGGCGCTTTCAAAAAGAAAAAGGCGCGGAACTTTTGCTGAGGGATCACAGCCAGCTGGATTTGACCAACCAAAAACAGGTTTTTGATTTTTACGAAAAAGAAAAACCGGACACGGCGATTATCGCGGCGGCGAAGGTCGGCGGGATTTTGGCGAATAACACCTATCCGGCGGAGTTTCTTCTTCAAAACCTCGCCATCGCCACCCATTGCATTGAAGGCGCCCATCGCGCGGGCGTGAAACGCCTGCTTTTCCTGGGAAGTTCCTGCATTTATCCCAAGCTGGCGCCCCAACCCATGCCGGAAGACAGTCTTTTAACCGGCCCCTTGGAACCGACCAATGAGGCTTACGCCATCGCCAAGATCGCGGGACTGAAGATGTGCCAATATTATCGAAAACAGTATGGGGTTTTTTTTTATTCCGCGATGCCGACCAATCTTTACGGGCCCGGGGACAATTATCATCTTCAGAATTCGCATGTGCTGCCCGCCTTAATCCGTAAATTTCACGAGGCTAAGGTTTCGGGAAACGCCAAGGTGGTTTTGTGGGGGACGGGTACCCCGAAACGGGAGTTTTTACATGTGGATGATTTGGCGGAAGCCTGCGCTTTCTTATTGAAGCTGGATAATCCTCCCGATCTGGTGAACGTGGGTGTGGGCGAGGATGTGTCGATCAAGGAATTGGCCTCAGAAGTCTCTCAACTGGTTGGCTATCAGGGTGAAGTGACTTGGGATAAAACCAAGCCGGATGGAACACCCCGGAAGCTGATGGATGTTTCGCGGTTAACCGCATTGGGCTGGAAAGCTAAAATAAACCTTCAAGAGGGTATCCGGTTGACCTACCAAAACTATTTGGAAGAAGCGGCCTCGGGGAAGTTGCGCCAATAATGCCTCAAACAGTTTCTGTAAAAAGCTGAAAGCAAATAAAATCGAAGACGGTTCAAGCTCATGGCCAAGAAGTCCACGCCCCCACGTAAAAAAAATATTCGGAAAACTATAAAAAAGAAAACCGCGGAGCCTATGCGCGCGGTTGAGGCGCGCCCGGATTTATTAGAACAATCCATCGCCGCGGTCTCGCCCCGGGAGCAATTGGGAAAGCGGTTCGAGGATAATTTAAAGAATCCCAAAATCTCAGTCATCGTGGTGAACCGCAATGGGGTGGATTTGCTGCGGCACAGCCTTTTCGCGCTTCAAACCCAAAGTTATCCCTGGGATGAAATTATCCTGGCAGGCTTTAAATTGACTGTCGTTCGAGAAATACAAGAAACCGCCCATCACTGCGTTGGCTTGGGCCGATAACCGATTTAACCATTTTTTCACTTCACCATCCGATAATGATTCAACCTTCGGGGTTTCTAAAACCGGCACGGTCCCCATATGCGTTTTAAGATCAATAAATCCCGGCTCTTCTATTTGGTAATCATCCGCTTTTAAATACAGGCTGGCTATTTCCGCTAAGGGCTTGTTCAAAAACATAGGCCGAATGGTACCCGCTAGCGATTCCCGAACGGTTCGAAGATTTTTAACCCCTTGAGGCAGCCGTCCCGCTTCCAAACGTAAATCCAAAAGCTCATGTTGGGCGGTTCCCAATGGATTCTCCGAGTTTTCAATCAGGTCTTCGATTTTGAGTTGAGCTTCCATAATCCATTGGTCGGCTAATCGAAAAGCCGGCTGAATCGTTTGAGTCTGTTTCTGTATTTTGGTTTGGCGGCTAATACGGACAAAGGAATAAGACACGATGGCCCAACCCAGAATAAACAAAACCGAAAGAACGATAATTAACGGTAAGTTCACGAATAATCCTATTTCAGAATTTCTTTTAAGCGTTCAGCGGGCCGGGCCAAAATGGCCTTCGAACCCTTTTCCACAATAGGTCTTTGTAAAAGATCGGGATACTTAATCATTAAAGCGCTCGCTTCATCATCCGAAACTTCTTTTTCACTCAACTTCAGTTTTTTATAGATTTCTTCTTTTTTACGGAACAACTCCGAGGCCTTAATCCCCATCTTTTTAACCAATTCTTTGAGTTTAGCCTCAGAAATGGGTTCAATGTAATAATTGACCGATTCCATCTCCATACCGCTTTCTTTTAACGCGGCAAAGACTTGGCGGCAAGTGGTACAAGTAGGTTTTTGGTAAATGGTGATTTTCACTCAGAACTCCAGAAACCGGGGGTGACTATCCGGATTAACTTAAACGATCCACCCGCTAATTTCCAGTTCCCGAAGCAAAGGTTTAAACAATACCTGACAGGAAACGGCTGGATTTTTTCTGAAGGAAGTTTTCCACCGAAGAAACGACTTTAGCCATCATACCCACGGTTTCAGCCGGATATTCACCCATGGCGGTTTCTTCGGACAACATCACCGCGTCCGTACCGTCAAAAATGGCGTTGGCTACGTCCGTCACTTCCGCTCGGGTAGGACGAATATTGTGAACCATAGATTCCAGCATTTGGGTAGCCGTAATGACCGAGACACCTTTTCGGTTGGCCAGATAGATCAAACGTTTTTGAACAATCGGAACATCCTCAATGGGAATTTGAACACCCAGGTCGCCGCGGGCCACCATGATGGCATCCGTGACTTGCAGAATAGAGTTAATGTTTTCTACCGCTTCCTGACGCTCAATTTTTGCCACAGTCCGGATCGGATAACCTTTGGCCTTGGCATAGGCCTTCAGCTTCAAAATATCATCATCCTTTTCCACAAACGAGACGCCGTAAAGGTTGATCCCTTCTTTCAAACCAAAATCCACGCATTTCAAATCATGTTCCGTAATTGGATCCACGAACATCTTGGCCTCGGGAAGATTCAGGCCTTTGAAGGAATAAAGCTCACCGCCGATCAAAACCCTGCAATAAACTTCCTTAGATTCCACACGCAAAACCCGCAATTGCAAAAAACCATCATTCAGATAAACCAAGCCACCCTTTTTAACACTCTTCGTGATTTGATCGTAATTAACCGGCAGAACCTTCTTCGTCCCCTTAATGTTTTCAGTCGTCAGTTTTACCGCGTCACCCACTTGCAGATAAATGGGTTCTTTTTTGAGTTGCCCCAACCGAATTTTAGGCCCAGGCAGGTCGATCAAAATGGCGCAACTACGGCCCAGGTATTTAGCGGCTTTACGAATGGCGGCGATATCTTTGCCATGCTGTTCAAAATCACCATGGGCAAAGTTTAAACGGGCAATGGTCATGCCGTTGGTCATCAATCGGCGAAGCATACTGTCAGTCCGGCAGGCAGGCCCGATGGTACAAACAATCTGGGTTTGGAGACCTTCAACTTTTTTCATGAATCCTCACTTAATTTCATTTACGAGGTACGGAATAGCCCAATCTTTTTAACACATCTTCATCTTTGCGCCAATTTTTAAGAACTTTGACCCATAATTCCAAAAACACTTTGCGGTCCAAAAGCTTTTCAATTTCAACGCGGGAAGCGCTTCCAATCAGCTTTAACTGATTTCCCCCGGCTCCAATAATGATTCCCTTTTGGCTGTCCTTTTCGACAAAAATCGTCGCCTTAATGACCACGGGCGCTGGCAGCTCTTTTTCCTCGAAAGAGTCAATGAGAACCGCAACTCCATAAGGTATTTCCTCTTTCAACTGTAAGAAGCATTGTTCCCGAACCATTTCACCAGCAATTTCCCGCATGGTTTTATTGGTTAATTCATCCTCAGGAAAAAGCAAAGGCTGGCGGGGCAGTTTTTTCTTTAGTTCGCCCGCCACCTCTTGAACTCCACGCCCTGAAATAGCCGCCGTTCGTAAAATTGACCATTGGGGCCATTCGGTTTTAATTTTCTCTTCCAAAGGGGCCAATTTTTCATCCAAAACCCCGTCGATCTTGTTCAAAATAATCCACACGGGATTCTTAAACTTTTGAAGCCATTCAGCCACTAAATAGTCTTCTTCGGTCAACCCTTCCCGAACATCCACTAAAAAAAGAGCGGCGTCGGACCCTTCGAGGACCTCTTCCACCTGGCGGAGCATAAATTGGGAGAGTTTATTTTTAGGCTGGTGAATACCCGGGGTGTCATAGAAAACGATTTGGGCTTCATCATCCTGGTAAATACCCGCCATGGAACCTCGGGTGGTTTGGGGGCGGGGCGACACAATAGCGATCTTGGTTTGAAGAACTGAGTTCAGAAAGGTGGACTTGCCTACATTGGGCCGTCCCAACACCGCTACCGCGCCGCAGATTAAATCATTTTCTGCCATTAAGCGGCTTCAATCGCGCGGGCAACATCAAACAACCGGCCTGGCTCGACACCAAACTTTTTCATCATTTCTTTCGGGTAATCCAAAACACAGGTTTTGGCCGTGTCATGTCCATCCGAGCCCACTGACAGTTTTACCCCAGCTTCAACAGCTTTTTTCATCAAACGGTCATAAGGCGTTTTCCAACGGTTTGAAATTTCCAACGCGACACCATTTTTCAAAAGCAGGGCTAAAAACTTATCTTCCCACCATTCGGGGAAAACATCTTCAGGTTTACCGAGCGCCAAAGGGGGCAGCATGGTCGGGTGTCCCAAAATATCGTATTTCTGCGCGGTGTATTCTTTTTCTAACAAAGCCAAATGAGTTTTAAAAAACACATCGATACTTTTCATTTGAAGCATCGGGTTATAGTTGGGCATCTCGCCTTTAGTCCAGCTGATCAAATGACCAAAGCTCATGCGGATTCCCTCAACTTCCATACCGTGTACCGAGCCAATCATATAATCAAATTTTTCACGGGTTTGTGGTTGCACGATAAAACTGCGGCCCAGATCCATTTCCAATCCCCGGGCTACCGGGTATTGGGTTAGAAAGTCCGCGTAAGCTAACAAGCGGTCGTTGGAGTTCAAATACTCACCTAAACCAGCATGGTCCGACAAACCTACACGAACGCCTTCCGACTTGGCTTTTTCGATTACTTGCTCAATGGATTGACGCCCGTCCGACCACTCCGCGGTGTGATTATGACAATCCAGAAGCTTCACTTATTCACCTGTTCATTTCCCAACTTGCTCTTTTCATTTTCCGCTGTGGCGACCTGCTCAATCTTTTGTTCAACCGGAGTTGGCAGCTTCACGCGCTTCTTGCGCCGCTTGGGCGCGACCGCAACTTCTGGTTCAGGCTCAGGCAAAGGCACTTCCCGTTTCACAATCTTAATCCGAATTACTTTTTTATCGCTCGCGTCCAGGATGGTGAAAACCGCTTCTTTATCCTCAATCACACGGTTCTTTTTAGGAACCCGGCCTGTTTTTTCTGTCACATATCCGCCCAGGCTTGAGACATCCCCCAAGGGCGCCAAATGAATCCCTAGTGTGTCATTCACCTCATCCAAGGAAACACCCGCTTCAGCTACCCAAGAGCCATCCTCTTTCTTTTCCAGAACCTGCTCGTCAACGTCATACTCGTCCCGAATCTCACCGACAATTTCTTCCACCAAGTCTTCCAGCGTCACCAACCCCGCCGTGCCGCCGAATTCATCCACCACGATCGCCATGTGGATTTTGCCGCGTTGAAATTCTCTTAAAAGCCGGTCCACCCGCATGGTTTCGGGCGCGAAATAGGGTTTATGCAAAAGATCTTTAATCACAATCAAGTCTTTGTTCTTCCAAATTGCCAGTAAATCCCGGGTATTGATGATGCCCACAATATTATCCAGGCTGCCTTTATAAACCGGCATGCGGGAATAGCCGTTTTGAATAATGTGATCTACCAAAACATCCAGATTGGTATTGATTTCTACCCCCACCATTTCAGTGCGGGGAATCATGACCGCGTTCACCTTGGTGTCGCTAAACTTGAAAATGGAATCGATCATATTCATTTCATTTTCCTGAATCGTTCCCGCTTCCTGCCCCATTTCCATCATCTGCTTAATATCTTCCTCAGTGACTTGAGAAACCGTTGAAGGTCCCATCTTGTGAAGCACACGGTTGAATATCTGAACCAGGGCCCAGGTAAAAGGAGTCATAAGCTTGTCAAAAACGAAGATGGGAATAACTAAAAGAGTGGCCATGCGGGTTGAGGCGCTTCGGGCCACCACTTTAGGAAGGGCCTCACAAAAAACAACGATTACAAAAGTAATCGCGATCGATGTGACCGCGCCGGTCACCGCCAGACTCCATTGATTCACCTGCGATAGATGCACCGCCATGTAAGCCACCAAAGTGGTCGCGCCCACGCTGGACGCGTTGTTACCGATCAGAATCGAGCTCAAAATGCGGTTGGGATGCTCCTGCCATTCTTTGAAAGCGACTCCTAATAAACCGCCTCTTTCGGCATGGCTCTGAAGCAAAGGTTTAGGAAATGAAAGCAGGCTTGTCTCGACCGCGGAAAAAAACATCGAGATCAAAAGAAGCCCGGTCAAAATAATTAAATTTAACGCTAAATAAACGTCCATGCTATTTCTTACGCTCCAAATTTCTTTACCAACGAATCCTGCAAAGCGAACATCTCTTTTTCCTCAGCCAATGTCGCGTGGTCATAACCTAAAAGATGCAGAACCCCATGAACCACCAGCAGCGCCAGCTCAGCCTTAAACGTTTTTCCATTCGCCAAAGCCTGCCGTTTGGTTTGCGGCACGCTAATCACCACATCCCCCAGGGCTACGCCTTCTTTCGACCCGGTTGGAAACACAATTCCCTCTAACAAAGGGAACGAGAGAACATCCGTCGTTTTGTTTTTACCCCGGTAAAGACGGTTGAGCTTTTTTACCTCGTCATCGCCCGTCAAAACAATCGACAATTCCGCTTTGCGCTCAAAGCCCGAACCCTTCACCGCTTTCACCGTTAAAGTCGATAGCCTTTTCAGCCAAGTATCGGCAACAGGCTTCGGTTTTACCGATGACCGAATGAGTGTTTTCAAGACGGTTTCTCATTGCTTTGATCATGCTGGTTATAAGCTTCCACAATGCTCTGAACCAGGCGATGCCGCACAACGTCTCGCGGGGTGAAAGTAATAAACTCAATTCCCTTCACCTTCGAAAGAATCCGTTGAATTTCTAAAAGTCCCGAGTTTTTGCCGATCGGTAAGTCAATTTGGGTTCCATCCCCTGTCACCACAATCTTGGAACCATTCCCCATGCGGGTTAAAAACATCTTCATCTGCTCCGGGCTGGTGTTTTGAGCCTCGTCCAAAATAATAAAAGCGTTCGACAAGGTCCGTCCGCGCATGTAAGCCAGAGGCGCTACCTCCACCACCCGCTGTTGAAAAAGCTTTTGAAGTTTTTCGTATTCCACCATGTCGTAAAGAGCGTCATAAAGCGGGCGCAAGTAAGGATCCACTTTGTCCTGCAGGTCGCCCGGCAAAAAACCGAGCTTTTCGCCGGCTTCCACTGCGGGTCGGGTCAAAATCAACCGCTCTACTTCGCCATTACGAAGAGCCGCGATGGCCATCGCCATGGCTAAATAGGTCTTGCCCGTTCCTGCCGGGCCCATCCCAAAAACAATGTCGTTGTCTTTAATGGCTTGAACATACTTCTGCTGGTTTTCGGTACGGGCCTGAATGGCCTTTTTGCGGGCCGAGATAAGGATGGTTTCACGGTCGTCTTCCGGGGTAACCGGCTTCAATCCGCCCTTGGCTTCATCCACAAAGCGCTGAACCGCGCCGATGGTTAAATAACCCTCCTGGGCGCCGTTTTTCAGCTGGCCCCGGAGTCCCTCAATGACCTGAGAGGCATGGGATACCTGTAAAGGCTCCCCGGACAGGATGATTTCATTACCCCGGGCCACCAGGGTAATGGCAAAGGAATCTCGGAGCAAATTCAGGTTTTTATCTTTTTCCCCGAATAATTGGACGCATTCTTGATGGTCATCCAGGGTGATGCGGCGGCTAACGACTTGAGACAAGGACTTATCCTCCAAAATGACTATGGATTTTCTAGCTTTTCCCCTGTTTCAGCATCAAATCCGGGTAAATAAAAAACTCCCATTTCCCAACCATCGAGAAAGGGGAGTTCAGGGGGAATCAAGTGGCATTTATTATGGGTTTTTGAGGGTTTTTCGTCAAGGAAGACCCCCCAAATAGGCCAAATTTCAATGAATTTGGCCCTAGGTTAGGTCTTCCAACTCAATCTTAATCTTGAGCTCTTTCATCAGGTCATCATCAAGGACCGAGGGCGACCCAGTCATCAGGTCCGTAGCCTTGGCTGTCTTCGGGAAGGCGATGACCTCGCGTATATTACCGCTGCCCGTCATGAGCATCACAAGGCGGTCCAGACCGAAGGCCATTCCGCCGTGAGGGGGGGCGCCATAGGACAAGGCCTTCAAAAGGAAGCCGAAACGCTCCTCGGCTTTTTCGTGGCTGATATCGAGAATCTTGAAGATCTTGGACTGCAATTCCATATCGTGGATACGGATAGAGCCGCCGCCGATTTCAAACCCGTTGAGGGTAATGTCATAACCCTTGGACTTGGCTTTCATGGGGTCAGTATCGAGTAAGGCCACGTCAGCCTCTTTGGGGCTGGTGAAAGGATGGTTCATCGAGAAGACCCTGCCCTTTTCATCATGACCAAACATCGGAATATCAGTCACCCAGCAAAAGGCCCACTTGGGCCCCTTTTCGATCAAGCCTTTGCGCTTCGCGATCTCGACCCGTAATTGACCCAGCGATTCATTCACGGTGTCGATATGATCCGCGCCGAAGAGGAATAAGTCCCCTTCTTCGCCTTTCAGCGTGGCCAGAATCTCTTTTTGAACCTCTTCGTTGAAATACTTCACGATGTTGGAGTCGAGCTTGCCGTCTTTCACTTTGAACCAAGCCATCCCCTTGGCACCGTATTTGGCCACGAAGGCCGTCAGGTCTTCCATGTCTTTGCGTGAAAAATCAGCGCAACCCTTCGCGTTGAGAGCCTTCACCGCGTCACCGCGGGTGACCACGTCTTTGAACACTTTAAAATCAGACTTCCCCGCGATAACCGTCACATCCACCATCAGCATATCAAAGCGAATATCCGGTTTGTCGTTGCCGTATTTGTTCATGGATTCTTCAAAGCTGATCCGAGGAAAAGGCGTCTTGATGTCTTCGCCCAGCACTTCTTTAAAGACATTCTTCATAATGCCTTCGCCCAAACCATAAATGTCGTCTTCATCAATGAAGGACATTTCAATATCGACCTGGGTGAATTCCGGCTGACGGTCCGCGCGGGGATCTTCATCACGGAAACAGCGGGCAATTTGGTAATAGCGGTCCAAACCGGCGACCATCGAGAGCTGTTTGAAAATCTGCGGGCTTTGTGGCAAAACATAGAACTTGCCCGGGTACACACGGCTGGGCACCACATATTCGCGCGCGCCTTCCGGGGTGTTCTTGATGAGAATCGGCGTCTCGATTTCGAGGAAGCTTTGGCTGTTCATATAAGCGCGAATCGCCGTGGACGTCTTATGGCGCATGACAATCTTGTCTTTCATCGAGGGACGGCGCAGGTCCAAATAACGGTGTTCCAAGCGGACTTCCTCAGCCACTTCCACTTCATCCTCAATCGGAAAAACCGGCGTCAGGGACGAGTTAAGCACTTTCACTTCTTGGCATTTAATTTCAATTTCGCCCGTGGCCAATTTCGGGTTCATAGTGCCTTCGGGCCGGGCAGTCACTTCACCCTTGATCGCCAAAACCCATTCGTTGCGGATCAAATGGGATTGTTTGTGGCCTTTGTCGGCCAATTGGGGGTCGAACACGATCTGGGTAATGCCATAGCGGTCACGAAGGTCCACGAATACCAGACCACCATGGTCCCGGCGGCGGTGCACCCAGCCCATCAGGATAACCGTCTTGCCTTTGTCAGCGCCCCGCAGGTCGCCACAAGTATGTGATCTTTTCCAGCCGCCTAAAAATTCCGCCACGTGATTTCTCCTAAGTAATAAAAAAGGCCCCACAAGGGGCCGTATGATAACACAAGCTTTTGGGCCAATTAACCCAAAAAGCCCTACAAAAGCTTCGATAACACCTCTTTGAGCTGTTCTGCGTTCATTTCAGTGTCCTGGCGGTTCGAAAGTTGGCGGACCTTGAATGTTTTCGCACCCGGCACAAAGTCTGTAATGGCGTACTCGAGACCCGCTTCTTGGGCGGCCACCAACTGTTTAATCTTGTCTTTTTTTTCCAGACCCGTTTCCACTGCGATGCCTTCTGAGCGCAGGCTTTCCGCTAACGTCTGTAGATCTTTCTCGGCTTGACCGTCATTCACCAAATAGACTTTGGGGTAGGTCGACTTAGCGACCGCCCCTTCTTTTTCGAGAAGGATGGTCAGAATCCGTTCGAAGCCGAGGGACAACCCCACCGCCGGAGTCCCTTTGGGTCCTCCCAGCTTTTCAATGAGACCGTCATAACGCCCACCGCCGCCAATAGAAAACCTAAAATTTGCATCCTCAACGTTTATTTCAAAAACAGGACCGGTGTAATAGTCGAAGCCACGAACCAATAATGGGTCAAAGTGAATGTTTGCATTAGGGTTAATCGCCCTCACCCGATGGACAATATTACGAATTTCATCAAAACCAGGCTGTATATCAGGAGGAAATTCCCAGGAATTGTTCATGGCTTTCTCAACAAAGCTTAAAACTCTTTTAACGATTATATCTGCGGGAATCAAAGCGCTCATTTCAGTGCTAAACATTTCAAAAGTCTGTTTGTCCAGCTTATCAATGGCGATTGCCGCTTTTGGAATAAGTTCTTCTGGCATACCAATACTTTTCAAAATAGCAGGTAATAACTGTTTATGGCTGATTCGAATTTTGAAAGGACCCACATTCAATTCTTTCAAAATGCGGTCGGTCGCCAGAAGCAGTTCAACTTCACAACCATCCGAAGTGCTTCCCACAATATCGATATCACATTGATAAAACTCACGGAAGCGGCCTTTCTGGGGTCGGTCCGCGCGCCAAACTGGGCCAATGTGGTAGCAACGGAAGGGCTTAGGTAATTCAGCAGCGTGATTACCATAATAACGGGCCAGAGGAACGGTCATATCGAAGCGCAGACCCATATCAGTCCCATTTAGCTTCAATTCTTCCGGGTCATAACTTACGGTAGCTCTTCTTCCTTCATAAAAATCAACAAGTGCTTTAATCAACTCTTGGCCACGCTTCTCAACCTTAAACATCAGCTTCTCGTTCTCGCCGCCGCCCTTGCCCACGAGAACTTCGATGTTCTCCATGACGGGTGTATCAATGGGTTGAAAACCATAAAGCTGGTAGTGCTGTTCGATCAGGCGGATTAGTTTTTGACGCAGCAGAACCTCTTTAGGAAGCCAGTCCCGCATGCCCTTGGGAGGAACAAATTTGGAATTGTCAGCCACAAAAGCTCCTATTGAACCTGGTTCAATTGACCATTTTGAATTTTCAAGACTGGCACCAGCTTTTCGGCCTCACCGTGACCGGCAAAACTAGTAGTACCGCTGACCCCATCATAATTGGTAATGGCCATGAGGTTGGTGCGAATATCCTCGCGGCTGCCCGACATTAAAGTGGCTTTGAGCAGCATATTCATAGCGTCATAGCTTTGGGCGGCTAAAAGATCCGGCCGTTTGTTAAAGCGTTTGAGGAAATCATCGGCGAATTTCTTCACTTTGCCCTGGGTGCTGTCCACGTAAAAACCCGTCACATAGTAAGAACCTTCCACATCTTTGGCGCCTTCTTGGCGCACCACATCATTTTCCCAAAGGTGACCGCCCAATAACACCGGACTCAAACCATAAAAATGGACTTGAGAGGCAATTTGTGGAATCTCCACCGCTGTATGTCCGGGCAGATAAAGCGCCTGGATGTTGTCGGTATTCTGCGCCGCCGCGGTGGGCTTAATGGCGTTATACAAAATTTTGTTCTGGTAAATTTTCTCAAACTTCTTGGTAGCCGTGTTCAATTGAAAGGCCTCAAAGTGAAGGCCGTAAAGCCAGGTTGGGCCATAAACCGGGTCTTTCGACACGTCATCATTCACCCTTAAAGTAATGACTAAAGAAGCCTGTATATCCTGGCAGACATCGGTCCATTGGGCGTTGGTTTCGGGATAAAAGGTGCCCTTCGGCAGGCGGGTAAAAGACTCTTTGATCAAATCATCATTTCGCACCGCGTAGGCGCTTTGGTTTTTCAAAGCGGTTTTGACCACATCACCCAGGGAATTGGCAACCAATGGTTCTGTTTTGTCGGTGCCAACCACTTCCGGTAAGACCACAAAAGCCACAGCCGCACCCGTGAAAACCGGCGTGACGGTAACAGTTGGACTAACTGTCGGCTCTTCTAACGCGGGTTCGGAGGAGGCTATGTCTTTGGCCCGGACCAAAATCTTATCGACCTCTTTAGCAATCTTATAATTCACGTCGTCTAAACGGCGCTTGCCTTCGCGGTCGCCCTCTTTAACCGCGTCCGGATCTTGACCGCCTAAAGCCACCAATTGCTCTCTGAAATCCGTTGAGTTGGCTGGATAGGTTTGAAATGAGGCCACCGTGGCCCCAGCAGCTTTCACTGTATCGGAAAAAGACTGGGCCAAAGTATTGCCATAATTATTAGTATCACTATCATCCGGCGCCAAAATACCAAAACGCTTAAAGCCTAAATGCTCTATCGCGTACTTGGCCATAGCCCGGCCCTGCATTTCGTTGGTCATGCTATTGCTGAAAAGATAGGGGCCTAAAGTCGAGAGTCCGTCCCGGGGGTCCGAGGGACAAATCATGGTGATCTTCGCCTGGTTCGCTAAAGAACCTACTACACTAAACTCCGATGGCAACACCGGTCCCACGATCGCGTCCAGGCTGTTATCCGCGGTCATATCCTGAAAAACCTTAGCGGCCTTCACAGGGTCGCCAGCGGTATCCCGAACTACCACCGTCACCGTCTTATGAGTCGCGCCCGATTGTTCCGCTTCCTCTGCCGCTAATAAAACCCCATTCAAAACCGATTCCCCAAAAGACTTATAACGGCCCGTGGTCGGAACCAAAACCCCGATCCGCCAGGTTTTACCGGTGCTGGATTTCACCTGCAAAGACTGAAGCAGTGTTTGCGCCGCGGAAACCGAGGGATCATTCGGACATTGTTGAATAAAGTTATTTAAATGATCATAAGCCTCAGTTTGCAAACCCACTTGAGCTTCCCGATTGCCCAATTGAAATAAAGCGGAGCACTTGGAGGACGACTCAGAATAGTTATTCACAAAACTTTTAAGATCATCCAGCCCCAAAAAATGACTGATCACAAATTCAGTCATTTGGTGGCTTTGATTCGCGTAAGCCGAATTTTCATATTTACTGATCACACTTTGAAAAGCCGCCAGGGACGGTAAATAGTTTTTCTGATCGTAGTAAATCTGCCCCACCATGTACTGAGACTTATCCTGCTGGTTACCGGACAAGGAAGCCAGCTTCTGATAATTTTTCAGGGCATTGCCTAGATCCCCGTGATTGTATTGATACTGGGCAATCGTCTGAAAATCCTGGGTATTGGAATCGTTCACTTCAGACCCATTCACGCGGGTTAAAGCGGATTGATAATCCTGGTCGCTGACGGTTTCATGGGCATCCACCAAGGCAGGCGCCGTCACAGGGGCTGGCGCGGCCGTTATAGGGGTCTGCTGCTGAACCGTAACCCGGGGCGCGCAACCGATGGCCACTAATGCGGTCATCAGAAATAACCATTTGAGTTTCACAATAAGTCCTTTAATTTGATCTATGCGTTTTGAGCGGGCAAGGGCCCTAAAGAGGCTAAATCTTCCTTGGTTTTGGTCACTTTTGCAAGTTTAAGAACTCATTTTCAAGAAGGAAAATCGTTTAAAGACACAACAAACCTCTTTAACCACCAAGACACCAAGGGCACTAAGAAAGACAACAGCATTTAATTTTGATGTATTCAGGTAAATATGAATTTTTTATCTGCGCATATCAGACTTTTAACGGTTTTCTTGGTGCCCTTGGTGTCTTGGTGGTTCAGATGACTTTTTATGGTTATTGAATACCTGTATGCCCAAAACCGCCGCCGCCCCGGGTTGTGTCATCTAGACTTTCAACCTTCACAACTTGAGCATGAGCCACGGGAGTAATCAGAAGCTGGGCAATTCTGTCGCCGCGTTTGAGAACCACCGGTTCTTGACCCAAATTAATCATGAGCACTTTGACCTCGCCCCGGTAATCCGAATCCACCGTTCCTGGTGAGTTGGTCAGGGTTAAGCCCTGTTTCATCGCCAAACCGCTGCGGGGTCTCACGCATCCCTCAAAACCCATGGGGATCGCCATTTTCAAGCCTGTTGGCACCACGCCCCGTTCTCCCGGTTTCAAAGTAAGGGGTTCGGTCAGAGCCGCCCTCAGATCCAGGCCCGCCGCGCCCTCCGTGGCGTAAGCTGGCAAACCCAGGTCATCATTGCCAGCCAGAATTTCAATTTTCAAGATGGGTTGGGTCAAACTTTACCTTCAGCGAAAGCTTTCTTAACTTTTTCTTTCATATCCAGAAAAACTTCCTCGCCAAAACAGAAAAAAGGATATTCGCGGAAAGCTAAAACATCTCTGGCCTCTTTAACCGCCTGAGCGTCTAACAACCCCTGGTCAATGGCCTTAATAATTTCGGCATAGCTCGCGAAAAGCTCGCCATTCAATTCTTTAATCCGCTTGGCGGCGGCGGATTTTTTGGCCGGATCTTTCAAGAAATCCAAAAGACTTTTCTTCTCATCCGCCATTTTTTTTAAAGATGGAATCTCAAAACACCTTTCAAAATAACCGCGTATGAAAGCCGGCAAATCCCTCTTCCAATCGTCCGGACGGGTGAAAAGATACTCGGGGTTTTGTTCCAAAGCCCTTTTCCACAGTCCCATAATCCTCTCATGATTCACAATGACATCTAATCCTTCACTCTCTTTGTCATCGATCAGATAAGTCGCGGAAGTAATTCCATAAACCGGCGGGTCCGCGTTGACCGTTTTCTTAAAAAACAAATCGCCCACTTCCTCGTAAGCGCCTCCGCCGATACCATGTATAAAAAAGTCACAAAGATACATGCGGCAAAACAGGGTTTGGGGAATGGCCTTGGGCCAAATTTTTAAAGTAGACGCCAATAACTCGTTTCTCAAATCTTCCTTATGAAAAGTGTGGCTCCCTACGGAACCTTTAATCCTGAGACTGATGGTCTTGCCTTCTATTTTGGCCCACAACGTATCCCGGCGGTGATCCTTGGCTGTTCCCCAAAAAGGCAGTTCAAAATGCCAATCCTCAAATTTCAGATTGGACATTGGCTCCATTTCGTGGGTAATGCCATACTTTTTCCGGTATTCATCCAAGGAGTCGTTGTAGTGTTTATTGAAGTCCATCATGTGAGTCAGCCAAAAGATAAAAAAGTCCACAAAAGGTTCAGATTCCCAAAGATGGCTTCCAACGAGGGTGACCCGCTTGGTGCCGGCGATGTGATCCAACAAATCGAGCGTATAAGAATGAAATTGGTTCCAAGTAGTGTTGATCTTTAAACCATCAATGAGTTTTTCATTGAAATACTTAACTGATTTTTGAACCACGGCGGGACCAAAGGTAACCGCGTTCGACAAAATCTTTTCCAAGGCGGCTTTTTCGGGGGCGGGCAAAAACGCGTAGGGAACCGCTTTCGCTTTAATTTTCATATCTTTCGAAATGAAAAAATCCACCTCTCCGCGGCGGGCTCTGCCTTTTTCATTTACCTCTGGAATAAATTGAGTAAATTCCGGCGCGAGAGCCGTATCGGTAATTTTGTGATAGGCCATACCCTTGACAGCCTGGGCCAGCTGGCTGGCCGCCAAACACTTGGCCCAAATGCCCGGATAAAAGAAAACCGGCTGATGGCCCGTTAAAACAATCGGGCAATCCGTCGGCATTTTTAAAAAAGCTCTGACTTTAGAAGCGGTCTGATCCCAAAGGGGAATATCAAAAAATTTAGCCCTGTTTTGAAGAACAGCGCTTGGCCACTCAGCGATGCTTGGCTCAAAATAAAACTCGCCATGATGTTTGGGAGTCTTGTCCATACGGGTATTACCTCCCCACTATCTTACTGACGGATCGGTGAAAGTCCCAAAACTTTCGCTTCCCTGTCCATAACCTCTAAATAATGGGTCAGGCGCTCATCCCGGTTGGCGAATTGGTTGTTAAAATTGCGGCTATAATCTTTGTAAATCAAGGGTACGGCGCATTCATTGACGGTAAGTCCGGCTTTGGCGGCCTGAAGCCAAAACTGGATCGGAAACCCATAGTTAGTCTCGGTTAAATTGAGTTTTCTTAACCCCTCGACGCGGTAACCCTTAAAACCACAAAAACTGTCGGTCAAATTGTAGGGTGTCAGTTCCCGAAGTTTCTCCGTAATAATCCGGTTCACTTCTAATCTCTCGGGCGGCGGAACATCTTTTGAGAGCATGTGGTCTAAATAACGGCTGCCGGAAACAATATCGAACCGGGACAATTTATCGAGAAAGCAGGGAATAAAACTCGGCTCATGCTGTTCATCCGCGTCCATCGTAACGCAATATTCATAGTCATGATTTTTAACATAGTTAAAACCGTCCATGAGCGACTGACCGTAACCCTTGTTCTGGTCATGCCGGATAATCGCGTGAACTTTAATTCTTTCTAAAAC
>Ga0206836_10162_pt2 | contig 16891 bp, 14 predicted proteins | sample Alteio_BWOrgCont_28_FD_152871 | JGI IMG/M metagenome (GOLD analysis project Ga0206836, IMG submission 152871) | Enriched cells from forest soil in Barre Woods Harvard Forest LTER site, Petersham, Massachusetts, United States -... | ecosystem: Environmental > Terrestrial > Soil > Temperate forest >...
CGTCTTGCGCGTATTCATTCTGAATCCTCCATGGATTTGCGCGTTGCCTGGGGGCGACAGTCAACGGAGCGGAGTGAGGCTAGCCGCGCAAAGTTACAAAATTGTGAATGCCGTGTGCGGACTGTGTAAATTGCTGTGCCGGGCGATGCGAGCCGCAACGCTCCCGGTAGGTTGCTGAAGCGACGCGATTTGGCTCGAATTTGGGTAACGCCTGCTAGGCCCAGTAAGTGCGGTCGAGCGTGCGGTACTGAATGGCTTCGCCCAGGTGGCGCGGCGCGATGTCGGCTGAGGCATCGAGATCGGCGATGGTGCGCGCTACCTTCAAGATGCGGTCATGGGCGCGGGCTGAAAGGCCCATCCGGGTTACGGCCGTTTCCAGCAACTTCTCGCCCTCGGAGGAGATCGCGCAGAACTTGCGGATGAGTTTGGGCGGCATCTGCGAGTTGGCATAGACGCGCTTTTCGGACGCGAATCTTTGGAGCTGCCGGTTCCGCGCGCGCATGACGCGATCGCGAACGGCGGCCGAATCCTCCGCGGAAGCCTCGCCGCGCAACTCCTTGTACTTGACCGCGGGCACCTCGATGTGAATATCGATGCGATCGAGGAGCGGGCCAGAAATCTTGGAGACATAGCGCTGAATCTGCGGGGGCGTGCAGTGGCACTCGTGAGTTGCATCGCCGAAAAATCCGCAGGGGCAAGGATTCATGGCGGCGGCGAGCATGAATCGCGCGGGAAAAGTGACCGAGAGCGCCGCGCGGGAGATGGTTACCGCGCCTTCCTCGAGAGGCTGGCGCAAGACTTCGAGGACATTGCGCTGAAACTCCGGCAGTTCGTCGAGAAAAAGAACTCCATTGTGGCCCAGGGAAACCTCGCCCGGCCTCGGCGTGGCGCCGCCGCCAATCAGACCGGCGTCGCTGATGGTGTGGTGCGGGGAACGAAAGGGCCGCGTTCCCACCAAGCCTCGGGCGTCCTCCAGCAATCCGGCCACGCTGTGGATGCGGGTGGTTTCGATGGCCTCCTCGAGCGACATGGGAGTCAGAATCGTGGGAATGCGCTTGGCCAGCATGGTTTTGCCGGCGCCGGGCGGGCCGAGGAAGATGATGTTGTGGCTTCCGGCGCAGGCCACTTCCAGTGCACGCTTGGCCCCCTGCTGGCCGCGGACGTCCCGCAGGTCCAGGGGATATTGGGCGGCTTCGGCGAGCAACGCACGCGCGTCCAGGCGAACCGGCTGAAAAGATTCAGGAGCGTTGACGAGGTCCACTGCCTGAGGCAAGGAGCGGATGGCATAAACCTCTATGCCTTCCACAACGGCCGCTTCGCGCGCGTTCGCTTCCGGCACCACGACGCTGCGGATGCCCTGCTCGCGCGCGCGCAGGGAGGCGGAAAGAGCCCCGCGCACCGGCCGGACGCCGCCGTCGAGGGATAACTCACCCAAAAACATCTGGCGATCGAGAGGTTTTCCGAAGAAAGCGCCCTGGCAACCGAGTATTCCCAGAGCCATTGGAAGATCGAAACCCGAACCTTCCTTGCGGATATCCGCAGGAGCGAGATTGATGGTTACGCTTTGGGGGTTGGGGAATTCAAAGCCGCAATTCTTCAGCGCCGCCTTGATTCGTTCGCGGCTCTCCTTGACGGCGACGTCGGGCAGGCCCACCACATTGAAATCGCCCATGCGGCCGGAGCCGACGTCCACCTCGACTTCGACGACATAAGCGTCTATGCCAAACACGGCCGCGCTGAGCGCTTTGAAGAGCATGCTAGAGGAAAGCCCGACTCCGGCCGCCAAGGGTAGACCAATTGAATAGACCACGCCAGAGGAGCTTTCGCTCGGCGCTTTTTCGCCCAAAAGGTTACGTCTTGCCTCTTCGGATGCAGCGGTGGCCTCGCCTCTTTACACGACTGTAGCCGGGAACGATATTGGGAGTACGAAATCCGGCGTTCGCCGCGATTGGCTTAATCATCGAAAGAGGCCAGTAATGATCATTGCGCTCGTTGTTATCGCGCTGCTCGCGTTATCGGTCGTGTTCACCTACAACGGACTGGTGCGGCTCCGTGTGCAGTGCGACAACGCCTGGGCCGATATCGACGTGCAACTCAAGCGCCGCTATGACCTGATACCGAACCTAGTGGAAACCGTGAAAGGCTATGCCACCCACGAGCGGGGCACTTTCGAGGCTGTGGTAGCAGCGCGCAATCAGGCCATGTCCGCGCAAGGACCCATGGCCAAGGGCCAGGCCGAGGGCACCCTGAGCGGCGCTCTGCGCCAGCTTTTTGCGCTTTCGGAGGCTTATCCGCAGCTGCGCGCGGCCGAAAATTTCGCGCAGCTTCAATCCACCCTGGGTCAGATCGAAGACACGCTGCAGAACGCACGCCGTTACTACAACGCCGCGGTTCGCGACCTCAATACGCGTGTCGAGCAGTTCCCGTCAAACCTCGTGGCGGGAATGGGGAATTTCAAGCCCCGCGAATTCTTCGAGATCTCAGCGCCGGTCGAGCGGGAAGCGCCGCACGTGAGCTTCAGCGCCACGCCGACCGCCTGACCGCCCGCATGCCTTCCGTTGCCATCGGCCGCGCGCAGGAGCGGCGGCGAAGGGAGCGCCCCGCTAATCCTATCGGCTTGTTAAGCCGAGGCGTGTTGCGCTGGCTGACGGTGGCATTCGCGGCGATCTTCGCCTTAGTCTTCGCCGCAGGCTTGGCCACTTTCTTTGCCGCGTCCGCTTCCGCACGTACGCTGCGCATCAGTGAGTTCGATGCGGAGCTCGATGTGTTGCCAGACTCCTCGCTGGACGTCACGGAAATCATTCATGTCCAATTCGACGGGACCTGGCAGGGAATTTATCGCACCATTCCGCTCGAATACGCCGGACCCGGCGGCTTCAACTATTCGCTCTTCCTTACCGATTTGGGCGCCACGGATTCCGATGGCGCACCTCTGCGCATGGAAAAACAGCGGCGCGGCGGAAATCTCCAGCTAAAAATCTTCGTTCCCGCGGCCGACGGCACCTCGCGGGAGATTTCGCTGCACTATCGCGTTCGCAACGGCCTGCGTTTCTTTGAGGATCACGACGAACTCTACTGGAACGTCACCGGAAACGGTTGGGACGTTCCCATCGAATCGGCGAGCGCCCACGTTATCCTGCCCGAAGGCGTAACAGGGCTGCGCGCGGCGAATTACACCGGTTTTTTTGGTTCGCGGGCGCAGGATTCGCACGTGGACATTCTGGGCAGCAACGTCGATATCCAGACGCAGCGCCCGCTCACGCTCCACGAAGGCCTGACCATCGTTGCGGGATGGGACAAGGGACTGGTGCACGAGCCGCGCGGGGCAGAGAAGGCGGCGCAATTTCTGGAGAGTAATTGGCCGTTCTTCGTTCCGATGGGTGTGTTTGTGCTGATGTTTTGCCTCTGGTACGCGCGCGGGCGCGATCCACGCGTCGGCGCCATTGCAGTGCAGTATGAACCGCCCAAGGGCCTTTCACCCGGCGAGGCAGGCGCACTTGTGGACGATCAAGCCGGAATTCGCGATATTACCGCCACCCTGGTCGATCTTGCCGTGCGCGGATTCATCGTCATTGAAGAGAAGGAAACGTCACACCTGATGGGCCTTTATTCTAATAAAGAATATGTTTTTCACCTCAACAAGAAGCCCACGGAATGGGCGGACGCAAAGCCTCACGAATTGCTTTTGCTGAACGGGATCTTTGGGGCGCCGGTCGTGGGCATGCGAAACGAGGTTGCTCTCTCCGAATTGCAAAACCGGTTCTACAAGAATCTGCCGGGAATTCGCAAGGCCATCTTTGAATCCCTAGTGGAGCACGGCTATTTCGCGCACCGGCCGGACATCGTTCGCCAGGCATACCTCGTTGCGGCGGGCGTCACGGGCGCTTTGCTCTTCCTCTTCGGCCAGTACCTGGCGCAGCACACCGGCGTGCAACCGCAGGCGTTTTCTTTCGCCGCAATTCTGACCGGCGGGGTAATCGCCGGGTTCGGCTGGTTCATGCCTGCGCGAACCGCGGATGGGGTGCGCGTGCTTCACACTACCCTCGGCTTCGAGGATTTTCTGAGCCACGTCGAGGCGGATCACCTCGCGCGGACGCCGCAATCTCCCGCGAATTTCGAGAAGTACCTCCCGTTTGCGATGGCGCTGGGGGTGGAGAAGAAATGGGTAGGCGCGTTCAACGGAATGCTGACCCAACCGTCCTGGTATCTAACCACGGGTGTGGCCGTGTTCCATCCCATCGGCTTCGTAAACAGCCTCGACCAGATGGCCGCGCGCACGGGCCAGGTGATGGTTTCGGCGCCGAGAAGCTCGGGCAGTTCGGGATTTGGCGGCGGAGGCTTCTAAAGCCGAGAGTTCTTATTGCTTCGTGGCCAGTTCCTCAATCCGATGTGTCATGCGTTGCCCGTTCAGTTCGTAAAAGCTCACCCGCGCGTGGCGTCTCCCAATATCAGTCAATTTTACCTTCTCCCTTCGTCACGCCCACGCGCGTTCCGGTACGTTGCAGAGCCTCTGCGGGAGGGGAATTGCTAGTTCCGTGGAGTCGTTCCCCGCACAGAAGCGTTTCACCGCCGGTTCGATCCTGGCTCGCGGGAAGCCGCGCTCAGGACGGAGTGCAAGGCCTTGGTTAGGGCCGGCGCGAGGACGCGAAGCTCATTGATGCGATGCCGGACGAGGCGGCTAAGCAGCGCCTCTCCATGCGCCGTGACGTGCACGATGACGTGACGCCTGTCTCGCTTGGAGCGTTCCCGGCGGAAAAGCCCGCGTTTCTCCATGCGGTCCACCAGCTCGACGGCGCTGTGATGCTGGATCTGCAGCCGTTCGGCGAGACAGCGGATGGTCGGTTCATGATCGTTGGGCAGCCCGCGCAATGCCAGCAAACCCATGTATTGTTGCGGCTCGAGCCCGACCGACCGGGCGGCCTTCTCGCTGTTATTGATGTACCGCCGGATGAGAAAACGAAATTGGGCGAGGGCGCGGTATTCAGCAGTGCCTGCGGAACGAGTCATCCGCCCCATTATATCGTACAGCGCCGTTTATATCGTATAGCGATTAGGTCGTATCTGTAAAAAATAACGGGGCGCGCTATTTGCGACGAAAAGCCGCAGCCGGTCTTTTCTCAAGATAATCCTCACAATATTCCTCAAAATAGTTTCTCTGAATCCAGGAGAATCGTGACGGGTCCGTCGTTTTCCAGTTCGAGGACCATGTGGGCCTGAAAAATACCCGTTTCCACTCGTATGCCGAAAGAACGCAGGCGGATGACGTATTGTTCGTAGATATCTTTCGCTTCCTGGGGCGGGGCTGCGCGCTCGAATGCAGGCCGGCGGCCGCGCCGGACGTCGCCGTAAAGAGTAAATTGAGAGACGACCAGCGCGGCCTCGCCACTTTCGAGCGCAGAGACGTTCATTTTCCCGCCCGCATCGTCGAAAATGCGTAGGTTGGCGGTCTTTTCAGCCAGATAGCCGGCTGTCTCGGCGCTATCGCCCTTGCCGATGCCCAGCAAGACCAAGAGTCCCGATCCAATTTGGCCCACGACGCGACCGTCGACGGTCACTTGGGCACGGCGAACTCGCTGGATCACTGCGCGCATGTACGGTATCCCGCCGCTGTCAAACGTTTGTCTTGGCTTTTCGAGCCGGCCTTGCGGGTACGTGCCTCCCACGCAGCCATACTGTCCTCGGGCTATTGTGAAGCTTTCAAACGCGCTATCCTAAATCATGTGAGCCTCGCGTGGGTTCATAACGTCATGTCCAGTGATGCCAACCGCATCGAAGTGGTCATGGAGACAGTGCTTGACAGCGTCTCCCTCGCCGAAGGCATCACCGAGCGCGTCGCCAGGGCCGCCGGATTCAACGATGACGACTGCCTGAAGATCGGCATGTCCGTGAGGGAAGGCGTGATTAACGCCTTCCGCTACGGGAACGAACAAAAGCGGCATAAGAAAATTCACCTCATTTTCGAAGTCAAAGAGGAGAAGTTCGTCGTCCATATCCTGGACCAGGGGCGCGGTTTCGACTTACGTCAGGTTCCCGACCCCCTCGCTGAAGAAAACCTCTTGAAGACTTCGGGCCGTGGGATTTTCCTGATGCGCACTTTCATGGACGAATTCGATGTGCGCCGGTCCACCTACGGTGGCGCGGAATTAGTCATGGCAAAAAAGCTCGTCTGCTCGCCCGATTCGAGCTCCCGCCTTGGCAAAAAGTAATGCCCGCGCGCGATATTTTCTCCATCCGTTAGCGTTACGCATCCGCCAGCAAAGCCCCGCAAACCGGTGGTTTATTCGATAAAGGCTCTGGACAGCACACGCACTTTATGCCAGCATGGCGCCGCATTTGATTGGGTCTCGTAATCCCGTAGTGGTGCAAGGGCCCGTCACCAGGGTCATTCCGAGCTCCACCGACTGGCGTTACACCCGGCAAATGGAAAAGATCATGAACGAGGAGTGAAGAGTTTGAGCCGAGAACAAGGTGTGGTCAAGTGGTTCAATGCAGCAAAGGGGTATGGTTTCATCCAACGCCAGTCGGGAGAGGACGTCTTCGTCCACTTCTCCGCGATTCAGATGGATGGTTACAAATCGCTGACGGAGGGACAAATGGTAGAGTTCGAGGTCAAACAGGGGCCGAAAGGCTACCAGGCCGAGAACGTTACCCTGCCTTAGACGTTCGCGTTGTATCATTTCGGTGATTACTCGAGGCCCTGTTCGCCAGCGAGCGGGGCCTTTTGCTTATCTGCCAGCCCTGCTGCGGCTTGCTTATATCGGCTTCGGTCAGGTCGAGGCCGCGACTTCCTCCGACTTGCGTGAGCGGCCCGCGCAGGCTTCCCACAGCCCGGGCTCGTTCGATCTAAGCCGGCGATTATGGTACGATCTGATTCCCAGACCAACTTAGGAGCACTCGTTTGGCGCGGCACATTACCCGTAAAGAGCTAAAGAAGGACGAAATCCGTGAGACTTTCACCCACGGCGCTGAGGCCATCGCTTCGCATCAGCGGCAGGTTTGGATGTACGGCGGCGTGGCTTTGCTTGTCGTGCTGGCCGTCCTGGGCTGGCGCTTTTATACCCAGAAGCAGACCGCCAAAGCATCCTCGGCTTTGGCGGATGCCATGAAGATTTACCAGGCCCGCATTCGAACCGAAGCCGCGCCCGCGCAACCCGACGAAGTCACCTATCTGGATGAAAAGAACAAATTCGGCGATGCGGAAAAGAAGTTCATGGAAGTTGCCAACCGCTACCCCCGCACTCGGCCCGGTCAGTTGGCCCGTTACTACGCGGCATTGAGCCTGGAACGGCTGGCCCGCTACGACGAGGCCGAGAACGACCTGAAATCTCTCGAGTCCTCGAGGGACGAAAGCCTTTCGGCTCTGGCCCGGTTCAAGCTCGCGCAAGTATACGACGAGGCGGGAAAGGGGCCGCAGGCGGTTCAACTGTACAAAGAGCTTGCCGACAAGCCCTCTCTCTTCGTGCCCAAGCCTGTCGTTCTGCTGGCGCTCGCCGATCATTACAGCAGCTCTGACCCGGCTCAGGCCTCCAAGCTCTACAACCAGGTAAAGAGCGAATTCCCCGACACCCAAGCCGCTCAGGAAGCCGACGAGCGGCTGCAATTGCTTCAAGTCAAGGGCTGAGCTTCTTCACTTTCGCCGTAGGCAGTGCTGAGGCTGCTCCTGCTTGCGGGCCTTCTTTCTCGGTGCATCTCTCTGACATAAAATGAGCGCATGAACCCGGCCGCTCTAGCCATGGACGCAGCGCTCTCGCGCGGGCGTCGCTGGCCGGAGGTTGCCCATCCCTATCGAGGCGAGTACGCACGCGATCGCGATCGCGTGATTCACTCGCGCGCCTTTCGCCGCCTCGAGGCGAAAACCCAGGTCTTTACCACGCGCTATTCCGATCATTTCCGCAATCGCCTCACCCACACCATTGAAGTGGCCCAGATTGCCCGCACCGTCGCCCAAGCGCTTGGGTTGAATACCGATCTCGCCGAAGCCCTGGCTCTGGCGCATGACATCGGCCATCCTCCCTTCGGGCACGCCGGCGAAGGGCGGCTCAACGAACTGATGCGCGGCCACGGAGACCGCTTCGACCACAACCTGCACGCGCTTCGCATCGTGGAGAAGTTCGAGCAGCGCTACCTGGATTTTCCCGGCTTGAACCTTACGTTTGAGGTTCGCGAGGGCATCGTCAAACACTCGCGCGACTATGCGCCGGCTGAGTTTCCCGAATTGGCCGAATATGACTTGGAACTGCGCCCTCCGCTCGAAGCTCAATTGATGAACGCGGTCGACGAAATTGCCTATAACTCCGCCGATCTCGACGACGGTTTCGAGGCGCGGCTCCTCGTTGTTGAGATGCTCCGCGACGAAGCGCCCTTCCTTTCCGATATCTACGGCGAAATTGACCGCAATCATCCCAGCGGTCGGACCAAGCTGAAGATCGATGAGACCATAAAGCGGCTGTTGGATTATCTAGCCACGGACCTGATCGAGAATACACGCCTGCAGACCGCGGAGAGTGGCGCGAAGAATACGGAGGACGTTCGCCGTTTCCCGCGGCGCTTGGCCGGGTTCAGTCCGCCGGTGGCGAAAATCAATAGCGCGCTAAAGAAATTCCTGTATCGCCGACTCTACGACCATCCTACTATTGTCGAAGAGCGGGACCGTTCCGTGGACGCCCTCGAGCGCCTGTTTCGCTACTATCTCGCGCACCCCGAAACCATGCCCCCATACTATTCGGAACTGGCCCTGCGCGAGCCGCCTCACCGCGTCGTCTGCGATTACATCGCGGGAATGACCGATCATTTCCTGCTGCGCCAGCATCACGAACTTCTTGGCGTCCCCACCTCGATTTGACCGCAGAGTTTTTCAGGGATAGGGATGGTTTACGGCAGAGCGTTTAATACTCTGAGCGTCCTCCTCCGAGGACGCCATTGGACCAAAACTCACCGCCAAGCCACTTGGCTCCATCGCTGGGCCCCGGCCGCGAACGCGCTTGCCCTGGGCCTTTTTACTGCCGCTTGAAATACAGCGTCGCCAACGGCGGCAGGCGCAGCGGCAATGAGTAGTTCATACCCATCCACGGCACCGGCTCGGCCATCACTCCGCCGGCGTTCCCGTAATTGGTCCCGCCATAATATTCCGCGTCGCTGTTGAAAAGTTCGCGATACCAGCCTGGATCCGGCACGCCCACGCGGTATTTCTCGCGAGCCACGGGTGTGAAATTCGCCACGATGATGATCGCGTCCTGCTGATCCCGGGCGCGGCGCAGGAACGACAGCACGCTCGCGTCCGCGTCGTTGCAATCGATCCACTGAAATCCCTGCCACTGGAAATCTACCTCGTGGAGCGCCGCCTCCCGCCGGTAGAGCCCGTTCAGATCGGCAACCATCCGCTGCACTCCGCGATGCTCCGGGTACTGCAGCAAATCCCATTGGAGACTGGTGCTGTGGTTCCATTCCGAACGCTGCCCGAACTCGCTCCCCATGAAAAGCAGCTTCTTGCCGGGATGCGCCGTCATATACCCATACAGCAGCCGCAAGTTCGCGAACTGCTGCCAAAGATCTCCCGGCATTTTATTGATCAGCGAACCCTTGCCGTGTACGACTTCGTCGTGTGAAAGCGGCAGCACAAAATTCTCCGTGAACGCGTACAGCATGGAGAAGGTCATGCGGTTGTGGTGGAATTTGCGGTGGATGGGTTCGCGCGAGAAATAGTTGAGCGTATCGTTCATCCAGCCCATGTTCCATTTCAGCGTGAACCCCAGCCCGCCCAGATACGTCGGTCGGGAAACCGCCGGCCAAGACGTCGATTCCTCGGCTACCATCAGCACTCCCGCGTGCCGCTCGCTCGCCACTTCATTGAGCCGCTTCAAAAATGAGATTGCCCCCAGATTTTCGCGGCCCCCAAACTCGTTGGGAATCCATTCGCCCGGCTGCCGCGAGTAATCCAGATAAAGCATGGAGGCCACCGCGTCCACGCGCAGCCCGTCGATGTGATACTTGTCCATCCAGAAGAGCGCGCTCGACGATAGAAATCCGCGCACTTCCGATCGTCCGTAATTGAATACCAGTGTGCCCCAATCGGGATGCCGGCCTTGGCGCGGATCGGCGTGCTCGTAAAGATGCGTGCCGTCGAACTCCGCCAGGCCGTGCGCGTCCGCCGGAAAATGCGCGGGCGTCCAATCCAGCAACACGCCGATATTCTCCTGATGGCAGCGGTCCACCAGATACATAAAGTCCTTCGGCTTGCCGTAGCGGCTGGTGGCCGCGAAATAGCCGATCGTCTGATAACCCCAGGAACCGTCGAAAGGGTGCTCCATCACCGGCATCAGTTCGATGTGTGTGTAGCCCATCTGCCGCACGTAGGGGATCAGTTGGTCCGCGATCTCGCGGTACGTGAGCCAGCGGTTGTTCTCTTCCGGAACTCGCCGCCACGACCCCAGATGCACTTCGTAGATCGAAATCGGCTCGGCCAGCCACTCCCGCCGCACGCGCGCGTGCATCCAGTCGTTGTCGTTCCATCCATATCCGTCGAGCGTCGCCACCACGGATCCCGACTTCGGCCGCAGCTCCGCCTCGAAAGCGTAAGGATCCGCCTTCAAAAACGGAAGCTCCCCCAGGCGTGAGCGAATCTCGTATTTGTAGACGACTCCCTCGGCCAGTTCTGGAACGAAGATCTCCCACACGCCCGAATTTCCCCGTGCACGCATGGCATGCACGCGCCCGTCCCAGCGGTTGAAATTCCCCACCACGCTCACGCGCAGCGCGTTCGGCGCCCACACGGCAAACTGGACCCCTTGTACTCCGGCAATCTCGCGCACGTGCGCGCCCATCTTCTCGTAGCTTTGCCAGTGCGACCCCTCGCCTAGAAGATGCAGGTCGAAATCCGTCAGCGCCGGCGGGAAGGCATAAGCGTCCGGCACTTCGCTGACGCTGCCGTTGTCCCACTGTATCCGTAGGCGATAGTCCCGCACCTCGAGGTATTGGCATGCGGGCGGCATCAGTGCCTCGAAAATTCCGTCGGCCCCGTCGCCGAGCTCCAGCCGTTTCGCGGGGATTGCCTCTCCGCTGCTCAGGACCACGCTCACGGCCGTCGCATACGGCTGAATCGTTCGTACCAGAATGCGCCGCCCGCCCTCGCGCTCCACCATGTGCGGTCCCAACAAGCGAAAAGCTTCGCCATGCTCCGCGCGGGCCAGCGCCTCGAGTTCCACTTCCAGCCGAGGAGGTCCTTCGGGCGCACCAGTTAGAGGTTCCGGCGGCATTCCCGCCCCCGCATGCTCCGCCAACTTAGACAAATGTCACCTTCCCTGAGCCTGTGTGGCCAGCACCCTGGGCCCGTGCGGCTAGCACCCTGAGCCCGTGCGGCTAGCACTCAAGCATTCTATCAACCGCCCCGCCCAACCGAGGATTCGTTATCTCCGCCGTTCCATGCCGATCTCGCCATCATTCCCATCGCCGCCAGCCTCGCCTTACTTGGGGCGAACGTCGGATCCGGGGCCATCTGCCCCACCCTGATTGGATGGATCCTGCCGATTCATGGTGTCTCTGCCGTTGCAGAAAGGGCAAAATGCCGCCCGCTCCCGCTGTGACACGCAGTAACATTGTCCTATACTTCCAGACTGGCGCTGGGAGATGTTTCGCAAGGAGCTCCTTCTCGCGCCGCGAATGCCAGGGAGCGCTGCTTTCTTGATCGTTTCAAGATGACGCGGCAAACCTCATTAACGATCGTTGTTCCCGTCTACAACGAGCAGTATTTGGTTGAGGCCAGCCTGGACCGCCTCTTTCTTCTGGCGGATTCACCCCTTCTGGAATCGATTCAGGTGATCGTGGTCGACGACGGCTCGAGCGACCGCACGCCCGAGGCCCTGGAGCGCTTCCATCTCGCCGCGCGGCACAAGGGAGAGCCCAAGTTCGAATGGCTCTTCCTCCGTCATCCGGTCAACAAAGGCAAATCCGCAGCCATTCGTACCGCCCTGCCTCATGCCTCGAAGGACCTCACGGTCATCCATGACGCCGATCTTGAGTATCATCCGCAGGACTTGCTGCAAATGGCCGCCGTCTTTCTTGCCGAGGATGCCGACGCCGTCTTCGGTTCGCGCTTCCTCGCCAGCCCGTACCGCCGGGTGCTGTTCTTCCGCCACGAACTGGGGAATCGCTTCCTCACGCTCTTCTGCAACATGGTCTCGGATCTCAATCTCACGGATATGGAGACCTGCTACAAGATGGTTAGGACGGACCTGCTGAAGAGCATCCCTCTGGTCAGCACGCGTTTCGGCTTCGAGCCCGAGATCACCATCAAGCTGGCCAAGCGCGCCGCGCGAGTTTTTGAAGTACCCATTCGCTACGCTGGCCGCGGTTATCAGGAAGGCAAAAAAATCGGCTGGAGGGACGGAGTTCGCTGCATCGGCGCGATCGTCCATTTTGCCTTCTCCGATCATGTCTATTCGGGCGACGAGACTGGCAGCGAGATTCTCGGCCGGCTCAATCGCGCTCCACGTTTCACCAAATGGATGGCCGACGTGATCCGCCCTTACCTGGGCGAGTCTGTCCTCGAGATCGGCGCGGGTACGGGTAACCTGACCTTGCAATTGATCCCCCGTCCGCTCTACTGCGTCAGCGATATCAATCCCCTGTATCTCGACCATCTCAGCAAGCTTGCTCTCAATCGGCCTTACCTTCAGGTATGCTTCACCGACGGCGAAAAGGGTGACACCTTTCCTCGAAATCAGCGCTTCGATACCGTGGTCTGCCTCAATGTGGTGGAGCACCTCGCGGACGATTCGGCCGCCTTGCGCAACATTTATAACGTCCTCGAAGACGGCGGACGGGCCATCATCCTTGTTCCCTGCGGGCAATGGCTTTTCGGCACGCTCGATACGGTCTTAGGACATCAACGCAGATATTCGCCGGACCAACTGAGGAGCGTCGCTGTCTCTGCGGGATTCGCCGTGGAAGACGTGCTCCCTTTTAACCGCGTGGGAATCGCGGCTTGGTGGCTCAATGGCCGCGTCTTGCGCAGGACCTCGTTCGGCATTTGGCAGATCAAAATGTTGAATCTTCTCGCTCCCGCATTTCGTCTGCTGGACCGCTGGCTGCCTCTGCCCCCGCTTTCGCTCATCGCCATCCTTCGCAGAAGCCCCGCGGTCGTTAGCGTAGCCAACGCGGACGAAAGCGGCGATGTGTCGCGCCGCGGCGACACGCCGCACGACGCCCCTTTCTCCCGCCAGCCCGCCCTGCGCTGATTTCCGCCAACGCTTGCCAGGTAATCGAGGTTGAAACCTGCGGTCCCCTCGCACGTGTCGCGGGCGCGCTAGCCAATCGCGAAGCGATCGCACTAGTCGCACGCAACGCGGGCGCATTAGTCGATCGCGGACGCGGTCGCACTAATCGATGCGGCTGTAGTATCCGTTGCGGTTATATACGTGAATCGGCGCTTGGCTGGCGCTTGCGTCGACTTTTACTTTGAGGTTTCGCCACGCGCCGTCGTGATTGCCGATGGGTTTGTATCCCAGGACGTATTGGTCGCGCAGCTCCATGTTGATTTTGGCGGCGACCTCGGGTAGTTCCTCCACGCTGGAGACCCGGAAAGCTCGCCCCCCGGTGATGTCGGCCAGGTCGGAGAGCAGCGCCGGCCCCTTGCGCTCCTCCGGCGTCCGTTTCATATCCTCGTCGTCATAGATTCCCATGGCATACAGCTGGCAGTCCGCTTCTTTCAACTCGCTCCGGACGCGCGCTTCGTGGTACCGGCTATGATTGTCTCCGCCATCGGAGATCACCAGCAGCGCTCGCCTGCGGTACCGCGCGTTCTTCATCTCTTGCGTGCCCATATGGATCGCATCCAGCAGGGCCGTGTGGCCCTTGGGCGTGGTCAGCAGCATGCGGCTTTGCAGCTCTTGCAGATCCGACGTGAACCCGCTCGTCAATTCGGCGCGATCGCTGAAACTCACCAGGAAGAACTCATCCGCTGGATTGGCCGTCTTCAGGATTTGCAGCGCTGCCTGCCTCGCCTTATCGATCTTATCGATCATGCTCGTGCTCAGGTCGAAGAGCAGCCCGATCGACATCGGCGAGTCTTCCTGCGAAAAGGTCAGGATCTCCTGTTCGACCTCGTTCTCAAACAGCTGGAAGTTGTCTTTATCCAACCCGAGAACCAGCCGATCCTCGAAGTCCGTCACCGCCACGTTAACCAGCACCATCTCCACATTGATTTGAATGGGCTTGACCAGCGGTCGCGACGGCGTGGTCGGACCCGTCACCTGTGCCCTGCTTGGGAGCGTTACCAGCGCAATGGCCATCGCGCCTAAAGCGAAGAGGAGGGCTCTGCGTCTTTCCGTCACCGGGACCCCACTTACATCCACGTTCGAAACTGCTTGGCTGAGGAAACTGAGGAGCGGGCGATTTTAGCACTAGGCGCTCACCCGCAGGCAATAAGCAAATCGCCCTAGTAGTACCGGAACCGCCCTCGCGAGCAGCCAGTACATATACAATGCCCCTTTGGCGCTAACCCTTACGATCCCGTAGGCCCAGAACACCATATGTCGCGCGAGAAAGATGACCCCGCTGCCTTGGTCGCCGTCCGTCGCGCTTTTGCCAAGCACGTCATGTTGGCGTCGCGCCTCCAGGACTCTCGTCTCGAAGCGGCGCTGGCGAAAACGCCGAGGGAGGCGTTTTTTGCCCCTGGCCCTTGGCCGATCATGTACCCCCCGCAGGTGGACCGCGGGTACATCATGACGCCGGACGACGATCCCGCTTACCTCTATCAAGACGTGCTCATCGGCATGATCCCCGAAAAAGAGCTGAACAACGGTTGCCCCTCATTCTTGATGCGCCTGATTTCTCTTGGTCGGCTTCGCGAAGGTGATCACGCCGTCCACATCGGAGCCGGCCAGGGCTACTACACTGCGATCATCGCCGAATTGGTTGGCGGTTCCGGCAAGGTCACGGCCATCGAGTACGAAGAGGAACTCGCTGCCCGCGCCGCGGCCAATCTTTCCCCCTACCCGCACGTTCGCGTTCACCACGGCGATGGATCGGCGATCTCCCTCGAACCCGCCGACGTAATCTACGTCAATGCAGGCGCCGTGCGGCCCGCGTCCAATTGGCTCGATGCCATGAATGACGGCGGCCGGCTCGTTTTGCCTCTCACGGCCAGCCGCACCGACGGCGACGCCGGCCCTGTCGCTTGCGGCGCTGTGTTCCTGATCGAGCGCAAAGGAGACGATTACCTCGCGCAGCTCAGGGGCAATACGCAGATCTACCCCTGCATTGGCCTGAGAGACGCGGCCTCCGAAGAGCTCCTGGCACGCGCATTTAAGAAGGGCGGTTTGGAAAAGGTCACTCGCCTCTACCGGAATCAAGAAATCGAAGAAGAGCGCTGTTGGCTGAAAGGCGATGGCTGGGCGCTCGCCTACCGGTGAAACGCACTGTATGTAGGCTGGCGTTGCTTCGGCGGAACGCCGGGTGGAGTTACTTCGCGTTCTTGCCGAATTGCGCCGCGAGATAAGCCGTCATCGTGTCGATCTCGTTCGGAGTAGCCATGCCGCTAACTTTTGCCATCATCCCGTTTACGGCGACGCTCCACTCCTCTTTGCTCCTCTTGGATCCCGTGACCCTCGACAGATCGTGGCACACCGTGCAGTGCGTCTGCACCAACTCTTGCCCCGGCCCGCTCGGCAGTGGCTGCCCTTCGCCCTTGCCAACCTGCATCGGACCGGCAGCCGGGCCGAAATTCTTCGAGAGGTATTGAATCGCCGTCGCCGCTTCTTGAGGATTCAGTTGCGCGCCGCGCAAAATCATGTCGTCGACCAGAATCTTCCATCCCACCGGCCCGTCCCGCAGCGCCATGATCGTTTTCAGGCCATGGCACTGGCTGCACGCCACCGCCACAAAATCCCTGCCATCGCCCGCCGGCAAGCCGTTACCAGCGCCTGCCGCCGGAGCTTGCCCGTAAAGCGAGCCGTTCGCCACAGCCAGGACGAAAAGCCCGAGGACGACAATCAGAGCAATGTTCGCAGCGCGCCGCATGTTTACACTTTCCTCTTGCGCAAATCGGCCACTGAATACGCCGGATGCCACTCGGACAACGCGCCGATGCCGTCGCGTTGCACACGCACTTCCAGCAGATAGGGCCGCCCGCCCGCGGTCGCTTGCTTGGCGCGCTCCAGCGCCTCGCGCAGCTTCGCGGGATCGCTCACGGTCTCGCCGTCCACGCCAAACGCCGCCGCCACTTTGGTGTAGTCGATGTCGGGATCTCCGTTGTAACAAACCATATCGCGCCCCGTCGCGAACTGCCTGCCTCCATCGTTCCAGATGCGATTGCGTTCGTTGTTGTAGCTCCTGTTGTTGATCACGATGTGGATTACAGGCGCTTTGTAGCGCGCGAAGCTCCACAGGGGCTGCGGCCCGCCGAAGAGAAAGCTGCCGTCGCCCACCACCGAAACCACTGGCAGGTCCGGATGCGCCAGCTTCACGCCAAACGCCGCCGGCACGCCCCATCCCAGCACCGCGGGCGAAGTCCCAAAGTATTGTTTGTCGCTTCCTCCGAACGAGAGCAGAGTGTCCATCGTTTTGCCGGAGTCCGCATCCGTCACGTAGCAGGTGTCCTTCTCGAGCGTGGCTTCCAGTTCCACGCCCAGTCGTCCGATGGTAATCGTCGACCGGCCCGCGGCATCCTCCCCCACCTTCTGGCGGAACTCATGCATGGTGGCGGAATATTCGCGCGTCTTGCTCAACCGCGCTTCACGCATCTGTTTCAATTGCGGTTCGCTGGCCCTGCCCTGCAGCGCCGCGATCAAATCCACAATGGCCAGCTTCAGGTCGGCCACGATAGCCACTTCCGCCGGCGCCGTGCGAGCGATATTGATCGGATCGAGGCGAATCGTCACAAGCTTCATCTCCGCGC
>Ga0206836_10166_pt1 | contig 16852 bp, 17 predicted proteins | sample Alteio_BWOrgCont_28_FD_152871 | JGI IMG/M metagenome (GOLD analysis project Ga0206836, IMG submission 152871) | Enriched cells from forest soil in Barre Woods Harvard Forest LTER site, Petersham, Massachusetts, United States -... | ecosystem: Environmental > Terrestrial > Soil > Temperate forest >...
TCCATGCAGGCTCCTTAATTGAGTGTTGTGGTTTGAGTCGAATCTTCAATATTGAGTCGCCGAATAAAATCCATCGCTGGAACAACCATCAGAGCACCGTCCCGAAGCTCTTCACCAGCGTGAGCACCGCGGGAGCGATCGTCACCACGAAAATGCTTGGCATGATGAAGAACACCAGCGGCAGGACCAGTTTGATCGTCGTCTTCGCGGCGCTCTCCTCAGCCTGCTGCCGCCTCTGTGAACGCAGCGAGTCGGAAAAGATAGCCAGCGACTTGGAAATGGGCGTCCCGAAGCGCTCTGTCTGCACCAGCATGTTCACAAACGAGCGCACACTCTCGACGCCTGCGCGGTCCGCCATTTTTTTCCACGCTGCCACGCGCGGATTCCCGGCGCGCTGCTCCAGCGTAATCTGCAATAGTTCCTCGCTCAGCTCCGGATGGCTGATCCTAAGCTCCGACCCAACTTTCACGATGGCCTGGTCCAAGCCCAGCCCGGCCTCTAAACAGATCGCCAGAAGGTCCAGCGCGTCCGGCAGGGCAAGCCGGATCTCCTCGCAGCGCCTTCGGATGGCCCGTGCAAGCCAGAACTCAGGAGCGAAAAATCCCAGCGGCAGCGCGAAGATGAACCAGAAAACCACGCCCTGGTTGATGAACGCAGCCACCGCTAATCCGGCAATCGCCGGCAGGATCAGCTTCGCTCCGATCAGGATGTCCGCATAGTGGGCCTGTCGGTAGCCCGCGCGCGCCAGGCGCCGCGCGACCTGGGGATCCACCTCTCGGCCCAGCAATCTTCGGAGATGCCCCAGAGGCTTTGCCAGAACCTCCAGCGCGACCCAACCCTCGCGTGGCTGAGCGATGCTGGGCGGCAATACAGACTGCGCCACTTCAGCAAGCAGCACGCTTTCCTTCGAAGGGCGGCTCAGCAGGAAGATCAGCGCGAAAAAAGAGACCAGAAGCGCGAGCCCGAAAACGAAAAGAAAGGGCAAGTTCATCGCTATACCTTAATATTTATGATCCTGCGTATCGTATAGACTCCCAGAAGCATCAGTGCCAGTGCCCCATAAATCAGCCGTACCCCGATAGCGCTTGTCCAGAGCAGCCGCTCGTAGTCTGGGTTCACCACGCTGATCAAACCGAACACGAAGAAGGGGAGACAGCAAAGAAACCACCCCGTCAGTCTTCCTTGCGCCGTATAAACTCTGAGCTGGCCCTTCAGCCGCATTCGCTCCCGCATGACTGAAGCGGCCTTGTCCATGATCTCCGCGAGATTGCCGCCCGTCTCCTTCTGCAGAAGAATCGCCGTCGCCAGGAAACGAACACCGTCTGTGGGCACGCGGCTTACCAGATTGAGTAGCGCTTCCCGGATGGCTAACCCCAGATTCTGCTCATCGAAAACTGCGCGGAATTCCGCCGCCAGCGGCTCCGAAGTCTCCGCGGAAACAATCTCCACGGCAGAAATGATGGCATGGCCCGCCCGCAATGCCCGCGCCATGAGATCGATAGCTTCAGGAAGTTGGGCATCGAATTTCTTGAAGCGTCCTTGGCGTTTCAAATAGAGATAGAGATAAGGGATGCCGCCTGCCGCCAGCCCAAGCAAGGCCAGCCATGCAGTTGGCACCGCCAGCGTCGCGCCCCATGCGGCGAAACACGCCAAAACCAGCGAGCCTATGATCAACGTCCCCACGCTCCAGCGGCTGCCCGCTTGCGTGATGAAAAGCTGCAACCCTATCGCTCCCGGGAACTTCACCAGAATGCGATTCACCCAAGGAATGGCGCTCAGCGATTGCTGCTTCAGAATGTTGGCCCCGCTGGCATCCACTGTGTAAAGGTTCCCAATATCCCGCAACTGCCTCTGGATCTCGGTCTCTCGTTTGCTCGGCGCGAGCATCCACAGCAGTACCCCAAAGCTGACGACCAGCAGCACGATGAAGAGCAGGACTGGCGACACGCGTTCCCTCGCTAAACTTGCAGCACATGCTCGAAAAGCGCGGCAGGCACGGCGATTCCGGACATTTTCAATTTTTCCGCCAGCCGCGGACGTATTCCCGTCGCCGAAAACGCGCCAATCACATGGCCCGTTTCCGTGACTCCTTGCTTCTCGAAAACAAAAATGTCTTGCATGCTGACCACGTCCTCATCCATACCCGTGATCTCGCTCAGATGCGTCACTCTGCGGGTGCCGTCGCTCAGGCGCGCGATCTGTACCACGACGGAGATTGCCGAGGCAATCTGCTGGCGGATAGCCTTCTCCGGAACGTTCAGGTTGGCCATCATCGCCATCGTCTCCAGCCGAGAAATCGCATCCCGTGGGCTGTTGGCGTGAACGGTTGTCAGCGATCCGTCATGGCCGGTGTTCATGGCCTGAAGCATGTCCAGCGCCTCCTCGCCGCGCACCTCGCCCACGATGATTCTGTCCGGACGCATGCGTAAGCTGTTGGTCACCAACTGGCGCGCCTTCACCGCGCCGGTGCCCTCGACGTTCGCCGGGCGGCACTCTAGACGCACCACGTGGCGTTGCTGAAGTTGCAGTTCCGCGGAGTCTTCAATGGTCACGATCCTTTCCCGCTCCGAAATGTAACCCGAGAGCACATTCAGGAACGTCGTTTTCCCCGTGCCCGTCCCCCCGGAAATCAGGATGCTCAGCCGCGCTTTCACGGCGCCTTTCAGCAAGTCCAGCATGGGCTTGGTCATGGTCTGATTTGCCAGCAGGTCTTCCGCGGTCATGGGAATGTGCGCGAACCGCCGGATGGAAAGAATCGGGCCGTCGATCGCCAGGGGAGGAATAATCACGTTCACGCGCGAGCCGTCCGTCAGGCGCGCGTCCACCATGGGCGACGATTCATCCACCCTCCGCCCCACGGCGCCCACGATTTTTTCAATGATGTGCATCAGGTGAGCGTTGTCCTTGAAGCTTACGTCGGTCTCCTCGAGAATCCCCCCGCGTTCCACGTAGACCCGCCTGTACGTGTTCACCAGAATGTCGTTCACCGTCGGGTCTTGCAGCAGCGTTTCCAGCGGGCCAAGCCCGAATACCTCGTCCAGCACCTCTCGGACCAGGCCGTCGCGCTCCCCCGCCGTCATCGGAACGCTCAGATTTGCGACGATGTCCTGCACGATGCCCAGCACTTGGCTGCGCATCCTGCTGTCGCTCACCCCGGCCATTTTTTGCAGATCCACACGGCTGAGCAGGTTCTGATGGACCGACGACTTCAGCTCCTGGTACTCCCTGAGACTCAGCCCTGCCTTCGCGTTTTGCTCCGCCATCCCAAACCTTTCTTCCCTGGCGTTCTCCCGTTATCAGCGGTCCAGCAGTGCCAGCAGCCCTTTGGCCGATTTCGCCGCGTTCGCCGCCGCTCCGTTCTTCTTCGCGATCTGAGCCGCGATTTGTTCCAGTCTCCGCGCCAGCTCCGAACTGGAAGATCGTCCCGATGGGTCGCCATCCGTAATGGCATGAAGGACTTCGTAATATTGGTTCGGCAGCTTCCATGAAATCTGCGCGTGAATGGCCTCTTCGATCTGTTCATCCGTGATCGTGTTTCTCTTCGACCAGCGATTGATCACGACTCCGATTTTTCCCCCTGGCTGACCGCTTCGCGTGAAGTACTCGAGAAGCCGGGCCAGGTTCCGCACCGCCGCGATCTCCGGCACTCCGATCAAGTAGATCTCGTCCGCGCGGTAAATCGCCTGCCGCGTATCCTCGCTTACGCCCGGAGGGCAATCGATCAGCACCACCTCGTAGCAACGTCTCAGAAAATCGATGCTGGCGCCGATGTTTTCGGGGTTCGCGAGCGACGGGGACCGCGGCGCGCCTGGCGCCGCCAGCAGGTCCAGGCCGCTGCGGTGATGTACGACGAAGCTCTGCAGAAGATCCGTATCCAGACGATCCGCGTTCGCGGCCAAATCGCGAAAGGAGTACTGATATTTGAGGACGCCCAGATAGAGCTCGGCGTCCCCGAACGCGGGATGCAGGTCCACCAGGAGTGTGCGCCGCGAATGGGACCTCGCCAGTATCGCCCCCAGGTGCGTGGCCATCATGGTCACGCCCACGCCTCCCTTGGCTCCTACCAATGCCACCATCCGCCCGGCGCTCTGGCCCTCTTTTCTCCGCCCCGCAATCCGCGCGATCGACTGCAGCAATTGCTCGCGCGCAATCGGCTTCAGCAGATATTCGCTGCATCCGCTGCGCATCGCTTGGATGATCAGCTCCGGTTGCGAATCGCTGGAGACCGCGAAAATCGCTACCTCCGGAAAGCTGGCGTGGATTTTCTCTGCCGTCACTCTGGCGCGGTTTCGATTGCGGTCAAAGTCGATCAGGCAGATGTCGCAGGGAGCGCCTCGCGTCCACTTCGCCGGCAGCTCCCTGTCTTCGATGAAATAGTCGCCCAGCTCATCTTGTAGCCGAACAAGCGGGGTGGAGGCGGTAAAGTCGGTCAGTTCCTGCGCCGACTGTGCCTCCAGACAGATCGTGGCCAGCCGCAAAGCTCCGCCCATCTGAAAATGGCCTTGCGGGAGCTGCTGGCCTGGTTTTTGGTCATCCATCTCGGCGTTCACGTCTTTTCGTGATCAGAACTTTTCCACCGTGCGTGTGTTGCCGCGGATGATTTCCAGGCCATCGGGCTCGGTCGCCGAGGGAGTGGGCGCCGGAATATTCACGTTTTCGGGCGCCGGCGGCACGGGAATCCCTTTCGCATGTGGTAGCAGCTGATTGAGCGATGTGGGTCCGACGGATGTCTTTGCTTGATCGACGCCGTTCCGCAACACGAACTGAATCGACCCCTGCGTGCTGGCCAGCAGAAGCTTTTGAGACTCCTCCGGCGCCAGCAGCAGCGTCACCACGTTTTCGGTTTCCGCCTTGCCCTGTGGGTCGGGCTCGATCTTCTCTCCCGCCGTTAAAACCTCCACGTCCTGCAGAATCGTTTGGGTGATCGAGTCGGTATTCCCCGGAAGTGTGAACGTTGCCAGCACGTCCACCCGCGAGCCCGGATACAAAAAGCCAGCCACGCCCACCACCTCGTTGGAACGTACCGACGTGGCGCGCATTCCGGGCGGTATCCTGACGGACAGGCCCAAACCCGAGCCTTGCATGGCCAGGTTTCGGTCTAGAATCGGTTCCTTCGCTCCCACCGGATAGATCAGCAGGCGATTCAGCACGTCTCCCACTTTTGAGAAATAGCCGGGGAGCGCCGTACCCACCGGCCACGCTGTCAGTTTCAAATCGTCGCTCGTCAGAACCACCCCCGCGGGAAGGTCCCGGCTCGCCAGCACAATTTCCGTGAGCTCCGGATGTCCCCCTGCGCTTCTTCGCAACGTTCGGTATAAGCCGATGGTCACAGCCACTGCCAAGACGGTCGCCAGACCCAAAGCCACGAGAACTCTTCTCAGATCCGTAAGTCACCGCCAAACCGAGTCGCCATGGAGACAACACAGCATTCCGCCCGTGATAGCGAAGTGTTAGGGAACCGGTATCGGTCCCGGAGCGCCCGGAAGATCGGAAGCAAGATCGAGACAAGCTTTCACGTCGCCCCTCAAAGAGGAGCGGCTCGCTTACGCCATTCCCCTGACGCCTCCAGATGGCGCGCTAGGAGATGTACTTGCCCAAGTACGTGCCTACCTTGGAGAAGGCGCTGTTGATCGAACTGGCGAGATTGGTCATGCCTGCCACCGCCGCGAATGCGATCAGGGCCAAGATCAATACGTACTCCACGAGGCCCTGGCCTGACTCTTCATTCCAAAGCCGGATTAAGCAAACGGGAACCGTCACACGCGTCATCTTGTGCTCCGTTCAACGGAATTGAGATTCGTCCTTGGTTTTTGCCCGCACCGCAAATTGCACTTGAAGGTCCATTCGTCGGCCGGGAATGAAACATTTGAAACTGCTGGAATTAACCTTCGTGATTTTCGCCTTACGCCGAAGCGCACGTAGGGGAACGTCATTTTCGGACCAGTTCTGAACTGGGCAATGTCCGTTATGGGAATAAAGCGCGTCGGCCCCAGCGCTGCCTATTCGCAACCGCCGTCGCTCCAACCGTTTCACCCGCCCCCGGAGTTGGCGCGGACTTGGCACAACGATTGCCTAATTACCGGTGTTCCGTCAGAGGTTTATGGATCTCCTCGAAATACAGGCGCGTCTTCTTGGGACCTCGAGAATGCACATCGTCGAATTCCCCCGCTCGATCGCCCGGCGCTGCCTGGCTCTCCTTCGCGACTCGGACCGCTCTTCCTCGGGCCAGAGCCTGATCGAAACCGCCCTCCTGCTGCCTATGTTGCTTATGCTCCTGTTCAACGCGGTGAATTTCGGATATTTTTTTCTGGTCGCGCTCAATTTGGCCGCGGCTCCCCGCAGCGGAGTGGCCTACTCCATTCAGGGGTACGCCTCGCCCTCGTCGGGCTTGCTGCCCAGCGCGGGCCCATCCACCACCACGGCAACTGTCTCTTACCTCACCTATCAGGATATGACCGGTGCGATCTACTCTCCGGCCGCCACTCCCGTGCAGGTGTGTTCGCAGGCTCTCGGATTGAACAACACGGGAGCCACCACACAAACGGCCAAATGCACCGTCTTCGGAGGCACTTACTCTTTTCCCGCCGCAATCTCCGACCCCGAGTCGCCCTCTTTTGTGCTGAACCAGGTGGACGTTGCCTATACGTTCTCTCCACTGATCAACGGCACGATCTTCAACATCTTCATCCTCGCCGCACCGGTCTGCTCCTCGACGAGCGGCTCAGTGAGCTGCACATTCCATCGCCAGGTATTGATGCGAGCGATGAACTGAAGCTATGAGAACCGCGCGCCATCTGCGGGCCGAAGCCGGCCAGGTTTTTGTTTTCGTCCTACTGGCCTTGGGCCTCTTTCTGCTAGGCGCCATGGCCTTCGCGGTGGACTTCGGAAATCTTTGGTTTCATCGCCAGGCTGCTCAGAACGCCGCCGACGCGGGCTGCACGTCTGGCGCCATGGACATTCTCGTCGCTTCGCAAAGCGCCGCGACAGGAAAGCAAGGATTCACCATCGGCACGGCCTTCGATTGCGCCACAACTCCCGCGGCAGCGCCGTGCAAGTATGCCGCCTCGAACGGCTACAGCGGCGCGAACACCGTCCCCGGCAATCACGTGCTGGTCAGCTTTCCCGCCTCTGACCCCAACGTCAGCAGCACCACACCGCCCCTGCCGCCGGCCTCCATGGCCGCCTATCCATTCATCCGTGTCGATGTCATCGACCATGTGCAAACTTTCTTTTGGGGCTTGCTCAGCGGAGGGAGCACTCAGGACGTCCGCGCCTTCGCCGTTTGCGGTGCGCTGCTTCTCAAATCTGCTACGCCGATTCTTGTCCTCGATCCCCAAGATAGCGGCGGCACGGCGGCGCTGACTGTCCAGGGAAATCCCCAGATCACGATTTATGGAGGGCCCAGCAAAAGCATTCAGATCAATTCCAGCAGTGCCGCTGCGTTAAGCATCGGCGGCAGCGCCGCGATCAATCTCAGTCAGGGCGGACCAACGCTGGCCGGCAGTAACATCGGGGTCTCCGGCGGACCGGTCTCGGCGCCTGCGGGTATTAACTTCGGGACGGCTGGTTCCTGGACCTATCCTTCGGCGGTAAACTCCGATCCTTTTGCCACCTTATGCGCTCCCGGCCAAAGCGGTTGCCCGCAAGTAAACGGGGCATCGGCCCCTGCGGTTCCCGGCGCTCCGCAGATTCCCGCAGACGAAGCGGCGAACGGATGCAAGACGATTCCGTGCATGATCGCCTACCACGACGCCGGGCACGGATGCCCGGATTCTGGCGGATGTCTGTTGTATACGGCCGGGTATTACGGAAGCGGCATCAGCGTGAAGAATAATACCGCCGTCTTCGATCCGGGCCTGTACTACATCGTGAGCGGCCTGACAGTCGATAAAAAGTCGACCGTGCGCCCGTCGACGGGGGCTGGAGATGGAAGCGGCGGAACGATCTTTTATTTCTCGGGTGCGATGACCGTATCCGTCGATCCGATGTCCGGAAAATCGATAACCGATGCCTTCTCCGCCAGTTCCTTAAAGTGTACAGGAACTTCCACCCTCCCCGGAAATCTGCCCCCGACAACCGCGATTCAAGGGAACGTCTTGATGGCGCCATGCACTGGGTATTACGGAGATCCGCTCGGTCTGAGCGACCCCCAAGGTATTCAGCGAGGAATGCTTTTTTTCCAGGATCGCTCCGCAAGCACCGTCAGTGCGACTTGGGGAAGCGTCGGCCAGTTCCTCATCGCCGGCATTTTATACTTCCATCACTGTAATGCCTCCGGCACGGGAGAAGGCTGCGGAGCTCCCTCCACCTACTACGACGCTGCATTTTCGCTCAGCGGCAATTCGTGCTCGGGCACCTACGCCCTGGGAAGTATCGTCGTTGACAATCTCACGTTGGGCGGCTCGTCCTGCATCACCGTGGATCCGAACCCCAACGCCGCCTACTTGATTATGAAAGCGAGTTTGATTCGTTAGTTTTCGGCGAAACGCCTCGCTCGCGCAGCGAGCGATTTCTAAGGAAAATGGCAGATGCGCAAGACACGGCATTCCCCCACCGCACGCTTCCATGCGGTGCCTTGGCGACCACCAAACGCGCCACGAAACGCGAACGAGCAATCGCCTCGCGCCGTTTTTGGAGGAGCGACATTTTCCTGCGTGCCTATACAGGCTGCCATCGCGGGATGTTCTACTCGCTTCTGATTCATTTCGCGCTCCTCTCCGTGCTCCTCGCTTCGCCCGTTCCGGTCCCAGAGAGCGGCGCCACGGCGGAGTCGTACCTTGTCCCCTTTGACTCGACGGTCCCCGCTCCAGTCGCTACCGGCACGGGCATCTCCCGCCCAGTGGAAACTCCCCCGATCTGCTGCGCCCCGCAAACAATTCTTTCCAACCCGCCCCACACCACGAACCATATGCAAACGATCCTTCAGCCGGATCTCCCAAACCCTCCTTCGCTCGAGAATTTCATTCCCCTCCCGAACATCCTCACCCTCCAACGTCTTTCCTGGCGCCCGGGCCTGCAGCCCGGCGCAAATATCGCGCTCGAACTCCCTCCTATGCCCGCGCCCGGCGCGTCCAGCCCCCATGAAGAACAGGATGAAGAACGATCCCCTCGAGACGGCGATGATGCGCTCCATGCGGGCGTTGCAGACGATGCAGACGGTCTGCGCGACACTCTCGCCCTAAGCGTGTTCCCCGCTCCGCCCAGCGAAGCGGTCTTCCCGCCTGCTGCCGAATCCCGCGGGCGCTTCGCCGAGCACGCCTTTACCAGCGTGCCGACCGATTTCCCGGCAAGCGAACCCGCATCCTCCAGCGACGCCGCGAACCCCGCGGAAATGGTTTTCCCCGGCATCACCATACAAGGTGGAGAATGGAACGCCGATTCGCATCCGGCTGAGCCCACACTCGCCGCGCCGCGCCGCGAAGAATCACGCCGCTCCTCTTACGCGCTCACGATCGCCTCCTCGGGAAATAGCGGCGGCGGCCTCAGGGATTTTGGGGTCTTCGGAAGCGAGAGCGTTTTCACCGATTATCTCGACGTAAGCGCACCAGGCGCCCAGCCTGCGCCACCTTGGGTCTTGCAGTACGCGTTTGCGACGCCCTGCTGCGATCTCCGAGACTCGATTGTTCCCCCGCTCCCAATGAACGAGGTGCTGCCCGCCTGGCCGCAAGATCTGGTGGCGGCCTACGGTGGAGAAATGATCGTCGTCTACGCCGTGATCGACGCCGAAGGCAAACTCCGCGACACGCGCCTGGTGGAGAGCGCATCTTCCGGCCTCAATAGCGTGCTTGTGGAAGCACTCGCCGAATGGATCTTTCAGCCCGCTGAAAGGAATGGAAAGCCCAGCGTGGTCAAAGCGCTCTTGGGTATTCCCGTGGCAGCCTATCGTTGAACGAACGCCAATTCTCGGCAAAGGAGAAAAGCAAAATGACGACCGAATCAGCCATCCGCGCCAGCAGTCGCATTTACGTCCGCGTGCCCGTCGAAATCGCGGTCGATTCCCATGGCACCACCACGTCTTACGCGGCCTCCACCTTGGACTTCTCTAATTTGGGAGCGCGCGTGCAAACCGACTCGCCTCTTGCTCCGGGCGCGCGCGTAAATGTTATTTGGACCGGCCCCGAGCCCCGATCGGTTCCGAGTCAGGTGGTCTGGTCGGCGCCGGCCCATCTGGAGCGAGGGCACCAGGCAGGCTTGCGGTTCCTCGAACCGCTTCCCGCGCGTTCCTGAATACTCCTGCTGCCGCGTGGCTGTGCTCTGGCGTGCTTCCAGAGCCGGCTGCTCTGTGAACCAGCAGCCGGCAATCCTTGCCGCCCACGCGTATGCTCGAGATCCACGAGTCCGCTCGCACGGTCTCTCCCTCTCGGGTTCTCAGCGAAAGCTCCCCCGACCAGATTTCATGGCCGAACATCTGCTCCAGGGTTTCCGCAATGCGCGAATCGCTTCCTCTCTCGCTCGATTCGTGAAGCGACTCGACATTGCGCGCCACCAGTTCGCCGGGTCTGTAACCGAAGCTGCTCTCCGCCGCGGGATTCGCGTATAGAATCACCCCCGATTCGCTCGCCAGGCACACGCCCAGCGGCAACGATTCCAAAATATCCGAGTGCAGCCGTTGTTCGATTCGCCCACGAAAGCTCGCCCTGTCGTCATGAAACAGCAGTAACGCGGCCACTCCGATCATCCAGATCGTCAGCACGCCCGCGTACTTCACCAGCGTATTGGCGCTCGCTGCGCTGCGCGCGGCGTTCGCCTGCGCTTCCTCCGTTCTGCTCTGCTCGTCCCCTCGTAGCTCGGCGACGATCCTCCCCATGATGGCGGCCTCGGAGTCCGATTCCCGGATCTCCTCGCCAGCGTTAGCACGCGCCGTTGGCCGCGTGCTTCTCGTGCTCATGGCGCGCTCGAGCGCCCCCAGCCGTTCCGCGGTCGCTCCTCGCAGTTGCCGCAAGTTCGCCTGCGCTTCGGGAGATTGGACTTGGGGATCGTCTCTTGTCTGTTCCTCGAGCCGGTCGAGCGCGCCGTTTACTCGGCCGGCGGCATTGCCATACGCCAAACGGTAATCGTCGCTCCCGCTCGCAACGTATCCCTGCGCGGCCTTTTCCGCCTGTCGCAGCTCTGCCAGAAGATCGTCGAACCCATGAGAGGCCGACATGGCTTTTACGGCGTCGCCTTCCGCCGCGTTCAGCTTATAAAGCGCGCCCAATTCCACAAACAGTGCGCCCACAAAAATGGGGATGGCTAAGACATACGCCACCGCGATGTTCCTCCTGTGAATCATCAAGAACTCCTTCGCTCCAGTGCCGGAAGAATCCGTGTGCTGAGCGGATTCCTTCCCAGAACGGGAAAAATCGTGTCGATTCGAAATCGACCCGTTGCTCTCACCCTAAGTACTCGTCGATCGGAGCGCGTCAGCGCCCTCATGTGACGCCAGCCGCCGCCCCTGGCCTTTGCTATCCGCTAAGCACCCAAGCAAGCAGCCTTCCAAGTGAAAGCCGAAGCGTTCACAGGCGATAGATTCTGTCGGCCTGACATCGCTCTATTCTCGCCATCGAATTCGGCGCTATCCTTTTGGCGTCCTGAGGGCCGGTCGCCACAAGCGAGAGCGAGGTCAAAAATGAACAAGGGAAGTACCAAGAAAACGACCAAGGGAAATACCGCGGGGAACACCAAACGGGGGAACACCAGAGAAAAGACCAGCGGAAAAGCAAACCCGCGCCAACAGCCTCAAGAGGAGCAAACCGCTGAACGAGAAGCTATTCTGGACGAACGCGAGAGTTTGAAGCGGCTTTTCCCCCCAGCCTATTCGCCCGATATCGGCGTCTTCAACGAGGATACAGTGGAGGTTATGTTCAAGCTCACCCGTTCGCAGGCCGAGAGCCTCGCCCGCTTATTGAAAGAGCACAAGCTCTGATAGCGCCCCGGCATCCACAAGAATGCCTCCAAAAAAGATGGCTCCGCACCCACGCTGACATCTGCGCCGTTCCGCCCATAAAGAATGGATGGCTCGATACCGATGTACAGATTCGCTGGCTCGATTCCCATTTGCAGAGTGGATGGCTCAATACCCATGTAGAGAGTCGATGGCTCAATACCAATGTAGAGACTCGCCGGTTCCATGCCCACATAGAGAGTCGCCGGCTCAATCCCCACGTGCAGAGTCGATGGCTCAATGCCGATGTGCAAGGTCGCCGCATTTTGCGCGAAGCACGGAACCGCTGCGAACATCAATAAAGAAACAAACCAGACCAAACGTATGCTTTTCATCTTCGCGGGCCTCCCTTGGACACCAATTCTGGTCCCAGCCAGTCGGCCTCAGTATGCTCCCTGCTTCGCGGACGCACAATCGAGCGAGCTTCCGTTCTAAGGCCCAATCGAGATGCAGACGTCATAAATCGGGAACACTCGCGCCCGACCTCGCTGCAACTTATACCGTCGCCTTTCATTTTCTGCGCCGCCCTCTTATAATTCCCCAGTCCGCGTGCGGCTGTGGCGGAACTGGCAGACGCACCAGCTTGAGGGGCTGGCGCTAGCAATAGCGTGGTGGTTCGAATCCACTCAGCCGCACCAATCCTCGTTTTCTGCCGCGTGAAGGTCGTTCGAACGGCCTTTTATATGTGGGATGGATGTTTTCCGCGCCCCGTGAGAGCCCAGAGGAGTTGGTTTGTGGGACCGCCTCTGCCCTCACTTTCTGTGGATTGAAAATACCCGCCAGGGCCCAGAAAAGCAGCACGCCAGGTGACGAGGTACAGTGTCCAGAAAAGTGAAAACCACGCTATTTTTAGCCCATTGGTACAGTAGCCACCCTCGGGGATCGGCCGTAATCTTCAGGATAGGGGTTCCCTGAGTATAGGTGCGATAGAGACGACAACCACCGTGCCGCAGTGAACGCGTGACTCATTCCCAATCGTCAGCACCTGGAAACTCCGCCTATCACATTCCCCGATAAAGCGACCCGTTGTTCGCCCGGCCATGATCGAATCGGAGTCATCAGCGGGCCGATTGTCTCACCAAGGCATCTCGGTAGCACGCCCAGCCACGAGTACTAACGCAAGACAATGACCTGCGAACGCGGTCTGCGCCTGATCGTTGAAGGTTGGCGCGGTCCGATCTTACGCGAACCTTAAGGCGAGTTTTCCAGCGCCCCACGACCGCTGAAGTACGTCCCGCCACTCGGCTGCGACGATGAGATCCGCATCAATCCGCAAAACGGATTGCAAGGAGCAACAATGTTTGGATACGGAGTACTTGGCACTGATTTGGTTATCTGTCTAATTATTTGGTTAATCCGGAGGGCAATATGAAGACTAGACGCACGGATAGATCCAGAAACAAAACGCGCTGAACGTCTAGGTAATACCAAGCGCTACTTCGCGGGTGCCGGTGTGGGCTGCGCAGGTGCCGGCGCGGACGGCGGTGGAATCTGTGACGGGTTTATCGGTGCTGGAGCTGCCGACTTGGGCGCCGGTTTCGAGAACTGCTCGAGAATCGAGCGGCCCGCTCCTCCGCCGCCCATGGTCCTGACGTGCACAGCCAAGGCCATCGAGGTGAACATGAACATGACCGCGCACCACGTAGTGGCTCGCGACAAAAGATTCGACGCGCCTCGCGGCCCAAAGGCCGTCTGGCTGCCTGAACCGCCGAACGCGCCGGCGAGGTCGGCCGCCTCCCCGCTTTGCAGCAGGATCACGCCCATCAGTACCAGGCACACGATCACGTGCAGACCCACCAGGACAATATAGAATCTCCAGCCGAGCCAGAGCAGCGCTCCGCCGGCCAGAAATGAGATCGCCCACTTTACTTCTTTCGGCATCTACTGCTCCATCCTTGAATCCTTGAAAGCTTCTAATAGTTCACAATAGCCGCAAACTGCCGTGCATCCAGGCTTGCGCCCCCCACCAGTGCCCCGTCTATGTCCGCCTGCGCCATCAACCCCTTTATGTTTTCGGGTTTGACGCTCCCGCCGTAGAGGATTCGCAGGGACGCGGCGGCTTCGGCGCTGAACGAACCAACCGCCAGATCGCGCAGGAATTTGTGCGCCTCGCCTGCCATCTCGGGAGTGGCCGTGCGGCCCGTCCCGATCGCCCAAACCGGCTCGTAAGCCATGATGATACGTGAGAATTCCGGGGTGGTCAACGCGGCCAGCGAGCCCCGGAATTGCCGGTCCAACACCTTCTGCATATCGCCCGCCTCGCGTTGCGCCAGCGTCTCGCCCACGCACAGGATCGGGGTCAGTCCCGCCGCCAGCGCCGCCTTCACCTTGCGATTGGCGCTCTCGTCCGTCTCGCCGAAGAATTGCCGCCGCTCAGAATGCGCGATGATCACCCCGGCGCACCCCGCCTCCACCAGCATTCGTGGCGACACCTCGCCTGTAAATGCTCCCTCGTTGGCCCAGTAGACGTCCTGTGCGGCGATCACGATTGCCGAACCCGCAGCCGCCTCCACCGACGCCGCAATCGCCGTAAACGGCGGCGCTACGATGATCTCGCAGTGCGCGGCCCCGGCCACCAGCGGCTCGAAGGCCGCAAAGAAATCGCGCGCCTCCTGCTGCGTCTTGTACATCTTCCAGTTTCCGGCGATCACCGGCTTGCGCGCGCGTGCCATCTCGCTCAAGACTCCTTGTCCGTCAGCGCTTCCACGCCCGGCAGCTTCTTTCCGGCGAGAAACTCCAGCGAAGCGCCCCCGCCCGTCGAAATATGCGAGACCTTATCCGCCAGCCCTGCCTGATGCACCGCCGCCACCGAGTCGCCCCCGCCTACGATCGACGTCGCGCCCCGCGAGGTTGCCGCGGCCACCGCCTCGGCAATTTGCACGGTGCCTCGCGCGAATGCCGGCATCTCGAACACGCCCATCGGCCCGTTCCACACGATCGTCTTCGCCCGCGCGATCTCCTCCGAAAAGCGCCGCACCGTCTCCGGCCCGATGTCCAGCCCCATCCAGCCATCCGGCGTCTCGCTCACCGGAACCGTGCGCGTCTCGGTGTCCGCGCGAAATTCGGCGCCCACCACATGGTCGGAGGGCAGCAGCAGCCGGAAGCACCCGCGCCGCCAGCGCGATCTTGTCCGCCTCCACGATGGACTTGCCCACCGCAATCCCCTGCGCCTTCAAAAACGTGTAGGCCATGCCCCCGCCGATCGGCATGCCATCCGCGATCTTCATCAAGTTTTCGACTACTTCGATCTTGTCGGACACCTTGGCCCCGCCCAGCACCGCCACGAACGGCCGCTCCGGCGCCGAAAGCGTCTTCCCCAGATAACTCAGCTCCCGCTCCATCAGCAGCCCCGCCGCCGATTGCTTCACGAATCGCGTGATCCCCACTACAGACGCGTGCGCCCGATGCGCGGAGCCAAATGCGTCGCATACAAATAAGCCGTCGCACAGCGCCGCTAATTGCCGCGAAAATCCCTCGTCGTTGGCTTCCTCCCCACGATGGAAGCGCACGTTCTCCAGCAGCAGGACGGAGCCGTCGCCCAGCGCCCGGCTCTTTGCTTCCGCCTCCGCGCCCACGCAATCCGTCGCGAACTCCACCGACGCGCCCAACAGATCCGCCAGTTTCCAGGCCACCGGCCGCAAGCTGTACTTCGCGTCCGGCTTGCCTTTCGGCCGTCCCAGATGAGACGCCAGCACCAGCCGCGCCCCGCGTTCCCGCGCCAGCTTCAGCGTGGGCAGCGTTTCGCGGATGCGCGTGTCGTCCGCCACCTTACCGTTCTCGAGCGGCACGTTGAAATCCACGCGCACGAAGACGCGCTTCCCCGAAAGCTGGAGATCGCGAATCGAAAGTTTGTTCATCGAGCGGACGATCAACCGGGAAAAATCAGCGCCTACAGCTTGCCGGCCATGAACTTGATCAGGTCGCGGCAGCGGCACGAGTAGCCCCATTCGTTGTCGTACCACGCCAGCACTTTGGCGCAGTTTCCCGCCACCACCCGCGTGTATCCGGCGTCCACAATCGAAGAGTGAGGATTGCCGCGAAAATCGATGGAGACGAGCTCCTCTTCCTCGTACTGAAGAATGCCCTTCATCGGCCCTTCCGCCGCCCGCTTCATGGCCGTATTGATGGATTCCACCGTCACCGGCTTCTCCGTGGTCACCGTCAGATCCACCACGCTCACATTGGGCGTCGGCACGCGCATGGCATACCCGTCCAGCTTGCCTTTCAGCTCCGGAATCACCAGAAACAGCGCCTTCGCCGCTCCCGTCGATGTGGGAATCATCGAAAGAGCCGCCGCCCGCGCCCGGCGCAAATCCTTGTGCGGCAGGTCCAGCAGCTTCTGATCGTTCGTGTAGGAATGAATCGTCGTCATCGTGCCATGCACGATTCCGAAGTTGTCCTGCAGCACCTTGGCCACCGGCGCCAGGCAATTCGTCGTGCACGAAGCGTTCGAAACCACATTGTGCTTGGCCGAATCGTAGGTCTTCTCGTTTACGCCCATCACCAGGGTAAGGTCCGGATCGGTCGCCGGCGCCGAAATGATCACTTTCTTCACGGTCCCCTTGATGTGCTTACGCGCCTCCGGCCCGGACGTAAACAGTCCCGTCGACTCCACCACGATCTGCGCGCCCACCGACGTCCAATCGATCTGCGCCGGGTCCTTCGTCTTGAATACCTTGAAGCTCTTCCCGTCCACCGAAATGCTGTCCTCGGTGTGCTTCACCGTGTTCGGCAGATTGCCCAGGATCGAGTCGTACTTCAGCAGGTAAGCCAGTGTCTTCGGGTCGGTGATGTCGTTCACCGCCACGAACTCGATCTCCGGATCGTTCAGCGCCGTGCGCATGATGTTCCGTCCGATGCGCCCGAAGCCGTTAATGCCTACCTTGATGGGCATGCTTCCTCCGAACAGGTATTTTCCACACCATTGCG
>Ga0206836_10168_pt1 | contig 16813 bp, 16 predicted proteins | sample Alteio_BWOrgCont_28_FD_152871 | JGI IMG/M metagenome (GOLD analysis project Ga0206836, IMG submission 152871) | Enriched cells from forest soil in Barre Woods Harvard Forest LTER site, Petersham, Massachusetts, United States -... | ecosystem: Environmental > Terrestrial > Soil > Temperate forest >...
GCGGTGATTCACCCAAATCCATGGCCGGGGAGAGACAATGGAGCGGCGGAGGGTTTCCATGCCGGTTGGGCGATTGACGATTGAACTTTCGATTGAACATGCGCAGTCGATCAAGGACCGGCGGCCGGTGGTGCGGTCGTTGAAGGACAAGCTGCGGCATGGGTTCAATGTGTCAGTGGCGGAGTTGGACGATGCTTCGCTGTGGAACCGGGCGACGAGTGGGGCGGCGGCGATTTCGGGGTCGGCGGATTATGTGACCGGGCAGCTTCGCGAGGTGGATGAGGCGGCGCAGCGGATTGCGGCTGGGTTGGGTGCGGAGGTGCGGGATTCTTTTATGGAGATTCTGGATTAGGTGCGGGGAAACCCATGTCCCCAAAAGCGAGGACATGGGTTTGGGCGTTTTCGCATTAGGATTAGAAGTTGTAGGTGAACTGCGCTGTTAGTGCTCGGGGGGTAACGTAGTGGGTCCCTGAGAAAGTGGAGAGGAAGTTGTAGAGCGCGTATCTATTGGTCACGTTGATGGCGGTGATGCGGAGGCCGATCGGGTGGTCTTTGGCGTGGAAGAGGTTGTCTTCGCCTACGGCCATGTCGAAGAGGTTGCGGGGGGCGATGCGGGGCGGATTGCGATCATCGTCCTCAGTACCGGGTGCCGGAAGATTGATCAGCTTCGAAGTCAGGCCAGCGACGTCGCAGGAGGTGAAGCCTTTCGTGGGTGTGGCCTTGACGCCATCGCAGACCAGCCCTGCCTGGAACTCCTGGTCGGGCGTAAAGCCGCTAAGGTTAATTCCCTGCCCGCCACCGGGAAGAGCGATCGGACCGCCAGCACAGTTGCTGTTGGGATCGTTCGGATTGCCGATACATGGCGCCGAACCAGCCACCAGGCCTGAGTCGTAGCGCCAGTTGAAGCTGTACCAGAGGCTCTTGTGGAAGGGCATGGCGTATTGCAGATGCGTCGTCTGGTTGAATTTTTCGTCATGGTCGATGCGGAACGGGAGACCGCCGGGGGTGCTGACGGTCGCGCCGACGCCGCCGATCTGGGGATTGAAGAAGCGGGCGGCGACTGACGACATGACGACGAAGGCGCTGAGGCCGTGGGTCTCCGGCACGCTGCCGTGGATGGCGAAGCCGGGGATTTTGGAGTTGTGCCACTCGATGGGGAAGGTGATGGGGGTGGCGCCGAGGATGCTGAAGTCGTAGGCGTTGTGGGTGTACTTCCAGATGTACTCGCCGCCGAGGACGAAGCGTTTGCCGAAGGCCTGCTGGAGTCCGGCGTGGAGCTCATTGCGGAAGCCGGGGTTGAACGGCGCGGGGTTGCAAGAGCCGAGGGTCAGGAAGATGGCCTGCAGGACGGGGTCAAGGCAGCCCTTGGTGGAGAGGACTAAATTTTCGTTGAACGGGGTCTCCTGGCTGCGGGCGTAGGAGACGCGCAGGACGGTGTTGGTGGGCTTGAGGTTGTAGGAGATGCCGACGCGGGGTTCGGCCTGGCGCTGGATGGCGAGGCCGTTGTAGAAGTCGCCGCGGAGACCGAGGTTGAACATGAAGTTGCCGGCCTTGATCTGGTCCTCGGCGTAGAGCGCGACTTGCTTGACGTCGGTCTGTCCGTGCCAGGCGTAGAGATGGCCGCCGAGGGTGAGGTCGTAGGGTGCGAGGATGGGGTTGTAGTTTGGACCGGCGGGATCGTTGAGCGTGGGATCGACGAGGCCGAGCTGGTTGTTCTCGCGCAGGAAGGTCTGGGAGTACATGCCGCCGAACTTGGCGTTGTGGCGGCCCTTCGCGTAGGAGATGTCGGCGTGGAGGCCGGCGTTGGTGAGGGAGCGCTGCTGCGCAGCGGTCTCCTGCTGGATGGGGCCGAGGTCGGCGAGCGGATTTTTGCTGGGGTAGTAGTTGAAGGCGTCGCTGCGGAGGTAGGGGCCAATATTGAAGACTGCGTTGTCGCTGAGGACGTGGGTGAAGGTGGGCGCGATGTCGATGGTGCCGATCTTGGAGCGCTGGTCGGTATCGCCGTTGCCATTGCCGTTGATGGCACCGAGGTTGTCATAGGCGTTCGGCGTCTGGAACCAGGAGCGGGTGTATTGCAGGTTGGTGTGGAAGGAATTTTTGGGATTGAACTGGTAGTCGATGCGGTCGAAGAGGTTTTCTTCGTTGCCCTTGTCGTGCATGACGGCGAACTCGCCGGGGTCGAGGAAGCGGCCTGACTGGAGGCCGCCGAGCGCGATGAAGTTGCCCCAGCTCTTGCCGCCGTAGGCGAGGTTGGCGGAGACATCGGTGCTGCCGAAGCTGCCGTAGGAGGCGCTTATGCTGCCGCGCGGCGTGGTGATGCCCTGGCCGGAGCGGGTGGTGGCGACGATGACCAGGCTGGTCTTGTCGCCGTACTCGGCGGGCGGAGCGCCGTCGATGACTTCGAGAGATTGCACGGCATCGGCGGGAAGCTGGTTGGAGAAGACTTTGCTTTGCTGGTCGGTGATGGGCTGGCCGTCGATGGAGAAGGAGTTTTCCGCGTGGTCGCCGAGGCCGTGAAAGAGGCCGTTGGAATCGGCAGCGACACCGGGCGACGAGAGCGTGACCAGCGAGCTGAGTGAGGAGGATGCGCTCTCCAGCGGCATCTCGTTGATGGTGGTGCGATCGATGTCGGTGTGGAAGGTGGGATCGGTCTCGACCAGATCGGCGCTGCTCTCGACGGTGATGGTGGTGGAGGAGGTCTGGATAGCTAGATGGATGGGCAGAGCGACGGGCACGACGGAGTTGACCTCGACGCTCTGGCTGGCGGTGTTGAAGCCGGTCATGCTGACAGTGACGCGATAGGGGTTGAAGGGGATATTGAAGAAGCGGAACTGGCCCGTGGCGTCGGAGGTGGTGGTGCGGGTGTAGCCGGTGACCGGGTTGGCGATGGTGACGGTGGCGGTGGGGATGACGGCGCCAGTGGGGTCGGAGACGGTGCCGGTGAGGCTGCCGGAGTTGCTTTGCGCGTGTACGGTGAGGGCTGCGGTGAAGGCGAAGAGGAAAACGAGCGTGACGAGACGAAGACGCTGCATGGAAAGGCTCCTGTCGAATAGGAAAAGGAAACGGGAATGCCGGGAGGGCATTCGGGGACAGGCCTTTCGAACGAATGGATGCTGGTGGTTGCTTCTATGGACCTGCCGTCGGCTAGGCTGTGGCTAGCGCGGGCGGCGGGCGGCTGAAGAGCTCGAAGCTCCAGCGGGAGGTGTAGTGGAAGGAAGAGGCGGCGAGGAAGACTTCATGCTCGAAGGCGACCGGCGCGATGACGACGTGCGCCGCCACCGGCAATACCGCATGCATCGCGATGCAGAGCGGGCAGCGGGCTTCGTTCTCCTTTTGATTCTGGTTCTGATTTTGCGCGGGAGCGTGCTGGCGCGAGCTTTGCAGCGAGGTCTGCTGCGCGTCGAGGTCGCCCGGATGGTGGTGCGCGACCTCCGCCGTGCTTGCCCCGAGAAGCAGGAACAGGCATACGAGCGCGGAGAGGCGGAGGCGTGTGCTCTTGCCGGGATGGGAGAGGTTCTTCATGAAACGAACGCAGCCTGCCTCCTTCTATTTAGCACATTGGTACGGGAGGCGTCACGCAGAGCGAATCCAATGCGGCAATCTCTTTCGGCGATCTCGGGAGTAGGATGACAACTTGCGGGCTGTGGTTTGTTATCTTACGACTTGGTTAGGAGAATGCCGTGCCGGAGCCTAGAGCGAGGACGTATCACCGCAACCGGGTCGCCAATACCTTCTCCGAAGAGATTGGGGTGATGCTGGAGGGGGAGCTGACCGACCCGCGGATTGCGCCGTGCTATGTGACCGAGGTGGTGCTGGCGCCGGGGGGCAAGAGCTGCCGGGTGTTCGTCGCGGTGGAAGGCGATGAGACGGAGGAGGCCGATACGCTGGAAGGGTTGATGGCGGCGCGCGGGTTTGTGCGGTCGCAGATACGGGAGCGGATGGGCGTGCGGCATGTTCCCGAGCTGACGTTCCAGATCGACCGCTCGGCGAAGATGAAGGGGCGGATGGAAGAGTTGCTGGGACGGGCGGAGAAGCGTAAGAAGAAACAGGCGGCGAAGACGGGAGATGCGCCGCCGGCGGCGAGTTGAATTACTAATACCAATCAAAATATGAGCGCAGAGAAAAGCCAGAGCGCGATTTCGAAGACCCACGAAGCGGCTAAGGCCAGCGAGTTGGAGGACATCGGCGCGCTGCTGGCGGAGTTCCGCGGCGGCGGCAGGTTTCTGGTGACGTCGCATGCGCGGCCGGACGGGGACGCGGTGGGTTCGGCGCTGGCACTGGGCGGAATGCTGGAGCAGATGGGCTGCGAGGTGGACCTGGTGATGGCCGATCCGGTGCCCTATGTGTATGAGACGCTGCCGGGAGTGGCGCACATCCGCCATGCGGAGCATGCCGGCGACGGCGGGGAGACGGCGGTCCTGCTGGAGTGCGACGGCATTGAGCGCACCGGGTTGAAGGGGCTGGAGGGGCGGCGGCTGATCAACATCGACCACCATGCCAGCGGAAAGCGATTCGCCGACGTGAACTGGATCGATGCGCAGGCGTGCGCGGTGGCGGCGATGGTGCATCGGCTGGCGGTGGCGGCAGGCGTGAAGATTACTCCGGCGATGGCGACGTGCCTCTACACCGCGGTGCTGACGGACACAGGATCGTTTACCTATCCCGGCACAGGACCGGATGCGTTTGCGCTGGCGCGGGACCTGGTGGTGGATGGGGCGGACGCGTCGCAGGTTGCGCGGGATGTGTACTACTCCAGCCGCGCGTCGAAGGTACGGCTGCTGGGGACGGCGCTGAACCAGATGCGCTGCGAGGGGATGTTGGCGTGGAGCTGGGTGACGGTGGAGGACTTCGCCAACACCGGGGCCGAGGGAGAGGACTGCGAGGGCGTGGTGAACTACCTGATCGGGATCGATGGGGTGGAGGCAGCGGTGTTTCTGCGGGAGATTCCAGGGAACCTGTTCCGGCTGAGCATCCGCAGCAAAGGGCGGGTGGACGTGGCGCAGGTTGCGGAAAGGTTTGGTGGCGGCGGACACCGCAGCGCCAGCGGATGCACCGTGGATGGGCCGCTGGCGACGGCGACGACACGGATTCTAATGGAGTTGCGGATGGAGCTGGGGACGGCTTGATCCGCCTCTTTAGGGTAGTGATGCAGTTTCCGGATTGCTCGTGACTTCGGATTCCCGGCTATCCTCTGAAGCTGGAGGCCGATTTGCCTACAATCGCGCGAATCATACTTTACTGTGCCGCAGCCTTGATCGCTCTTGGCGGCCTCTACGACGTTTTTGTTCCGAGACTGCCAGCAAACCTCGTCGCGATGTGTGGTGGAGATGAGCGAGCTTGCAAGCTGGCTCGAGAGTTATTGCGGGCACTGGGCGGATCGTTGGTCGCAATCGGTGCAACCGTGGCGTTCCTGGTCAGCCGATTGGGGACCCAGAACCGGCAGCGGACACTTATGCTTGTGCTCTTATTGGTACTACCGTCGGAGGGAATCAACTCTTTCAGTATGTATAGAGTCAAATCTCCCTATCTTGTGCCTTTGGCTTTTATTTTGCTTACGTTGCTGGGCGTGCTCTTTGCCTGGCCGGGCCTCTTCTACTAGAGCATGCGGCGAAATCCTTCTCATCCAGGCATGTACCAGCCGGGTGGCCAGCAAAGCGGAAACCTCACTATTACCTGTCGTTGGCCCAAGCCAGGATTACAACCAATCAGGTAGAGTCTGGTAGCCTTCTGGTCGTGAACCTTAACCTATCGTGAATGCGCTAAGAAAATCCGGCGGTACTGCGGGCGGGCAGTGGATGCCTGCCTGGGGCCGTCGTCTGTGGAAGATGTCCACGGCGATGCTGCTGTGGGAGTTTGCGGCGCTATTTGCGGTGACTTCGTTCCTGCTGTTTTATGGGCTGGTGCCGATCTTCGGCGGGGACCAACTGGGGCTGGTCGGGGCCGACGAGCCGCGGTATGCGCAGATTTCGCGGGAGATGCTGGCGGCGCACAATGAGGAGTGCGGCGCACTCCATACCATGATGATGCCGAGCAGCCTGGAGCCGCATGCGTTGCGCGCGGCCATGCATTGCGTGCTGGCAGGGACGATAACCCCGGTGCTCAACGGGCAGCCTTGGCTGGAGAAACCGGCGCTCTACTACTGGCGGACGATGGGATTCTTCCGGGAGTTTGGCGTGTCGGACTGGTCGGCGCGGCTGCCGTCTTCGACCGGAGCGTTTTTGCTGGTCTTTCTGGTGTTTCTGCACCTGCGACGGTTCCGGCCGGGGGGGCATCTGGATGCGGCGATCATTACGGCTTCCTGCGTCGGGATTCTGAGCTTTGCGCGTGGGGCCTCCACCGATATGCAGTTGGCCGCGCCATTCTGCATCGGCATGCTGGGGTGGTATGCGTGGTATGAGACTGGCAAGAAGTTGTGGCTGTTCGACCTCTACTTCTTCGGCGCGGCGGCGACGCTGGCCAAGGGGCCGGTTGCGCCGTTCTTTGCGCTGTGCATCATTCTGCTGTTTGCCGGGCTGCGGCGGGAGTGGTCGCTGCTGCGGCGGACGATCTGGTGGCCGGGCGTGCTGCTGTATCTGGTGATGGTGCTGCCGTGGTACATCGCGGTGCAGTACCGGAACCCGACGTTCTACCGGCTGTTCTTCCTGGAACACAATCTCGAACGGTTTGCGACCAACCGCTACCAGCATCACGAGCCGGTCTGGTTCTACGGGGTGGTCGTGCTGATCGCCCTGATGCCGTGGACGGTGCTGGCGGTACGCGCGATGGTGGATGCGGTAGACGTGTCGATCGCGGAGTGGAAGGTGCGGCACAACCCGCAGCGGTATCTTGGGCATACACGGGCGGGGGACGCGTTCCCTGAATTCCTGGTGCTGTGGGCGCTGTTTCCGATTGTGTTCTTCTCGTTTTCCGGATCGAAGCTGCCGGGATATATTCTGCCGGCGATTCCGCCGTTCTGCATTCTGGCGGGGGACTATTTATTCCGCATGCGGCGGGAGGGGATGGCGCGCTGGCTGCTGGCAGCGCATGCGGCGCTGTGCGGCGTGCTGGTGCTGGTAGTAGTGCTGGCTCCGCAGCACATGGAGTACGGCACGCTGGTGCCGCCGCCGCATTGGATCGCGATTGGCGCGGGAGCGGCCCTGGCAACGATGCTGGCGGTGTGGGTGATCGTCCGCGGCGGAGGAGTACGGCTGGTGGCCAGCGCGACGCTGGCCCCGGTGCTGGGGAGCATGATCTTTCTGCTGGGTTTCCATGGAGTGGACCTGGACCTGAACTACTCGGCGCGGCCGCTGGCGCGGGAGATACAGCGTGTGGTGCCGGGAGTGAAGGTGCTGGCGGTGGAGGATGTGCGGCGCGACATTGAGTATGGGCTGTCGTTCTACCGCAACGAGCCGTTGGTCAATTACGACACGGACGGCGTGCCGGCGGGGGAGCATGTGCTGGTAATCAAAACGACCGACGCGCCGCGGCTGGACCACTGGCTGAGCGGGCGGGTGTATGAGCCGCTGTTCCTGTATGAGTGGCAGGGGCTACAGGTGTATAAGGTCTATCCGTACAAAGTTGCTTCAGGAAAGTAAATTTCGATTGGCGGTGACGAGGGCTTGAGCGCGGCGGACGGCCAGATCGAGGTGCTCGACCTGCGGCACTTTGCCGCAAAGCAGCTAAGAGGATTGCTGGAAGAGGAGTCGCGGGTGTGGGCGGAGCGGCTCGACTGGGACTATCGCAGCTCGACTGAGCTGCTGCTGGAGTATCTGGACTCGCGGGTGCTGCCGGGGTTTGTGGCGCTGGACCGCGGCAAGGTGTGCGGCTACTGCTTCTGCGTGTATGAGGGGGAGAAGGCGGTGATTGGGGACGCCTTTGCTTCGCGGGACGGGTTTGCTGCGGACGGCGCGATGGGGACCACGCACTTGCTGCTGCGGCACCTGCTGGAGATGCTGCAAGCCTCGCCGAACATCGACCGCGTGGAGTCGCAACTGCTGCTGTATGACATGGGCGCGCTGGCGGGGCCGTTCGTGGAGAGCGGGTTCCGGCTGTATCCGCGGCTGTTTATGGAGGGCGCGTTGACCGGGGCGCTGGTCGCGAACGGGGCGGAGATGGCGGCTCCGGAAGGCATGGTGCTGGAGCAGTGGTCGCCTGCGTTCTATCAGGCGGCGGGCGAGCTGATCCATGCGGCTTACCGGGAGCACCTGGACGCGACCATCAACGACCAGTACCGCAGCCTGCATGGGTCGCTGCGGTTTCTGCATAACATTGTGCGGTTTCCGGGGTGCGGCGTGTTCGATGCGCAGGCTTCGTGGGTGCTGCGCGAGACCGCGACCGGCGCGCTGAAGGGGATGGTGCTGTGCTCGCGGGTGCGCGAGGACATCGGACACATCACGCAACTGTGCGTCGTGCCGGAGCTGCGCAAGCAGGGCTATGGGCGGAGGCTGCTGCGGCATGCGGCGGCGCAGTTGGCGGGGCGCGGGTTTCGCGGGCTGTCGCTGACGGTGACCGAAGGGAACGCGGCGGCGGTGCGGCTCTATGCGGAGATGGGGTTTACGGTGCGGCATCGCTTTGAGGCGATGGTGTGGGAACGGGAGCAAGAGTAAAACTACTCGACGTGATAATTCGGCGCTTCGCGGGTGATGATGACGTCGTGGACGTGGGATTCGCGGAGGCCGGCGCCGGTGAGGCGAAGGAATCTCGCGTTGGTTTGCAGCTCGGCGATGGTGGCGCAGCCGAGATAGCCCATGCCGGATTTGAGGCCGCCGACTAGCTGATAGACCATCGCTTCCAGCGGGCCGCGATGGGGGACGCGGCCTTCGATGCCTTCGGGGACGTATTTGCCGAGGCGGTTGCCGCTGAAGTTTTCGCGGGCGGTGAGCGAGGGGCGCTCGGCGGCGGAGGCCTCGTTCATGTCGGCATTGCCCTGGAAGTAGCGCTCGCCGGAGCCTTGCGCCATCGCGGAGAGCGAGCCCATGCCGCGGTATGCCTTGAAGGAGCGGCCCTGGTAGAGGATGGTCTCGCCGGGCGACTCGTCCACGCCGGCGAAGAGCGAGCCCATCATGACGATGCTGGCTCCGGCGGCGATGGCCTTGGTGATGTCGCCGGAATACTTGATGCCGCCGTCGGCGATGACGGGGATGCCGCGTTTGGAGGCGGCGCGCGCGGCCTCGGCGATGGCGGTGATCTGCGGCATGCCCGCTCCGGTGACCATGCGGGTGGTGCAGATGGAGCCGGGGCCGATGCCGACCTTGATGGCGTCGGCGCCTGCGTCCATCAGGGCGTTGGCGCCGTCGAAGGTGGCGATGTTGCCGGCGAGCAGGGCGATGTGGGGGAAGCGCTTTTTCACTTCTGCGACGGCTTCAAGCACGCGCGAGGAGTGGCCGTGGGCGGAATCGATGGCGAGGGCGTCGACGCGGGCCTTGACCAGCTCTTCGGCGCGTTCGAGGTAATCGCCCGTCGCTCCGATGGCTCCGGCGACGCGCAGGCGGCCTTGATCGTCCTTGGAGGCGTTGGGATATTTCAGCTTCTTCTGGATGTCCTTGACGGTGATGAGACCCTTGAGTTCGAAGGCGTCGTTGACGACGAGAAGTTTTTCGACGCGGTGCTTGTGGAGTATCTGCTCGGCTTCTTCAAGCGTCGTCCCGACGGGGACGGTGATGAGGTTTTCCTTGGTCATCACCGAGTCGATACGCAGGCTGGCGTCGGCGACGAAGCGCAGGTCGCGGTTGGTGAGGATGCCGACCAGCTTGCCGTTGCGGGTGACCGGGACGCCGGAGATTTTGAAGCGGCGCATCAGGTCGAGCGCGTCGGAGATGGGCTGGTCGGGCGCAATGGTGACCGGGTCGACGATCATGCCGGACTCGGAGCGCTTGACCTTGTCGATCTCGCCGGCCTGCTGCGCAATGGAGAGGTTGCGATGGACGACGCCCATGCCTCCCTGCTGCGCCATGGCGATGGCGAGACGCGACTCGGTGACAGTGTCCATCGCGGCGGACATCAGTGGCGTGTTCAGCGTGATTTTTTTGGTGAGCTGGGTCTGCGTGCTGACCTGCGTGGGGACAACGTCAGAGTACGCCGGGATGAGGAGGACGTCGTCAAAGGTGAGGGCTTCGGGGATATTCGCTTCGATCATGGTTAGTGGTCGATTGTAGAGTTGTGCGGTGAGGAGTGCAAACTGCCTTGCGGTATCGTAAAGGCAACCATGACGCTGACCCTGTACCAGATCGACGCCTTCGCCGAGCGCGTCTTTAGCGGCAATCCGGCCGCTGTATGCCCGCTTTCTGCGTGGCTGCCGGATGAGTTGCTACAGGCGATTGCCGCGGAGCATAACCTCTCCGACACCGCATTCTTCGTCCCCGAAGGCGACGGCTATCGTCTGCGCTGGTTTACGCCAAAGGCGGAGGTCGACCTGTGCGGGCATGCGACACTGGCGAGCGCGTTCGTGCTGTTCGAGCATCTGGGCTATGCGCAGCCAGAGATTCGCTTCCATACGCGGTCGGGTACGCTGCTGGTGAGCAGGAGCGGCGATGGGCTGAGCATGGTCTTCCCTGCTGTTGTGGCGAAGCCATGCGAAGCGCCGGCTGCGCTGGTCGCCGGATTGTGCCGCACGCCATCCACCGTGCTCGGAGCAAGAAATTACATCGCCGTCTATGAGACTGAGGAAGATATCCGCGCACTCAAGCCGGATTTTGCCCAGTTGAGCACACTTGACCTGCACGCCGTCATCGCCACCGCTCCCGGGCGTAGCGTGGACTTCGTCAGCCGCTTCTTTGCGCCGAAGTTCGGCGTTCCGGAGGACCCGGTGACGGGATCGTCGCATTGTGAGCTGACGCCATACTGGAGTGCGCGGCTGGGCAAGACATCGCTCCAGGCAAAGCAGCTTTCGGCGCGTGGTGGTGCTCTGCGGTGTGAATTGCGCGGCGAGCAGGTGGTGCTGACCGGACGCGCCGTGCATTACATGACAGCGACGATCAGCGTTCCTGTAAGCGGCTAATTTGCCGAGGGCATCTCGACATGATCGATGACGAGAACCGGCAAGGAGTGCTTTTGCGGTTCCAACTTTAGCCCCAGTTGCTCCTGAAGAGCGGTGAAAATCGAAGGCCCGGAAGAATCAGGTGGAGGCTCCCCGCCAGGCTGGTTGGCTCCTTGGTCCTGATCAGGCGTCCATTCCAGTTTGAAGTCGTATGTACCTGTGAGCCCGGTCATGTTCACTACTCGACGTCCGATTTGATCGGCGTAAATAGTGGTCAAGGAATGCGTTAAATCATCCATGGTCGTTTTGATCGCGAACAGTTGTCCTTTGCCCATAGCTCTTATGCCAGGGAGATTGCCATACGACGCATTGTGCATGCCTAGCTGTTCAAGATTGCTCTGATCGTTAGATGGTCTCATCTTGGAGCCGCCCTTCGCGACGACTAGAGCATAGGCAGGTATCTCTCTCGCTTCTCTATGGACTTTCAGTTGAAAGCGGTCCGCGAGTAGATTCTGGAATGGAAGCATGGGATTTGCTGCACGGGCCTTAAGCCGGTCATCCGACACATTCTTCGGATCGACACTGATGGCTTCATTCGATTTTGCTTCGATATCGAATGTACTGGAGTTGATCCAAACCGGACCCCCTACAAGCTCACCGTCCTGTAAGCCATACGCAACTCGAATAAGCCTTCCAAGAGTCATGTCCCTCACATGAAGGAGGTCAGGCGTAGCCTGTAGAGCCGAAGACTCCCCATCCGGGCTGGTTAGCTTGACGGTGGCTACTGCGTACGAATCACCCACTGTGTCCGTCGCAGCTCTTGCGTGGTCTTGTTGGCTGATCGCGGTGGTGGGAGTAACGAGGATCGCTCCAGCCATAAGGAGCAAGAGCTTTATGTTGCTGCGTACAACGCGCTTAGTCATCGTAGCTTCCTCTACTTCTGAAAAAGCAGCGGCGCGAAGTGAATCAGGTTGTCGCGCCAGACGGGCCATTGGTGGTGGCCGGGGGTTTCGATGGCGGTGACGGGGAGGTTTTCCGCCTTGAGCGCGGCGATGACGGTGCGGTTGGGGGTGAGGAGAGCGTCGTCGACGCCGCAGGCCATCCAGAGCAGGCGTAGGTTAGCCTTCGCGGGGGTGAGCGCGGGGAGCTGCGTCACCGTCTGCGCGCTGACGCCGGCGGAGAAGGTGCCGATCCAGGCGAAGAGGTCGGTGTGGGCGAGGCCGATGAGCAGGCTCTCCTGCCCGCCCATGGAGAGGCCGGTGATAGCGCGGTCTTCGCGCTTCGTCGAGACGTGGTAGCCGGCCTCGATCTGCGGGATGACCTCGGTGAGCAGCGCCTTCTGGTAGAGGTCGATGCTCTGCGAGCTGAGGCCGGCGTTGCGGCCGGGCTTGAGCACGGCCAGGTTGCCGTAGCCGAGCGTCATGACGACGACCATGGGCTTCGCCTTACCGGAGTGGATGAGGTCGTCGAAGATAAAGTTCGCTTTGCCGGCGGAGAGCCAGCCGTCGGCGCCGTCCGATAAGCCGTGCAGCAGGTAGAGGACGGGGTAGGGCTGCTTGGCTTTGGCATCGTAGCCGGGCGGGGTGTAGACGTAGTAGTCGTCCTGGTTGCCGGTGAGGCCGAGGACGACCTTCGACGTGTAGGTGACGTGCGTGACCGTACCGTGCGGGATGGCTTGCGGCTCCCACGGCATCGGTGTTGCGCCGGGGACGGTGACGGTGTTGACGACCTCCTGCAGGTTGGTCTGGAGGTCAGGGTTGCGGTAGTCGAGGACGGGGACGCCATCGACCATGAAGCGGTAGGAGTAAATCTCCGGCGCGAGGGCGGCGGTGGTGACCGTCCAGAGGCCGGTGGTGGCGGCGGTGGGGCAGGCGACGCCTTCGCCGGTGCAACCGCCAACCACCTCCGGGGACATCGGGAGGCTGGTGCCTTCGAGCACGGCGGCGACCTTCTGCGCGTTGGGCGCGCGGAGGCGCAGAGTCACGGTGCCGTCGGGATGGACCTCAGGCGAGATGTAGGCAGGCGGCGCAGGCGTCCGGGTGCGCGGGCGGCGGCCGCAGCTGCGGCGGGGGCGGCTTCCCGGGTGGTCGGGTTCTGGGCTACGGCTACGAGCGGGAGGCAGGCGGCGAGGAGCGCTGTCTTGAGAGGGGAATTATCCAGTTGACTCCCTGAAGTGGTAAGATTCGGGCGAGGCCAATCCCATGCCACAACCGCCAGAGCGTCCTACACCGCAACCCCATCCTACCCATCCGACACGCGACAATGCACCCGCACCCTTGCGCGAGAACCATCCCCCGCCTCCCAGCGGGCCTCCAAGCGAACCCTTCAAAAAAGGCGCATAGTCAGCGTAAAGAGGTTCGCTACTAGCGATACCACCATGAAGTTGAAGGCGACGAACATCATGGACGACTTCCGGGTGTTGAGCGCGATGTTGGTCTGAATGTTTGCTATGGCGTTTTCTACCCGCTTAGCAATCAACTTCTCAGCCGTCACAGGCTCAGCGCCAGCCTCCGGGTATTTCGCGCGATATGCTTCCGTATCCTCAATCCAGTTCAGGTATTTGGTGGGCACAGGCTCCCGGTCATAGTCGCGTGGGATGAGTACCCGCACTGCATAAATCCCTGAGACGCTGATTGCCAGCACAGAAACGAATAGGGCGACCCATTGGACAAATGCACCGTTGATGTGCCACCCGCCCTTTATCATCGCCAACACTTCGACATGCGAAACACCCGTAGACTTCATCAGGTCGCCCGTCAGAATAGCGAGGAAAGTCACCCCCGCAAGTATCAGTCCAGTTTTGATATCGAGAGTGTCGCCGAGCGCGAACTCCTGTTGGTCTCTCTCAAATGCTGATGCTTCGACCACACGCATTACTTCCATCGTTGCCATGGGTATCCTTTCCGCCGCGTGGTACACTACGGCTAGTCAGGGATTAGATGCGACCGGAGCGGCAACTCTAGTGGCGATCAATCCCAGCGGGCTACTTCGATTCCTTTTCCAACTTCACCTTCATCCGCTTGCGCTTCCGCGCGGCCTTTGTCTTGGGCTTAGGCCTATAGGCCAGCACCATGCGGACGGCTTTTTCAAACTCCTCTGGTAAACCCTTCATGCAATCAACTCCGCATAGGTGATGCGACGGCCCGCTGTCGCCCGGATGAAACTCTCCAGCCTATCCAGCGTGTGAATCTTCACGTTCCCATCATTCAGCCGGAACGTAAATTCGTCAACGTAGCGCCCGATGTGTTTCTTGCTGGCATGATGGTACACCCCATGCAAGCCGCGCTTCATCACGGCCCATACAGATTCGATGCCGTTGGTCGTTACCGCGCCGCGTGTATATTCGCCCGCACTGTGCGTGACCGTCTCATGGCCGTAAGTAAAGCCGAGTCCCTGATAGCCGGTATTCTCATCCGTGTGGAGCATGGAACCGGCCTCGACATTTTCCTTTACGGTCGCATGAAGCGTGATGGCGTCAACGTATTTTACGGCCTTGGCTTTCGTGCGGCCACCCTTCTCCCGCATCCCGACTACCGCCGTCTTTCCAACTGCCCCGCGACCGGCCCGTAGCTTTTTGCCGGAGTGCTTGTTCTTTTCGAGGCCGCCAAAATATGCTTCGTCGATTTCCACTATTCCCTTGAGTATCGTCAGGTCGTTCCCGCAAGCCTCGCGCAACCGCTGAAGTACGAACCATGCCGAGGATTGCCGTATGCCGATCTCTTTCGAGAGTTGTACGCTGGAGATGCCCTTGCGGGCCGTGACCAGCAGATAGATGGCATAGAGCCATTTGTGCAGCGGCACATGGGAGCGTCCAAAGATTGTTCCCGTCCGCACCGTGAAGTCATCCTTGCAAGCGAGGCAGCGATAGTAACCACCCTTACGGGCCGTGATGCGCTCCCGGCTCTGGCAAATGCTGCATGTCGGGCCATTCGGCCAGAGGACAGACTCAAGGTAAATCCGGGCTGATTCTTGGTCAGGGAATAGCTTGAAAAGTTGAAATGTGCTGATGGTCGATTTGCTCATAAAACCCTCTCGATATGAGTAAATTGTAGCAAAAACAGGTCAGGGAGTCAACTGGATAATTCCCCTTGAGAGCGGTGCGGATGGACAGGGTTTGCATGGGCGGAAGTCTATCAGACGAGGACAAGAACTCCCTGAATTCTGACACTTCTGTGTTGTGCGTGGTGTCTAATTCCTTATGCTCAATCGGCGGAATTCTGCGAAGGTTCTTCTGGCGGTATTGCTGCTAGGTGGGAAAGCATTTGCCTGTGACTGCATCGCTTCAAAGCCTTGTGGAGGGCTGCGGACAGGAGATTCGGACTTTACTGCTGAAATCTTATCCAAAAGCGGAGTGATTCGCGACGAGAGCAATGGCCCATCTTTTCCTTATCTGGTTTTTACCATGCGCGTACTTGAAAGCTTCGGGAGCAATCAGAAGTCAGGCGACATCGTGAAGGTAAGAACCGGCTTAGGTGACGGGGATTGCGGTTATCCCTTTAAGATCGGGGAGAAATACTTCGTCGACTCCTATCTGGACGCCACAAAAACAAAGCGGAATACAGGTCTCTGCTCTTTTACGGGATCGTTGGGAAACCGTGCTCTTGTTTTGCGTGAGCTTCGCGCACGAAAAGCCGGACAACGGTTGCCGGATGTCACCGGAGAGGTCACTCGGCTCGGTCACACTGCGGCAGAGGCGGGGACCGGGGTCAGCAATCCGATGCGCGGCGCGCAGGTAGTCTTACATTCCTCATCCAGCCGAACCAGTTTGCGAGCAGTGACCGATACGGAAGGCATCTACGCATTTCCACACATATCGCCTGGAACCTACAGCATCACGATGGACCATCTTCCTGTGGGGCTGGAGATGAGTTCAGTGAGCGTTGAAAACTATGGAGACAAGGATTTCTCATTGGTCATCCCGAAAGAGCCCAGCAATAACCCTGAATGTCATGTATTGATAAGCGTCGACTTCTCCGGAAGCATTAGCGGCCATATCTCTGCTGCTCCTGAGGTTTTGCAGGACGGAGCGGTATTTGTCTCAACCCAGGATGCTTCCGGCAAAAAAGTGGAAGACATCGACGTAGATTTTTCAAAAAATAACGGGGTATTTCATGTTCTGCATCTACCGGCAGGTCATTACGAGATCAAATTCGTCTCGGGCTTGAGGAAATTGACAGGAAAACCGTCGAAGACACTCTCTGTCGATATAGGCCTCGGAGAACAGAAGAACGGCATTGATATCTCCGTTCGGTAGCCAGTCCATTCATGCAGACTTGAAGCTGCAATCAGGCGCGCAGGGCGGCTATACGCGCTTGGACGTGCTCGCGAAGGATGCGGACTGCGTCGCGTATCTGCTGGCGCTCGGCGTCGGGCATAGGAGGCGGCGGTTTATATCGATAAGTAGTGGCATAGAGAGTGAGAAGCTCCACCGGATAGGACAAGGGCGGCAGCTTTTCTCCAATGGCTTCTACATTCCGGCGAATCCGTCGAAGGTTATGAATTCTATGAAGCTCTTTACCATTCTCGCTGAGCAGTGCGTTCAAAAGCTTTTCGACGATCTGCTGGGCCCAATACCCGAAGATGCTCGTGGCAACAGGAAGGGAAAGCACTGTTTCTTCTGCCAGTGAGGCGCGCAAGAGATAATCGGTAAGTGTTTTGGCCATATTCCTATCCTATTGCTGCCGATTGTGGACGTCCTGAAAACGATTGGACCTGAGCGGCCTGTACTTCCCAATTTGGCACTATGAAGCTTCCCTATAGATTTACGGTCTGCAATACCCCCAGGATTGAAAGAATGCCGCAATAGGCGTATCTTTAGGAAAGCAGACGATTTTGTTCTGCCGCAGTTTGATGCCGTGA
>Ga0206836_10149_pt1 | contig 16803 bp, 15 predicted proteins | sample Alteio_BWOrgCont_28_FD_152871 | JGI IMG/M metagenome (GOLD analysis project Ga0206836, IMG submission 152871) | Enriched cells from forest soil in Barre Woods Harvard Forest LTER site, Petersham, Massachusetts, United States -... | ecosystem: Environmental > Terrestrial > Soil > Temperate forest >...
TCCACCAAACGGTTGAGGGGCAAGAGGCTGGTATAGGCCCGGGACCGGGGACGGTTATAAAATTTCACCGGCTGTACCACGTCCGCTAAAACTTTCAGGGCATCCACGCCGTCTTTATCCACCAACTGCTGAAGCATGGGCAAGTAATTGGAGTTGTGGGTGAGGCCCAATTCCTCCAGCCGGGTGCTTTCGACCGCCAGGCGCCGGTACATATCATCCACGTCCTGCACCGAGGCGGGGGACCAAAAGCGCTCGGCGATGGCCATGGTGCGGGGCCAGACGCGGGAGTCAATCGTCTCGGGGGTCACGAACTCGCTCCACATGCAGGCTTCGCCGCCCAGGAGATGGGAAGCTTGTTCCGGCGTGAAACCGCTGTTGGCCGGAATAGGATCGACTGAGTAGTGAAAAGCCGAGGAGAGCTGATTATCCAGATAAAAGTTTTTGGAAAGAATCGCGTCATAGCCCGCCTGGGTGGCTTTGGTGAGGGAATCCAGGCCCCGCCAGGATTGGACGATGATGGTCTTGGGCAGGTTGGGATTGAGAATCTCATCCCAGCCGATCATCTTCTTGTGGTTCTCGGTGAGGAAGGGAAGGACGCGGCTGTTGAAATAAGTCTGCAGATCGTCGTTGGTCTTTAAATGGTGCTTGTGCATGAAGCGCTGAATTTTATGATTCATGTTCCACAGCTTGCCGTTCACCTCGTCGCCGCCGATATGGAAATACTCGTCGGGGAACAAACCGGCCATCTCCCCGATGAAGGTTTTGAGAAAGGCATAGACCGCCTCATTCGAAGGATTCAGGGCGGCGTCAAATACGCCGTACTTTCGTTCGATGTTGAAAGGGCCGGTGGTACTGGCCAATTCGGGATAAGCGGTCACCAGGGCGGTGGTGTGGCCCGGGATATCGAACTCGGGAACGACGCGGATACCGCGGTTACGGGCGTAGTTGATGACATCTTTTATTTGATCCTGGGTATAAAAATTCCCATCGGAGGCCAGTTCCTGCAGTTTGGGGAATTTTAAACTCTCGACGCGGAAACCCTGGTCCTCGCTCAAGTGCCAGTGAAGCACATTCATTTTGGCTTCTTCCAGGCCGTCGAGATTGCGCTTGATGACCTCCACCGGCATCCAGTGGCGGCAGGCGTCAATCAGCAGGCCGCGCCAGGCGAAGCGGGGCTGGTCATGAATAGAGACGGAGGGAATCACATATTGGTCATCCTGTTTCTTCACCAATTGTAGAAGGGTTTGAAGGCCATGCAAAACGCCCAGGGGATTGGGGGCGGAAAGTTCGGCCCCGTCGGGGGTGACGACCAGGGTATAGGATTCGTCTTCTTTCACCGACTGCACGGGAAGGCCTTTGCTTTTAAATGAAACCGTCAACGCGGCGGGAATGGTTTTGTCGGGGAAATGGGTAAAGGTTAGGCCGGTTCTTTTCGCTAACCGGGCCATAAATCGCTGCACGGCATTTTCGACCCGGGGTTCGTTTTTGTTTTGAAAGACAATTTTAAAATCCGGGCTAATTTTTAAATCGCCCTCGCTCCGCCATGAAATTTCCGCAGGAACGGGCATCAAATTGGACGGGGCTGGCGTGTCGGCGGACCAGGCCTGAGCGGAAAGGCAAAGACAGACGGCAAAAAAGAAGGTTAGTTTTTTCATTTAAAATTCCCCCGGCTGTTTAATGAATAAAAACCACACGACCGAGTTTGACCGCCGCGGGCTCTGTTAAGTAAACAATATACACCCCAGTGGCGCATATGTTCCCGGCTGAATTCGATCCGTTCCATAAATAACCCGACTCAAAAGGTCCGGTTAAATACTTATGATCCAGGGTTTTAATATGCTCGCCCGCGGAATTGTAAATCGACAAATCATAAATTCCTATGCTGCTGGTAATGGAAGCGGCGATTGAGACGGGACTACTGGAAGTGAACACGTTTTTAGAAATAAATAAGCCGCTGAAATTAGCGGTGGGGGTAATGGTGGGCGTGAATGTGATGGTAGGCGAATTGGTCGGCGTGTAAGTTTGAGTGGCCGTAAAGGTTTTAGTGGGCGTATTGGTAATGGTCAATGTATCCGTGATCGTAAAAGTATTTGTGGGTGTAAAGGTAGAAGTGACTGTCGCGGTGTTGGTAGCGCTGTTAGTAGCAGTAGAAGTCGCCGTATTCGTCGTGCTGTTGGTCGCGGTTTGGGTTGCCGTAATTGTGGCGGTATTGGTGGCGGTGGAACTGGCGGTATTGGTCGCGGTATTCGTGACACTCTCGGTAAAGGTATAGGTTGTTGTGATCGTCGCGGTATTGGTAGCAGTTGAGGTGGAAGCGGTTGTCGCGGTGTTGGTCACGCTGTTGGTGGCGGTCTGCGTGGCTGTTGCGGTGGCCGTATTGGTGGCGGTTGAGGTCGGGGTATTCGTCGCGCTGTTCGTGGAGGTGTTAGTCGTGGTAGAAGTGGGACTGTTAGTAGCCGTATTAGTCGATGTCGCTGTGGCCGTATTAGTGATCGTATAGGTTGGGGTAACGGTCGGGGTGATGGACGCGGTATTCGTGGCCGTACCAGTAGTTTGCGGGGTCAATGTGGGCTCATTGGAACAAGCGGCGATTTTGATGATGTCGCCGTTAGAAATGCCGTTGTAAACGGAGCCGCTCTCATCCACGGCGATTCCATACTCGGCGTTCAATGTCGCGTTTGTACAACGGTAGGTTTCAGACCAAACCCCGGCTGTGACGCCATACACCACGTAGCCGTTGTTATTGTTGGCTACATAATAACTGCCGGATAAGTCCCGCCACATCTTGAAAGGCCTCAAAGGTAAAGGGCCGGTCGCTGTCACTTCAACGATGGGGTTGGTGGGATAACTGTAACTATTTAGGGAAGATTCTTGAAAATCAACAATGCGGTCATTAGCTCCGTCACACATATTAAGATCCAACCCCACTTTCCACATACCATCCGGAGCGTTTAAGGGAAGAGTGCCCCCGGTGCCGATAATGGCCAGAACCGCACCCGCCGCGCTGTATTCATAAACCCCATTTAAATCGGTGCCAGCGTAAATGTTTCCGGACGGATCCACATAAAGATACCGGCCACCAGGGCTGCCCGGTATGGTGGCAAATAAAGTCGATACCCCGGTGGCGATATTTATTTTATAAATTTGCACCCCCAAACGATTCATCGCGTAAAGGTTGCCCAATCCGTCCAAAGCAATTCCTCTCGGATCGTTGAGGGCCGCTCCGGAGGTGGGTAATGTGGATTGCTGGGTTCCTTGGTAATTCAACAACCGGATCAAATTAGCGCCCGCGTCCGCTTCGTATAAAATTTGGGCGTTGTAATCAACCGCCAGGTCGTAGACCCCGCCCGTCAGCACCGTGGCTGAAAAGGGAGAGGAGTTTTGGCAGCAGATGGGATTAGGGGTGTAGGTGACCGTAGGGACTTGGGCTAAAACGGATAGGGGAACGGACCCGATGAAAGCCAGAGCAACCCCGAAATATAGGTTCCAAAAATTTCGACAAGATGAGGGATACATTAAATGACCCTTTAATATATGAACAAAAATTTAAAAGATATCCAGCGCTATCGGGATAGAGATTATACCTTCCTCTTTTGGAGGAGGCTGGTTCTCTTTTTTTAATGGAAAAGCGCAAAAAATAGGGAAGATTGGCTATTATGTTCGTCTATATGTCGTGAATATGAAGAAGCTCATTAACTCAACGAATGGCTTTGCAATGCGTTCCATCATCCGAAGCTTTATTTTTTTGGCGCTTTTGTTGGTTTGTTCAGCCTCCTCCTGGGCGGGCGATGACCCTTTACAGAAATCCCTCGTTAAAATTTTCACCACGGTGCAAGAACCCAATTTCTACGAACCCTGGCGTATCGGCTCCCAGCAATATATGAGCGGCAGCGGCTGCGTCATCGTGGGCAACCGGATTCTGACCAACGCTCATGTGGTTTCCAACGCGATTTTTATTGAAGTGCTCAAGGAAGGCGACAGCCAGAAGTACATCGCGAAGAGAGAATTTGTGGCCCATGACTGCGACCTGGCTATTTTGAAAGTGGATGACCCGAAGTTTTTCAAGGGCACAGCCCCGGTGACCTTTGGCGATTTGCCGTTTAAGCGGGATAAAGTGGCGGTTTATGGTTTTCCCGTAGGCGGGGAAGAATTGTCGATCACCGAAGGCGTGGTGTCCCGCATTGAACTTTCGACTTACGCCCACTCCTCCCGATACCTGATGGATGTGCAGACGGACGCGGCGATTAACCCGGGCAATAGCGGCGGGCCGGTTTTTAAAGACAAAAAAATGATCGGGGTGGCTTTTCAGGGCTATAACGCGGTGGTCGCGCAGAACACCGGTTTTTTTGTCCCTATGCCGATCGTGAAACGGTTTCTCAAGGCGATTAAAAAGGGAAGCTACCACGGTGTCCCGGCACTGGGGATATACCACCAAAGCATGGAGAATGATTCGTTAAGGGCCTATTACGGATTGAAAACCGATCAAACGGGAGCTTTGATCACCGAGGTGCTTTATCAATCCTCAGCATGGAACAAGCTACAAGTGAATGACGTGCTCTTGTCTATTGATGGGTTTAAGGTGGCCAATGACGGAACCATTTCTTTCCGCAAGGGCGAGCGAATTGGGTTTCAGTATCCCCTTGGGCTGCATCAAATCGGCGACAAAATGAAGTTGAAGGTTTTGCGGGACAAGAAGCCTCTCACGGTGACGGTGACTTTAAAAGACGATGTTCGTTTAGTTCCCCTGGTTCAATACGATACTAAACCGACGTATTTTATTTTTGACGGGTTGGTTTTTACGCCCTTCAACTCCAATTACCCCGGTATCAACAAAGACACCCCGCCGGAACTCAAAGCCCTTTATTTCCACGGCCTGCCCTCGAAAGAGCATAAGCAGATTATTTTGCTGAACCACATTCTTTCCAACGCGATCAACCGGGGATATGACTCCCGGTTTAGCAATACCATTGTGACCAAGGTGAACGGCCACAATATCTCGGAAATGAAAGACTTAATCGCGGCTTTCGCGGACCCCAAGGACGGCCACCACGAGATTGAGATTGATAAAGCCAGGGACGCGGGAACGGTCATGATTTTGGACGCGGCCAAGTCGCAAAAAGCGACTGAAGAGATATTGAGCCGGTACGGCGTCCCCAGCGACCGATCGGATGATTTAAAGTGAGGCGGTTCATGACAGAGGGTTTATTGAAAACTAAAATCGCGCTGGTTTTATGCCTGGGATTATTTTTGGTTTCCTGTTCCTCGGATTCGGGCAAAACAAGAAAATCCGTGGTCAAGGTTTTCACGACCACCCAGAACGTGGACTATTACGAACCCTGGAAGCCCGGCGCGCAGATTCCGCTCAAGGGCTGCGGCACGATTATTCCCGGAAAGCGGATTCTCACCACGGCCCATTTGGTCAATAAGGCCAATTACATCGAGGTCCAAAAATTCGGCCAAACGAAACGGTATGTCGCCAAGGTGGAGCAGGTGGGGTTTGATTTGGACCTGGCTCTTTTGACGGTAGACGATGATGATTTTTTCACGGATACGAAACCGGTGGAGTACGGCGATCTGCCCAATCCCGGCGCCAAGCTGGTGATTCAGGGCGGGGACGAGCTGTCGATTAAGGAAGACTCGGTTTCCAACATGGAAATGGTTTGGGGCACGGAGGTCGCGCGGGAAGTGCCGGCGATCCTGACGAACTCGGCCATTGACGCTGTTAACGACGGTTGTCCGGTTTTCAGCGACGGCAAGTTTGTGGGTATTCCCTTTGAATCCACGGGAAAACCGGATAAAGCCGGATCGATTATTCCCATCAATGTCGTTCAACGGTTTTTTAAAGGCATCGAGAATGGAAAGGCTTATAACGGCTTTCCGGATCTCGGCTTTTATACAGAGGATTTAGAAAATCCCGCTTTGCGGAACTATTTCAAGATTGGCCCGAAACAGACCGGGGAAATCATCACGAAGATTTTTTATGGCGGGTCAGCCGATGGGCTTTTGAAGGAAGGCGATGTGTTGACGGGAATTGACGGCTACCCGGTTGACGACGAGGGTTACATCAACCTCAAAAAGATCGGAAGACTGCCTGAATGTTATCTCGCCACGTTTTATTTGATGGGAGAAAAAATCAGCCTGGATATTTTGAGGGACGGCAAAGCTTTAAATATCAAGATGCCGCTCAAGCCGATTTCCCAACTGCTGACTTACCGCCCCGATAACCGGCATCCTACCTATTTAGTGCGGGCCGGATTTGTTTTTGTTCCCCTGACCGCCAATTATTTCGCCACGGCGAATTGGGAAAACTTTAAACCCGAGTTACAGGATCTCTATTATCACGGACTGCCCTCGGCCCAACAGAAACAGGTGGTGCTGATCAGCCATGTGCTGCCCCATGAAATCAACAAGGGTTATGACAAGTTGACCAATGTCATCGTTAAGAAGGTCAATGGGGTTCCCATCACGGAAATGAAAGATCTTTTGAAGGCTTTTGAAAATCCTATCGGCGGTTTTGACGTGATTGAGGTGGATGATCATGATTGGTACGGCTCCACGATTATTGTGGACGCGGCCAAAGTGAAAAAAGCCACGGATGAAATTATGGACATCTTTAAAATTCAGGCTGACCGTTCCCCGGATCTGAAATAAACCTTCGCTTTCAATAAAAAAACCGCCCAGGGGTAGGGCGGTTTTTCCAAAAAACCTTAAATTAAATTGGAAGTCAGCTTAGTTAAACTGAACCCCGGCGGAAATCGGGAAATAAGAGAAGCTTCCGCCCTGGGCGAGAACATCCTCGTATTTGCCCTGCAGATAAATATCCAAACGGCGGGAGACCCTGAAATCAAACCCAATACCGCCGCCCACGACCGGGCTGGTGGTGCTGGAAGAAAAAGTCCCGAAAGCGTTTTGATAATAGTTAATGCTCTCGTTGACGCCGGCGCCCACGATGAAATAGGGCCTCACGTCTTTGCCGTCCGCCGTGACGCGGATGCTGGGCATGACGTTGATTTCGCCGTTGTAGAGGTTGCTATAGTTGGTGTTGAAAAGATAACTATCCACCGCCAACAAGAATGACAAGTTCTTATCCGCCCTGAGGCCGATATTGCCGTCTAAACCATAACCCGGATTAAAGGTCACTCCGTTACTGGCCGTGAAACCGTTGCCCAAAGCCGCGCCGCCCACGCCGATGCCCCAGGTGAAATGATTGTAATAATCCGGACCATCGTCGTAATAACCCCTGTGTCCCCCCTCATGAACCGTAATGTCGACCGAGTCGGCGTGAGCGAACAACGGCAAAACAAACATCGCGGTTATGGCCGCGGCGGCGAAGATTTTTTTTAAATTCATGACTTTCTCCTTAGTTTTATTGAAGAGACGGCTCTTCAAAAATGTACGCCATCCATAAGACGGATGACGCTTGCTGAAAGTTTCATGAGTGAAATGGATGAAATATTCCCGAATAGGCGGGGGAATCACTTTCTTACTTGCGGAGGTCTTCAGTGATCCGTAAGATAAACCTGATAAATAATGGTGATGGAGTTCGCCAGAACCGTCCCCTCAAGGGGGCTAATGACTCCTACTGGTTTAAACCGGTAGGAGTTTTTTGTTTTACCGGCTGCCAAGGCCCCGGCCTCTGGCCGGGAGATGGCCGTTTTCTTGGCCGGAGTTACACTCCGGCCAAGTGTCAGCTCGGTTCAAGTACGACAGGAATAAAGTAGTTTCCTGATTTTGAATCAATCGTTTGAGTTGGCAAACAGGGAGAGCTTCCCTTGACCGGCCTATACCGAACTCGGTGAAAGGAAAGAGCGATGGATAAACTGATTTGGATCGGCTTAGGATCTGTCTTGGGGGCCTGGAGCCGCTATTTTGTGGGGCTTTGGGCGGTGGAAAGATGGGGAAGTGATTTCGCCATTGGGACTTTGCTGATTAACGTCAGCGGTTCCTTTTTAATGGCCTGGATACTTTATCTCAACGCGACCCGGGGTGTTTTTTCCCCCAATACCCGGCTGTTTTTAACCGTGGGGTTTTGCGCCACTTACACCACTTTCTCGACTTTTAGCTGGGATACGATGCGGTATATTTCAGACGGGAACTTTAAATACGCTGCGTTAAACATCATATTAAGTGTGGGGGCCTGTTTGATAGGAACCTGGGGCGGCATCACCCTCGCCAAAATTTTGTGAGGAGCTCGTCATGAAAACGGAAGTCAAAGCAAAAGTTTTAAGAATTTATCTGGACGAAAACATTAAGTCCGGCAGCAAACTGCTTTACCGGGCGATTATGGAGAAGTGGCTGTCTTTAAAAATGACAGGCGCCACGGTGTTTAAAGGCATTGAAGGCTTTGGGGCGTCCGCTCATATGCATGACGCGGGTATTTTAGAGATCAGCGAAAATCTTCCCATCGTCATTGAGATGATCGACGCAGGGCCCAAGGTGATAAAGGCGTTGAAGGCAGTAGAGTCTCTTCTGCCTGACCATTGCCTGGTGACCTTACAAAAGGTAAAAGCCATTCATTATCAGCATTACAAGAAGAAATAAGATCCAAACAAAACTCGTTTAACCACCCGGGGGGCGAAAATCCCTTTTGGGAAGTGATTCAAATCGCATTTGTTTTTGATAAGATTAAAGCTGTAAGACTTCTAATCCTGAGGATGGCTTGAAAAACAACGCTTTTAATATTCTCACTCTCATTTTGGCGCTTTTAGCCAGCGGCACATCCCTTTGGGCTCAGGACAAATACGTCGCCGCGGCGCAAATTCATATTTCCATCACCCATCAATTGTGGCCGGATGTTTACATCAATGGGCGAAAAGTGGTTGATTCGGCCGCCCATCTTTTTGATTCTAAAAGTAATATCACGCAGGATCTTTCGACCGCTGAGCTTTGTTATTTTGAGAAAAATAACTGCCTCGGCGTGGAAGTGGATCAGACGTTAGGCACATCCGCTAACACTAACGCCACAATCGGTGTGGCTTACGTTTTGAGGATTACCTACTCGGATAACACGACCTTATATGTGACCAGCGATCAAAGCGCGGCCAAGTTTGTCCGCGTTAAGAAGGGCGCGCCTGAGCCGCCGGGCTGGGCTGGTGCCGGCATGGATGATAGTTCTTGGGCCGCGGTGACTCCCTTTATCCCCACGTCGATGGCGGTGACTCTGATTAATCCTGAAACCAATATGGTGGCAAAGTATTTCCCGACTTATAAAGATGACGGCGACTTATACGGCGCTTTGGGGGATCGGTTTTATTTCCGTCAGCAATTCACTATGGAAGTAATCACTCCTCCGGGCTGCGTACCGAAGCGGGAAAATCCACCTACCAAAACGCCAACCCCTAATCATCCAACGGCCACCAGCACACCCTTGCCGCCCCAGCCGACCTTTACGCCCCGTCCGACTCGAACTCCCAGACCTCGGCCGACCTCTACCCCTGTGCCGCCGACGGCCACTTGGACGCCCAGACTTCCTCGCCCCACTTCGACGCCATTACCGGTCGCGACAGAGCCGTCTTTGCCTACGGCAACGCCTCGTCCCAAGCCGAAGCCTAGACCTACCCGAACACCAAGGCCTTTGCCGCCGACCGCGACGCCGGAGATTTATGTTCCTCAAAATACGGCCACAGAACCGCCTTTGCCGACGAGTACCCGTACGCCGGTTCGTCGCCCGAGAAGACCTACGGCTACACCCACTCGGATAGCCATGGCTACCGCAACCTTTACGGCCATTCCCCAACAGGACATGGGTATGGCGGCGACGATTGTGTTTGTGAATCCGCCGGTGAATATCGACGCGAGTTTCGCGGACGGGCCGGGACGTTATAAGTTAGAGATCGTGGACGCGCAGGAAAACCACCTCGTTACGCTTTACGACAAACATGTGAGTTTTGAAAAGGAAAGCTGGATTTCTTGGGATGGAACCAATGATCAGGGTCAATTGATGCATTATGGCCAGTATTACGCGCTCTTTAGTAAAGACGGGCGGTTAATTCAAAAGATCGCTTTGAATTGGATTCCACCGAATCAGTCGACTAATCCTTAAAACCGTAGTTTTTCTATAAAAACGTTTATTTATCTGAGGGCGGCTTGAAAAAATATTTCTTTAAAACCTCACTCTTTATTCTTTTCGTTTTATTCAGCGGTTCCTGCTGGGCAGACTCTTTAGATTCCTATGTTACCGCGGCGCAAATTCATATTTCGGTTACCCATCACTTGGTGACGGACGTTTTTTTAAATGGGAACAAAATTATCGACGCGACACAGCATTTAAATGATGCCCAGGCGGATATTACCCAGGATTTGACCGCCGATCAATTGTGCTTCTTTTACAGAAGAAACGTTTTAGGCGTTCAAGTGGATCAAACTTTAGAGGCGAGCGCCGGGACTAACTCGGTCATTGGAGTAGCTTATGTTATGGAAATAACCCTTTCGGATAGAAGCACCGTGTGGGTGACCAGCGATGATGGAAAGGCCGTTCAATACCATCATAACGGCAATGAACCGTCCGGCTGGTTTAACCGTAATTTTGACGATCGGTCCTGGCCCCGGGCGGAGATTTTTGACCCCACCTCCATGGTTACGACTTTGATCAATCCTCAAACCAACTCCGCGGCGAAATATTTTAAAACCTTTACGGATGGCGACGATAATCTGATGCATCAAACCTCGGGTGAGCGGTTTTACTTCCGCCAGAGGTTTGAGTTGGTTGTGGGTATACCGCCTAATTGTCTGCCGCCTGGGTTTGCCCAAAGCACCAGTTCGGCCAACGCGCCATCGGTGGCCGTCGCGGTAATACCGGGAGAAGCCGCGATTGCGGCTGTTCCAACTTCTATTCCAACGCCGATTCCCACTTCCACACCCCGGCCTAAACCTACCTCCACTTTTACGGCTTTGCCCACAGCTACTCCTGTGCCGCTGAAGCCCACGTCCACGCCGCAGCCGGTTTGGACGCCCAGACCTTTCTACACGCCCACACCCACGCGCACACTGGAGTTTTGGAATAGGCCCTATGTGCGTCCCACCGCGACTTTCACACCCTGGTTACCGCCTGTGACCAGACCAGCCTTGCCTCCGCAGTCGGTTTGGACCGCGCCGCCTTTGCCGACGGCGGTTTCCCGTCCTGTTTTAATCAAGCCCACCCGGGTTCCCAGACGGTGGACGCCTACGGCGACGATTCCTATCAGCGTTTCCCAAAATAGTTACGCGCCGCCGTCTTTGCCCACCAGCACCTCTACGCCTTTACCAGTCCGTAAAAAACGGCCTACGGCCACACCCGTCCCTCGAGTCAGGGTTGCTCCTACATTGACACCCGTGCCACAGGCCGCGGAGGCCGAGTCGGTCATCGCCTTTTCGAGCCTACCGGTCAACATTGACGCCAGCTTCGCGGACGGACCGGGGCGCTATCTATGCGAGATTGTGGACGCCCAAGGCAATCACATTAATACGATTTACAATAAACAGGTGGCGTTTGAAAAAGAGAGCTGGATTTCCTGGGATGGAACGAACGATCAAGGACAGCTGGTCCATTACGGCCTTTATTACGCGGTTTTCAGTAAAGACGGCCGTCTCATTCAAAAAATACGTTTGAATTGGACCGCGCCGAAATAAAAAACACTAATGATTTTTAACCACGAAGGGCACCAAGAAAGGCAAGAACACAAATCATTAAAATTAAATGGGTTAAATCAAAAGATGGTTAGGCCTTACTTGGTGCCCTTAGTGCCCTTGGTGGTTAAAAGGGTTTTTAGAAATATCCAAAGAGAGTGATGGGATTGCCGCCGCCAATGGCGTAATTGGGCTGCTGGAAAGTTGAGTTATTTTCCAAAATGGTGATAGTTACTGAAGTGCTGGAGTTGGGGGCCGCGTCGTTGACCGCGGATAAGAAAACATAAGTTCCCTGATAATTGCCTTCGCTTTCATAACCCGTAAAGGTGGTCTGCCAGGGAAGGGTTTGATTGTTAGCCTGGGAGTTGCCGCCTAGACCATTGGCCGCGTACACAATGTTGGCCACCACGCCGGGAGATCCGGTGACTTGGTAAGTTCCCTCAACCTGTTTGGGACCGCCGCAACTCATCAGGCCCCAAATTAGGACCGATAGGGCAGAGCTGAAAATATAGAATTTGGCTTTTTTCATCATGTTAATTTCCAATTAATCCGCTGGGCTTAGGTAGTTTTGCTTCTGGCCTTATGATACGTTTAGACGGCCTGGAATGCCAATATGGGTTTCGTTTTAGACGGGAGAGATCAATGCGCAGTCCCCACCTGATGAGCAAAAATGACACGGGTTTACTTGTCATCGATATTCAAACCAAACTCATGGATAAGATTCCCCAGCAAGCTCAAGTTGTCGCGAATACCCTCAAACTGGTAAAAGGGGCAAAAATACTGGGTCTGCCCGTTTACGCCACCGAACAATACCCCAAAGGTTTAGGACCCACGGTTTCTGAATTAACCAGTGTTCTTCCGAATAAGTTAGAAAAAGTTTCCTTTAGCTGCGGCGTCTTGCCGGAAGTGATTCAATTTTTCAAAGATAAGTCTGTTCAAAAGGTTCTGCTGACGGGGGTAGAAGCGCATGTTTGCGTTCTTCAAACGGCGTTGGATCTGATGGCGCGGGGTTTTCAGGTTTATCTGGCGGCGGACGCGGTGGGAAGCCGGCATGAGCAGGATTTGGAGTTGGGATTGAGACGGTTGGAACGGTCCGGGGTGGTTTTAACTACCAGTGAGGCGGCTTTGTTTGAATGGACCGAAAAGGCGGGCACACCTGAGTTTAAAGAGATCAGCAAGCTGGTGATGGAGTCGGAGAAATCGAATAAAATTGGATTTTAATTTGAGCGGAGGCTGAAGATGATCAATTATATTTCAGGTCTTATTTTTGTGGTTCTTTTGGTGATCGGCGGGGTGGTGGCCTTTTCAGTAGGCGCGGCGAACCCGGCGGCGGGTGTGGTGGTGGGGATTCTTTGGCTGGTGGCGGATATTATTTTGTCCAACGGCGTTCAGCTGGCCGCCCAATGGGAACAGGGCGTGGTTTTTCGTTTGGGCAAATACAATTCCATTAAGGGCCCCGGCCTTTTCTTTATTATCCCTCTGGTGGACCAGGTCAAACTGGTGGATACCCGCATCCGGGCCATGGATATTCCAGCCCAGCAAATGATTACCCGGGATAACGTTCCGGTCAAAATTAACGGGGTTATCTTTTTTAAAGTCGATCAAGTGGCCGATGCGCTGATTAAAGTTCAGGATTACCGCTACGCCATTTCTCAATACGCTCAAACCGCCTTGCGCGATGTTATTGGTCAAATGTCATTGGACCAATTGCTCAGCGAGCGCGAACAGATCGCCAAGATGATCGAAACGGCCGTGGTTAAAGACACGGTGGGCTGGGGATTGGAAGTCACCGGCATCAATATTCAGGACGTGGAAATGCCGGAAGATTTGAAAAAAATGATGTCCCGCCAGGCTTCGGCGGAAAGAGAAAAGCGGGCGACCATCACCAAAGCGGAAGGCGACAAGGAAGCAGCCATTAATTTAGCCGCCGCGGCCATGACGATGGCCCAAAGCCCCGGAGCCATGCAGCTTCGAACCCTTCAGACGATTGATGGTTTGGGACCGACCGCGTCTAACACGGTCGTTTTTGCCGTGCCGATGGATTTGGTGGAAGCGGCTAAAGTAGTGACGAAGAGCATCGCGCCTAAAGCTTGATTCGAAGCGGAACCATAGAAAGCTATGGTTCCGCTATTTTTTTACGATGAAGTTACTTTTGAAATTAGAGAAAACGTTTTCATTTGATGATACAACGCATATCCTCTCTTGCCATTTAAGGGTAAAAAATAGACTATAAAGAGCGTTCATTTTTGAATCGAGGTTAGCCATGCCCCGCAAGAAAAAAGAAGAAACGACAGCCTCTTCCAAGCCGGTCCGTAAACCCAAATCACCCGCTAAAGTCCCAGTCGTTAAAAAAGCCTCAAAGACGTCTTCCACCGCCAAAAAAACAGCGGTTAAGAAAGCAGCGGTTAAATCCCCGGTAAAAAAAGAAAAAGCTCCAGTCACGCTTAAAAAACAACCCTCTGTTTCTCAAACGGATAAAAAAAAGCAATCGCTTTTGGATTCAAGTGATCCGGTCATCACCACTTCGTTTAAATCCCTGGTGCGGAAGGGCGAAACGCAGTTGGTGGCTTTTGTCCGTGATCCCCAGTGTGTTTTTACCTATTGGGAAGTAACCCCTGAGAAGTTGGAAGAGGTTAAGAAGGAATTGAGGGAAGAGTTTAAGGACAGCTATATGGTTTTGCGTCTTTATCATGTACAGCCCAATGGAGAGCAGATTTTGTTTGATGAAATCCGCCTGGAACCCGCGCAGATCAACCGCTATGTGGAACTGAAGGAAACGGGCAAAAGCTATGTGTTGGAAATCGGCCAAAAGACCCCGACCGGAAGGTATATCAGCTATGCCAAATCCAGCCAGGTCTCAACCGGACCCCAAATTTACACCGGCTCCCACGGCAAGAATGAGACTCAGGTTTTTTTAGAAGAGGGCATGTCTCAAGATTTGCTGAGTTATTACAAGGAACAAGGCTACGATCCGGAAGGTTTGGCGCCGACGGAAAAAATTTCGTCCGCTGAAAATCTTAAACGGTTAAGAGGCATCAATAGGTCCTCGTCCTTTTAAAACCTCAGGAGGAAACCATGCCGAATCCTCAGCCGGGTTTAGTTTCTCTGGTTCTTCATTGTCATTTACCCTTTGTCCGTCATCCGGAACATGATTACTTTTTAGAGGAAAATTGGTATTACGAGGCGGTTTTCGAGACTTACCTGCCCCTGTTGGAAGTGTTTGAGAATCTGAAACGCGAAAAAGTCCCATTCCATCTGACCCTGTCGGTTTCACCGACGCTTCTTTCCATGTGTTTGGACCCGCTTTTACAGCAGCGGGCGGTCCGCCATGTGGACCAGCTTCTGGCTCTCATCCATCGGGAAAAAGAACGGATTGGGTCGGATCCCGCCTTTAGCCCGGTTGTAAACATGTATGAAGAAAGACTCTCCCGTTATCGCAAACTCTTTTTAAATCAATACCACCGCAATGTGGCCGAGGGCTTCAAACGCTTTCAAGATTCGGGTCATTTGGAATTAATTACCTGTGCCGCTACTCACGGCTTTTTACCTTTACTCCGGGTGCATGAGTCGGCGGTTCGAGCCCAGATTGAAACCGCTTTGAAACTGCATCGTGATTTTTTTGGTAAAGATCCGGCCGGTTTTTGGCTGCCCGAATGCGCTTATGAACCGGGGCTGGATGAAATTTTAAAAGATTACGGCATTCAATACACTTTTTTGGAAACCCATGGGGTTCTTCAGGCCGCTCCCCATCCCCGCTATGGAACTTTTGGGCCGGTTGCCTGTCCCTCGGGTGTTTTTGTTTTTGGCCGGGATATGGAAAGTTCCAAGCAAGTGTGGAGCGCGAAAGAAGGTTACCCGGGAGATCCGGCTTACCGCGAGTTTTACCGGGATGTGGGTTATGACCTGTCGGCGGAGTATTTGCATCCCTATCTACAGCCCGAAGGTTTTCCACGATTTACAGGGTTGAAGTATTACCGGGTCACGGGGAACACGGATCAAAAGGAGCCTTACCGGCCCTCGGACGCTTTAGCCAAGGTCAAAGAGCATGCCGCTGATTTTTTAATGAACCGCACCCGACAGGCCAATGAAGTTTCTCAGTGGATGGACAGAGCGCTCCTGATGACTTGTTTTTATGACGCCGAACTCTTCGGCCATTGGTGGTTTGAGGGACCAGAGTTTATTCAGGAACTGTTCCACCAAAACGCGGGTAGGGAGGATTCTGTAAAATTTGTAACGCCCTCCGAATACTTGAAAGCGTTCCCAGAGAATCAAACCACTCAACCGGTATTTTCTTCCTGGGGAGCGGGGGGCTATTCGGAGTTTTGGCTCAATCAAACGAATGATTGGATTTATCCCTGCCTCAATAACGCTTGCGATGTGATGATTCAACTCGTCGGTTTGGGCCGAACCAAAGATTTGGACCATAGAGCCCTTCAACAAGCGGCCCGCGAACTACTGTTGGCCCAGGCCAGCGACTGGGCTTTTATGATTAGAGCCGGGCATTACAGGGATTACGCTGAAAAAAGGGTTAAACTTCATCTGGCCCGTTTTTATCAATTGGCGGATTCGATCCGTACGGGCCATGTTTCTGAGGTTTTTTTATCCGATTTGGAAGAGAGGGATAATCTATTTCCCCATGTGGATTATCTGGCGTTTAAAAAGCACTCCCGATAGGGCTTTTTAAACGGTCTTCCTCATTTTCAATTTAAATGGTTTTTCCTAACGCTTTCCTAATGGTATTCTAATCAACGCGTCTTCCATATTGATCTGGAGGTTGTCTTTGCGAACGGTCATCGGCGTTGATTTAGGCGGCACTAATATCGTTTCGGCGGTTGTTAATGAGCATGGTAAGGTTTTAGGCAAAGACAAGCGCCCTACTTTGTCGCACTTAGGCTCCAAAAATGTCATGCTTCGTATCGCCGACAGTATCCGTTCCGCAAGCCACAAAAGCGGATTGGCCTGGTCCTCCCACTTGTCGGTGGGCATTGGTTCTCCCGGACCACTTGACTCTAAACGCGGTGTGGTCATTTATACGCCCAATCTCAATTGGCATAATGTTCATATCGTTAAGTTTCTTCACAAAGAATTGCGAAAAAAGGTTTATCTGGAAAACGACGCGAACGCGGCGGCTTTGGGTGAAAGCTGGGTAGGCGCGGGCCGGGGTGAAAAAGTAGTCCTTTGCGTGACCTTGGGGACGGG
>Ga0206836_10169_pt1 | contig 16714 bp, 18 predicted proteins | sample Alteio_BWOrgCont_28_FD_152871 | JGI IMG/M metagenome (GOLD analysis project Ga0206836, IMG submission 152871) | Enriched cells from forest soil in Barre Woods Harvard Forest LTER site, Petersham, Massachusetts, United States -... | ecosystem: Environmental > Terrestrial > Soil > Temperate forest >...
TGAAACTGTCGCAGCGGCGGGCAGAAGCAGTCGCGGCATACCTTGAGGATAAGGGTATTCCGGCGAGCCAGCTGATACCGCAGGGCTTCGGCAAGACGCACTTCGTGGCGACCAACAAGACCGCCGAGGGCCGGGCAGAGAACCGCCGGGTCGAGTTGGTACCGGCCGACCAATAACAACCACCATGATGGGTGCGGCGTCGTAAGACGCCGCGCCCATCGGTGCATTCTTCAACGATTGATCACGGCCTGTTAAAAAGGGCTGCCACAACACGATCTAGACTCGCGGCCCTGGGCAGACGTAATGCGTATGTTACGAATGAAGTTAGTCGGGAGCCCGTCGGGCATCATCGTAACCTTGAGCGCGTTCTCCCTACTCTTTCTCGCGCAAAGTTGTGCGCAACTAGGTCTTTCCTCTGGATCGTCTTCCGACGACTCAACGGTATCGGCGACCGCGGCACCAACGATGGTGGCGAGTGCGGCGCCGGAAACCAGCGTGCCGGGAGGAGTCCTCGTTCAAACGACGACAATGCCGGGTACAACGCCCACTACGATTCCTCCGCACCTCGCGTTGACCGTCCCGGCGATCCCGGCTCCGGCTGCCACTCCTTCGGCTACTACGATTCCAATCGGGGCCAACGCTGCCGTTAAAGCCGAGATGAAGAAGTTCATTTTCCATTCGTCGGCTGAGGAAGCTCGCTACAATCAGGCTGCCGCAAAATTCCCTAGCTTTTGCCATGAATGGCAGCGGATGTTGCACGATCGCGAAACCAACAGCCTCGATCACCTGGTCTGGGAGACGCGCGGCGGGATCGAAACCACGACCTATACCGGCTACGGTGCGGTCGATTCATGCGAGACCAAGGAATCGGTCGAGGGCGTACCGATTGGGAAACTTTCCTATATGGAAGTGATCTACGATCTGGAGGGCAAGACTCCAGAGGAGGCGCGGCACAGCCCCCCGAAAATCGTTCACCAGACCCACACACTTGAGATCTTTTCCTGGGAAAAGGACAAGTGGTTCTACTAGGCGCCCGGACTCGAAGCCCGAACTTCAACGACCGCGGGATCGAACTGAGCGGTCAAAAATCCCGATGGTTTTCTTCCCGATTAAGCGGTGCTCAAACGGCCGCGTCCGTTGAATCGTCGATATCCGCTGAACTTGGCCTCAGGAAATCGTTTAGTTGAGTTCCTTGCTGCTGTAGTCGAGGATGCGGCGCGCGATAATCATGAGATTGATTTGCTGCGTGCCCTCAAAGATATCGTTGATCTTCGCGTCCCGCATCCACTTTTCGACCAACACCTTACGCGAATAGCCGATCGGCCCGAGTAACTCGACCGCCTTTTGGGTGATCAGGGTCACGGCCTTGCCCGCTTTCGCCTTTGCCATCGAGGCCTCGAGGCTGTTGCGCATGCCCATGTCGAGCATCCAGGCGGCGCGCCAGGTTAGCAGCCGCGCGGCCTTGAGCTGAACCTCCATCTCCATGAAGTCCCGTTCGATCGTGGTCAGGCGTCGCGGTGAAAGGCCGTAGCGAATCGGCACTTTCTGATCCTTGAGAAAATCGCGCACGTAATCGAGCGCCGCACGTCCCACCCCAATCGCCATTGCTGCGACGATCGGCCGAGTCGCATCAAAGGTCGCCATGACGTCCTTGAAGCCACCGGTCGGTTTCACTTCCGCGCTGCCGAGCAAATGATTTGCAGGTACGCGACAGTTGTCGAAGACGATCATGGCGGTGTCTGAGGCGCGGATACCAAGCTTGTTTTCAACCCGGGTCACCGTCATCCCAGGTGTGTGATGTTCAACTACAAATGGCTTGATTCCAGCGCGTCCGGCGCTTCGATCGAGCGTTGCCCAAACCACCACGAAGCCTTCCGACTTTTCAGCAGACATCTCTCCCGCGGTGCAAAAGATTTTAGTGCCGTTGATTAAGTAGTCGTCGCCATCGCGAGTCGCGGTGGTGGTAATTGCGGCCGAGTCTGAGCCACAACCTGGCTCCGTAATCGCCATCGCACCCCACTTGGGTTTGCCTTCGCGAAAGCGTTTCAGGAATCGCTCCTTTTGCTCAGGAGTGCCCGCCGCCGCAACTGCTGCGCCGCCGAGGCCCGGGTTTGGAATCGAAAGAAATAGACCCGCGTCACCCCAGCAAAGTTCTTCAGTGCTCAGACAGGTGTAGAGGTTGCGGAGCTTAACAGCGCCATCGCTCTTCGACGAACTTTCGGAGGTCGAGCCAGGTCCCAGATTTTGCGCGGCCGACCACATAGCCTCGTAAAAAGGCCACGGCTTTTCATGCTCATGCTCGTCAAATTCGCGCGAAATCGGGCGCATCATGCCCTCGGCCACCGCGTGATACATTTTCAACTGCGCCCGTACCTGGGGTTCGAATTCGAAGTCGATCATTTTTGATTCTCCGGAAATTCCCTTCGCATTTGCCGATAATTGAGCGCGGCTAAACCGTCGCGACGCCTTCGATTACCGCAAAGCTCCGCGCATTGCGCAAAAACAACTCGACCGGATGTTCGCGAATATAGCCGTGACCGCCGAGAATCTGCACCGCGTTATCGGTCACCATCAGGGCAGATTGCGCGGCGTAGTTGCGCGCCTGCGAACTTTCGATGAGCGCGTCTTCGCCATGGTCGAGACAGGCCGCCGCCTCCCACGCAAGAAGGCGCGTCGCGTCTATCTCGGTCGCCATCTCGGCGAGCATGAATGCGATCGCCTGCTTGGTCGCAATCGGCACGCCGAAGGCCTTCCGTTCCTTGGCGTAGTCGCGCGCGTATTCATAGGCGGCGCGGGCGACGCCCACCGCCATCGCGGCCATCGCGACACGTCCCTGGCTTACAATTCGTGTGAAGTTGAACTGGTTATCACCGCTCAACCGGGAGTCCTTGTCGACGCGGCAATTCTCAAGCTTTACTTCAAAGGTCGCGAGCCCCTTGAGGCCCATGTTCTGTTCCCGGCCGGAAATCGTCAGACCGGGGGCGCCACGCGGCACTATGAAACCGTCCACTCCACCGAATTCGAGGTCACGATTGGTCGTCGCGAAGATCAGAATATTCGCGCTGTCTTCGGCCAGAGGTACGCAACATTTCACACCGTTGAGGAGATACCCCGTACCGTCGGAGACCGCTGCCGTCGCGAGGGCGGAGGCGTCGAAGTCGAAGCGCGGCTCCAGAAAAGCGGCAGTGCCAGCGACGAACTTGTCGCTCGCAAAATCCTTCAGAATGCGGATTCGTTGTTCGTTGTTGCCGAATTCAAGCACGGGAAATGCGAGCAATCGAGGGGTAAGCACATGCGTCGCGATCGAAAGATCGCCGAAGGCCAACTCTTCGGCCACGATGGCGCCAGTCACTGCCGAGCGCGTGTCGCCGTATCCGCCGTAGTCTTCTGGAATTGCCCCGCGTACGAGGCCTAATTCCCAAGCTTGCTCGATCAGTGAGTCAGGAATCGCGCCCGTTTCGTCAGCGAGACGCGCGGCGGGCCGGATTTCGGCGGTTGCGAAAGCCACGACAGTGTCGCGGATCATTCGTTGTTCTTCGGTCAATTCGAAGCTGATCATTTACCTTTGCTTTTGACTGGCGGTGTGGTGGATTTGCGCGCCGCTATCTCGGGCCCCAGGAGTGGAGCGTTTTGACCGTATTTCAAGTTATACTTCAGGTTGATCAGCCGTGGCCTCATTTCTTTACGCTGCGACGAATCAGTTCACGTTCGCGTGCCCGGCTGTACTTGCTCTCGTCGTGATCAACGCGAGTCGGCGGCGCCATCGGCTTGCGCAGCTTTTTGATCAACGCACCGGCTTCCGACTTGAGCCTAATCTTATTCTTTTTCGATGCGGCCATGGACTGAATCGTGCCGTGAAGACCTCATTCGAACGCATTCACGGCCTTGGTTCGGCAGCCCGCCCTTCGTTTCAATTCTCCGTTTCGGGATAGCCGATGGCAAGCCGGTTTCGCGTGGGCTTCATTCGGTAAAGCCGATAAAGCTCATCTGCAGACCGCTGGTCGCACCTGCGGCGGCGCGTCGAGAAAAATAGGCATCGTTGGCGCACCGAGTACACGGGCCAACATTGGCGATCGATCCGGGCGCGAGCCCTTCACGTGCCAATTGATCCCGGATGAGACCACGCAGATCGAGGTACGCTTTACCCGGTCGTCCCGTACGCGTATGACCGTCCGCACCGGGAATTCGGCGTTCAAAATCTTCCGCGAGTGCCGCATCAACCTCGAAACAACATATTCCAATCGAAGGGCCCAAAGCGGCGCGTATCGCCGCCGGCCGCGCGCCCAACGCAACCATCGCGCGAACGCCTTCCGCGGCTATTCCGCCCAGCGTGCCGCGCCACCCCGCATGCAGCGCCGCAGCGACATGGCGATCGTTATCGACCATCAAAATCGGCACGCAGTCGGCAGTGAAAATGCCGAGGACGAGGCCAGCAGACCTGGTGACCATGCCATCGCCTTCGTGTCGCTGGCCGTCTTCCTTGAATGCATCTTTCGGCTCATCGATTCGATGGACGAGTGTGCCATGGATCTGGCTCACGCGCGCAACTGGCAATCCGGGGTACCTCGCGTTCCATCGACGCCAGTTTTCAGCGACCGATTCCGGATTGTCGCCAATCCAATTGGCCAGATTGAAGGTCGCGAATGCACCTTCGCTGACGCCTCCGGTGCGGCCGCAGAAGCCGTGGAGCAGCCCCGGGATGGCGAATGGAGACAGGGCCGCCGGCCCCATCGAGGTGTCGGAACGTGGCGTGGTCGGGTGCGAAGGAGACATCGGACGGTGGCCTGAGGGACAAGGATAAACTATACTATCGCTCTTTGGAATTTCACGTTTGGCTATACACATGAATGGTTACCAATATCTGATCCAGCGCAACCGCCTGATGTGCGTGCTCGAGGACGACCTGAAGAAGATCGAGAACCTGCCGGAGGACGAGCGGGTGGCCGCCACCGGCCGTTTGCAAGCGCAGTTCGATCTCAAATTGCGCGCGCTCTATGGTCAAGTCGCCGATGAATATCCCGGTGAGCGCAAGGTCAAAGCGCGGCCGTTGACGGACCCCCGCTAGGCCCCGAGGGAAAGTTTGGAGCGCTCAATCAGTATTCGCGGGGCGCGTACTCACAACCTCGGCAATCTTTCGCTCGATTTGCCACACGGCCGCTTGACCGTCGTCACTGGTGTCTCCGGTTCTGGTAAATCGAGCCTGGTGTTCGACACCATCTACGCCGAGGGCCAGCGGCGCTACGTGCAAAGCCTCTCGACTTACGCGCGGCTGTTCCTGGAGCGGATGGAACGACCGGACGTAGATGCGATTACCGAGATCCCGCCGGCGCTCGCGCTCCGCCAAAAGAATACGATCAAGAACGCACGTTCCACCGTCGGCACCGTTACCGAGATCAACGACTATCTGCGGCTGCTGTTCGCCTCGGTCGGACGTACGATTTGTCCGCGTTGCAAGCTCGAGGTTACGCGCGACACGGTCGAAGGTTCGGCTGCCGCCGTGCTGGCCAATTCCGGCCGCTATATTTTCCTAGCTCCCTTCGATGCCGGCTCGCGATCGCTCAAAGAGGCGACCGCATATCTGGTCGAAAACGGCTACCACCGCCTTTATCACGGCGACGAAATCGTCGAGACGGCAGACTTCGCCGAACGCTTTGCCGGCAATGGATCGACCTTTGCTGCAGACCACCATAAGAGCCCCACAGAATTCTCGTTGATGGTTGTGATCGATCGCGTCGCGGTGACTTCCGAAGGCTCGGAAGAACGTGTGCGTGAGGCGATCGACAAGTCCTTCTATCTCGGCGGCGGACGCGCGCGAGTATTGAAGCTCGCGCCGGAAAATGGCGTTGCTCGAACCGCCGAGACGCTCGACTTCGACCGCCGCTTCAATTGTGCGCGCTGCGCCACCGCCTATCCCGAGCCCACGCCGGCTCTTTTTTCCGCCAACAGCCCGATTGGCGCCTGCCCGGAATGCGAAGGCTTCGGGCGGACGGTGGAACTCGATCTGGAAAAGGTGATCCCCAATCCCAACCTCTCCTTGCGGCAGGGATTGGTCGCACCGTGGCGCACGCCGGCCTACCGCGAAATGCAGCAATGGATGCTCAAGTGTGCACGACGAGCGCATATGCGAACGGTTGTTTCATTTCGCGAGATGAACGACGAGGAACGCGCGTGGCTGCTCGACGGCGAGCCCCGGCTCGAGGGCCAGAAATGGGATGAGCGCTGGCCGGGCGTACGCGGTTTCTTCGCCTGGCTCGAACGCAAGCGCTACAAGACCCACGTCAGAATCTTGCTCGCGAAGTACCGGCGCTTTATCCCCTGCCCTGCTTGTCACGGCTCCAAGCTCAAGGCCGAGGCGCTCAACGTCGTCATCGAGGGGCAATCGATCGCACAGGTAATGCAGCTGTCGGTGCGGGATCTGCCGGACTGGATCGCAGGTTTGCGCAAGCACAAACAGATCGCCGCGCGCGCGGGTGTGCTGCTGCGAGAACTTGGCAACCGCGTCGGTTATCTCAATGAAGTCGGCCTCGGATACCTGACGCTCGAACGTCAGGGCCGGACCCTTTCGGGCGGCGAGGCGCAGCGGATTCATCTGGCAAGCGCACTCGGCAGTCTCCTTTCGGGCACGCTCTACGCCCTCGACGAACCGACCGTCGGGCTCCATGCGGGCGACTCGCGCAGATTGCTGGGCGTGCTGCGCCATCTGCGCGACCTCGGCAATACCGTGGTTGTGGTCGAACACGATCCAGTCATGATCGCGGGCGCGGACTACCTCGTTGAGCTCGGTCCCGGCGGCGGACGCCAGGGCGGACAATTGATGCGCGAGGGCGCACCCGCCAAGGCGCTCAACGGCAACAGCGAGACTCCGGGCCGCGTGTTGCTGATGCGCGCGCTTTCACATCAGCGGCGCTTTACCAAGCGCGACCCCGCTGTGCGCATCACCGGCGCGACGGAAAACAATCTTCGAAATCTTAGCGTCGCAATTCCGACCGGACGGCTGGTTTGTGTGACCGGGGTCTCGGGCTCTGGCAAATCGTCGCTGGTCGAGACCGTGCTGTACAACAATTATCTGCGCCGCGCCGGAGAAGCCGTCAGTGAAGTCGGCGCTTGCGAGCGGATCGAGGGCCTCGATCTGATTGGCGAAATGGTTCACATGGGCCAGGAGATGCCGACGCGATCGCTCCGCTCCAATCCAGCGACGTACCTCAAGATCTACGACGAAATCCGCAAGCTCTTTGCAGCGAGCCCCGAGGCCCGCCGCCTCGGTGTCAAGACTCGTGACTTCTCTTTCAACGTCGAAGGCGGACGTTGCGACCGTTGCCATGGCACCGGCACCGTAACGATTGAAATGCATTTCATGGCCGACCTTGAAGTGAAGTGCGAAGCCTGCGACGGGCGCCGTTTTCAAAGCCATATCCTCGGCATCCGCTTCAACGGCAAGAACATTAACCAGGTGCTCGACCTTACGATCGATGAGGCTCGAGAATTTTTCGATCGCAATCGCTATCCCGCGATCGCCAAGCGACTCGAACCGCTGGCGGCGGTCGGGCTCGGCTATCTGCAACTGGGACAGACCACCTCGACGCTTTCCGGTGGCGAGGCGCAACGGCTCAAACTCGCACGCTTTTTGCTGGCCGATCTCGAACCACCGCGGACGGGAGAGAACGGCAAGCCGCTGCCGCGCATGTTCCTGCTCGATGAGCCCACGACGGGACTGGCCTCATCGGACATCAAGCGGCTGCTGCGTGTACTTGCGCGGCTGGTCGCCGACGGCAATACGCTCGTCGTGATCGAGCACAATCTCGAGTTCATCGCGCACGCCGATTACATCATTGACCTCGGCCCGGGGGGCGGCGACGAAGGCGGACGGCTAGTAGTCGCGGGCGATCCGCTCACGGTCGCGGCGAATGATAAATCCCAAACTGGTATCGAGTTGCGGCGGCTCTTCGGGCTGCCGGTAGCCGCAAGTCCCCGTGTAATCAAAACCGCCTTACGCAGCGCCGCCGCGCCCTGAGCGCTAGGCCGCGACGAACCGTAAGGGTTCGCAACCCGCCATGCTGAACACTCCGCTGAGCGATGCCGCATGCCAGTGGATAATTCCAGCGCAATTTTCAAACGGGCGATGGCGTGACGCCCTGCTACTCGCTAGAGTTTGTTGCGAAATTACGGCGCTGCCGCTGCGGCTCCGAAGCAGGAGGTTTCCAAAGCTCGTCATGCGGACCCCTGAATCTTCCTCGGAGAAACTCAAGAACTTTTTCCTCACCGTCGTGCGCAAGAGCTTCGATCAACTCGGCGTCGGCGATCTCCAGACTGCGGATTACGTCGCCTCGGTGCTCGCCGAATTCGGCCGCGCGGATCGCTGGCTGGCGATTCGCGGAGCCGATGGACGCAAGCTCACCAGTGTCGTCGAAATGATGGTCTCGCAATTGGGGCCCGACGAAACCGCTCGCGTGAACGGTGAGCGCGCCGTGCGCAAATACGTCGGCGATTACACACTCTTCATGTCGGGGTTGTTTCGCCGCTTCGTCGAGCGCGGCGGCTATCTTGACTATTACCTCGAAGAAGGAGCGCGCTCATATCGCGCGGTGTCGGTGCTCGACGTCTCGCTCTACAACCCCGGGTTTCTCATGTTCGAGGAGCTGAGCAATCGCTTCGAGAATTATTCCGGCGCGCTCGACTTCATGCGCAAATGTTACTTTGCGCCGGCGCCCAACGAAGATCCGTTCGCAGGCTTTTTGCGTCAGATTCAGGGCTGGGTGCGCTACGGACTTTCCGACAACTGACGGCGACCGCCGTGACTCGGAGCGGCTCGACCGTTACCTCGTGCGCCTCGGACGGGCGGGGTCGCGCCGCGCCGCCGTTGAGCTGATTTCGAGTGGCCGGGTTCGGGTCAACGGACGACATTATCGTAAGGGCGAAGTCATTGCGCCCGGCGATCGGGTCGAGGTGACCCCGACCCCGGCGCACGATGCACTAGCGCCGAATCCCGACTTCAAGATCATGATTCTATTCGAGGATGCGGCGGTGATCGTTGTCGACAAGCCGGCGCTGACGCCGTGTCATCCGCTGCGCTTCGACGAGCGCGACACCGTGATGAACGCGATCGTTGCGGCCTATCCAGAAACTGCTCTGGCGGGTGATAAACCGCTCGAAGGCGGCTTAATCCATCGGCTCGATAACGGAACTTCGGGAGCGCTGATGATAGCGCGAACGCACGAAGCGTTCATCGCTATGCGCGAGGCCTTGCGCATAGCGCGCGTGACTCGGCACTATCGCGCGCTGGTGAGCGGGCGTTTTGAGGGCCGAATGGAAATCGCGGCGCCCATCGCGCATCATCCGAAGAACCCTCGAAAAATGGTTGTGATCGATTCGGTGAGCAAACCGATCCGGTCCGCGACTGTTTCGTCAGCTACGCGCGATTGCGCGACGGATGTACCCTTCGCGTTATCAGGCGTGCGGTATCGATCCAATCCGCGACCTGCGTTCACGCAAGTCGAAGCGCTATCGTATGAGGATGGATTCACCGTCGTGCAGGTGACGCCGCGCACCGGCAACCGGCACCAGATCCGCGTGCACCTTTCATCCGTCGGCTTTCCGATCGCCGGGGATGAGCTTTATGGCGGCCCTGCGCTCGCGGGCTTGGCGCCCGGCCGCTTCTGGCTTCACTTGCGGGATCTGGAATTTGAATCGCCTACTGGAGCCCGAGTGAAAGTCACCGCCCCGCTCGCTCCGGATCTCAAGGACTCCGTCGCGCGTTTATAGTCGCACTTGATCGGCAGCGGCTAACGCCGACCCTGTCGTATCTACCTGATTGAGCGCGGTCGCGCGTCCTTACAAATCAACCATGGCCGTCAACATAGACGCGCCGATACTGGAACAGCCACTCACCATCAACCTTGCGCAGCTCGTCCTGGTAGCGTCCGATCGCCTCGAGCGACGCCTTGCCATTCTTGCAATGGTAGTACGTGAGATAGCACCCCCCCATCCCGCGGTCGCCTTCGATTTGAAAGGTCACGTTGGTCATCATGTGACGAACTTGCGCGTCGCCGGCGGAATTCTTGTAAGTCACGGTGAACTTGCGCAACGCGTCCTGTCCCTCGTGACGACCCAGCCTCGGGCTGTCAAAAACTCCGTCCGCCGTGAAGCATTTGACCCACTCGTCGTACGGACCGTGATCGATCGTAAATGCATAGCGCGCGTAAAGTTCGCGGATCTGCTCGCGATCCTCCGCCGTCCCCGTTAGTGGCATATTGTTCTCCCATTGGTCGCTCAGAAATTCGCGCGAGGCTCCAATTCAGATGACCTCGTCTTCGCGCAAACGCCCCACGTCGTCCCAACTGTAACCCAACAACTCGGTCAAGATGATTTCAGTATTCTCGCCAAGCTCAGGCGCTCGGCCCCGCGCATTGCCAGGCGTTTTGCTCAGGATAACCGGCACCCCGACCAGTTTGGTCTTGCCCATCTCGGGGTGGTCGTAATCGACGATGTAATCGTTCGCGAGGACCTGTTCGTCGTCCGGCAAATCGGTGATCGTGTTGACCCGGGTATAGATGAAGTCGCCGCCGCGCTTAAGGATTCCCATCCATTCGTCGCGCGGTTTGGCGATGAATACTTTGTCCAGAATCGCCACGAGCTCGCGATGGTTTTTGCCGCGAACCTTGATGCCGTTGAAGCGTGGATCGTCGATCAATTCGGGTGTCCCGAGTGCTACGCAGAAATCTTTCCAGTAGCGATCGGTCTGCAGCATCCCCAGGCTGATCCACTTCCCATCGGCGCACTTGTAATGATTCCAGAGCGGATTGTAGGCGTCGTCGCGCGTCGAGCGCGGGAACTCGTGCCCCAGGATGGTCTTGCTCGACACGTTGAGACCTTGCAGCGCGATCATCGATCCGAGATGCGATGCGTTCACTTCCTGCCCAACGCCATAGCGTTCGCGCGCCACCAATGCCGTCATCACGCCGTAGGCGAGCATGATCGCGCCCATCTGATCGGCCAGACCGCCGTTCAGATAGATCGGATCCTCGGTCGCAACACTTGCGATATTCATGATTCCCGATCGCGATTGCGCCAGGTAATCGAACGAGGGCTCGCCGCTGTCCGGGCCATTCGGCCCATAGCCCGACGAGCTCGCGTACACCAGCTTCGGATTGTGTGCGGATAAATCCTTGTAACTCAGGCCCAGGCGATCGGCGACTCCCTTGCGGAAGTTCTGCACGAAGACATCGCTTTTCGCCGCCAGGCGATACACGATTTCGCGCGCCTCAGGCTTGCTGAGATTGAGCGTCAGGCTCTGTTTGTGACGGTTGTTGGCCTCGAAATAGAAATTATGGCCACTTTTAGCCGTCGCAGCGGAGCCCCCAATGGCGAAAATCGATCGCCCCGGATCACCTTTGTCGCGTTCTTCGATCTTGATGACCTCGGCGCCCATGTCGGCCAACATCGTGGTCGCCACCGGGCCTTGTTGCCATATCGTCCAATCGATGACCCGTATACCCTTTAATGGTGCGTCCATGGCGCCTGTATAACATAGAACGCGACAAATTGATCATGGTCGCGAGGCGGCTCTGGCGTCGCCCTACCCACTTGAGTTTGGCGCTGCAACGCTTCATCTCTATTGATGTCGATCGATAACGCGCAGATGCTGAATTACCTCATCAATTTCTTCTATCCGCCACGATGCGCCGCGTGTGATGCGCGGCTCGGTTCCGGCGCGGTTCAACGGCTGTGCAAGGATTGTCACTCCCACATCGATCCCATATTGGAGCCGCTCTGTGACATTTGCGGGATTCCGCTAGCGACAAAGCCTCTAGGTACCGCGGCCGACAGCGTTGAATGTTGTACCAGTTGCCTGAATTCGCCACCGCACTTCACTCGTGCGCGCGCGGTTGTGCGCTATAGCCATAGCGCCGCGGAGAATGATCGCGATGTCGTTCCGTCGATTATCCGGCGGCACAAGTACGGCCTCGACCAATCGTTGGCGCACGCGTTGGCGGAGTGTCTTGGCGATGAGCTGCCGCTGGGCGATGCTAACTACGATCTCGTAATCCCCGTACCGCTTCATCGCGAGCGTTTGCGATGGCGCGGATTCAACCAGGCCGCGATGCTCGCGTATGCCGTCGCGCGCCGAATCGATCGTCCGCTCGACCTGAGCACGTTGGTCCGGGTTCGCCCGACGCCGCCGCAAACGCGCCAGAATCGCCTCGAGCGGGTCAAAAATCTCAGACGTGCGTTCGCCGTCCGCCGTCCCGCGCGCCTCTCCAGCCGCCGCATCCTGCTAATCGATGACGTTATGACGACCGGCGCGACCGCCGACGAATGCGCCCGCACTCTGATCGCCGCCGGCGCTCGGCGTGTCGATGTGCTGACCTTGGCCCGCGCCGTATGAATTTCGAGCGCCGAACCACCTGGGAGGAACGCCATCGCGGATCCACACCCGGCGATCCCGAGCCCTCGGTGATCGAACTATTGCCGCTGCTGCCGCGAGGCGCGGCGCTCGATATCGCCGCCGGAACGGGCCGCAATGCGATCGCTCTCGCTCGCGCCGGATGGCGTGTTGTTGCCGCGGATTTCTCAGCGCCTGGAATGCGCACGCTTGCCAATCTCGCCGCTCATCAGGAGCTCGCGATTTCGGCGATGCTCGTGGACCTCGAAGCGTCCTTTCCCTTCCGCCCCAACTCTTTCGACGTGATTCTCAACGTGAGCTATCTCGACCGCGATCTCGTCCCAATGCTTAAAACCGCCCTACGCCCCGGTGGCGCGCTCCTGTTCGATACGTACTTGAACGATGAGGCCGACGAAGCGGGTCACGGCCATCTGCGCAACACTCGCTTTACCCTCGGCCATTACGAATTGCGCGCGCTGCTTTCTGATCTTGAATTGATTCGCTATCGCGAGGGCCTCGTGGTCTATCCTAACGGCAAGCGCGCCTGGCGCGGCACCGCACTCGCGCGGCGGAGAGACTGAACATCATGGCGGCGCGGCTTACATACAAATCCGCCGGGGTCGATATCGACCTCAAGGAGAGCTTGATTCCGTTCTTTCGGCGCATCGCCAGCCCAACGCGGGGAGCTCACGTCCTCGAAGGCATCGGCGGCTTTGGCGCGATCATCGGATTGAACGGCGCGGCTAAAATGCGCACGCCGGTGTTGGTCGCCGGCACCGACGGCGTCGGCACAAAATTGAAGATCGCATTCGCCACCGGCCGGCACGACACTATCGGCATCGATTGCGTCGCCATGTGCGTCAACGACATCGTATGCCACAACGCGCGCCCGCTCTTTTTCCTCGATTACATCGGTTGCGGCAAGCTCGATCAGAGCCTCGCACTCGCCATCGTCAAGGGTATCGCGAAGGGTTGCGCGCAAGCACAGATGGCGCTCGTCGGCGGTGAAACTGCGCAGATGCCCGGCCTCTATCGGCGCGCCGAATATGATCTTGCCGGCTTTGCCGTGGGTCTTGCCGAGCGCTCGCGAATCCCGAATCCAGCGAAAATGCGCGCCGGCGATGCGATTATTGGCTTGGCCGCGTCCGGCCTTCACTCCAATGGATTCTCGCTTGTGCGCAAGGTCCTGATCGATCGCGCGAAACTCAAGCTTGGCGCACGCGTGGCGGAACTCGGCGGCACGCTCGGCGACGAGTTGCTGCGCCCGACCCGCATCTATGTCGGGACCGCGCTTGAGCTTTTCGATCGCTTCTCGATCAAGGGCTTGGCGAATATCACCGGCGGCGGTGTCATCGAGAATCTGCCGCGGGTGATGCCGAAGAACCTGCACGCGACTATCCGCCGCGGCACCTGGACCGTGCCGCCGATCTTCAATCTCATCGCCCGGCTCGGCAAAATCGATCAGGCCGAAATGGATCGCACGTTCAACAACGGCCTCGGCATGGTCGCGATTGCCTCCCCCGATCACGCCGATGCGATCGTTAAACATCTCCGCTCGCGCAAGCAGCGCGCCTTCATCATCGGCGAAATGACGCGCGGCGCACGCGGCATGACGATTGCCTGAGTTTACCGATGACTACCGCATCGACTACCCCATCGACTGCGCGACCGCCGGTGAAGCTCGGCGTCCTCATCTCAGGCGAGGGTACCAATCTGCAGGCGATCATCGACGCGATCGATCGCGATGATCTCAAGGCCGACGTCCGCGTCGTAATCTCCAACAAGCGGACTGCGCCCGGTCTCGAACGCGCACGCCGACGCGGTATCGCCGCGATCGTTATCGAACATCGCGCCTTTCCCTCGCGCGAGGCTTTCGATAGTGCGCTCGTCGCTTCGCTGCGCCATCACGACGTCGAGTTGGTGATCTGCGCCGGTTTCATGCGCCTGCTTTCGCCCGTGATGATCGCCGCGTTCCGCGATCGCATCATGAACATTCACCCCGCTCTATGCCCCGCGTTTCCTGGCCTCGACGCTCAGCAGCAGGCGCTGGATTACGGCGCGCGTTTCTCCGGATGCACCGTCTTTTTCGTGACCGAGGGCGTCGATGATGGCCCCGTAATCGTGCAGGCGGTCGTGCCGGTGCATCAGGACGACAACGAAGCCGCCCTCGCCGCACGCATCCACGCCGAGGAGCATCGCATCTATCCCTTCGCAATTCGGCTCTACCAGGAAGGCCGCCTCGAGCTTCGCGGGCGCAAGGTTTACATCCGCGACGCCTCGCCGATCGGCCCCATCGCCAACAACGTCAATCCGCGCCTGCCCTGATTTGAAACTGTCCGTCGTCGTCCCGATGCTCAACGAGGAAGGCGCGATTGCCGCGACCCTTGACGCGATTCGCACTGGCGCGCCCAACGCCGAGGTTATCGTGGTTGACGGCGAAAGTAGCGACCGCAGCGTCGATCTGGCGCGTCCTCGATGCGATCGTTTAATCGTGGGACCGCGCGGGCGCGCTCGCCAGATGAACGCTGGAGCCGCACTCGCCTCGGGCGACGTCCTCGCCTTCGTTCACGCCGATACCATCGTGCCGTCAACTTTTGCCGCCGATATCGAACTGGCGCTCGACGACTCGCGAATCGCCGGTGGCCGCTTCGATGTCACCTTCGACGTTCGCACTCCCGCGCTCGACGTTGTCGCCACGATGATCAGCACCCGTTCCCGTCTGATGCGATCTGCTACCGGTGATCAAGCGCTCTTCGTCCGCCGCGAGGTCTTCGACCGCCTCGGCGGCTACGCCGATATCGATCTATGTGAGGACGTCGATTTCATCCGCCGGATGCGCCGCGTCGGCCGCCTCGGATGCCTACGCACCCCGGTCATCACGTCATCGCGCCGCTGGCGCAGCCACGGCGTCGCCCGCACTGTCGTCCGCATGTGGATTGTAAAGTCGCTCTTCCTCGCCGGGGTTTCGCCCCAATGGCTAAAGCGTCACTACGCCGACACTCGTTAGCTTGGCATCGCGAGCTGCGTTGCTCGCGCGACAGCCTATCGCGGGCGGCAAAATACGAGTTATTATAGAACCCTTGCGGCAAACTGTGCCGCTCAGGAAGATAAAGCATAGGGGAACAGGACGAACGTGGCGAAAGTACAGGTTTACACGACTACCTATTGCCCATTTTGCACTCGCGCGAAGACCTTGCTTAAGAACAAGGGCGTCGCCTTCGAGGAAATTGACGTCACCCATGATGACGAGTTGCGCCAGAAGATGATCGAACTGGCCGGCGGACGTCGCACCGTGCCCGAGATTTTCATCAACGACAAGATCATCGGCGGCTATGACGAACTCCGCGCCCTGGAGATGAGGGGCGAGCTCGATTCCATTCTGGCAGAGACGGTTTGAAGCACTCCGCTCCGTCGCCAAAGTCGTGGCTCCGATTGCGCCGACACTCCCGCGCGAATCGAACCTGAACCTTGAGCGACGAATACGACAGCGAGCGTTTCCCGGGGAACTTCTATCCCGGGCTCATCGTGATCCTTGACCGTGCCCGCGGACGCGGCATCGTGCGCTCGCATAGCGGACGCGAAATCCCCTTTCAATTTCCCTTCGTCGCGGTCGTCGGCGCCCCGCTCGGCGGTCGCGCACCCGGCATCGAAATGCTCCGCGAGGGCGACACCGTCGGCTTCGACGTCGGCTGGACCTCCAAGGGCCTTTGCATCACCTCGATCAAACCCGCCGCTCGCTCCAATGCTGGCGACTAGCCTGCGCCCGCAATTAATCTAAAGTGATACTTTAGATATTGGGCTGCCGTGCGGTCAGCGTGCGCGCGACCGCCTCGCGCCATCCTTCTACCAATCGTTCGCGTTCGGGACCTCGCATCCGCGGCCGAAATTTCCGGTCAATCTTATGTAATACTTTAAGTTGATTAGCCGATCGCCATACTCCCACCGCCAGGCCCGCGAGAATCGCCGCACCCAGCACCGTGGTCTCGCCCATCAACGGTCTCCATACCGCCCGCCTCGATATATCGGCCTGGAACTGCATCAGATAGTTGTTGGCCGCCGCTCCTCCATCGACGCGCAACTCCTTGATTCGATGCCCTGCGTCCCGCTCCATCGCGACCAGCACGTCGTTCACCTGGTACGCGATGCTGTCGAGCGTCGCGCGCACTATGTCCGCTCGAGTCGTGCCGCGTGTGAGGCCGAAGATCGCACCGCGCGCCGCGCTATCCCAATACGGCGCACCCAGACCGACGAACGCCGGAACGAAATACGGCGACGAGCGGTCCTTGCTGCGCGCCGACAGTGCCTCCGTATGCGGCGACTTCGCGATCACCTTCA
>Ga0206836_10170_pt1 | contig 16702 bp, 12 predicted proteins | sample Alteio_BWOrgCont_28_FD_152871 | JGI IMG/M metagenome (GOLD analysis project Ga0206836, IMG submission 152871) | Enriched cells from forest soil in Barre Woods Harvard Forest LTER site, Petersham, Massachusetts, United States -... | ecosystem: Environmental > Terrestrial > Soil > Temperate forest >...
CAGACTGAACTGTACCGGGCATCGCCATTATCGGTGTGCCGGGCTACCACACATCTTATGGTGAGACAACGAAGCATACGTTGGAAGCCTCTGTCTTGAATAGCTCAATGCTCCCGTAGTAGGTCAGATGGGACCGGGAGTCATGCGGTCTGAGTTGGTGGGGCTTGAAGTTCCCCACTGACGGGTCTGGATAACGGACTCAGCGACGATGATCTCCTCACAGATCGTCGCTCCGAATCGCCAGGGGTAAAGTATGCCACCTACGAGATGAAGGTCGAGAACTGGAACATGGGAACCCTGATTGACCGCCCGGCAACGGAGCCGGGCTAGCCACGGAGACTGGAGATGGTGAATCGAGGGGGCGGAGGCTGCGTAGTAGTCCGAGCACGGGAAAGCCGTGTACATGGCGAAGGCAGGCAAGGAACCGACAGAGTTGCGAAGACGGAGGAACCATCCATGGACTTGGGTGATCAGGCTGATGAGGCCTGGCTCCTCAGCGTGCAACGCAAGCTCTATCAATGGAGCAGGACACATCCTGAAGACAGTTACCGTGATGTGTGGAACTGGACGACAGACATCCGCAACTTGCGGTGCGCCTGGCAGAAAATCGCTCTCAACAAAGGGCGTCGCACTGCCGGGGTCGACGGGATGACAGTAGCGGGAATCAAAGGGGCAATGGGTATGGAGTTGTTCCTTGAACAACTCCACGGTGACCTGAAGAGTGGCCGGTACAAGCCGAGCCCCTCACGACGGAAGCTGATCCCCAAGCCACGTCAGCCGGGGAAGTTCCGACCCCTCGGTATCCCGACCGTGCGTGACCGCGTGGTTCAGTGTGCGGTCAAGAACATCCTGGAGCCGATCTTCGAGGCTAGCTTCTGGCATGTGTCGTACGGGTTTCGACCCGGACGAGGCTGCCACGGCGCCTTGGAGCATATCCGCATGAGCATGCGCCCGCGAGCGAAGGCAGAAGATGGCCGACGTCACCGGACACCCTACCAATGGGTCATCGAGGGGGATATCAAGGGCTGTTTCGATAACATCGATCACCACCAACTGATGGAGCGGGTTCGCGCCCGTGTCGCAGATGGCAAGGTGACGAGGTTGATCGCGCAGTTCCTGAAAGCCGGCGTCTTGTCAGATGGCTTCCTGCTACCGACAGACAAAGGCACTCCTCAAGGTGGCGTGATCTCTCCGCTGCTCGCTAACATCGCCCTCGGCATCATCGAGGAACGATATGAGCGGTGGACACACCATCGTCGCAAGATCCAGGCTCGCCGCAAAAGTGATGCTACGACGGCGGCGTTGTGGGCGCGCATGACTGACCGTAAAGCTGGGCGGGCAGTCTTCTTCCCGATTCGATATGCAGATGACTTCGTGGTTCTCGTATCCGGTACTCGCGAGCAAGCCGAACAGGAAAAGGTGGAGCTTGCGAGCTACCTGCGGGAGTCGATGAAGTTGGAGCTATCAATCGAGAAGACACGAGTCTCCGATCTGAATGAGGGCTTCCAGTTCCTCAGTCAGCGGGTGCGCTATAAGTGGCACCCGTGTTTCGGCTATATGCCGAGGATCGAGATACCAACTAGCAAACGGGCGGATCTTCGGCACACGGTGAAGCAGATGACCAAGGGCGCCAACACGCTTTGGTCTCTGTCTGAGCTTCTCCAGAAACTCAATCCTGTTCTGCGGGGATGGGGAAATTACTATCGTTTCTGCACCGGCGCAAGCCGTCAGTTCGCTGCACTCGACTTCTATGTCGGGGACTGCATCTGGCGTTGGCTGATGAAGAAGCATAAGAAACTCCATCGCAAGAGGACACGGCTAGTGCGACTGCCGAGTCTTCTCCGTCCTACTCGCAAGCTATGGCGCGAAGGCGATATCGAGCAGTTCCTTCTCTCCATGCTGCGCGTGGAACGCTTCCGCAGAGGTTGGATGCGCACTCCTGCATACATCTGTGTTCCCGGAGAGCCGGATGCATAACGAAAGGTGCACGTCCGGTTCGGAGGGCGGGCATCAGAACCCGACGGCAGCAATGCCGCACGGCGCTGATGCTCGACCCTACTCAGCGCCAGGACGCATGACGGCCGCACGGTGCGGATGTTGAACCTTATCGATGAGTACACCAGGGAGTGTCTGATGATTCGCTGCGAGCGGAGTTGGACGAGCGCGAAAGTGATTTCTGCGTTGGCGGACGTGATGGTGATGAAAGGGATTCCGGAGCATCTTCGTTCTGATAACGGCCCCGAGTTCGTGGCCCGTGATCTGCGCAAATGGTTGGCTGCGACCGGTGCAAAGACGCTGTACATCGAGCCCGGTTCTCCGTGGGAGAACGGCTACTGCGAGAGTTTTAACTCCAAGCTGAGAGACGAGTTTTTGAACGGCGAGATCTTCTATTCGTTGAAGGAACTGCGTGTGCTGGCCGAGCGCTGGCGCGTCCACTACAACACTGTCAGGCCACATTCATCGCTGGGCTACAGATCGCCAGCGCCGGCTGCATGGCTGACCGAAGCTTCCCAGGGGCATGGAAAAGTGGAAAGCAAAGAACGCTTCCCACTTTCCCACACCCCCGACTACGGCGACGAGGCATATCAATCACCCGCCGCGCTACACTAACAATCTCGCCGGTACAAAAGATCGGGCAGGCCAAATGTGCATGGAGCCGTCATTGGTTCCGCGAGGCAAAATCGCGGACAATTTCATTACTATAGTTGATTTTATTGGGGTTAATGCATCAAATCTCTTGACGCATCGACACTTAGGTGTAACACTACTGATGAACATCCATACGGTGCCTTAATGGCATCCGCGCGGACCGACTTGCAGAAAGCGGAAAAGCGCCAGAGCTTCGGCTTTGAGACCCGATGGCCTCAATTGAAGGCCCAACGATTCCGGCATTAGCTCGAATCGTTGTGATCCGATTAGCAATTCTTAATCAGACCGACCGGCTGGGACGTAAATTAAGCAACCGCAGATGTTCATGTATATCCGCCGCAGCTGCTACTTCGTAGTGCTGCGGCATTATTTTTGGGCCTCAATGGGAACCCCAAATTATCCTTCTCTAACATAGTCATTCGGGTATACGCTTGCGTGGGTGCCGCTTACAAATATTAGTCCCTTTCGCGAACAATCAAAACTGACGCATTGGAGTGGCTCACCTGATTTAAGCTGAACGTCGTGATGTAGCCCTTCTGCCAATGGCGCACCGAATCGGTAAACACTCCGGAGCAAATGGCGAAGACTATCTAAATCAGTTTCAGTCTCAATGTCATCAGGCAGCCCATGCAATTCATTTGGGCGCGCACACGGAAACACCAGCCCCCTAAAATCTCGAAAGATTCTCTGGTGTTCTTGACGCCTGAGAAAACCAGGGAGATCGTAATAGTCAAATTCATCGGCAGAAATATCCTCTGGCATTGGCTTCTCCCAGGTGCGGGCTCTATAAATCAATTCGCGAAATACATCGCGAAGTCTCCGGCCCCGCAAATGGAAGTTGACCGGTGGTAGCAAGAGTGGCTCTGACGACTTTCTGGTTTCGATGCGACGCTGAACGGAGCCGACGAGCTCTTGGCGATAGATTTCGACGGCACCGCGAATCGCGGAATCAATTGAATGTCGGTCATGTCGCTTTTGACGACCCGAGTCATCATAGTCAGCAAGTTCTCTGAGAGGAACAGGGAAAACAAAGAACTCAAAGGCATCGAGGAGGCGCCGATCATCTTGGGCAGGGACATAAAACAGGGCTATCCGTCTAGGTCGAACATTTTGGCCTTCACTTCGATTCTTGAGCCGTCGGATGGAGAACGAGACCGAACCCCTCAATAGCAACTCAATGCTGCTTGGCCGGAATAGAAACCCATCATTGCTCGGTGATGGAGTAGCAATCACTTTGACATACGGGCCGACAAGTTTCTCGATGACTTCTTTCCCATAGTCGTGAAGCGGCTTTGGCAATCCAGCAAGAAGGAAAAGATCAACCGGAGTGGTCGAAGCAGTAGATCCAGATGGTAGAGTTCGGACCTTACGTTTGCCCATGCATCACCGGAATCGACTCAGGGTTTGAGCAATGTCGGCAGGAATCAGCATTCTTTCAGCCACGTCGCGGGGCTGAGCCGCGACTAATCGATCAAGTGCTGTGCGACCGTCCTCTGAATAGTTCTTTGAAGACTCCTCCGTCCACCCAAACTGCCGAAGTTCCACGCCATGAGCAATCGCCCATTTCTGAATCCGATTTTCCAGATCGCTTTTGTCCGCCAGGGGTAGCTGTTGAAGAGAGTCGACTCGGAGCCCGGGACGCCGGTATTCAGGATCAACGAAGATGTACTCTGAGATTTTATCCTGCGGGATCGCACCCACTTCGTACCTGAACGGTCGAACTCGATGAACATATATTGGCTGGTTCTGAACGTCAATGCAAAAAGCGAGCAAGACTGGCCGCGCTAAGTCCTCCAAGCGTGTTTGCGTGTTTGGCTGGGTTGTCGACCGTCTGGCAATTTGCTCCTCTACCCCTGCTCGGGAATCGGGCGTCACGACCGCGATGTATGCCGGAGCGTGTGGGTCCCTCACAATTTGGAGATCAGGTTCGCATGTCTCACTTATAAGCTGCTTTAGGCTTCGCTGCCCACGTTCATCTGGCCAGATTTGCCGTCTTTCGATCTCTGCTCCAAGGTGGGATAACAACAGAGGCGAACTGGTCGATCCGTAATGAAGGCGAACGATCTCCTTGATTTTTTCCCTGAAGTCTTCTAGCGAAATCGCCACTTCTGGTCACCTACTTGAATGAGCGATGCTATGGTAACACGCGCGAGTTCGATCAAAACTTGAGAGTTCTGACCAAATGATGTTCTCTCACTTTGCATCCAGCGTCGAACCTGGAAATCAAGGCGTGACCTGGCTCGATCCGCAGATTGGGGCTGCTATCAATAGTTGTGACCACCCCTAATTGTCGGATCGGGATTTTGCTGCGCAAAACGACTGGGTGTCGATTTTGTAGCTGTGCATCGCCAAAATACCATCCGTGCGTTTCGAGGCCCTGATTGGGAGTCCGGAGGGTGTTCAGGAAGGGGACCAGTTACGTGTGGCTCGCCAAAACTGCATCAGGACCGATTCCGGATCGTTCAAACGCCCCCATCGGGCATATCACACTCCGCCCCTCCAGATCAGCGCGCCACTCAAAAACTGAGATACTGCGTCACGGGGAATTAGGAATCCCGCATTTTCAGAAAGACGGACACACCGATTCGAGTCCTTTCGAAATTTACCTGATTGTTCGGGAGCCGATTTGTCAGGCGGCGAGATCGTAGCGGTGCTGCAGGCCACCCATTCTCGACGTCGCGATGACCTTGCTGTTTGCATTTGCTCTCGCAGTTGCAGTTCGAGTTGCAGGTGTCTCTTTGTCCAACCCGGGGTGGGTCCGGTCGTCGTGGTAATAGTGAACATACTCGGACATCAGTCGCTTCAGATGGCGGTCGTTCAGGGCGATCACATGGTCCAACAGATCGCGGCGGCAGTTGCCGACGAACCGCTCGGCTACACCATTCTGCCATGGGCTCCGCACCGCAATTCGAATAGGGGTCACGCCCAGGCTCTGCGCCGTTTCCAGAACCTCCCCCTGGAACGTGTGCTCGCGATCAAGGATGAGAAACTTCGGCGCGGAATCGTAAGGGAAGGCCTCCCGAAGTTGCTGAGATAACCAAGCCTGCGTCGGATGCCGCGTGACGTTGTAATGAAGAATGCGCCGCCGGTCATGAGCAATGACAAAGAAGCAATACAACACGCCGAAAGCGAGCGTTGGTACAGTGAAGAAGTCCATCGCAGCGATGGCTTCGCGATGATTGCTCAGGAATGTTGCCCATCGTCTTGCCGGTTCAGAGCTCCGAGGGGCCTTCCGCATCCAACGCAAGACCGTCCGCTCCGAGATATCGAATCCCAGCATCTTTAGTTCGCCATGGATGCGGGGCGCGCCCCAGGTGCGATTCTCAGCGACTATGCGGAAGATCAACTCCCGCAGTGCCTGGCTAGTCGGCTTCCTTCCAACAACGGCATGTTTGCGTGAGATCCACTTCCAGTAGAGCTCAAACCCAGCTCGATGCCAACGGATGACCGTTCCTGGCTGCACGAATACGAGTGCGTCTTTCCATCCGGTCCAGAATCGCCGCAACAGAATCCAGAAAATCCGATCCGTCCCGGTGAGGCGAGGCCGAGAATGCTTGAACGTCAATGCGGCGAGTTGTTGTCGAAGTGCCAGGTTTTCGAGGACAAGATCGCGGCGGGAGCGAAGGAGCCCAGTTGCCAGCGTCATGAGGAGCATCAACAGACGTAACATGACCCATTTTCGCATCGGAGAAACGAACGTGCCACAAATCTTCCAAATGCCTGATTGTGCGGCGGATCGGAGTTTTGGCGAGGAACAGGGGCAATATGCTTGGCTTCCACATGTTAGGCTTCCAATATTCTGTTGGCTTGATTCGTTTAGGATTCTCTGAGGTCAGCCATCTTCCATCGAGGAGTCGGCGATGGAGAATACGAAGATGTGCGCACGCAATTGAAGTATCTGAGATGGCTGTCACTCCATTGATCCGCCGGTCGGAGAAACATCGTTCAAGTATTCGAACCTTTCGCATCTTGTTTGTCCCTACCTTTCGGAAAATGCATGCGGCGCAACGGTTTTTTAGTTGATTGCCCTTAAACGCACCCAATCCGCACAATGAGGATTCGATGAGTGTTTCTTCTATTTTTGCATTCGTCAAGCGATCCATTCTGCGAAAGGGAGTCTGGCATTGGGTCCGCTTCGTCTGCCTTCTGGTTTTGGGTTGGTTTGCCGGGCACGAGCTCAAGGACAACCCTTACGTCAGAGACATCGGCTACTGGCTATACCCTTTTCAGATTCGGCTTCAAGATCGAGCTCCCGGGTATCCTCGTGTTACGGCTGTCGTCACCATCGAAGACAGCGATTATTGGGGGCCCGAGTTTGTTGGGCGCTCACCACTGAGGCGCGATCTGCTTGCCAGTTTGCTCGATAAGCTCCGCGAGGCTGAAGTTAATACTGTGGTGCTAGACATTGACATGCGCTCGCCGGACCCGACCCTCCCGGGGCTTGACTTCACCAATTATCAGTCGGAGGATGCGAAACTATTCGACTCGATTGAGGCTATGTGTAATGCAGGCCAAATTTTGGTAGTGGCCGCTTCAATTCGACGCCAGGACGACCAATATATCCCGGTTCCCTCCATCTACGATGCTCACAAGACTGGAACACCGAGGAACTTCTCTTGCCTGCGTCCGGGATATATCCAGCTGCCCGAGGACCTTCGTCTCGTCCCCGGCCAGCTCTCCCTGGGCAACGACCAGACCCTCGATTCGCTTTCGCTTGCTGCTCTCGGGCAAATTGACCCCCAGGCCTACAAGTTTGTCGTCGAAAGCCCTAACAGAGGCTTCCTTTACGCACGTTACTTGTCTGAGAAGGATTACGGGCCACAAGATAATGGCCAGTACCGCTTCACCTGTAAGGGGGTGCAAAGGGAAGATGCTGTGACGCTGCGCCATTTGCTTGCCAAAAAGGTTGTCCTCGTCGGGGGAGCCTGGCATGCCTTTGCCAAAGGTCAAGGCCCCGTAGTGGACAGCTACAACTCGCCCATGGGACCGATGCCGGGGGTATTTCTCCACGCCAACTACATTGAGGCACTCGATGGTGAGCGCGGCACATTTGCTCCGATATCAGATTTGGCGGTTGAAATTCTGGAGTTTACCCTGGTCATCGCGCTTGCTCTGATTGGCGCGCTCGATATCCACGCAGCCTGGAAATGGGGTGCCTTTGCACTCAGTTGCGTAATCAGCGTCGTGCTGACCTACGTGCTGCTTGAAAATTTGGGCATATTCCTCGATTTTCTTATTCCAATTCTCCTCCTTATCGGCCACACTTTCGTTGAGGAATTCCTGGGAATGCGCCATAAGATCAAGCATCTCAGCCATCGCACCGCGGAGGGCCACGAATGAAGTCATTCCACATAGTCCGATTCATTGCATCATGTCTTTTGATGGAGAGTATGATTGGGTGCCGGTCAGCCCCGCAGCCTTGCGTCGTGCCTGCCCCTGTGCAGCAATCAACTAATCAGACAGGAGAAGGTCAACCTGCGCCCTCTCCGGCTATGAGCCCACAATCCGCTAATGACAAGCCCGCGGTCCGCTCCAGTTCCCCTGTAGACGTAGACAAGAGCGCCGGAGTCCGCGGACGGAGGACCGTCAATTTCGTTGTCCGGCAAGCTGGCAGCCGCGTCGTGGGAGCGAACCTCACCGTGGTCAACGCAAAGGACAGAGTGGAAGTCGTTGGTACCACGGACGAGTGGGGTGAGTTTCACCCCGAATTGGCCCCTGGGCGGTACCGAGTCAAATTAGAATGGCAGGGACAAGGTATGGAGCAGAGCATTCAAATTGTCGACCGAACGCAGGATATTGACCTGAGTCTCCCCTCTTCACAGAGTAAGTAGAAGCAGGGACAGTCGGCAAAGGTCGATGACGGCGCGGTGCGAGCAATTCCTGCGAAATGTTCGCAAGTTCGCGCGTCCATCTCTTGCTCATTTTTCTCCAACTTTGATCTAAAATGGTTGCAACTTACCCAAATTGTTCATATAATTCAGACTCATTTCCAGGTCCACAGGTTTTGATCAACGTAAGATCTCCTCATTTTGGCGGCTGGGCCGCAACCTTTCCGATCGACTAGAGGAATGACTCCCATGGATGTCTCCCTCAACGCACGAGCGCGTCTAGTTGCCTTCGCACTATGCTTTTGCCCCATCGTCATGGTGGCGCAGACTGGTTCGGAATCCACCTTAGCAACCTTCTCCGCCGCAGACGGGATTGAGCCCCAGTCTCTAATTCAAGCCAGCGACGGGAACTTTTATGGAGTCGCGACTTTTGGCGGCAGCAGCCTTGGCACCGGTGCCTGTGTCTACACAGCCAATAACACGGATCTCGGGTGTGGCACCGTTTACCAGATGACTCCATCGGGTCAGGTCAATGTTCTCCATAATTTCGAGGGGACAGACGGAGGGGCTCCGGACTCTCTGATCGAGGGCAGCGATGGGAATTTCTATGGGACTACTGCCTTCGGAAGTTTGAATTCAGGAGTTTGCCTAAGCGTTGGGTGTGGAACAATCTTTGAAATCACGCCTCTCGGCGACTTTTCCTTGCTTTACAGTTTCACGGGAGGCAATGACGGCGCCTTTCCCGTTTCACTTGTCTTAGGTTCGGACGGGACTTTCTATGGTACAGCAGGAGCAGGGGGATCGAGCGGGTGGGGGGTGTTCTTTCAAATCTCAGCATCCTGGATGCCCACCCCACTTTACAATTTCTCCGGCGGAACAGATGGCTATTGGCCTGGGGCACTGCTCCAGGCCAGCGACGAGAACTTTTATGGAATGACACAGGCAGGAGGTAGTTCGACTAGCGCATGCCGGGGCGATTTTTTCTCTAGTGGATGTGGAACCGTATTTGGGCTCACTTCGGCTGGAGACCTTGCGATGCTTTATCCGTTTGAAGGCGTAAGCGACGGGGGGAACTACGCCCCTTCTCATAGACCAGCCATCGTTGTCCCAAGACATGGACACATTGTTGAAGGGATTCCAGGTGGGTATCAGAATATTTTGCCAAATGCCCTGGTAGAAGGAGAAGATGGAAACCTCTATGGAGCGACCCAAGGCTATAAGCCTCCCCCTGGTGCTTCCGGACCGATTCCGTTAACCATTTTCAAGATCACTCTGGGGGGTAACCTTACCACGCTCTACACCTTCCCTGATTTAAGCGAAGATAACAGTGGATCGGGCTTTGGTTTGACCGCCGGAACGGACGGCAATCTCTATGGTGTCGGCAACGATTTCATCTTCCAGGTATCGTCGACGCGGGTATTCAACAACATCTATACCTTCTCAGGTGACGCGACCGGCGGTTTGCCGGGAGTTCTGTCTCTGGGAAGCAATGGAGCATTTTATGGTGGCGCTTTAACTGGCGGCGGTACAACTGGAGTCGATTCCACTTGCCCCAATGGTGGATGCGGCACTCTCTTTGAGGTATCGCTTTCACCAGCCTTGAAGCCGCCCGTGACTCTCTCGTTCGCCTCCTCTTCAACAGATCCAGGAACGCCCGTAATCCTTACGTGGAAGGTATCGAATGCCTTTTCGACCACACTTCAGCAGTGCTATGCATTTGTGCAGGGAGGATCGTCGGACGCAGGCTTATGGACACGTCAGCAAACCGGGACACTAATGAATGGAGTGTACGGTGGCTCGATCAGCATCACCCCGACTCAGGCAGGTTCCTACACGTATGCACTCACATGCGGAGGAGTTGAAACAGGATTCGCGACGCTGACAGTTATTCCTCCCAGTCTCACAACGACAAGTCTCCCCACCGCGTACGTGGGGGTTCCGTATTCGGCCACCCTCAGCGCCACTGGCGGAGAAACGCCGTATGCTTGGGCACAAGCTTCGGGCCATTTGCCGGAGGGGCTTTCGATGGATGCCAGTACTGGAACCATTTCCGGCACTTCGACGAGCGCAGCGACCAGCAATTTCACAGTCACTGTCACCGATGCAGAGACTGAGCCTCTCATGGCAACCGCAGACCTGTCCATCACAAGCGTGGTCGGATCTGTTTCGGCAACCCCGTCGATCCTGAACGTTTCCGCACCGGGAGGTTCGGCTTCGACAACTTTAACCGTAACCGGATTCGCGTCCAATGCGATCAATCTCAGTTGCAGCGGATTGCCAAGTGAAGCAAGTTGCTCATTCGGAACTCCGGCTGCGGGGAACGGCATGGAGACAGTCGCATTGTCAATCAACACATCAGCGTTCTCCGTGGCAATCGTGGATTCACCCAATAGCAAACGTGGCGCAGCGTTGGGGTGGGCGGCTGTGTTTCCAGGATTGCTGGTTTTAATGCGTCGGTTTGGGAAACGGAGGCGAAATGGCATAAGAAGACTAGCAGCATTCAGCCTGCTAGCGTTGCTTTTGCCGTTTGGAAGTGGCTGTGGGAATACCGTCAGCTTGGCGCATCCAAATCCAGGAACTCCGACAGGCCAAAGCCTCGTGACAGTTACCGCGACCGGATCAGGTCAGACGGCCACCTTCTTGCTTACTCTCAATGTGGAATAAGTTGCCTGACGTGGGCCTTTGCAGCGGAATCCAAATCGATACTCAACTGAAATTGCTACGGTAGCCCCGAACCCAGATCGTAGATCGAAAAAATCAATGAGAGAGACCTCGAAACAGCGGCTGTATTTCTGTGTCTTCATCATCGCTGGGATTCTTACTGTTTGCGCCCCGCGAGCGGTTACGCAAGCAAAGAATGCAGACATCAACCGCTATCAGACCCAACTCAGCCGTGCATTGTTGTCGCACGACCTGAAGGCGCAGTCGGATGCTCTGGAGGGTCTCGCGGAATCGTACCGGGCGATCGGGGACAGTCTGAAAGCGATCTCCATGGTGAAGCGAACTCTGGCAATTGAGCGAGAGGTGCATGATCGCGACGGAGAAGCTCGGTCGCTCGTTACATTGGCGGCAGTCTATACCGACGGCGGTGACCCGAAGAAGGCACTCCCCATTCTGACATCTGCCTCGGCAACATTGGAGAGCCTGGAAGATCGACAAGGACAAGCATCTGCGTTGACGGCTACCGGCGAAGCGCAGTGGGCCCTCGGCAATTCGGAGGTGGCATTCGCCCTTTATCAGAGCGCGCTTGATCTCTATTCCGATTTACAGGACCAGCGCGCCGAGGGTGTCGTCCTCAGTGACATTGGTTCCTACTATTGGGGTGCAGGGAAATCAGATTCGGCGCTGAACTTTTACAACAGAGCCATTGCCAGAGAGACGGAATCAAACGATCTGAGCGATGAGGGCGTCACACTCTATGCGATTGGGCTCGTTCACGAGGGGATCGGCGAACATCAGCAAGCGCTGAGTTTTTATCAGCAGGCCGTCGGGCTTGAAAAGGAGACCGGCAATCGCTCAACGCTATCTGCGAGCCTGCATGGGATCGGCGAGGTATATCAGGATCTGGGCCAGCCGCGGAAGGCCTTAACATACGATAGGCAGGCTTTAATTTTGGAGAAGACGGTCGGCGATCAAGATGCGGAAGCGACCACCTTGACCAATTTGGGGACTGTTTACGGCGAGCTGGGGTTGCGGCGAACAGCGCTGACAATTCTCAACCGGGCGCTCACGATCCATGAGAAGACGGGGAACCGCAGATTGGTAGCCATTACGCTGCATGATCTTGGTGAGCTGTATAAGGAACTTGGCAACACTCAAAGGGCACTTGAAAATTACAGCAAGGCTCTGCCAGTCGAGATCGAAGTGGGAGACCAGGATGCAGAGGCCCGCACCCGGTGGAGGATGGCGTTGGCCCTTTCCGCGAATTCATTACCGGAGTATTTTCGCGCACTGAGTCTGGCGGAGACCGTACAGGACCTGAACCTGCAAGGACAGATCAACAACTCTCTCATGGTCTATTTCGACCTTAAGAAGGAGGAGACGATCGCCATTTATTTCGGAAAAGAGGCGGTTAGCTCATTCCAGAAAATCCGCGCCAACCTCGCCGGTTTGGAGGTCGCGCTGCAAAGGAGTTTTGCAGTTTCAAAGGGGGAGGTGTATCGATCTCTGGCGGATCTGCTCATAAAACAGGGTCGCTTGCCGGAGGCGGAGCAGGTCCTGGACCTGCTGAAGAACCAGGAATACTCCGATTACGTCCGCAGTGAGACGGTTAAGGGGGGAACTCCACCGTCGTTCACGCACGCGGAGCAAGAATCAGAAGCCGCCTATCAAAAATCGACGTCGCAATTGATCGCGCTCAGTCGTCGATGGTCGGAATTGAAGAAGACATCGCCGCGCTCGCCTGAGCAGGAAAAGGAGTACCAGCAGCTCTCGGACCAACTAGAAGAAGGCAGCAAGGGGCTGAACGATTACATCGCTCGCCTCTATACGATCTTAGTAAATGACAGCAACGCGAACAAGCAGGTAAACGATGAGAAGGAAGACGTGAGCCTTTTGAAACAGACGATCGCGAAAATACCTCACACTGTGGGGCTCTATACGCTGGTCGGCAAGGATCACACCAGCGTGATCGTGATTACGGGATCGACGGCAGTTGCGCGAGAGTATGCGATCACCGAGGCAGACCTCGGCGAGAAAGTTGCCGATCTTCGGGATGTTATGCGTGGCCCATCCCGGGATCCGAGGCCTTTAGCGCAGGAGCTCTACAAGATTCTGATCGCGCCGGTGAAGTCTGACCTGGACCAGGCGGGCGCGGAGACGCTGGTGTGGTCTCTCGATGGTGTGCTGCGCTATGTACCGATTGCCGCTCTTTATGACGGCCACCAATATTTAGTGGAGGAGTACAACACGGTGATGATTACCCCCGCGAGCATACCGCACATCATGGAAAAGCCAGACGTGAGCACCCTGAGTGCAGCGGCGATGGGAATATCGGGAAAGTATGAGGACGGGTTGTCGGCGCTGCCGGCTGTGGTGGATGAATTGGATGAGGTGGTGCAAGATAAGCAGGTGAAAGGGGCGAACGGTGCGCTTCCGGGAAAGATTCTGCTGAACGAGCAGTTCACCGAAAAGGCGATGGAGGAGCAACTCGGCAGTCAACATACGGTAGTGCACATCGCAAGCCACTTTGTGTTCAAGCCGGGAGACGACACGCAGTCTTACCTTCTGTTAGCGGGCAAGGACCAGGGTGGCGCAGGATATCATCTGACTGTGGCCAATTTCCGCGACAACCAAAAGCTGCCGTTGGACGATACGGTTTTGCTTACGCTCTCGGCCTGCGAGACTGGAACGAACGGGAAAGCAAGCAACGGCCGCGAGGTAGATGGGCTGGGAAGGACTGCGCAGGAGAAAGGGGCCAGGGCAGTGATCTCGACTCTCTGGGCGGTGTACGATGCAAGCACCGGCAAACTCATGGGCGATTTCTACAAGCGCTGGGCTGATGGTGCTGGAAATGTGACGAAAGCGGAGGCGCTGCGCATGGCGCAACTTGACTTGCTGCGCGGAACCCTGAAGCCTAATACTGATCCCATCGGGCGGGGATTTGGTAAGACTAAAGCAGGACCGGACCTACAATCGGGTTATGCGCACCCATATTACTGGGCGCCGTTTGTCTTAATGGGCAACTGGCAATAGCGAAGCAACGGAAGCGTCGGTCAGGAACGGGGAGTCCCCGTGAGAGCCATCGCTCTCTTGACAATTACGACGGGATCTATGTGATCTTCTTGTTTAGGACGCCCGTTCGTACGGTGTTGTGTTCAGCTTGCAAATTGCAAAGTACACCACAGCCTCACGCGATTCACCTGTTTGGTTCTCCTCACGCCAATTGCTGCCTTTGTGCCTTTGACTTGCTCCGTGATTTTCTGATGAGGGATTGGAGATCGCGGGTGCCTGGTGGACAACCATCGTCTGATCCCTTTTGTTTTTCTCGATAATCCGCCTGAAGAGTGCCAGAATCAAATCGTCCAATGTAGTCGAATTTGTAGCTGTCAAAGCACCCAGAAGCCACAGAGATCAATTGGCTTTACCAGGCACGCCGTAAATAGCTCTACAATAAGCACTTATTTTCACTCAACTTCAACAGAATTCCATAGGCAGCCTGATCGGTTTTGGGAGCAGAGGGCCGGGGGTTCGAATCCCTCCGCCCCGACCAGCATAATGTATTGATATTTCAAGCAATATTTCCGCTAAATTCGAGACTCCAGGCAGCGCAAGGACGCGTCGGCGGAGGCGCAGGCGTGTCTTGGCACCCCGCTTTTCACACTCGTCCCGCGCGGAGTGCCGCCGCCCCCGGCTCCCGAGAAGGCGAGGAATGGTACCGTCCACTCGGAGGGAAGTCAATGAGTTATTCGCAATCAGTAGATTGATTTGGCCGATTCTCCAGGCAGAGTTCGCAGAGTCACGAACTTCTTCCGTGAGCCGATCCGGCTCGATTCTACGTTCAGTCAGGTAAGAAGGCCGAATGCGCCCGCAGTCGGCTCAGACTGGCAGAACGGCGGCGCTGGAGTTCCAGCGGCGTGATCGAAGGTATGTGTCCAAAAATCGCGGTACGTGCGCTGTATTTCAGGGCAACAGTCGAAATCTTTCTCTGTATCTGAGCCAGTTTCTCTCCAATTCACGTTTAACAATTCAGAAGGCGGAATTCGCGGAGATGGGTGCCATTAGAAACAAATGTCGGAGGACAGAGATGAAGCGGACAGAGATGAAGACGATCGGGCGTATCAGTTTAGTGCCGGCAGTAGTCACAGTTTTGATGTGGTCGGCATCGGGCGCTCATGGACAGACAACCTCCTTTGGCGCAGCGCCAACGTTTCCCGCCGGGGTTTCTCCGACCTCCGTGGCTTCTGGATCATTCACCATTAGTGGCAAGCCCGACGTGGCGGTTACGAACCAACACGGCGTCCTGATTCTCCTCAATGACGGCAGCGGAGGCATGGTGCCCGGCAGCAGCTTTGCGGCTGGAACGAATCCTCAATCGGTTGTTATCGACGATTTCGACGGCAACGGGAAGAACGACCTGGCCGTCGTCAATCAAGGTTCCGGTACTGTATCGATCTTCCTGGGAAATGGTGACGGAAGCTTCGGGCCAAGCGCCGCTTTTGCGGCCGGGACCAACCCGCGGTTGGTTCTTACCGGCGATTTTGACAAAGACGGTAAGCGGGATCTCGTCGTTGTGGACTCGGGGGCGGGGCCAGGTACGAGTGGCGTTTCAATTCTGCTCGGCAAAGGCGATGGAAGCTTCCAGCCCGCGAGTTTCGTGGCGCTCGGCAGCAGCTCTATCTCCGCAACAATCGGCGATTTCGGCGGTGACGGTAAAGCCGATCTTGCTGTAGTCAACGAAGGCTCCGACACTATCTCCATCCTGCTCGGAAAAGGCGATGGGTCCTTCCAGCCCCCCCTCAGCATCAGCCTCGATCAACCCGGCATCAGCGGAACGCCCACGTCAATTGTCGCTGGCGACTTCAATAAGGATGGAAAGGTGGATCTTGCCGTTGCAACTCCCAACGTGCACGATGTCGCCGTACTGGCGGGAAATGGAAACGGCACATTTGGCTCACCAGTCCACTACGCCCTTGACGATCCTAACTTCGGTAACAACATCGACAAGCTAGCGTCCGTCGACCTTAACGGCGATGGCTACCCCGACCTGGTTCTGGACAATCGTAGTGCGAACCATGTGACCGTGCTCCTCAATAAGGGCGACGGCATTTTTCTGTCCGGCAGTTCCTATGCAGCGGGTCCGGAACCCATCGGCATTGCTATCGCTGACTTCGATGGTGATGGACACCCCGATGTGATCGTAGCGGACAATGCCGTCGATGGCGCGGTCGCCTTGTTGATAGGGAATGCAGATGGCACTCTCAAGGCCGCTCCTCTGCGCCGCTCCGGTTTTGCTCCGTCATCGTTGGCCGTGGGTGATTTTAATGGCGACGGCAAACTCGATCTCGTCACTGCCTCTTCGTTGACACCACCTCCTGCCGGCACCGGCACCGGAACTGTGATGCTGGGCAATGCCGATGGCACTTTTCAGGCGCCGAAGATATGGTCTACTTCTGCCATAAGTTCCGTCGCTGTGGGAGACTTCGATGGCGACGGAAAACTGGACCTGGTCGAAACCAACCCCACTCCAGGAAATGGTAACCTTTCGTTGCTCCTCGGCAAGGGAG